>Ga0308310_1001297_pt1 | contig 11167 bp, 13 predicted proteins | sample HotsprSampleMS65_FD_203672 | JGI IMG/M metagenome (GOLD analysis project Ga0308310, IMG submission 203672) | Hot spring phototrophic mat microbial communities from Mushroom Spring, Yellowstone National Park, Wyoming, United States - 20090730_MS65 ...
TCCTGGGGGGTGCGGCGCTGCTGCGCGAACCTTGACAGCGCCCGGCGTGGGTGCTAGAATGCGAGTGGTGATGGCCCCGTAGCTCAATTGGATAGAGCGGCAGCCTCCGGAGCTGCAGGCTACTGGTTCGAGCCCAGTCGGGGTCACCAACAACACGTTCAGCCCCGCTTCAGCAATCTTCAGGAATCTTCGGATCTCTTTACGACGCTGTCTTTGTCCGCAAACGTCGCAGGATGTGCGCCAGCGTCAGTAGCACCTCGCGTCGGTACCCTGCGACAGCCTCCGTATCCTTGAGTTCCAGGCGATCATAAATAGCATCAATATATTTGCGCACGGTCGTTACCCTGATTCCGAGTTGATGGGCGATTGCCTCGGTGGTGCACGCCATCCGCTCCGCGACCGCGCGTTGTTGCGGTGTCAGGTCGTCGAAGCAGTGCGCCAGTTTGACGACGATTGCCGCTACCGCCGGTTCAAGCGCGTCCAGAAACATCTGATCCCACGAGTCGGTCGCTGCGTGGTCGATGCCGGGCTGGAAAAACACATCCTGGCGCAGCGCGTGGGTGATCGCATTGTGCAGCACCTCTTCCGGACTACCTTTCGCCACATACGCCAGACCGGTATAACCGCTGGTCAGCAGCGGCAATATCGGTGCAATCGTGCCGCCATAGGCGCTCCAGATCACCACGGCCACCGCCGGATCGCGGCGCTTCAAGGCATGCACTAGCGTGATGCCGCGTGAGCGCGATTGAGGGATTGATTCCGCCGGATTGTCGCGGAGCGCCAGATCGACAATGGCAAGCCGGGGTGGCGGATGCCGGGCAATCAAGGCAGAGGCATCGGTATAGGTCTCAGCAGCGAGCACCGTAAACCGGAGCGACTCGAGGTACTGACCGAGCGCCCAACGGGCAAACGGGTCATCTTCGATTACAAATGCCGTTGCAGGTCCTGAAATGGGCACAGACATACAGTGCTCCATAGCGATCTAGGACCAGTACGAGCGTTCGAGCGCCGGAACTTTCCGTGATGGTCAGAGCAACCAGAGCAGAAGGATTGCGCACTGTCTCACCAGCGCTGCACAATCATACCATAACCCGGCGCCCTCGTATGCAGATGAACCTGCCGGCATCGCCGGATCCCTGTCTGACATTCCGTAACGCTCTCGTATGTGGGTACACGAAGCAAGCAGGGGCGTATCCGATCGGTGATCACGGCAATGTTGCCATAGAAGAATACCTCATTTTTAGGATTGTGGTGAATGGGGAGATGCGTATGACTGTCTAGAGGAAGTAAAAACAAGTGCGTGCTCTCTGTGCGAGACTTGCAACTTCGTGAGCGTGCCGCACATCTCAGCAGGAAAGAGTGTGTTTACCCGTTTTGTCCCCGGTGGTTGTTGGGACACTCCTCCGCTTCCAGCCACCGACGCCGAACCGGTACAGGCAACGGCGCGATGAACACAGAGACGCGGCAGCGTCCCAACTGCCGACGCGGTTGAGGCGCATTGCTGCTGTACTGCTTGTCGCTGCACGGGTGATATTCCTCATCTGATTATGACAAGTTAACCGAAAAAGAACCGAAAGTGGGGTGATATACTGCAGGTAGGGGAAAGACTGTGGCGGAGCATTAGTGATAATATCAAGCCTTATAACGAGTGTATCAAGTCAACAGCCTTCGAGCCTTCGGCGCGCGTTCATATGGGTGGGTTTGTCTGTGGTGAATTCTTGTGAGGCTTATCATGACAGATATTGCTAGAAAAGAGCCATCACAAGCTAAAGGACCGTCTCAAGCTAGAGAAGCACCATCACAACGATCTAGCGACTTCCGTCGGTCAGTTCTGTTGATCGAAATTCCGGTCGGCTTTTTATTTTCCCCGTTTAACTTTGATGGTTTTATGCGTTTTGTGGCACGTCATTATGTGCTTGACGTCAATCAGTCTTTATCAGAATGGATAATCGATTTTTCTTATCTTCTCCGTTACATCTATGCTATGCTACATCAAACAGAGGTCGACCTTTTTATCTTCCTACTCTGTCTCGCCTTGTGCAGTCTGTGTATTTACTTTGCTTTATTTCTTCTCTCTTCATTTAGAGAGGAGTATTCGATGGTATTTTTGGTGGTTCGGGGAGATTAATCGTCGGTTCTTTAGTTTGCCTATTTTAGTCCGGACTATTTTCTCATCCTTGCTTTTCGTGTTTACAATCATCAATTTCTTTGCTGAGTTACCGGCGAAGCTATTCGAATGGCTTATCCCACTCCTGACCATTTTGTACTACATAGGATTGATATTGTTGGTGCTCTGGTCGGTTTTGTTAACTGTTCGAGCTTTATGGGAGCGTTACGAATGGAGTGCAGTCATTACAGCGGTATTGATGGTGATAGTTGCTTATCTGTGGGAAAACCAATTTTCCGTTTTTATTAACCGACGTTCTCCAGCCCACCCCTAGTTTACTGATGATATAGCATCTTTAGGTGCCATTTTAGATTCTTCGGCAAGTTTTCTCGGAAAAAATGTTGCTTATCCTCGTTGCTAGAACGCTTATCCTCGTTACCGGAATCGGTATTATTGCTTTATTCGGGCACCTGCTTATTGACCAGTACAAGGCCGCTTGGGAGAGCGGTAGTGGTAGCAAAGGTTATTAGTAAGGAAGCTTTAGTTTTGGTTCTCGCGGCACCTATAGGCATATTTCTGCTTTTTTTCAGGCAATTGCACCAAAGGAGGATTAGAATGCTATTATAGGAATATGACCAGAAACTGTATTCCTAGCTTGTTGATGCTATCGCATTGCGCGGGTATCGCCATACGATGAGGATTGAGCGGTTATGTGCGTAAATAAACGCAGAATCTGAACTGAAGGTGCCATCACCTGCACTCTTAACGCTCATCTGCCGAGATGCCTTGACTTAGAGAATGTATGGAGTGCATAATCCATCCGTAGACAAGATACCACATTTCAACTACTTGTCTATCTAGATAGATAGCATCACGGTTGAAACATACAGAACAACTCACCCGGAGTATGCACAAGGGAGGTATCCAATGCCACGTGTTGATGTCGAGCCCGAAGAGTTGCTGCGCTTTGCAGCCGAGCTGAAAGCGTTTAACGAACAGCTCCGCGAACGTACCTCTCGTCTTCGAGTAGGTTTTAAGCAAATTGGGCGAAAAATGGCGCGACCAGGAACGCAAAAAGTTCGCCGGGGAGTTTGAGAAAACAAAAGGCTCGTTAGAGCAATTTATCCGCATCACCGACGAGCACGTTTCTCACCTTCAAAAGAAAGCCAGGAGTCTTGATAGATATTTTCAGTCTTGATGGATATTTTCGACGAGATGCTCTTGTTCTCGTCGAAGTATCATGAACACGTATCAAATCCCGGATTCTACCGAGCAACTAACTACGCTCGTTGCGTAGAGTGTGGTATTTTTGTGCAAAAGTTTCCGGGCAGGCTCTAGAGTGCTTTAGACGAGAGGATAGCTTGAATGACTCCTGCACGTGTAAGATCAATCGATAAACTGGAAGAGTTCAGGGTAAACCTGATCCGTTTCAAAGCCCAGATGCTGGAGGTGCTTGATAGTCCCGAAACCGCAATCCGCTTCATGGAGGAGTTGCTCCAGGATCAAATGAATTACCGGCGTAGGGAGGTGCTCCGACGGAGGGAAATACTTGATCGGAGCTCACGAGAGTCGCGCTTAACTGCACAACGTGATCTGAAAAGGGCAGACGCCGATTTACTCGAGATCATGAAGTGGAGACGCCTGGTATTGGAACAGGCCAAGGAATATCGCCGTCAGGCACGGCAGCTCAAAGCGTGGCTGGAAGATGAATGTCCGACGGCAAACGCATTTCTGGAACGCAAGATTGACACATTGCAACGCTATGTGGCAATAGGGGCGTCCTCTAGCGGCTATGCCACGGTATCGCCGACGGTCGCGAGCGTAACCTTTGCTGCTCCTGTCGGTCAAACAGGGGTGAATGAAGCCCTGTCTGCTGCTGTCGAACTTGCCCGCCGATTGGTCAACGACATTTGTGGCAAGCTAGACGCAACCAGGACAGACCTTGCGGCGCACCTGATAAGCGGTGAATACCCCAACTTTCAAGAGCGACCTCATCCAAATATGGCTTTCATCGTGTCTTCACGGCGCCTGACGTGCCGCTTATTGTACTGGAGGAATCCAACCTGTCTTCAACCGGGCAATCCTACCGCGGCCTAACCTGGCGCGGCGAGCGGGAAGCTCCAGGACGGATCGAAGCTCGGGTGGAGAAAAAGGAAATTCCGGCCTCGACTCAATGGTCTTCAACTGAAGAGCGTATCGCTTCGTTGGTGAAGGATGTGGGTTTTGACCATCCTCCTGCGGTTGCTGTCGTCATTCATCGTGAGCGTTCGCAGGCTGATGTGTATGTGCATTCTGCCGGTAGCAATACCTGGCAGCTTCCGTCGCAGGAGGTTGTATCGACGGAACAACTGCAGACACCTTCCCTGCTGGAGTCAAAAGTGTGATACCCATATCCCAGAGTGCACCAACGAAAGGTCTCTTCCAGGATATTCCACTTGATCAGATTGATTGGGATGACGTTGGCAAGCTAACGCCTGCGGATTATCGCAAGGTTTCTTGTGAGGAGATGCAAGAAGGTTTGCACAAACTTATCCATGTTGTGTGACTGGCAGTTGAGAGAGGGGCAACTGCAGATTATTTCGACCAGATGGATCAAGCGCAGGGATTAGACTTCATCAAGGTTCACTTTGATTTTCAGAATACTCTTTGCGTTTCAACCGAATTCGGAAGTTGTTCAACCCGCAACGCGTTTCCATGACCTTATCCCGAAATTCGGAACAACCGGAACGTATGATCTCACGAATGATTCGATACCGCTTAACTTCGCCGATAACATGTTCAATGCGCACGCGAACCGATGATATACGCCGATTATTCGCCTTTTCTTGCGGCGTGAGCCTTCTGTGGCGCGGCTTCTGCTTCGGTTGAATCACCAGCATGCCATGCACGTCAAATCCTTGGAACCCGGCGTCTTGATAGAGCAGACTTGCTGTCGGAGGGGTATACTTCGCTTCATCCGCGATACTCTTGTCATGCACTCTTCCTTCATACGTATCGCTCAAAAAGTGAATAGCGCCGAATTCATCAACAATAAGAACATTCTTGAGCGTATGCCGTTTCTTCTTGCCGCTGTAATACAATTCTCGGTCAACTTTATCACTTGGACGATAAATGGGACGTTCTACGCCGTCATGGATAAAAGGGAGGTCGGAGCCGCCGTTGGCGGCGGTTCCTCCTGCAATCGCTGCGCCAGTCCGTCGGCAGTGTGCGCCGGAAGGAGATGTTGCCGTGATAGCGCGTAGTTGAGCGCTCCATGCAACAGATGCACCCATTTACTCACGTTTGACTGACTCATATGGAAGATCTATCCGTACATCACGTGTGTCGGATTTTGTTTGAGATACGTCAAAATAAAAAGCAATGTATCCTCCGTGGTCGGAAGTGGCGAGTTTGCATAAGAGACGGAGCGACGGCAATACCGGACATGACCATCAATCGTGTGACATTGCATATATGCTTCAAATGCGGCGTGAAAGATCGGAACCAGTGCGTGAAACTCGTCAGCGGTCAGTCCAGTCATAGAACGTCATTTCGTCGGGTTTTCGATGATGGATCGATACTTGCAATCGCGTCTCCCTCTATTTCAGCTCGTATAAAAATAGTATACCAATTAAACCTTGATGAAGTCTACTGCAAATGGTTGGAACTCGTTGATTATCATGCTGAAGCGCGCCGCGCCGAAGCGCAGCAGGCGTATCAGCAAGTGGTTGATGCAGCCCAACGACAATAAGATGAAATTATACAGCACGTGCAACCCATTCTGCCTGGCCACATCAGCCTGGCCGACCAGCTCGCCCCTCCCTGGCAGAGCGACGTCTGGCAACACTGGCAGCCTGGAACGCTAACACCTGGTCGGATGGGTACATTCGCGCTCGGTTCCATACCCGCACTCTTCGCTTTCCCAGCGGGAAGACCGCTGGTCTTCAAAGACTCAGGTAACGGGAGGGCCTACGGCATTGCCAGCATTCAGTCTCTCCTGCTGCGCCTGCTCGCTTCCGTCCCGCCCGGCAAACTCCGCTTTATCTTCATCGACCCTGTCGGTTTGGGGCAGCATGTCGCACCCTTTCTGCATCTGGCAGATTATGACGATCAACTGATTACCGGCAAGGCCTGGTCGGATCCGAGGCACATTGAACAGCGCTTGGCTGAGCTGACCGAACATATGGAGAACGTCATCCAGCAATATCTGCGCAACCAGTACGCCACTATTGAGAACTATAACGCTCACGCGGGCGAGATCACTGAACCGTACCGTGTGCTGGTCGTCTTCGACTTCCCGGTCAACTTTAGCGAGACGGCGGCACGACAGCTGGTCAGCATTGTCCAGAACGGTTCCCGCGCGGCGTTTATACCGTTATCCTGATAGCCTCTGATAAACCCCTGCCCTACGGATTCAATCTCAACGACCTGACGCAGCACACGGAGGTCATCAGGTTCTTGCATAACGAGCATTGGTGGGGTTGGTCAGATGGGACGAAAGAATACTGGCTGGCATTAGATAAACCGCCAGACACTGCGCTCTTCAACCGTATCGTATTCGACGTCGGCGCGGCGGCGAAAGCTGCCAGCAAGGTGGAGGTGCCCTTTGACTGTATCGCGCCAAAGGAATACTGGAAGGGCAATAGCAGTGACGGCATCCGCGTGTTCTTGGGTCCATCCGGCGCCCGCACGTTCCAGGAACTGGTGTTGGGCGACGGTACAAAGCAGCATGTTTTGATTGCCGGACGAACCGGCTCCGGCAAATCGACCCTCCTCCATACCCTGATCATTAACCTGGCGCTCACCTGCAGCCCCGATGGAGTGGAAATCTATCTGGTCGACTTCAAAGAAGGTGTGGAGTTCAAGATTTACGCCACCCATCAACTGCCCCACGCTCGCGTGGTGGCGATTGAGAGCGAGCGCGAGTTTGGTCTGAGCGTGCTCGAGGCGCTGGAAGCCGAACTCAATTATCGTGGCAAGCTCTTCCGCGAGGCTGGCGCAGCGAATATCTCTCAGTACCGCGCAAAAACCAGGCAGAAACTGCCGCGTATCCTGCTGCTGGTGGACGAATTCCAGATCTTCTTCACTGAAGACGACTCCATTGCGTCTAAGGCTGGGCGAATTCTAGATCTGCTAGTACGGCAGGGGCGCGGTTTTGGCATGCACGTGCTGCTCGGTTCACAAACCCTCGCCGGGGCGTATACGCTGGCGCGCAGCACGATAGACCAGATGGCTGTGCGTATCGCCTTGCAGTGCTCGGAAGCCGACTCGCGCCTGATCCTGGCGGACGACAACCCTGCTGCCCGCCTGCTCTCCCGCCCCGGTGAAGCCATCTACAACGACGCTAACGGGCGGGTGGAGGGTAACAGCCGTTTCCAGACGGCATGGTTGCCCGAGGACCAGCGCAACGCCTATCTGACGCAGATTGCGGAACTGGCAAAACAGAATGGGTATCGCCCGTCGTGGTCACAAATCGTCTTTGAAGGCAACGCTCCGGCTGAGGTGAAGAAGAAGAACGACAGGTTACGCGATCTGCTCACGGCTCCGGCATGGTCAGCGCCGACACACCGCGAGCAGTTTGCCTGGCTGGGCGACCCGATTGCCATCCGCGATCCGGTTGCCGCTTCCTTCTGCCGTCAAAGCGGGAGCAACTTGCTCGTAGTCGGTCAAGACGAAGAGGCGGCACTGGGCATGATGGCAGCGGCGCTCATTAGTCTGGCGGCGCATCTCCCGGTCGGAAGCAGGAGTGAGGGTGAGAATGGTGCCGACTTCTACGTGCTGGACTTCAGTGCAGTGAATACTCCCTATGCCGGGCTGTGGTACACCCTGGCTGGCATCCTGCCCCACACGGTCAAAGTAGGACGGCGCATTCAGTTGCCTGGATTAATCGCTGAACTGGCTGCCGAAGTACAGGCGCGGCTCAATAGCGAACGTTCGAGCGTCTCGTCACGTTACCTCTTCCTCTTTGGTCTGCACCGGGCGCGTGATCTGGATCAGGATGACATGGGCTATAGCAGCTATGGTGAGGACTCAACAGATTCCAATCCAGCCCGGCAATTCATGACAATCGTGCGCGAAGGGCCAGACCTGGGCATCCATACCCTGGTCTGGTGTGATACGAAGGCCCATCTGGATCGCAGCCCGGATCGCCGTACCCTGCGCGAGTTCACGATGCGCGTTGCCCTGCAGATGAGTGAAACGGACTCGGCTGATCTGCTGAATTCATCGCTAGCGAGTAAACTCGGGCCGTACCGGGCATTATTCTATGATGAGGGAGAAAATCGGTTGGAGAAATTCCGACCGTATCGGTTACCGTCGGCAACGTGGCTGGAACAGGTGAAGCAGTGGTTCAAAGCCAGAAGCTGATACTGTCCGGTATGTTCATCGTAGCCGGCGCTGCCTGAAAGCGTGATTCGGAAACTACAGACTTCATCAGGAGGCTCGATTTTCTTCCCATCAGAACGCCATGTCCACCATCGATAGATGCCACAAATCCGGGTTTCTGATCGCGCTTCTTCATCACCCCCACGACCAGAGCGCCCAACCTTCACCCGGTGTGCGGCAGCGACCGGTGAGGCGTTTCGACCGGCGTCGCCTAGCGTGTTTGTCGTTCGAGGGCGACGAGGAGCAGCGCAACATCGGCGGGGTTGATCCCTGCCAGGCGCGCCGCCTGCCCGATGGTCGCCGGTCGAAAGCGCTGCAATGTCTGCCGCGCCTCGTTGCGCAGCCCGCGCAGCGCGGCGAAATCGAAGTCGGGCGGGATGCGCCGCGACTCCATACGGCGCAATCGTTCGACCTCGCGCTGTTGTTTGAGCAGGTAGCCGCTGTACTTCGCTTCAATTTCGACCTGTTCGGCAACATCAGCTTCGCATACTGGCAGATCGAGCGTCGACTGGAGTTGCCAGTATCGTACCTCAGGGCGGCGCAGCACTTCTTCGGCGCTCATCTCACTGGTGAGCGGCGCAATTCCGGCAGCGCTCAGACGGGCGTTGATCGCTGCTGACGGGTACAGGCGTTTGCCGCGCAACAGGGCAAGCAGGCGCTCCACTTCTTCGCGTTTGCGCTCGACGGCTGCCACACGTTCACGGTCGACCAACCCCAGCTCGCCTGCCAGCGGCGTCAGGCGCAGGTCGGCGTTATCGGCGCGCAGCAGGAGGCGATGCTCGGCGCGCGAGGTGAACATACGGTACGGCTCGCGGATCTCTTTTGTGACTAGGTCGTCGATCAGCACGCCGATATAGGCTTCATCACGACGAAGAAGAACAGACGGCTTCCCCTGAACGAAACGCGCAGCATTGATGCCGGCCATCAACCCCTGCGCAGCCGCTTCTTCGTACCCTGTCGTACCGTTGATCTGACCTGCGAAGAACAACCCCGGAGCGCGGCGTGACGACATATCGGCGGCGATCTCGCCGGTTGCGAGCGCATCATATTCGATGGCGTACCCGGCACGCATCAGTTCGACGCGGCGGAGCGCCGGGATGCTCCGCAGCATCGCCCACTGCACATCTTCCGGCAGCGACGTGTTGCATCCCTGCACGTAGACCTCGTGCGTCGACCAGCCTTCGGGTTCGAGGAACAGCCCGTGACGCTCCTTGTCGGCGAAGCGCACGATCTTATCCTCGATGGAAGGGCAGTAACGTGGACCGACCCCTTCTATGATCCCGCTGAACAGCGGCGCGCGATCCAGGTTGCGCCGTACGATCTCGTGAAACTCCGGCGTCGTATGCACCAGGTAGCAAGGCAACTGCGGTCGCCAGGCATCGAGGAACGGTTCAGGATACGCGCTGGCGGGAGGACCGCCGAATGCCGGTTCGGGAGGCGCTTCGTTCAGGGCGCGATAGTAAAAGCCGAAGAACAGCGGGGTTGAACTGCCGTGCTGCACGCTTGTGAGCGAAAAATCGATTGTGCGCGCATCGATGCGCGGCGGCGTACCGGTCTTGAGCCGCACCAGCGGAAAGCCAAGCGCAGCGAGATCTTCACCGAGCGCAGTGGCAGGCGCTTCGCCCGCCCGCCCTGCGCCCCAGATCGCGTCGCCAGTGATCGCCCTGCCACGCAGAAACGTGCCGGTTGTCAGCACCAATGCCCGACACTGGTAGATCCGTCGGGTATGGGTCACGACTGCGTAGTGACCGGGGCAAAGCGCTTCCGCATCGTCGGTATCGCTGCCATTGCGATTGATTGGTCGCGGAAGAATAATACGCTCGATCATCGCCTGGCGGAGATCAAGGTTGGGGATCGTTTCGAGCGTCTCTTTCATCACCTTCGCGTAGAGGCGCTTATCCGCCTGAGCGCGCGGCGCCTGCACCGCCGGACCCTTGCTCTCGTTAAGCAGACGGATCTGGATGAAGGTGCGATCGGTCACGCGCCCCATCAGTCCGCCCAGCGCGTCGATCTCACGGACCAGATGCCCCTTTGCCGGGCCGCCGATCGACGGGTTGCACGACATGTGCGCCAGTTTATCCAGATCAATCGTCAGTAGCAGGGTACGACACCCCATGCGCGCTGCGGCATGCGCCGCTTCGCATCCGGCGTGCCCTGCACCGACAACAATGACATCGTAGATATATGGATGGATACTGTGCATAGATATGTTGTGGAACGGTTATCCGACAATACCGGTCAAAAGCACACGTTTTGTTGCTACGAACGCTGGTTTTGCCAGCCTGTTCATCATTGCAGTCGCTGTGAAGACGCTAGCTCAGTTATCTGGATAGACCTTTTCAATTATACAGCGTTTTGAAGAGAAGATCAGGGTCATATGCTACAATGAGGACATGATGAACCACTGTGCTTCGCAACCTACCGGCGTGCTTCTGCGCGTTCCACTGTGTGTGGCATGCGTCGTACTCATGCTCATGGGATGTACAACTGTTCCCGCGACGGAGGAACCGCAGGCGGGCGGCGGATTTTCGCCAGAAGTTGTGACCGAGAGTTTTTTCGAGGATCTGCAGCGCGCATTGCAGGACCCGAATCTGCAACAGGAAGAAACGCGCAGTTTCTGGGCGGAGCGTTTATCGGGGTACTTTGCCCCGGCGGAGCGTGACACGCAACGCCTCGCCTTGCGGCGTGCGCTTGCAT
>Ga0308310_1001300_pt1 | contig 11148 bp, 12 predicted proteins | sample HotsprSampleMS65_FD_203672 | JGI IMG/M metagenome (GOLD analysis project Ga0308310, IMG submission 203672) | Hot spring phototrophic mat microbial communities from Mushroom Spring, Yellowstone National Park, Wyoming, United States - 20090730_MS65 ...
GATCCGTCTCCCAAAAATCCTCGAAGGTTCTGAACTGTTCGTTCGTCAGAACCCAAACAGCCTGGATGACTGGATAAGGTCGATTGAACCGTTTTGAACGAAGGATGATCGGAGCTTCTTCAGAGCTGACCAGATTTTGGTAGAACGGCTCCCCATGGTAATCCAACCGGGGGGCCGGTAGCTCAGCAGGCCAAGAGTTGGTTGTAGTAACGTTCATGGCTTACCGTCTGAGGCGGTAGGTTGATTCTATCGCCCGCACAAAATCCCCTCGCCCATCTCGGATGTCCGAGCTGAGCTCCTGCTTCAATCGTTTGATCATCACTTCAATCACTCGCTTCTCTCCGATCTGGCGCTCTCGGACCTCAGCCTGAGCATCGGTGAAATTGTTCACGATCACCTGAACCGATCCGCCCATTGCCAGTCGGTCATTTGGAATTATAAACCCAGACTGGGAAGGTGTAAAGAGTTCCGGACCCCTCTCACCGACGAGATAGGTTCGATTCCTCTGGACCGGACCACCCATTGCCCGTTCGCCTGCAATCGTCATCGTCACTGACTGGATCGTTGAGACGATACTGGCGGTAGCCGAGATGATTTGGGCCATGGCAGCCAGGTTAGCAGGGAAGGGCAGCACCAGCGCCTGAGCTATGCCTTGCTGGATTTTGATGATGGCGTCCGCTAAGGCGAAAGCCTTAGAGACAGCAAACATCGCCTCGTAGATGCCAACCTGTTCATCTGCAAACCATTCCAACGCATTCGCCAACTCTCCGAAGGCGCTCTCGTACTGTTTGATCAGCAAGACGCTCTGGGCAAGGGTCAGTTCCTTCAGTCGCTCGTTGTAGGCTTTAATCGCCTCTTCCTTGCGCTTCTGGATCTCCTCGGTCAGCTCAACCTCTTGTTCACCTAGCTGCCTCAGAATATCGAGTTTTGCCTTGGTCTGCTCGATCTCCTCTTGGAACTGGCGAATCCGAAAGACTTCAGGGCCTAGAAGCTCCAATGCCGAAGCACCTCGAGTCATTCCACCAACCGGAATGTTGGCAGCACGCAGCATCTCAGCCGCCTCCTCTGTATTGACATTCCCACCCGACTCGAACGTGATTCGCTCCATCAACTCCCTCAGGTTCGGTGCCACAGGCCGCTGCGACATCTTCGGAACTCCTAGGAGGTTCAACAGTGCCTCAACCTTGCGGGAATTGATGACGGCCTGAACTGACATCCTCTGGAAGGATTCAGAGGCTTTATCCACTGCCTTGCTGACTTCCTCTGCTGCCTGGGCTACTCCTTGGAGCTGCTTCTTGGTGGTATTCATCAGCGCCTCTGTCTTCTTCTGGCGCTCTTCGAATGACGGGAAGAGCTTCAAGACCCGATCAGCATACTGCTCCCACTGCTGAGCCAAATCCCCCAAGGTCATCTTGGCCATCTCGGGGAAGGTCTTGAGCATCTGGTTCCACCCTTCTTTCAGGTCCTCCCAGTTCTTCCTCGAGTCTTGTTTGACACCCTGCCAAGCATCCGAGAAGGCTCCCAAGAATCTGTCTTTGAAGATCTCAAGATTCCGTTGCGCCTCAGAGAGATTGAACTTGATAAGGCTCTGGATTGATTTGAACAGGAACTCAAAAGACTTTGCTGCCTCGTAGATGGCGATGCCCAGGCGTTTGAGGATGTCTACCAGGAACATCCCCAGGGGCTTCATCACCGTCCACAATGAGACGAGCGTATCGGCGATGATAGTGGCGATGCTCCTCAGCACCGTCCACACCGTCATGAATCCCACTATCATCGCCTTGAAGACATCTATCACTGTCATCGCAGCGGCAGCTAGAGCCCCGGTCCGCTCTTCGAAATTAGAGATTTCATCCATCAACTCTTTCAACCGGTCAATCCATTCTCGCAAGACCGGTTCTAGCTCCTTCCCGATCTGAATAGCCAGGTCTTGGACTCGGTGCCAGAGAGTGGTAGCCTGGTCTATGAGAGAGGTCATCTGCTTCTGGGAGACTTCCTCTGTCACCCCTCCCATCTCTTTGATCCGGGCCGTGTATTCCTTGATCTTGTCCGAGGTGCCAATGATAGAAAGCATGGCGGACAGGGACCGATCTTGGAAGCCCATCATCTGGAGTACCAACCGCTTCTGCTCCGAAGAAGTCCCGGCCAAAACCCTTTCCATGTCACGGAGGATGTCCGCCAGACTCCGGACGTTGCCTGCCGCATCGAAGACCGATACTCCGAACTCCCGAAAGATCTGAGGAGCATTCAGAGCCGACCGTTGGAGGTCTCGAAGGATGATGGAGAACGCCTCACCGGCCTCCTCTGCCTTGATACCCTGGTCGGCGAAAGCGGCCAGAACAGCGATACCTTCCTGAAAGTCAACGTTGAAAGCCCGCATGGCCGCGCCGGCTTTGTTCGTGAGAGCTTTCGCGAACTGTTCTGTAGTGGCATCAGCCAGGGTGTTGGCGGCAGTGATTGCATCCGCGACCTTGGCCATATTCTTCATGTTCTCAATCGCATCCTTGGACTTCATGCCCAAGGCAGATTGAGCGTTGGCCAAGAGACTGGTGGCCCTCTCCATATTCATCACGCCTGCTGAAGCGAATCGAGCCACGATCGGAAGGGCCCTCATGGACTGTTCCGCATCCAAACCGGCTGAGGTCAGGAAGTAGAAGGCTTGAGCCAGATCCCTCGCCGAGATGGACAACTCTTTCGCTAGTGAACGGGCGGTGGCTTCCAAGCCCATCCTCGTCTTGAGGGGAACCTCTCCCATGATGGCAGTGGCTTCTGTCATCGCCTTGTTGAACCTGGCGAACTCGTTGATCGCCACCGCCGTCATGCCGATGACAGCAGAAGACACGACTCCCGCCATCCCTGTCACCGCCCGAGTCATCTGAGCTGCCGCCTCGCTGGTGGCCTGTTGCGAGGCTATCATCGCTCGGATGAAGGAGGACGGGTCGGCAGTGAGACGGACGTAGAGGTTACCGAGTGAGGTGCCTCCGATGAAACCACCTGGTGCTACGAAAAACGCCATAGGTCAGTTCTTTTCAGGTCGGAACCCCAAAGCGTAGAGCCATTTCGCCTTAGAGAGTTCCGGATTGGGTTTCGGAGGAGGCTCGGCAGGAATCAAGAAATCCTCGACCTTCACCTGTTTCGGTTGCGCCACCCACCCACGGCGACATTCCGCAGCGATCTGAGCCAGGTAGAAGTCGAGTTTGGTGGTTCGACTCTCTTCGAACTGGAGGTATTCAAGCCAGCCGAGGAATTCCGTGAAAGTGATCCTCTCACGCAACTCTCCGACTGGGATCCCTAGGTGAGAAGCGACCCGATACCAGGCCAGCTCCTCACCCTCTAGACGTTTTTTGGAGGGGAAGCGTTGAGCCGGTTCAGGTCCTGGGCGATATCGAAAAGTGATTGGACCACTGAGGCGGGCCATTGCTGAATCTCCTCCACCGGGACGCGCTGGCCGTCTCGGTACAGACAGAATCCTAAGAGTTCGGACTGGAGCCCGACAACATCCTTCATCTGTGTCAGCCGACCATCTGGCCCGATCTCCATCCGCTTGGTGAGGCGGTCCAGGTAACGGTCTCGATCGGCAGCCGTCATCTCGCGGATGGTGTAGAGGACCTCTTTCCCGTCCTGCTCAATGGTAACTTCCTCTTGTTTGAAAGAGAGACTCAGTTTCATGGCTTAGCTCGACGGAGTGAAGACAGGCGCCGTCTCAACACCCGAATTGTTGACCAGCGTCGGGCGGATTGTGATTGTCGCCGTCGGCTGTTCCCCTTCCGTGAATCGTCCCGGCGTGAACTCGGCGAGGTACCCGAAGAACTGGAGAGTCGAGTTGTCCGGGAACGTGACGGTGATTTGCTGGTTGACATTCAGCTGAGACTGAATGCTGGAGAGTGCCTCGGTAGCGAAAGCCACCACCGCAGACACCTGTGTCAACGACTTCAGCTTCCGCGGAGCTGCCGTACGCCAAGTGGTGTTGCGCATCGTGGTGGTATCGATGGCATCACCACCCGACCAACCTGGAGGTGTAACCTCCTTCTCGTAGATTTTGACTGTAGGGATGTTCGCCAACGTGATTATCGTTGCGAACCCGTCATCCATTCGAACACTGCTAGGCATTGTTCATCCTCCTTTATCAGGTCTTTCGAAGCGTCAGCACCATGCTCAACCGGAACAAGTGCCTCCGGCTCCGGTCTTGTTCTTCAATCCCAAGTGCGATCACAGTGCTCGTCCTCGAAATGTTGGTTACAATGTACTGGTCAGACGAGGTTGGAGCAACCAGAACATTGCGAACTCCATCGAACGCCTTGGCGATCGCTTCAGCTTTGGCGAAAGTCTCAGAATAGAGTTGGCCTCTCACCAGGACGGTCACTCCGGGGTGCTCAATCTGCTCCCCACTGGACATGATCCTCCCATCTTGCCTCCCATCATCATCGTAGATGGCGATGACTTGATCCGGGCTATCCGGCATGAAGCTGATGTAGGCCGGCCAAGCTGGCCCGGTAAGCCCTAGATCTCCGAGGAGCTGATAGATGATTTCGGCAGGGGAACTCACGGTTTGTTCATCTCAGCAATGATGATCTGAATGATGTCCCGTCGCTTCTCATTCACTACGTTCTCCAAGAATCGCGCCTCTGCTCTCCCTTGAGGGTCCCAGTACCGGCCCTTGTGTGGGGGTGAAGGACGACGAGGCTGACCTTTCAGCTTCATCAGAACCTTCTCGTGCACCCAGAGGGCATAGGGAGCCGTATAGCCAACGACTACGTCAGTCCGATTCCCCGATTGGAAGGCTCGTGTGAAGGCGGATGCCTTGAGAACACCAAACTCCACCGGGACTCGCTTCTGGCTCTCGCGCTGAATGAACAGACCTGCCTTCTTCAAGGCCCGAGCCAGCTTCTGTTCATTCCCTTGGATCTGTTTTCCAAGGTTGAAAACGATCTCCTTGACCCCTTGAATTTGGTGAACGACAATCACAGGTAGGCAGTGTAGAGAGTTTCCGTTGCCTTCAGATTCGGCAGTTGAGTGAACTGACGAATCTCAAAGGTATCATTCAGCAGGAGCGGGTCGTTTGGGGTGGTCGAATCCAATTCCCCTAACCGTAGACGATCACCTACAGTCATCGGACGATCGACATAAACTACCGCCCGAGAGACCAGCCTCTCCCCCCTAGGAGAGAGAAATTCACGGGCATCCTCTTCCCACCGGCAGTCCACCTCTACCGGAGGAGCGAACGTCGGACGTCCATAGCGATCAGGTGGGAGTCTCTTCCACCAAACCGCCTTCTGCCTCCGCATCTTGGTGATAATGCCCATCGAGCATTGCCCAGAAGGTGTCGAAATCTATTCGAGGGAAGACGAACAGCCTTGAAGATCCATCAGTAACGTTAAAGATGTCCACCTTCCCTTTCAGTCCCTCCGCCACCGTCCTGAACCCTATCTGAAATCGGTCGAAGGATTCTTCCGGGATCGTGTTCGGGTTGAAGTCGTGCCAGTGTGAACGACCTCTCTGATTGGTGAGATCGAACCCCAATAGGAAGATTCGAGAAGCCCCCATCGTATAGGCGAGATTGATGGAAGCTGCCCCAGAATTGTGATTCCACCCCAACACCGGACCCTCTCCAATGCCGTTCAGCAGCCGGTCCATCTTGTACAGATTGGGGATCTTCCAATCGAACAGTGTCGGTGAATTCGTTACGAAAGTGACTGGAGAAGCAACTGCTTCGTCTCGAATCCGAATCCACCATCCGGCATCCCCAAAGAAATTGAGCTTGACGATCTCAGGTCCTAACCGGAAAGCATCGTTGATGCCAATGACATTCCGACCTTTGAGCCGCTCGAAAGGAAACCCCTTCAGAGAAGGTCCGCCTCCAATCAGGATGGCATCTTGGCCCTTCCAGATACCAGTCGGATCCCAGAAATTAACGGTTGACATCACCTCGATCCTCTTCTCGGCCTAACCAGAAAGCTCCCCGCTGCACTCTCCCAGCCTCGGAAAGGAGGCGCAACGTCCCCGTGGTATCCAAGACGATAGCCATCTGGCCATAGTGGGAGAGCGACAGATTGAGATCGACTTTCGACTGGTAGGTCACACCCACGGATCCGGCCTTCTCAGTCTCCGCCCGCGGGTCACGCATGGCGTAGAAGTGGGCCGCCAGCCACCTCTCAATCAGTTCCAACCGCTCCGGTGTTAGGTTCGACTTCGGATTTCGCTCGATCTCGTCTACCAACACCGAAGCGGACAGGATGAACGGGTCGAGGTTGATCCTGGGATCAACCTCAATAATCTCAGAAACCAGTGTAGGGTTGGTTCTGATCACGGTTTATCCCAGTCTTCCTCATTGAGAGGAATCACTGGTTTACGACCAGGTCTCTTGAGAGGCTTGGCTTCAGGAGCCGACTCCGACTTCGGTTCAGGTTCATTCTGAACCAGAACCGGTTCATTGGTCTTCTCAGCTTCGACTCCTCCCAGATCCTCGAACTTCTCTGGGAATACCTCTAGCAACCGAGCCGGCCCTTCAAAGACCTGACCCGCCGTCCATTCCTTCCCACTCTCGTCGTAGTGAGAGCCCACCTTGACTTTGAGTTTACGATTCATGGTTCGGTTCTGTTGGGAAGGAGGGTCCTACTGCCTGGCAGGACCCTCCCAAAAGACCGTACTGTTTACCTCACGATTAGACAGATCCGTGAACGATACCGGTGTTCCCGTTCGCGTCGGCGCGAAGCTGAGGCACTAGAATTGCCATCACCTTAAAGTGCACCTGCATCCCGCCCATCGTCTCCCACTGAACAGTGGTGATATCCATACCGACCACCATCCGGACAACATCGGAAGTCATCTGGACCAGGAACAGATCCCAGGTATCACCCAGGAAGTCAGCCGTCCGAACGTCCTGAATCCCGTTGATCGCCTGAAGACGCTGGCGTAGGGTGTTGTCCCCCTTGTTGGGACTGTAGTCATCGTCCAGGTATTCATCCCACCTGGGTGAATTGTAGAGAACCCAAGGCCCGTAGTGGAATTTGTTAATGGACTTCTGGCGCATGGCCAGGACTTCCCTTACCAGCGTCGCCGGCGTCCAGCCCCCGGCCGTAGGGGCCGTGATGGTCTGGGTGATGCGATTGGGGAAGTTCTTGAACCCGTAGATGGTCCCGCCCCCGTAGGTGAACGAGCTGGCGGTGCCCAACACGAGTTTCTCCGCCTCCTCCGCCACCCGACGAGCAGCAAGCTCAGCCATAGTGGTGTCGATCGAAGCACCCAGGTTCCGAGAAGTGGCGATCTGCCGGGCCGAGAAGTAGAAGTCCTTGTGGATCACCGGCAACGGCAAGTTGACGATGTCGTACCTCGGACGATCCGCCTCTCCCAGCACCGCCGGATCCATGGAGATCCGAGCACCGGTGATATCGCCAACAGTCTCCGTCTGGAGGACCGTCTTACCGAGCCCGTTCGGAATGTTGAATTCCAAACCAGCACTCCGCAGATCCGCCACGACACGAAGGCGTTCTTTGGCCGCTGTGACAACCGCAGTGTCCAAGAGCTGCCATTCGTCCTTCCGGAGCGTGGCGTTAGCCACCGGAGCCGGAACAGCCACCGGTTTACCTCCTTGGTTGGCGGTCAGGTAGTGGCGCCCGTCGGTACCAATCCAAGGCCGCAAGGCACTAGGGTCGAAATTGTGGGCCATCAACGCTGCCGCCACCGACCCGTAAGATTGTCCATTCAAGATGTAGTCACTCATCGTTCTCCTCCTTTTCTTTTACAGAACCCGAACCCGGATTCGTCCAGGTGATCCCGAACTTGTCAGGTCCAGCGCCTCCAATGCTACCGCCAGACGGACATCCGTGCCCGAAGCCACCCTCAGGTTCCCACCGCCGCCGGCAGCGAGGAACGAACCGATCGATGCGTTCTGCCCGGGAGCCAGGAAGGCATACACCACATCGCCGGGAGCGGCCAGAACGTAGGTGACCCGACTTCCCGAACTGTAGGCATCTCCGATCTCTTTGCCTTGCAAGGCATCTTCCACTGCGAACGCTCTCTCAGCCGGCCCTCCAGCCGTCGCATGGACGACGAGGTTCCCCGAAGAGTTCAGTTGAATCAAGTGACCCGGCGTGATGGAACCACCTGCGGTTCCTTCCTCAATCCGGCCGTATCCGGCGAGATGAATTCGTTTAGGAGTCATAGGATTCCCTCCTCAATCAGTTCTTCTTGAAGTCCAGTCGAGGCACCACGAGCGGTTCCTCTTCCTTCTTCGATTGGTTCACCGGCGCTTGACCCCGGTAATCCGGTTCCGGAGCCGCCAATTGCGCCAGGCGCTCCAACTCATCCAGATCCTTAGCCTTGAGCTCTTCCTCAGTGAAAGGATTCCGCCTGTTGGCTAGGATCGTCTTGATGGTTTCCTGCTTCTTGGCCTGATAAGCCTTGAAGCCGTTAGCCAGGACCTCCCGCATCCCTTCCGGTGCGGCAGCGATGTATTCCTCCACCGAAGCCGGCGGTTTGGGAGGTTCCGGTGTTCGGGAAGGAGCCAGAGAATCGCGGATCTTTTGGATCACGCTCTCCTCCAGGGCCATCAATTGCTCGCGGTCCTCCTCCTTCCATACCGAGTTGGCCGCGAGGATCTCTGCGATCAGTTTCTCCTTCATGCTGTTCCTTTCTTCTTCCGAGTTCTCACTCGGTAGATCCATTCCTTCTTGCTTGTAGAGTGCCTTCAGTTTCCGGATTGCCTCTTCCTTCTTGGGTCCCTCGTATTTGTTCCCGCGGAACCCCTTATGAAGAGCAGCCCAGGCAGCTCCCATCAGACGGTGGTCTAGATTCCCGTTTACATCTCTGACACGCAAGTGCCAGGTGGAAGGTTTCTCGGGGTCTTCCACCACGAGGTAGTGGGAAGCCGGGTGCTCGCCGTCCGCCTCCTTCTTCATGACGGCGAGCACCCGATACGTCACCTCCTTCTTGACCTCGACGGTTTCGTTCCCGAACGTCACCTTCCCATCCTCACTGATAGTATAGCTGACCTGAAAGAGACGATCCCCCACCCCGTAGATGACTCGATCCTCAAACAAGTCGACCATCCAAGCGTCGTTCCCGAACTTCTCGCGAATGGCCTGCGCCACCGCATCGAAACGCTGGCTCAATGAAGTCTCCAAAGACGCCAACATAACCGTGCACCTTTCGTTGAGTTTAACTTCCTGCCGTTTACTCTGTTGATTCCAAACGAATCCTTCCCGTTGAAATCGGAACTCCTCAGCATCCTCTTGGAGTCGATCCCAATGGAATCCTACCTGACGTCCCCACCGCTGGGCTTCTTCTCGGTTCTGGACATCTTCGCCTTTCTTCAGCTTCACCTCGACTACAGCCGCATTCCGGATGAATCCTGCCCCATCTGCCACACTACAAGCCCCTACCCCATCTGGAAGCAGAGCCAAATGATCAGGACGCAAATTCCGAGCGATCGACTGGTAGCTCTCCCCGTTCCAAGTTCCACTGATCGGTTCCTCCTCCAAAAACAAACCCGTACTCAACTCCATCACCTTCTGATTGACGATCGCCTCGATGATCCGAGCATCGACCTGTTTCGCCTTGATCGGATCGATCCAAGCTTCTGCCTTCAGCTTCCCCTCCTCCCACCTCGTATTCAGAATGACCCCCACCTTCCTGGCATTCAAAATGACCGGCTCACAGGCACTGACTGGCACTCCATTCCAGACCGGATGATCTACCACGATCGGTTTATGATTCCACACGGCTGGCACCTTGGCCAATTCACTTGCCGGATAGTAGATAGGACCTAATGATCCATTGTGCACCCCCTCCACCAACATCACCATTGGCACCACCCAATGCTCCCTCCCATCCAGGATCTCTTTCCGAACCTGGACCGCCTTCGTCTGATTGGTCGTCCGGACGAACCGTTCCATACACCCTAAAGCAAACACACCTCTCCTCCTCATGCAACCCTTTTTCTTTGGATCCAGTCTGATCTCCACTTTTCCTGATCGAGACAAAAACTCCTCCATACCGATTGAAACTTTTCCTGATCGAGACAAAAACTGAAATGGACAACCGATTCGAAAAAACTGAGAGAAATTTTTCTCCTGATCGATTGATTGAGTGGATCGAAAGATTGAAACCGATTCGAAAAGAAAAGAGCTGATCGACGTCCTCTGATCGATCGAGAAGGATTGATTGGAAGAATCGAGAAGGACTGGGGGATGGATCGAGAGGATTGATTGGGAGTGGGAGGGGAGTGGAAGAGATTGATTCGAGAGGATTTCGAAAATCTCGAGAGAAATTTTTTGAACGATCGGAAAAACGGTTCGAAAAATTGGGGGATTGATTGGATGGTACTCTCTAACCCCCACCCGCCCACCCGCCACAATAAACCACCCACCCCATCCCCTACCGTCAACTTTCCCACCCCACCATCCCCATCATCAGTTTTAACGTTAACTTTAGCGTTAAATCTTTAACGTTAACGTCGTCACCAGTCGCCACCATCAGTCACCAGCAACCGCTTGCCGCCAGCATGCCAAGCCAGTCCCGCATCGTTCCCTACTGTCACCATTCGTCACCAGTCACCAGCTTGCCATTCAGCCGTTCGTCATGCCAGTGTCTGCTGCTGCTTGCCAGTCCACCAGCATGCCAAGCCAGTCTTTCGTTCGTCTGTCATGCCATGTCCCAAGTCGTTCGCCATGCGTCATGCCATTCGTCGCGCCATGCCAGTCTGCGTTTCTGTTGCCGTCATTGCCTGCTTTCTGCCACCACCTACCGCCTATTCTTCCCGTTTCCCGCTTGCCGTTCTTTCCCGCCTCCTCCGCCACGTGCAACGCACCGCCACTAATGCCAGCGTTAACGTTAACATTCCGTTAACGTTAAATCTTGCTGCCACAAAAAACGCAGCAGCCGTCAAGCTGCTGCGTGTGTGTTACTCCCCGTCCCACTCTCTTTGTAGCTCTGCTTCCTCCAACACTCCCGCTATTCTCTCGTCCAGCCTTTCCTCTGCCGTCTCAAAGCAACCGTTCACTACCGCTAGCGCAACCTTGTATTCAAACAGCATTTCTTCGTCCCCAACTTTTGCTAGCTGCCGTTCTAGCTGCTGTAACGCAGCTTCCCTGCCCACCGCAAGCGCAAGTTCCACCATCTCTTTTACACGTGCTTCTTGCTCTCTCCAAT
>Ga0308310_1001301_pt1 | contig 11144 bp, 6 predicted proteins | sample HotsprSampleMS65_FD_203672 | JGI IMG/M metagenome (GOLD analysis project Ga0308310, IMG submission 203672) | Hot spring phototrophic mat microbial communities from Mushroom Spring, Yellowstone National Park, Wyoming, United States - 20090730_MS65 ...
AACCCGGATCGAGACTCTGCCGCACCGGACATGCTCACACAAAACACCCTTTCGCCAAGAATGTTGCCCCCTTTTACCCTCTCGACCAGATCCTCTCTAACTGAGTGGTTGCAAGGGCCACTGAGTATGGGAAAAAATCAGCTTTACCGAACAGCCCTACTGCATAGGCCTACTGCCGGTCGCAAAATCCTTGAGAGATCCCCCAACTGTGCTGCTCGAATTCCACCTCATCCGCCAGCCAAAGACACCCCCAATCGAGAATAAAGCTCATACCCTGGGGCCCATTGCGATCAGATGTCCTAGTACAAGCGATGGTCATGGAAGTTGCTTTGAATCTTAAACCTGTTACTTATCTTGCTCCTACCCCCCAACATACTGGTGTTTCATAGTCAAGAGCCCAGTTCCTGACCTCGCTCCCCGCAACCCCTAGGCCCCAGGAAAAGCTGCCAGCACACGCCGGTTTCCCCATCCGCCCGAAGGAAAACACCATTATCCCCCAAATGTGGAGTCGCGGGGAACCATTCCTTCCTTCTCACAATGAGGGATTTTACTCGGCAATATTCTCTACGGTGAGTAAGGCAGGTTGATTTCCTACAAAAGTTGGGCGTTATCTTCGGGTCTGGGAAAAATAGAAAGCCTATGAAGAGTTGGGGATTTATGCCAAATTTTCGGTAAGAATTTTCGCCTCCGGTGACGTGACCAGAATAACTACCAAATGGTGGACTGGCCTACCTAATTACTACTAGTTCAGGGTGGGCGGTCAGGCCCATTATCTTCCGTATTTCCCACCTAGATTGGATCAAGTAGTAGCGTGGGAATTCGCGGGCATCCCAGCCAGTGGGGCTTCACGGCTGCTAGGAAGTGGTAAGAAGGAACAAGGCTCCGGAAGCCAAGTATTTTTTTGATTTATGACATGACAGAATAAAGAGAAAGATCTCGAAAAAGAAGCAAGTGGAGCTCAACAAATCAATTGCTATTTAGCACCCCTCGGACGGGTCAACGGCTTGGCTCTAGTCTCGGTCCCCACACATGGAATGTGAGAAAGGGATGCTCCCAACCCAATATTGTTGGGGATCCAGCGGGGGGACCGGTCCTAACCGGGGATTTGCGAAAACCCATAGAAAAAAGGCAGGTGGTTCGGTAGGGCAAAATCTTTTGGGGGCTTGGCAGCCGGACTTGGGGTAGCCGAAGGTGTTATGTTCCGTATGCCCCCATGGGGTTGTCGCCCGAAACTCCTTACACGCTTGGAACAAATTGTTCAGGAGGCCCTACAGGCCCCAAGTCGGTGGGGGAACGGGGTCGTCTACGAGAACAAATTACTAGAACAAATGCAGTAGATCCGAACCGGTCATCCCGCCGCTTTCGTGAAAGTTGGTCCTGCCCGGGCCACAGGCCTAAAGAGGACTTAGAAAGCCAATCCGCGTGGGAGTGCCAACTTGCATCGGCAGAACCACTCTTGTCACTGGGGCCAAAGTCGCCCTTCTGCACTTAGCAACTGGGCTGTGTGGGAGGAGGCACCAGTCACTTGGAGGAGAGGCAAATAGCGGTAATAAGTTTCCAGACACAAGATAGCCAAAGTTGTCGTGTAAATTCTGCCCCCATATCCCCCCCAGATGCAAACAGGATCCCAACTGCCGTCCCAGGGTTGATCCCGTCTTTGCATGGCGAGCAATGTCTGACGGAGAGCCTGATTCCAACGTTGCCATGCATCTCCACCAACCTGAAACATAGCAAGGGTGCCGTAATACCAATAGTAAAAGTTGGGCGGGTCCTTCCCGGGCAGTTCCCGAAGTAGGAACTCGACCGCTTCCTGGACCGGGGGATCCTGGGGAACAGCCCCCAAGAAAAACCGACAGACCAAGGCTTCTGCGGTCATCGCTGGGGTTGGGCGTTCAACCGCCCGATAGGCGGCCAATCCCCCTGCTCGTCCACTACTAACACTCTGCAGAAACGCCTCGGCCTTGCTGAACACCTCGGAAGGAATCTGCAACCCTGCATACTCTGCACTTTTCAGGGCCAAAACTTGCCATCCCAGTAGGCTGGTATCGCCGGGATCTCCTGGCCGGTAACGCCAACCCCCGCCGTGGGGATCCTGAGCCCGGATGGTGTATGCCACTCCCCGGACAATCGGTTGCTGCAGTTCTCTTGCCCCGGTAAGGGCATATGCCTCGGCCACAGCCAGCAGGGCAATTGCATGACAATACATGGCCGAATAGTACCCTGCTCCGCCGGCAAAGCTTCCCTCCGCGTCTTGGTTTTGTATCAGGAACTCCAGCCCTCGCCGGACCTGATCCTGGTATGGGCCGTAGTGATGGGTGTAGCCCGCTCCTAGGAAAGCAAGGAGAGCCAGCCCTGTGATTGCTGTATCGGCATCCCTTCCTGCTGCCTGCCGGTCTCGCCCCGCAACAAAACGCTCCACACCTGCTTGGTGACGTCGGGGATTCCACCTGCCGTCCGGGTCTTGGTTTCTTGCAAGCCATGCCAACCCCCGCTCCACTGCAGCATCCGTTGCCGGGGTTGCCCCATGCACTCGACCTGTTATTTGTCGATCGGGAGCTACGCGTAGTCGATAAATTGAAGGTAACTGCCAACTAGTAGGATCGGGACTCTCTCGCCACACAAGCATGACTTCCGGCGGCTGGGAGCGGGAATCACCAGCTCGGCGGTCCGGGATTTCCTCTGGCAAAAGCGGGCGAAGGTTCGGTTTACCTCCACCACGCTCAGGGCTTCCAAGTTCGCTTAAATCCCGTAGGCTGGGAAGGCCCAGCTTCGGGGGTGGTGGCTCCCCGAGATTCGCCGACCGTTGGGGCGGTTGGGGCAGGCTAGCTTGACCTTCTCTCATCTGCGGAAGTACCGAAACCAACGGGATGGAACCGAGGCCATCCAGCCCATCCTTCTCCGTGGACAGCAACTCTGGACCACCTATCTCGCCGCTTACGGGGATCTCCACAAGGTCGCTGGAAAGAGCCTCGCGGACGCCACTGGCCAATTCTTCTTTAGGTCGGGCAGTGCCCGGCAAGCGAATCCGAACTCGCAAGGGGTTAGCAATCTGAGAATTGTCCTCAGAAAGATCCGTTCGCGGGAAAGCCGGAAAAGCTAATCTTTTAGCCTCAGGGTTTGTCTCTGCCTCAGAATCGGAATTGAAATCCTTCCCGTTTCGTTCCTCTTCTGAGGGAAGGCTCACCTCGGTCGGCAACACTCCTGCCGACTCCAGTTGCTCTTGAGAGGTTTCCTCTTGAGGAAAGGCCGCAGGCCCACCATCCGGGGAAGCCTCCAATAAAGAAGAAGCCTCCAATAAAGAAGACTTCCGAGTTAAATCCTTAAGAGGTTCATGGGTGCCAGTGCTCTTAGCCAGTCGGAGGAAAGTGCGGTAATTCGCGTCTGACGGGAGTTCAAATTCCCTTCTAGGAACACTCGACACGAGATCTCGTAAAGCAGAAATTCCATCTACAAGTGGTGGCAAATCGCCAAATTCGCCTCCCTGCCAATTGGCGTGAACGGAGTCGCTGGGCGACGCGCTGTCGACGAGAGTGAGTTCAATGGTGTTCCATTCGTGAGGTCGGTTTAATGGAGGACCTGCAATTTCGATTGTGGTAGCAAATCCCGCAAGGATCCCGTGGGCCCAGAGGGAAAGGATGAAACATTTTTGGAGAGGCCGCCGCTCTCCCCAACGGGTCTGCATAAGGATAAGCAACGTTACGGTTAGGCCCACAAGTCCGAGCCACAACCAGCCAATCCACCATGTGGAGCCCACAAAATAGGGCTCCAGTCCTGCCCATAAAGTGGTCCCCGCAACCAGCCTGGCCGGACTCATCGGGTTGAGCCTTCCTGCTCCGTAGGCCGAACCGCCACTGCCACGTTCACAATCTGAGCCTGCTTGCAGCTACTGAGTACCTCCGCAATTCGCTGAAATGGTACCTGCGAATCACCGCGGATCAGCACACTGAGGGCTGGAAATTCACGACGAGCCGCAGAGAGCTCGCTTGGCAACTCTTCTAGGGTTATGCGTCTTCTGTCCAAAGTTACCGTTCCATCCCGATACACACTAATAACCCGGGGATCCGGCGGCGGAACTACGGTTTCCGCACAGGCTACCTCCGGGATTCGCAGTTCCAACTTGCGTTCTAACTCCGTAAACTTTGTCCCCAGCATAAAAAAGATGATCAACAAGAACACCACGTCGATCATCGGCGTGAGATTCAGACTAGGAGGATCTTCCGCAAACCGCTTGAGAGGCATATTTCATCCCCGAAAGCCAGGTGCCTGGGACTGTAGTTCCCAACTCGGACCCCGACAACAAACGGAATTTCTCCCCTACTAAAAATTCATCCCATTAACCGCGGGTGATGGCCTGTCTCGTGTGGGCGGTACCGGTTCGGACGCGGTTTTCAGTCAACTGTCTTTTTCGTCTGTCCATGCATGGGCCGCTCCCCCGAGCAGTTGTCCTTCCTCCAGTTTTAGTGCAACGTTTCTAAATTAAATGCCCATTCTGCCTGGATTCAGTTACTACAAAGCCCCTCCGGGAAAATTCCAATACTTAAACACACCAACTAACTTCCGTGCAGGGTTCCTCCCGATGTATCTCCGGGTTGTACGGGTTGGCCCTCCGATGTTAAACCGGCCAAGGTTGCAGCCGTAGGGTGTTTTCTGAGAGGGCAGTCGGCCTTTACCCTGCGGGTTTCGAGGTTCTTGTGCTTTCCGGTTCCCAGGGTTCGTGGGTCAGATTTCTTGTGTTCCCGGGGAACCGAACTCGATTTCAGCTCAACACCTAACAAAGGCTTTCACCCCCGAACCAAGCCACCCAGGTTGCTGGAAAACAACCTCCTGCTGGGGATCGGGGGAATTGACCCTTCAATCTCTCCACCCACCTTCTAGCCGGAAGCACCAGACAGTACCTCAGCTTCTGGCTCTGCGGCATGCTTCCGCCGTCCTGCCCGAGCAGTCTTTGTCTCCGAGGGCTTCACGTTGTCGCCGGAAATGTTCTGCACCACCTCCTGGGCTAGAGCATCGATGTCAGCAAGGAGCCGGTCCACCCGACCCCCGAAGTACAGATAGGCCAGAAGGGCAGGAATCGCTACAGACAATCCGGCTGCTGTCGTCAGAAGTGCCTGGCTAATCCCTTTGGCTAATAACTCCGGTCGTCCGAGAGCATCAGCTGTGGCCACAACATTGAAAGCCTGGATCATCCCGAGCACTGTACCCAAAAGCCCGAGCAACGGGCTTACCGTGGCCACCCCGTTTAACACCCGAAGATTTCGCCTTAGCTCTGCCGCCACCCGCTCGCCAGCATCTAAGTAGCCTTGTTCCACCTCCACAGTGGGTCGCCCCCACTTCCGGATAGCCCCTGCAAAGACCTTCGCTACCGGACTACCTTCTTGAAGACAAAGCTCAAGGGCCTGCGGGTGAGACAGCTCCCTTAGCCGAAGTTGCTCCAAAAAACGCTGGGTAAAAGGTCGCGGAATCACCCGGCCCCGTCGGAGCATGATCATCCGCTCGAAGACCACAGCCACTAGAACCAGCGAACACATAGCAATGGGAATCATCAGCGGGCCACCTTCCCGCAAAATGCTCCAAAGATTCCGAGTAGGAATTGGCCCTTCTTGGTTTTGAGCCGCAAACGGCATTCGGGACTCGGGGCTCTGGTGAAAATCCACCGGTCCGGCCCTTGAAGGTACTTCGGAGGCCCCAAGGAAATCAGGTACTTCCGAACCCCGCTCCCCCTTGAGTCGGCCACTTCCCACAAGCCACCCGGCAATAAAAACTGCTACTAGCAAGAAAGTAGCTACCCTCGTCAGAGCAAAACCGATGGGTCGTCTATCACTCATGGGAAACCTCATCCGTTTTTTCCTTGAAACTTCTCGATCCTGGGGCATATCTGTTTTCATTGCGGTAGATGTCACCTGGCCGTGTACTGCCGAAACCTAGCAGCTGAGAGATTAAACTTGCAGAGGAATTGATCTCCAGGTTTACCACTGACTTTGGAGGACGGTTTCCATTTTCGGATTTTCCCACCTGTGAAGAAGATCCCTAGCCTCTGAGGCTTTAGGATCCCGAGGCCAAGTTTCAACCAGTCGGCGACATTGCCGGATTGCTTCATCTCGGCGTCCCAATCGCTCGTAACATTTAGCCGCCTGAAGTATTGCTGCCGGAATCCAAACACTTTTTGGAAAAAGGATCTCCAGACGTAGGTACTCCCGCAAAGCCGCCCGAAAATCCCCCTGGAGGAAATAGCTCTCCGCAAGTAGCAGCTGAGCTTCTTCCCCGATTTCCGCTTTTCTACCTGCGGCAAGAGCGAGCCCCTCGGCCAAATAATCTCGTGCTTGGGTCAGCTTGCCTTGCCGGTAAAGACATTTCCCGAGCAAAACGTTTACCTCGGCCCTCTCCGGCAAACCGGGATAACATTCCAGCCACTGAGTCCCCGCCTGCTCCCCCTCCTCCCACCGTCCCATGGCCACTAAGATCTGGAGGATTCGCAATTCCGCCAGTGCTTGCCAGCAGACAATATCGTGAGGGGAGTTCTCCCCCTGGGATTCCCTCATCTGGCTGGCATATTTGCCATAAGCTTCATAAGCTTCGAGGGCTTCCTCGAACCTTTTCTGACGGAGGAGAGATTCCCCCAAACCGAATAAGGCGGCAATGCTTAACTCAGGTATTACTTCGTTGCTGGAGATGCTTCGAAAATAGTCCTCTGCCTCGCTCGGACGGCCCTGCTCCAGAACCACCCAGGCCCAGAGATACTCCGCCCGTACCGTTACTCGCTCGGGTATTGCGGAGGAGTCTTTGAGAAGCGGTAGCAGCCACCGCTCGGCGGCGTTCCAATCCTTATCGCTGATGGCGATTTCGGCCAGTTGAAGAATTGTCTCCGGGAAATGTCGGCTCGAAGGGAATCCCTCGGCTAGCCGCACTAAAACCTCCCGATAGCGTGGTGAACCTCGAGCTTTTTCTGCCGCAGCCCAAAAATACAACACCTCATCCGCAGCGATTCCACCCGCTCCCCCGTTCACAAGGCTTTCATACCAGTCGGAGGCTATTTCCAACTCCCCGGCTCGATGCCACAATCTTGCAGCCCGCCACCGGGCCTCCGATTCCACCTCGGGCAAGTTAGCCCAAGACGCCTGCTGGTAAGCTGCCAAGGCCTTCCAAGTGTCCCCCATTTGCTCAGCCGCCTGGCCCAGCAAAAACCACGCCTCAGGCCAAAACTCCCAATCCTCCGAAATCGATCGGACTAACGTCTCTAGTCTTGACCTCGCTTCAGCGAGCCTTTCCAGCTGGATCTCGCACCAAGCCAAATCGAGCTGCGACTCGGAGTAGCTGTGGGGGGGACAATTCAAGGAAAGGAGTTCCTCCAGGATCTCAGCCGCCCAGTCCCAGTGGTTTTTCTCCATCGCCTTATGAGCGATCTTGCGAAGAAGTTCACACCTCAGCGAGTCTTCCAGGGGCAACGCAAGCAGCCGTGCTACAACCTCGCGGCCGGCGAATCTTTCTCCCATCTCGGTGTAAGCGATGGCTTGGTGGTACAAGGCCTCGGCAACGAAAGCTCTTTCTTCCAACTGTTCGGCAAGTAGTACTGCCTCGGAAGCCCACTGCAAAAGCTGCGGAAAGTCCCGAGCATGTTCGGCTTCCTTAGCCAATCTCATGGTGGCCCAAAGCCGCACCTTGCCCCTGGCTTGCTCGGCCAACCGTTGCCACTCTTTTGTGGCCGAGGCGTTGTCTCCAAGCTCCGCAAAGGCCTTCCCCAGCCAATATCGAGCTTCCCAAGCAATGGGGTCCCCGGAAAACCGTTCGGTTTGGGACTCCCATTCCTGGACCGAGGAGGCTGGGAACCTAAGAAGGACCTCCTTTGCCTTCTCGGGCTCACCGCAGCTAAGAAGAGCCCTTCCGACGGCAAGGAGCGTGCCTTGGCTGAACTGTCCCCGGTTGAGCTCGAGGACACGTCGAGCAATTTCGCCTGCAGAATCTCTCCTGCCCAATGCCAGATGGACAGAAATCGCCAGGGAGGCAAGCTGGTTTCCAAAAGCCGCATCAGCTCCTGAAAGGAGACTGGGAGGAATTTCCCCTCGCTCAATTGCCGGGCAAACGACTTCCAGCTCCTCTAGAGCCTCTCGGGGTTTCCTATCTAGGAGCAAAGCTTCTGCCTTTCGCAACCGGATCCAGTTCGCAAGGGCACCGTTCGGATTTCGATTCAAGGCTAGTTCGAAAAGCTCCAGAGCTGAGGCCACATTCTTTTGAGTAAGGTGCCCGAGCCCAAGCCAGTAAAGGGCCTCCGCTCCGGAGACAGGGTGGTCCAGCACCGGGCGGAGAACTAGCGACAGCTCTTCCGGCTTCCCCAGGATTAGCATGAGTCTAGCAAGACTCAGCCGTCCCCGAACGGTAAGGGGATGTTCCGGCCAAGTTTTTAAAAGATGTTGCAATTGATCGGCCGAAGCCTCCGTTTGGCCCTGCGATGCATATAGCCGAGCAAGCCGGTAGCAAGCTTGAGGAGCAAAGGGAGAAGAGGGTTTATGGGCAAGAGCAAAATAAAAGCGTTCTGCCTCCTCTGGATTACCCGATCGCTCCAAAGCCTCTGCCAAGCCGAACCGAGCTGCATCGGCCAATTGGTCCTCAGGTCCCTGGGCCAATGACCGACGAAAGTAGCCAACCGCCTGCGAGTCATTCCCCTCCCGCAAGGCAATCTGCCCTAGATATGTCCATGCTCGCGCGCGGAGGGGGTGCTCCGGCCAAGTTTGACAGAATCTTTCGAACAAATCTCTGCTCTCGGCAAGCGATTCCAAATCTCGACGACTAGCAAGGAAAAGGCTTTCGGCTAAGCGGAAAAAGACTACCGGATGAAAAGTTTCTGAGAGGGGAAAATTCGTGCCACTTTCCGGCGAGCCTTTTCCAATCTTTTGGGCAAGCTGGCGGTAAAGTGTTGATGCCTCAACGAACTGACCCTGCTGCAGGAGAGCTTCAGCCAAGTAGAAAGTAGCCTCAAGAGCTTTCGGATGCTCGGGCCAGTGATCCAAGAAAATCCGAAACTCTTCGGCGGCCAGGTCCCACCTTCGGGCGTCCCAGTGGGTCTTGGCTACTCGCCATTGAGCCTCCGCCGGAAGCTGCAGCGCGCATGCCTCCGGGCCCCAGGCCAACATCCCTACCAAGACTACAGAACTAAGCACTTCAAGGGCCCGTGACCTTTTTTTCATCCAGCACAAAGCATTCATGGGCCCGGATTTCCCACTCCAATATCTTCTGAAATTTCTGCCCCTTGAACTTCCACGGATTTCGAGATTTTTGTTTCATCGGCATCGGCCGGTCGACACCTACCACCTCACTTCGGACTCCTTTACCCGTGGATTAGCTCGATGCTCCGAGCATATCCCGGGTACTCCGGGCATTTCCGTTTTAAGATCTTTGGGTTTTAATTCCCGCTTTTTCGGCGAGATTGCGGATATCCGCTCAAAGGTGCCCTCAAACCACCGGGAGCTACGGAAGTGACCCCAGGACCACCCCCTTCGAGGCTTTTTCTGGCGGCAACCTTACCCCTTCTTGACTTGCTCGGAAACCTCCGCTCACCGATGCGGCAATTGCTCTCCCAAGCCCCGCCCCAATAGGAGGGCCAATGAGCCGGCCAAAAAAAGCAGATGGGGAGAACTCCTTTTCTCCCCATTGCCTGGAGGAAACCCCGGACCATCCATGGCGGAGAATCTCTTGGCCAGCTTGCCAACCTTCGCTCTCTCGGGTTGTTCTAATCGTTGTTGCAATCGGCCGGCTGTTGTGCCGTTCCCATGCCCGTACCAAGTTCTCACCCCCTCGGCTACCCCTCCTCCGAATCGGGGGAACTTTCCGGGGAATTGCCGAGTTCGCTTGGCTCCCTTAATAAGGGGAGCCAGGCCCTGGATCCACATTTCCCACCAAATGCAAGTGGCAATGGTCGATGTAAACCACTTCACATGCGTCTTCGTTTACTTTTCGGTGGGGGATAGGCCAGCCAACCCAAGTCACTTCCGTAAAGTAGATGATGCATTTGTAGTGGGCATGGTGCAGCTGGGCCGGGCCAATAAGGGGGTACACCCGCGGGGGATCCACATAGTCTCCCAGAGGTTCGATGACGATCCGCACGTTATTCCGCTGAACTTCGTGGAGGAAAGGTAACCCCCCCTCAAGGGGCCTAGCTTTCTCCAGCGCTCGCATGATTTCGTCATGGCTTGGCGGATCCAAGGCTCGGTGGGGCCCACTAGTTATCGGGCCCATGATGACGACCTTTTTATATCGCTCTGCTTCCCATGCCCGGTCTTCTAGCTGGTCCTGAAAATAGGGACTCACCGGAATCGGAATGCTAAACACGCCAATGCTTGGTCCGTATGTGGCACAGCCTGTCCCTGTCAGGATGTAAATTCCTAGGAGCACTAACAACAGCCCAGAGCCGGTTGTCCGAGTCATCGAGCTAACCCCAGTTCTTTGACTCCGTTCATGTGTTCGGATTCCAGAGCGTCCGTCTAAGGGAGGGCATTTGTAAACCTTTACACCCGGGCTACTATCGCCTTCTTGGGGTGGAAAGACTCCGTCAGCCTACACATAAATATCGAGTCAGGTTCTACGAGACTTGCGGGTTTTTCCGATTCTCGTACTTACCCCAATGATGAAGAAAAATAGGGGAAATAGGGGATCTCGGCAGGATAGCTGGAATGACGTCGAGTCTACCGGTCGGTTTGGCGAAGACTCTGAGGTCGAACACCACGCGGATACGGTTAAGCCGCCCTCCCCAAAAAGAGCATGCCGAGATTTTAAGGTAAATATTTGGATCGGGAGCAATTGGGAGGTATGGGAAGGCTCCTCAGATTTACACGGTTAGTCGCCTAGCTACTGTTGCGAATCAGGATGACCACCGGGTTAGAATGCCACCTCCTCGTAATCCGTTGAGTTTCAGCGGGTTATGGCTAGAAAAGAGGCTCAAAGAATGTAAGGCACAGGACACCCGAAAATATCTTGAGTTCGGCCGGTGTCGGCTGCAGAACCAGAAAGTTCCGAGGAGGACCTCCACAGGGACAAAATGCCGGGAGCAATTATTCGCTTAAGGCCCCCCATTTCCCTTTGTTAAAAAGCACCACCCCGCCTTTTATGTCCTTGGCTGCTCGATCGGACCTTGGCCAAGGAAGATCCTTCACCGT
>Ga0308310_1001306_pt1 | contig 11131 bp, 12 predicted proteins | sample HotsprSampleMS65_FD_203672 | JGI IMG/M metagenome (GOLD analysis project Ga0308310, IMG submission 203672) | Hot spring phototrophic mat microbial communities from Mushroom Spring, Yellowstone National Park, Wyoming, United States - 20090730_MS65 ...
AAGGCCCATGACTGGGGCTAAGTCGTAACAAGGTAGCTGTACCGGAAGGTGCGGCTGGATCACCTCCTTTCTAAGGAGTTCTTTCTGGAGGCCATCGTGCCGAACCAGACCTTCGCGCAAGCGAAGATTCTCCTAACCTGCGCCAAGATTCAGCCCGCCCCGCAAGGGGCGGGTTTCTCTTTAAACGCGCTTCGGTTTTGTAGTAAAGCAGTAGACTTTTTGTGGTATGACCCTTGATCCCACCGAACTCGAGCTGCGTCAGGATCCCCTGGCTTTTTTCGCACACCTCTCGCGCACCAGTCCCGACATCACCACCTTCCGCTTTGCCTCAGGCAAGGAAATCGTCTTTCTCAACCACCCCGATCTGATCCGTGAGGTGCTTATCGAGCGGGCTGAAGAGTTTCACAAGTCCGACCTAACCCGCGCCTTTGCCGGGGGCATGGGCAACGGCATTCTGGTTTCCGAGGGGGAGTTTTGGAAGCAGCAGGTTCGCTTAATGCGCCCCGCCTTTCACTACAAGCGCTTGCAGGGCTATGCCGAGGTGATGAGCCGCTTCACCCTGGAGATGCTCTCGCACTGGCAAAGCAGCGAAATTCGACACATCGAGGAGGATATGAATGCCCTCACGCTGCGGGTGGTGGCCAAGTGCATGTTCGATGTGGAGGCCGGGGAAGACCGCGAGATCATGCACCGGGCCATTATGTTGGGACAGAGGGTAGTAGGCCAGATGGTCTACGGCTGGCTCAACCTGCCCGACTGGCACCCGGGTCTCAACCGCGATGGGATTCGGGTGGTACGGGCCTTGAACGAGATGGTAAGCCGCCACATCGCCTACCGGCGCGAGCGGGGCGACCTGGGCGACGACCTGCTCTCGATGCTGCTGGAGGCACAAAGCCAGCCTGGTGTAAAGCTTTCCGACCGGCAACTGCGCGACGAGGTGCTCACGGTTATTACGGCGGGCCTCGAGACCACCGCCAACGCCCTGGTCTGGACCTGGTACCTGCTGGACCAGCACCCAACTGTCAAAGCCCGTTTACAGGCCGAGGTGGATGCTCTGGGCAGGCTGCCCGGCTTCGAGGAGGTACAACAGCTTTCCTACCTGGATCAGGTCTTCAAGGAAAGCCTGCGCTTGTATCCGCCGGTTTGGATCATCGGGCGCGAGAATGTAGAAGCGCTGGAGCTGGGGGGTATGCGCCTCCCACCCAAAACCCAGATCGTGATGAGCCAGTGGGCGACCCACCGCGATCCCCGCTTTTTCGAGCGGCCCGACGAGTTTCGTCCTGAGCGCTGGACTCCGGAGTTCGAGAAATCGCTGCCGCGCGGAGCCTATTTTCCCTTTAGCCTGGGGCCCAGGGTATGCACCGGCCAGGGTTTTGCCACCCTCGAGTACAAGTTGATTGTGGCTACCGTGCTGCAAAAGTTCGACCTCGAGCTCGCCCGTCCGGCCCCAGTTCGCCCCGAGCCTAACTTTACCCTCTGCCCCCACGGAGGGTTGCCAATGCGGGTACGCAGGAGAAAGTAACGCCGGTTTATTTGGGTGGAACCTTAGGAGGAGCTGGGCGAACTGCCCCATCGCTGCTCTGGGGTTGGGCTGGGGTGCTGCTGGGTGGGGTGGGCTCGAGAAGAGCTGCCAGCTCTTCCAGATCGGCCACAATGTGGTCAGGCCGGGGAAGAGTCTGGGGGCGGGAAGGGGCTTGGCCGTACTCTTCTAACTCGCTTTGCAGCCTGTCTGCAATTACCAGCCGGAGGTCAGGGCGTAGGGTGCGCTCTGCTACCGGGGTGGCCCTCCAGTCAGGGGGCATCTCGCGCCAAACCCACACCGCGGTCAGGCCGGCTGCGTTGGCCCCCCAGATGTCTTGGCTCAACAGATCCCCCACATGCACAATGGTTTCTGGGCACTGGCTTCGCAGCGGATCCCAGAAGGTAGGGTCGGGCTTGATGGCGTGTGAGATATCTGGGGCCAGCATCTGCTCATAGGTAATGTTGAGTTTATCTACCAGGACCCGCTGGTACCGGGCCAGGCCGTTGGTGGCTATTGCGATGCGGTAGCCCTGCTGACGCAGCACAGCCAGCCCGGTGGGCACATCGGGGTAGAGCACCTCTGGCTCCAGCACGGCTTCTTCCAGTACCTGAGGGATGTTGGGAAAAATCTGCGGAAGCCCCAGTCTTTTCTGCACAGTTTGATAAATGTCACCCCAGTCATGGACCCGCGCGGGATCACCCTGGCTCAGGCGGCTTAGGTACTCTTGGCGCAGGGCCTGGCGGATGGTGGGTTGGGCCAGCAGGTCCTGCATATGGGGCCGTATCAGGCGGCGAAAAGGCCAGTCGGCCAAAGTGCCATCGAAGTCGAAGGTCAGCCAGCGCATCAGCTCTAGGGTATCGCTTGGCCGCGGCCAGGTACAGGCCCGTGAGGTGGCCGTGCCGGGCCAGATACACCGAGCACCAAGGATCACCCTAACGATTGGGTTGTGCTAGTTTCTCCAAGGCTCTGACGCGGTCTTCGGTGGCGGGGTGGGTGGAGAGCAGGCTGCGCTCGCTGCCACCCACTTTGGTGCTGAGGCGGATCAGGATCTCGATCAGCGGCTTAGTGCCCCAACCCTTGCGGTTGAGGTATTCGGCTGCGACGGCATCGGCCTCGTACTCGAACTCCCTCGAGTAGCCCGACTCCACCAGCACTGCGGGCAAGGAGGCCCCAATCGAGGTAACCGAGGTCACATCGCCCAGCAGCACCGAGATCACCAGGATCACCCCCACACTGCGGTAGATCTGCTGCAGGCTATGGCGGTGGAGGACGTGTCCGACTTCGTGGGCCATCACCCCCGCGATTTCGCGATCGCTCTGGGCAAGCTTAACCAGCTCGTCGGTGAGGACAATGATGCCTGAAGGCAGGGCGAAGGCGTTGGCCCCCAACAAGTCGCTTTGGCGGAACTCGAGGCTGTAGCTGTGGTTTTGTCCGATGGTCTGGGTCACGTCGGCGAACAGCCGCTGCAGCTCGGCCTGCCGGCTGGGGGAGAGTTGGGTGGGTTGGAGAAAACGGTCATCCAGCACCCGCAAGGTCTGCTGGCTAATAGGGTTCATCACCTCGATCGGGGTAACAAACGCGGCCCAGTGGGCCACCGCCGGGATGCCCCAGCGCAGGAAGGCCGCTGTGAAGAGCACCAGACCCACCAGCGCGAGTATGACCCAGCGCCAACGCTCTTCGAGCCTCCCCACCAAGGTCATGCCCAGGTTGCGCCCAAGGTGCCGCTCCAGCTCGGCCACCGCCGCCAGGTCTTCGCTCTCGAGCTTGGCCCCACCCGGCAGGCGAATCACCCGCCGGGTTCGCCCCAGCGCAGGAACGATCTGGCAATCGTTGATGCCGAACTCCAGGGCGATTCCCTCTCCTCGAATCCGGAGCCAGGAGCCCTCGAGGCTCACCCGCACGGGGTGGGCTGCCGAGGTCTTGCCGTCGAAATAGGCTGCGGAAAATTCAATCATACATAGGGCGCCGGGTCCTAAGCAGTGAGGTACGAGTTACCGCACAACCACCTTCACAGCCCGATATCTACATTAAAGAAGTCCGTTGCCGCATCGCCCAGGGCGCTCTCCTGCTCGGCCTTTTCGGCCACGATGTTGTCGAGGGGGCCGTAGGTGAGCACGCTCAGGGCGGCCAGAACGTGCTTAACATAGCGCACCCTGGCCCAAGGAATGGCCAGACCCAGGCTGAAGATGATGGCCAAGGTGTTGGTAATCTGCAGCCACATAAAATCCCAGGGCTTGAGGTTGCTGATGAAGCTCACCTTGCCGTCGGCAAAGGAGTTGGCGAAGGAGTAGTTGAACATCCGGGCGCGTGCGTACTGTTGCATCAGGACTGGGCCGAGGATTAACCCAACGTAAACCCCTGCTATCCCCAGGACGCCTGAGGCGCCCTGATCCAGGAGGTCGGGCTCGCTCGAAAGCAACACCGCGAAAATGCCAAAGGTCACCAGCCCCAGCGCTAGGGCGATAACCAGCCCGATGCCTAGCGCCTCGAGCTGGATAGCGTACACCGCTCCCGGCTCGCCCCGGAAGTGGTTGCGGCTGGTGCCGTAGGCCGCATGGCCGAAGAGGTATTTGCGCTGGCGGAAAATGATATAGAGGATGATCAGGCCCAGCGCGAAAAAGACGAGCAGCGGCAACCCGGCATAGATGAGGTAGCTCTCACCCAGCGTGCCGTGGAAGCGGAAGCGGATGCCGCGGTAGCTGCTGTTGGCCGCTAAAAAGCGGATCGAGCTGTAGACCAGGAACGGGTATACCGCAAAGAAGGCCAGTAGAGCCACCAAGGCCAGTTCCGGGCGCAGGTTTTGCATGAGGACAAAGAGCGCAAACAAGCCCCCTACGATCAGGTTGCCCTTGAGGATCGAGATGGGGTTGCCCAGGTACTCAAAGTTGTGGCCCGCCAGCACGGTGTTGGCGTAGAAGTACTGCCGGGATCGCACCTTGGCCCAGGCCGAGTAGATGCCCAGGGTGACGATGCTCAGGAAAATGTTGACGATCCAGATACGAAAAAATTCCCCTGCCGAGCCGGTGAACTGGAAGCGATGGATCTGGGGCTTGGGCTGCTCGGCCGCGGGGGAGGCCGGGTCGGGCGACTGGGCTAAACCGTGGGGATTGAACTCGAGGTCGCTGTTTTTGGGAGTTCATCCAAGTTACCTCCGAATACACGGTGCCGATTCGGCACTTGTCAAGATGATAGCAAAACATTATCAAGGCGGCTTGTCACATTTGGGCCGCGCGAACGTCCTCATGGGCTCTCGAGCCCAAGGCCCTCCCCGATTGCGCTGGGTTGCTTTGCTCAGCCAGTTGCACGGCACCCCCATCCGAAGCAAGGCCAGCACAGCGGCGGGGCGCGGGATCGAGCGGTTCCCCATGGCTTGCATTCTGGAGCCAGATGGCGCAAACTAGAGGCCAGATGGTACGGATTGCGCACGTCGGGGGTTGGTGGTGGCCCGGATAGCCCTGGGACGGCAGCGGTCGGTACCCCCTGGGGCTTTTCCTCAGGGGGATTTTTTTGTGCTGGTTAGGGAGAAACATGAGGAACTCGGAATCAACAGGGCCTACCATCCCGGTAAAGAAAACCTTGCTGGCCGACCTCGAGACCCCGGTTTCGGCCTACCTCAAGCTCTCGGAGAAAGCCAGCCCCAGCTTCCTGCTGGAGTCGGTGGAGGGGGGCAAGGCCTGGGCCAGGTGGAGCTTTGTGGGGGTGGGGGCCCGCAACATCTGGCGGCTGAAGAACGGCGCATTTACCCATAACCGCCAACCCCTCGAGACCCATGACCCCTTGCGAACCCTCTATGAAGCCATCCACCGCCCCATCCAGCCCGACCCCGACCTGCCCCTCTTCTGGGGGGGTGCGGTGGGGCTACGCGGCCTACGACCTCATCCGCTGCTACGAGCGGCTGCCCAGCCTAAAGCCCGATTTGCTCGGGATTCCCGACCTCCTGTTTGTGGAGCCCGAGGTGGTGGTGGTCTTCGACCAGTTCAAACAACAGCTGCACATCGTGGCCCCGGCCACCGAGGGAAAGAAGGCCCAGGCTCTGGAGCGCATCGCCTGGGCCGAGAAAAAGCTCCACGGGCCGCTGCCAGGGGTGCCCGGCGAGCGGGCGGGGCGGCGCATGACCTTCAGCCAGAACCTCTCACAGGCCGAGTACGAGGCGATGGTGGCGAAGGCGCTCGAGTACATCCGCGCGGGCGACATCTTCCAGGTGGTGCCCTCGCTGCGAATGTCGGCCCCGCTCAATGTCCACCTTTTGCGGTCTACCGTGCCCTGCGCTCGGTCAATCCCAGCCCCTATATGGGTTTTCTGGATTTGGGCGAAGTGATCCTGGTTTCCAGCAGCCCCGAAAGCCCGCTGCGCTCGGATGGGCGCAAGGTCACCACCCGACCCATCGCCGGAACCCGCCGGCGGGGTCGGGATGCTGCCGAAGACCAGGCCCTGGCCGAAGAACTCCTATCCGACGAGAAAGAGCGGGCCGAGCACGTGATGCTGGTGGACCTTTCGCGCAACGACCTGGGCCGGGTCTGCCGCTACGGCAGCGTGCGCCCCACGGCCCTGATGACGGTGGAGAACTACTCCCACGTGATGCACATCGTATCTACGGTAGAAGGTGAGCTTTGCGAGGACAAAACTCCACTCGATGCGCTGGCCGCGGTGCTGCCCATGGGAACCGTCTCGGGAGCGCCCAAAATCCGGGCCATGGAGATTATCGAGGAGCTCGAGCCCTCCCGCCGGGGGGCTTATGGGGGCGCTTTCGGCTACGTGGCCTACGACGGCCACATGGACATGGCCCTGACCCTGCGCACCATCGTGATCGCCAACGAGCAGATCCACATCCAGGCTGGGGCGGGGGTGGTCTACGACTCCGACCCCACCGCAGAGTACCAGGAGTGTTTGAACAAGGCCCAGGCCATGCTCAAGGCGGTGCGGCTGGCGGAGGAGGGTTTGTGAGCCTCGAGGCCATTAACCAGCGGATTGGTGCCATAGATGCGTGCATCGTGCTGCTGCTGGCCCAGCGTGCTCGGCTGGACCGGGAGGCGGCTCGGCTCAAACAAAGCCTGGCCCAGATTGAGGTCAGAGATCGCCAGGAGCAAATTATCCACCAGGTGCGCTACGTGGCCGAGTACCAGGGCATCTCGCCCGGTATGGTCGAGCGGATTTACCGCACCATCCGGGCTGAGTTTGTGGCTATGGAAAACTGGGAGGCGAGGCTGTGAAGCGAATTCTGATGATCGATAACTACGACTCCTTCACCTACAACCTGGTGCAGTACCTGGGCGAGCTGGGGGCCCAGGTCACGGTCTGGCGCAACGATCTGTTTGGGCTCGAGGACGTCGCCGAGTTCGACCCCGACGGCCTCGTGGTGAGCCCTGGGCCCTGTACGCCCAAGGAGGCCGGCCTCTCGGTGCCCCTGATTCAAAAATATGCTTCCAAGTACCCCATCCTGGGGGTCTGCCTGGGCCACCAGAGCATTGGGGAAGCCTTTGGCGCCAGGGTGCGGCGGCACAAGGTGATCGTGCACGGCAAGACCAGCCTCATCTCGCACGATGGTACTGAGGTCTTTGCGGGACTGCCGGTGCCGTTCAAGGCCACCCGCTACCACTCGTTGGTGGTGGAAGACCTACCAGAGGAGCTCAAGGCCAACGCCTGGCACGACGAGACCGGGGGCCGCACCGTGATGGGCCTGCGCCACCGGCGCTACCCCACCCACGGGGTGCAGTTCCACCCCGAGTCGGTGCTGACCGAGGGGGGCAGGCAGATACTGGCTAATTTTCTGGCGATGGCCTAGCGATGGATGGTGCCACCATTGCTCTCGATACCTCGATACAATACTGGCGATGATCTCGGTAATCGTCCCCACCCACAACCGCCGCGGCTTGCTGGAAAAGAAGCTGCGCGCTTTGGAAACGCAGCAAGGTGAGTTCGAGGTCATCGTGGTGGCCGATGGCTGCACCGACGATACCGAAGCCTTTTTGCAAACCTACCGACCCCCCTACCCGCTCGAGGTGATCCCGACTCCGGGCCTGGGCGCAGCGGGTGCCCGCAACCGGGGGGCCGAAATCGCCAGGGGCGATATCCTGCTCTTTTCCGACGACGATGTGATACCCCAGCCCGGCTGGATTGAGGCGCACCAAAAAGCACACCATAGGCCGCGCACGGTGGCGGTGGGGCGGCTCGAGCTGCCCCTCGAGCTGCGCGGCAGCGGGGCGGCTGAGCTTAGGGGGCCCAGGGTTTTCTGGTGGAACATCACCGGCAACAATACCTCCATGCCCAAAGCCCTGTTCGACGAGGTGGGTGGCTACGACCCAAGCTTCAGCGGCTACGGTGGTGAGGACCCCGACCTCGGGTACCGACTGATGAAAGCCGGGGCGCGGCTGGTGTTTGTGCGGGGGGCAGTTGCGCTGCACGAGGCTTTTGATCACTGCAGCAAGGCCATGGAGAAGGCCCGCCAGGCGGGCGCGGCCCATGTTCGGGTGTGGAAAAAACACAACGATCCCCGCATCGCCTGGGCCCTGGGGGTACACCCGGTCCTGGTAGCCTTGAAACTAGCCCTGCTTCCTTCCTTTAAAGGCCTTTGGGGGCCGCGGGGCGATTACGAGCTGGCTTATGCCTGGGGGGCTTCGGAAGCATGGAACCTACCTTCAGCGTCGTGATTCCCACCTTTAACCGGGCCCAGCTACTGGCCCGCACCGTGCAGGCCTTTCTGGTCCAGGAGGAGGTTTCGTTTGAACTGATCGTGGTAGACGACGGCTCCAGCGACTCCACGCCCGAGGTGCTGGCCGGGTTTCGCGACCCCCGCCTGCGGGTGCTGCGTCAACCCAATGCGGGGCTGGCGGCAGCCCGCAATGCGGGGCTGGCCCAGGCCCAGGGCCGCTACGTGCTCTTCAACGACGACGACGTGGTGCCCGAGGCCGGGTTCCTGCGGGCCCACCTGGGCTTGCACCAGCGCTATAAAGGGGCCGCCGGGGTCAGCCGTACCTACGTTCCCGAGGCCCTGGGGCACGAACCCTTTACCCGTTTCTGGCGGGCAAGGGCCGAAGCAGGGGTGCGGGGCAAGGCCGACAGTGCTCCTTTAGGTTGGGGAGGCTTCTGGTTTGCTAGTCTGTCTTTGCCGTTAAAGCAGGCCGAGGCCTTTGCCCCCTTTCGTGGCTATGGTTGGGAGGAGCACGAGCTGGGCTGGCGGCTCTGGCGCAAAGGGGTGCGGCCACGCTTGGTGGCAGGGGCCCGTGCTGCACATGAAGATCGAGTAGATTTGGACACCATGCTCGCCAAAGCACGCAGCATGGGGCGGGTGGCCTGGCAGTTTTACCGCCTTCATCCCAGTGTGCTGGTGGCTTTTTGGACAGGGGTGCACCCCCTTTCGCGGGCCTACAAGCGCTGGGCCTACCCTTGGGCCAGGGCCGAGCTGCTCCTAAAGCAGCGCGACTGGGAGCGAGGAGCAGGGGCTTTTGGCATTTATCGGTTTTTGCTCGAGGCCGCCTATACCCAGGGACTGTTGGAGGGCCAGGGTGGCTGAACCGCTGGTCTATATCCTGGTGCTCAACTACCGGGCCTGGCGTGATACGCTGCTTTGTCTGAAGGCTTTGGAGCGGCTCGAGTACCCCAACTACCGCCTACTAGTGCTGGACAACGCCTCCGATAACAACGCCGTGGCCCAGCTTCGTGCAGCTTTCCCGCAGCTCGAGCTCATCGCGCTCGAGCGCAACCTGGGCTTCGCGGGCGGTAACAACGTAGGCATCCGCCGGGCCCTGGCCGAAGGGGCCGACTATGTCTGGCTTTTGAACCCCGATACCATCCCCGAGCCAGAGGCCCTCTCGGCCATGGTGGACCTGGCCGAGCAAGACCCCCGCATCGGCGCGGTGGGTTCGGTGCTATTGGATATGGACAACCCCCAGCAGGTACAGGCCTGGGGTGGGGGCGAGGTGGTGCTCTTCTGGGGGCTCATCCGCCTGCTGACCCACCCCCGCCAGGCGGCGCGGCTCTCCTATATCAGCGGGGCCAGCCTGCTCATCCGCCGGAGGGCGCTGGAGCAGGTGGGCCTGCTGGACGAAGGGTTTTTCATGTACGGCGAGGACTGCGACTACGGCCTGCGCCTGCGCAAAGCGGGGTTCCTGCTGGCGGTGGCCCCACAGGCACGGGTGCGGCATAAAGGGGGCACCTCCTGGCAGGGAAGTCTGCAGGCTGACGAAAACTTCGCTGCCTACAACGTGCGGCTGTTTCGCAAGCACGCTCCCTGGCCCAGGCTGGCGGTAGCTGGATACACCCTTTTCTGGCTCATCGAGTACAGCTTGCGGGGCCGCTTCGACAAGGTGGGGGCCCTCTGGCGGGGCCTATGGAGAGGTTGGCAGCTCCCGCTCTAGGAGGAAACGTGGACGAACTCAAAAAAGCCCTTTTGGCCGAACCCTTATCCCGAGCCGAAGCCCAGGCCCTGATGCGAAGAATCATGGCCGGTGACCTGACCCCGGTGCAGACCGCCGGGGTACTGATGGCCCTCCGCACCCGGGGTGAAACCCCTGAGGAGATCGCCGGTTTTGCCGCCGGTATGCGCGAGGCTGCGGTGCGGGTGGAAACCCAGCGCCAGCCCTTGCTGGATATTGTGGGTACTGGAGGAGTGGCCCCGGAGGCTTTCAACATCTCCACCACCACCTGCTTTGTGGTGGCTGCAGGCGGGGTGGCGGTGGCTAAACACGGCAACCGGGCAGCTTCCTCTAAGTCGGGCTCGTTCGATTTGATTGAGGCCTTGGGTATCCGCATCGATATTCCCCCAGCCAAGGTGGCCGAGGCCATCGAGACGGTGGGCCTGGGCTTTTTGTTTGCCCGTAACCACCACCCGGCCATGCGCTTTGTGGCCCCAGTGCGGGCCGAACTGGGGGTGCGTACGGTGTTCAATTTGTTGGGACCCCTGACCAACCCGGCCTTTGCCAGCCTGAACCTGGTGGGGGTGAGCAGCCCAAAGTTAGTGGAGCCTTTTGCCCAGGTCTTGCGCGACTTAGGCAGCAGCCGGGCGCTGGTGGTGCACGGCTGGATGCAGCGCGGGGCGGGTTCCTCGTTGGCGCATACGGCGGGTGCTGTCCTCGAGCCCATCGACGAGCTGGTCCTGGGCGAGAACCTGGTGGCCGAGCTAAAGGACGGCCAGATCAGAACCTATGCGCTTCGGCCTGAAGAGGTGGGACTGCAGGATGCGCCCTACGAGGCGGTGGGTGGGGGGAGTGCAGCCGAGAACGCAGCCGAGGCGCGGGCCATCCTGGGGGGTAAGCTGCGGGGACCCAAGCGCGACGCGGTAGCCCTTAACGCAGGGGCTGCCTTCTATTTGGCAGGCCGGGTGGAATGCATGGCTGAGGGGGTTCGGCTGGCCCAGCAACTGCTGGATGAGGGGGCTGGGCTGGCAGTTTTGGAGCGCTTGGTTCGGCTTACCCAGACATGAAGCGGATTGTGCTCATTTCCAATGGCCACGGCGAGGACATGATAGGAGCCGCACTGGCGAGGGAGCTAATGGGGTTGGGCTATCAGGTGGCCCCAGTACCGTTGGTGGGCAGGGGGCAGGCTTACCTGTGCCTGGGCCTGAAACCGCTAGGACCCTGCCGGGAGATGCCCTCAGGTGGGTTTGTGCTGGAC
>Ga0308310_1001312_pt1 | contig 11095 bp, 13 predicted proteins | sample HotsprSampleMS65_FD_203672 | JGI IMG/M metagenome (GOLD analysis project Ga0308310, IMG submission 203672) | Hot spring phototrophic mat microbial communities from Mushroom Spring, Yellowstone National Park, Wyoming, United States - 20090730_MS65 ...
CTGGTCGCCCTCTGTCGGCACAGCCGGCAACGTCAGCGCCGAGACGATCCGGCGCTATATCGAACGATCCGAACACGTCACCAAGCGGCGATAACCCATGCTGCGCACGGCCTCGATTCGCCTGAATGTTGGCCCCGACCAGGCAGCGGCCTTGGCGGCGCTGCAAGCGGCTTATGCCGATGCCTGCAACCGCCTGGTGCCGACGGTGGTGGAGCATCGCTGCTGGAACCGCGTGGCCCTGCACCACCTGGCCTACGCCCGGCTGCGCAAGGAAACGCCGCTGGGCGCCCAAATGGTCTGCAACGCCATCTTTTCGGTCTGCAAAGCCTACAAAGCACAAAAGGAGCTCGGCCGCATCAGGAAGGACGCCCCCGTACCCGCAGTGCACTTCAACCGCGCCAGCGTCCATTTCGACAAGCGAACCTACGCCATCCATGGGGAGCGCCTGAGCCTTTACACCCTTTCTGGCCGCATCGCCGTCCCGATGGTGCTGGGCGAGCACCAGCGTCGCATCCTGGCGTCGGGCAAGGCCAAAGAGGCCGAGTTGGTTTGTCGCAAGGGGCGCTGGTACTTCAATCTCGTCGTCGAATCTGAAGATTCGGATCCAATCGCATCCGGCCCCGTCATGGGCGTGGATGTCGGAGAGAACCATCTCGCTGCCACCAGCACGGGCAAGGTATGGGGCGGCGGGGAACTGCGCCACAAGCGCAACGGCTACCTTGCTCTTCGTCGTCGTTTGCAGTCCAACGGCAGCCAAAGCGCCAAACAGAAGCTGCGGCAGGTCTCTGGCAAAGAGCGGCGACGCATTACCCACATCAACCACGAAACGAGCAAAGCGATCGTTGCCGAAGCGCTGCGCTTCGGGGCGTCCAAGATCGTGATGGAGGACCTCACCCACATCCGCGACCGCATCCAGGCCGGCAAGCGCATGAGGGCGAGACTGCACGGCTGGGCATTCCGGCAGCTTCAGAGCTTTGTCGAATACAAGGCCAAGGCGGCAGGGATCGCGGTCGAGTACGTCGATCCCGCCTACACCAGCCAGACGTGCTCTTGCTGTGGAGCGCTGGGACGGCGCATCAAGCATCGTTTTGTGTGCAACAAGTGTGGTCTCCGGGCGCACGCCGACTGCAACGCCAGTCGAAACCTTGCCTGGATTGGCAGTGGTGCCCCGCTGCCAAGGGCGGCCGTAAACACGCCTGATGTTGGGGATGTCAGCCATAATTGCTGCGTCTCACAATAAAGCCTTCGACTTTAGTCGAGGGTTGTTTACACCCCGATCTGTTCCCTTCTGACATTGACCATAAAGGGTGACTGACGCGCTTTGTGCTTCTCGGCTGAAACCGGGAAAACAGAAAGAAGAAGCCCATGGCGCAGACATATTTCTGAAAGAAGCGGACTCAGCCTGGTCATCTCGGTTCCCGGTTTCACTTCACCCTTGAGAACGATGAGCACATCAATGTCTGAATCTTCGGTGAAATCGCTGCGCGCGTACGAGCCGTAGAGATAGACGCCCCCCCAACCGCTCGCCGTAGAGATTGATCAGCGCGGCTTTGAGTTCCTGCAGGGCCAGGCGTACCGACTGGGGCAGCTCATCGGTCTTCATCGCTTGCCTCCTGCCAGTTTTTCACCACGTACCGCACGATTTCGGCCTGCTCTTCGGGTTGCAGTCTAGCAGCGGGGTTCTGGATGGTGTGGAGCCGTGGCTGGCTTGCCGCATGCTCGACAACGTAGAGCCAGTAGTCGTTACCCAGACGCTGCGCCATCAGCCATTCGTTGGGGGTGAGCACGATGGCGCCGGTCGTGGCGCGGGCTTTGACCTCAATGTAGCGCACACTTTCCGCCTGTTTCTCTTCCGTAGGTGGCGTCCTTGAGCGGATGTCATAGCCAAGATTTTGCGTTGAGACATCTTCCGGCACACGCCCGTGCTCCCGTTCGTACGCCATGGCCACCTGCATACCGATGGCTTCAATCTGCGCATCAGACCGCATGGCTCCATTGGCCGCCGGTTGGGGGATAACCCGCGCCACACCCAACACCTTTGGGGTTGAGGGCAGCAGGCTGGTTTCGCGGCGGATGGCTTCTTCAAGCGCCCGTTTACGTCCCTCCAGTTCTTCCCTTCGCCGCTGTTCGTTGAGCACTTCCATGTCGGGAAGGTTGTCGCCCTTTGCGCGGCGGGTCTCGTAGTCAATCAGTTTTGCGTCGGATTCCACAATCATCTGCTCCAGCGAACGCAGCCCGTATTTGCGTTTGATAGCCGCACGGCGCTGACGCTCTTCGAGCAGTTCCGCGCGATAGGATTCCAGGACCTTTTCAGTGGCGAAGGCCAAGGCCTCGTTTTCGTCCGGGATGGTCCCTATCTCCGATGGGAGCTGCGCGGGTTTCAAATCCCAGAGAATGGAGGGATGGACAGAGGTCAATGCTCCCTGGATGGGATGGTAGATGACAAAGATGCGCTTTCCGGCTACCTGATTGGCGCCATCGCAGATTTCCCCCTCCAGGAAGAAAAGCCAGCCGTCCATCCGTCCATCTGGGTCAGCAAAGACGGCCCCACGGCGCACATCTTCGGCGCACCCGCTCAGCAGGCGGTCCAGCAGCGCTTCGAGCAGGGGGTGACCGGGCGCAACAAATTCTGCCTCCTGACGACGAGCCGTCTGTTTGTCGAAGGCCAGTTTGCCGTACTCCCGCAAGACCTCGCCGAAACGATCCTTGAATTCCTGTGAGACGTGGCGAATTTCGTAAGGCACGTTGGGCAGGCGCCACAGGCCATCGCGGCGGCGTTCGAGGTGGATGTTGAGAAAATGGCAGGCGCGTCTGAAGAAATGTTCGATGTATTCCGGCACCAGGCGGTTTTCACGGGCGCGCCGAGCCTCGCCCAGGACGCGCTGCAGGTCAATGTGGCGTGTCGCCAAACCTTCCAGGGCGGCTTTCCGGGCTCGGTCCACGGCCTCCTGGTCGGGCAGGGCTTCGATCTCGGCAATGATGTCCTCCAGCGTGCGCCGGTTGGTAATGGCTTCGACGATGAGCTCCTTGAGGCTGCGGCCCGGGATGACTTCGCCGATGACATCAAAAACGCGGTCACTTCCCAGTGCGGTCTGAACCTGCTCAAGCTTGTGGAAGAGCGCCGTCAGCACCTTGCCTTCGCGGGTATCGGCGGCGACCAGGTTGTAGATATGCACCTCTTTTTGCTGACCATAGCGGTGGATGCGCCCCATGCGCTGTTCGAGACGGTTAGGATTCCAGGGGATGTCGTAGTTGACCATCAGGGAGCAGAATTGCAGGTTGATGCCCTCTCCGCCTGCCTCGGTGGAGACCATCACCTGTGCCTGCTCACGGAACTCATGCTCGGTGCGAATGCGCGCTTCCAGGTTCAGGCCGCCATGCAGGGCGACGACGGTATAGCCCCAGTCGGTGAGTTTCTCCTTGAGATATTCCAGCGTCTCCCGCGATTCGGTGAAGATCAGAAGCTTCTCGCCCGTTTGCCGGATGTGCTCGGCTTCCATGACGTTCCGCAGCTCGTTGAGCTTGGTTTCTATCTCGTACCGTTCGGCTTCGCGGGCCAGGCGGATGAGATCGTCCAGGGTGGCGATTTCGGCTTGCAACTCCTCGCGAGTTTCGGCGGCGGTGAGTCGTTCCAGCAGCTCTTCTTCGTGCCTGAGGCGCTCGGCTTCGGGAACATCTTCCAGCATGTCCTCATCCACCGTGCCGCGTTCGGCGAGCCAACTACCCAGCCGGAGAAGTTCTTCCAGCCGCTCCCGGCGGCGTTCAAGCGAGCGGCGCACGGCCCGAACGCTGGAGGCCAATCGTCGCTGCAGGATCAGCAGGGCAAAGGCCACGTTCCGCTTATCCGCAACCAGGGCTTTGTTGTAAGACTTCTCCACATATTCGGTGACGGCGTTGTAGAGGCGTTTTTCCTGGTCGTTGAGCTGATAAGTCTTTGTGGCCACCCGGCGCGGCGGGAAGAGGAGTCGCCCCTCAAAGTCTTTCAGGTCTTCCTTCAGGCGGCGCAGGAAGAGCGGATTGTCGGCGTTCTGCACCGCTTCGCGGAGCTGCTCGGGATTGGCGAAGAACCCGGGCTGGAGAAGCTCCAGAAAAAGGTGAAAGTTCTCCGGGTCGCCGCGATGGGGAGTGGCGGTCAGAAACAGCAAAAAGTTGCTTTTGCGCGAGAGAAGTTCACCCAGGCGATAGCGCCCGGTACGGGTTGTCTTTTCGCCATAGCGGTAGGCGGCCATTTTGTGGGCTTCGTCAACCACCACCAGGTCCCAGTGCGCCTCGCCCAGGCTCGCCAGCACATCGTCCTGTTTGGCAAAGTCCATCGAGGTGACAATCTGGGCGTTCTCCTGCCAGATGTTGCGGCCCCAGGAGGCATCCATGACGCTGCGGTCAACCACGGTGAAGGTTTCGCCAAAGCGTTCTTTCATCTCCCGCCGCCACTGGTCTTTGAGGTGGCCCGGCACAACAATCAGCGTACGCTGCACCAGCCCGCGATACTTCAGCTCCTTGAGCAGCAGGCCGGTCATGATCGTCTTCCCCGCACCAGGGTCATCGGCCAGCAGAAAGCGGATGCGCGGGTTGGGCAGAATGTAGTGGTAAACAGCCTCGATCTGATGTGGCAGCGGATCGACCTGCGAGACATTGACCGCAAGCAGTGGGTCAAACTGCTGCGCATAACGGATACGGTGCGCTTCCATGGCGAGGAAGAAGGCTTCGCCGCGTCCACCAAAGTCGCGCCCTGTCTCGGTCGTTGCACTTACATGCGCCAGATCAGACGCACTGAGGATACACGAGTAAGACTGCCTGGTCTTCGTACCAACGGCTTCAATCTTGATACGGCTTCCAAGCTGCTCGTGCGTGAGCAGGCGCAACGGCTCAGGCCAAAAATCCCCTTCAAGTAAAGCACCAACTTTCAGCGCACTGTCGCCCATCTGCTCTGTGACTCCTTCAGGGGAATGGTTCGGGTTCGCAGGTCAGGTTTTTGTCTTCAATCTTGCAGCGCACAAAGCACGTCCGAAAGTTGGAGACACGCTGCAAGGCAGGTCAACCTAAATCGCTTGTACTTTGCCCACCAGGCTTGCTCTAAATCAATCTGGCAGACAGATACCTGGCTTGAAAGGGGCAAACACCGATAAAACCTAGCTATCTCAGCGTTGCAGGTGTACCCGTGTTTGCTACGTACGGCATATCTGCTTCCGGCTAAACGGTTCAAATCCTCGCCGGCGAATACAGGCGGCCTGTTGACCAAGACTACGCTTGAGCCAGACGTAGAACCAAGTCAGAGAGGTCAGCGTAGGTTCACGTTGCCGTAGTACGGCGGGTCAGTCAGCACAGCGTTGAAAGAGTTGTCGGGACAGGGAAGTTGCGTCGCTGATCCTCGGTGAACCTGTGGGATGCTCAAAACTTTCATTATGCTTTTCCTCGCTGGCTGAACCTCGTCGAAGAACTCTCACTGCAAGGTCTCTCTGGCTAACCGCTCCAGTACCGGAAGCAAAGGCGGAATATCCTGAGAAACTGTTTTCCAGATAATCTGCAAGTCAACACCGTGATATTCGTGAATGAGTTTATCGCGTATCCCTGCAATTTCCTTCCAGGGAACTTCGGGATACTTGCTCCGGGTATCTTCCAGTATCTTCTTTGCTGCCTCGCCCATGACCTCCAGCAAACAAATCACCGCATTGGCGGTCTTCCGATCATGGATGAATTCTTCGAGCCTCATCCCCTCCACAAACTCCAAAGTCTCTTCGGCCGCCTTCCACATGTCCTCCAGATAGTCCTTCAAGGTTCGGCTCATATTGGCAACGCCTCCTGGAGGATGTACTTGCCGATGTGGGGTTTGAGGGCCTGGCGTGTCACCAACTCCACTCGCACGCCCAAGAGATCGCTTAGGTACTGCTCCAGTTGAAGAAACCGAAAGAAGCCGGGGGGATCGTCAAACTCCACCAGGATGTCCAAGTCGCTTTCTGCCGTCGCCTCTCCCCGCACATGGGAGCCGAAAATGGCAAGTTCCCGAACCCCGTAGCTTTGCGCCAACTCTCCTTTGTGCTGCCGGAGAATCTGTATAAGCCGCTCAAGATTTTTCATTTACTTTCCTCCCAGATGTTGCGGCCCCAAGAGGCATTTATGACGCTGCGATCAACCACGGTGAAAGTTTCATGAAAGCGTTCTTTCATCTCCCGCCGCCACTGGTCTTCGAGATGGCCCGGCATGACGATCAGCGTGCGTTGTACCAGCCCGCGATACTTCAGCTCTTTGGGCAGCAGGCCCGTCATGTTCCCTGCGCTGGGGTCATCGGCCAGCAGAAATTCGGGCTTCTGAAGCAGCTTTGCAGCATCACACGCTTGAGCCGGACGTAGAAAAAGTCCGAGAGGTCGCCATAGAGCAAATTGTCGTAATAGGGTGGGTCGGTCAGCACACATCAAAGAAGTTATCCGGGTATGGAAGGGCAGTAGCAAAGCCTTGCTGAACATGCAGAAATCTCATAGCCCTTGCAATTGTTCTAGAATTTGCTTCAGCCTGGGCTTGAGCCTGGGCAATTCCCTGTGAATCGTTTCCCAGAACAGATCATTCTTGATGCCAAAGTAAAAGTGAATGAGCCGATCCCGGAATCCAGCCATGGCTTTCCAGGGAATGTCGGGGTATTGGTGTTTGATGGGGTCGGGAATATGCTTTGCGGCCTCGCCAATGATTTCAAACTTTCGTATGACGGCGCTGGAGCGCATGTCATCCCGGCAAAAGGTCTCAACGTCTATGCCTTCTGTGAATCGCTCTATGGCCTCCATAGCCTCCAGGATGTCCTTCAGGTAGAGGGTGGGGTTTCTTATAAGTACACGGCCTCTTGCAGAACCCGATCGCGGATTTCTTCCCGGAGAGTGTCCACCGGAACGATATCCACGCGGATGCCCAGCCTTTCTTCAAGGAAGTCGGCCAAGCCGACCAGGTCAAAGAGGGTAGCTCCTGGAGTAAACCTGACCAGCACATCTAGGTCGCTGGTCTCGCGCTGCTCTCCGCGCACATAAGAGCCGAAGATACCCACTATCTCGGCCCGGTAGCGACGCCGTATCTCTTCCGCAACCCCCTCCAACTGACGAAGCAAGCTCTGCACATCCCTAGCCATCACTACCCCCTTCCCCCGACGGAATGTTGCTGAGGTGAACAAGAACCTCAAGCACAACTGCCTCGCGCTTCGCTGAACGGGTTTTACCTCTCCGTAATCCCATACCATTGGCAGCGCTTGGCAATCAGAACTGCTCAAAAGAGAGCACATCGGAGCGCCATCGTGTCAAAACGCATAGGCAGGATGTGCCTCCGCGTCTCCGCGCGCAGACTGATGACTGATTCTGGCTGGCTTTCAACAGCCCCCTACGTTCCGAGCACAGCCTGGCCCGGTGGGAAGGACTGAATCCGCTGGCTGTGCAGGAAAGCTGGAGTGGGCGGTACAGGACTCGAACCTGTGACCCCTCGCGTGTGAAACGAGTGCTCTACCAACTGAGACTAACCGCCCGTTGACCGTGAGGACAGAACCCTAACAAACTCTTGCGCCAACGTCAATTCAACGGATACAAACCAGGCCGCACCTCACCTTCCCTGTCTTACCTTGCCTATGGAAACACAAACCCTGCGCTGCATCCTGACCGGGTTGGGCAACATCGGGCGTACCTTTCTGGAAATGCTTCCCAGCCGCACGGCGCTTCTGCGCGAACGCTACGGCTTGGCTCTTCAGTTCATCGCTGCGGCCGATACTTCAGGCTGCCTTGTTTGCGAACAGGGGCTTGACCCCACAGCTATTGTGGAAGCCAAGCGCCGTCGCCAGGGCGTCGTTACGCTGGCCGGCGGCAATCTCCACGTTACGGATGCGCTGACCGCCGTCCGGCAACTGCCCGCCGACATGCTACTGGAAGCTACCCCAACCGACATCAGGACTGGACAACCAGGTCTCGATCTGGTGCGCGCTGCCCTCCAACGCGGGATGCACGTCGTCATGGCGAGCAAAGGCGCACTCGTTGTCGCCTTCGATGAGCTGGCCCGACTTAGCGACTGGTCAGGCAACCGCCGCTTGCCACGGCTGCGTTTTAGCGGCGCTGTAGCTGGGGCACTCCCTAGCGTCAACATTGGCTGGCGCGACCTAGCCGGCAGCAACATCACCCGGCTTGAAGCTGTCCTCAACGGCACAACCCAACTTATGCTGACGCTGATGGGAGAAGGAAAAACCTACGCCGAAGCTTTAGCCGAAGCCCAACGCATCGGTATTGCCGAACCTGATCCCACCCTTGATGTCGAAGGCTGGGACACCGCTAACAAGTTGCTCATCCTAGCTAATGCCGTCCTGCGCCAACCCACGCGCCTTTCCGACATCGCCGTGGAAGGCATCACGCGCGTTACCCCGGCCGACATCCAGCAGGCACGGCGGGATGGGGGCAACCTCATTCTCCTAGCTCGAGCCGAACGTGAAACAGATGGCCGCTATACTTTGAGCGTCCGCCCAACGGCTGTTCCAGCTCATCACCCCTTGGCCCGCCTAGGAAAGCAGGAAGCCGGGATCGTCTACCATAGTGACATCTTTGGAAGGACCACCGCCTTTAGTCTCGAAGACGGCCCCCTTGGAACGGCAGCGGCTATGTTGCGCGACATTCTCTCCATCGCCCCCGACCTCATGCCCGAATATACCGGACACAGGGCGTGATAGGCATTTCCTGGCCAAGGTGTGTTGCCACCAGGCAACGTTTGTCAAAAACCTTGCTTCGTAATTTTACGTTCACTATCCGAAGATCAGCTTTCGCTATGTTTTTGTCCCCTCGAGGCAACCTACCCCTCCAAGCAGGCACGATTTCCAGACATCCAGGAGGTGTGATGCCGAATGGTTCGCAAGGCAGTGGTTTGGTTTTTGTGCATAGCCCTCCTTACGTTCATACCGAGTCTGACATCCCACGCTAGCGTTCCTGAAACCGATACTCTCATCGGCGGCCGATCACGCTCTTTTACCCTTACTGACCAGTATAACCGCCCCCGCACAATTGCCTTCCCAACGGACAAGCCCTTGGTGCTTATGCTCGGCGACCGTAGCGGTTCAGAACAAATCGAACCCTGGGTGCGCGAGCTCTACCAACGCTATGGCGACAGCATCGAGATTCAGGGCATTGCCATTCTGCGCGGCGTGCCGGCGCCGATTCGACCCATCATCCGAAGCCAGTTACGAAGCCGCGCTCCGAAACGTGTGCTTCTGGACTGGGATGGCACAGTTGCCGACATGTATCACTGCCAACGCGACGTTTGTAACATCGTTGTTCTTGACCGCCAGGGACGCATTTCCACGATTGTGCGCGGCAGTGTCTCGGCCGAGCGCACCCGCCTGATCTGCCAGGCACTAGACCGCCTACGCTGAGGCTAACTCCATCGTCCAAACCTACCGCCAGGCAATAGCGCGCCGGCCGCACCGAAACGGCAAACGACGTCATCAAACCGCGATGACCTTTATCTCCGGGTTGAATTCGTCCCGCAGGATGCTCTGAATGCCGTAGAGCGTCCCAGAAATCGAGCTGGGACAGCTTCCACAGGCTCCCTGATACCGTACGGCAAGGGTGTTGTTCTCATAACTGATGACTTCCAGCCCACCGCCATCGCCAGCCAGACCAGGGCGCACCCGGGCATCCAAAATCTCATTGATCCGATCAAGGTCAGGATTTTCCCCACGCTTGATGCTCGGGGCGGCCGGAGCGCTTGCACTTACCGGCTCAGCCGCGCGAATGGGAACTGCTACCTGACGTAACAACTCATCCCATTCCACCTCATTGTCTTTGGTGATGGTGATGAAGCGGTCCATCATAAAGACACTCTTTACGTGTGGAATGGATAACAATGCCTCGGCTAAGGGATGGCCAGAAGCATCATGAAGATTGGAAAAACTGAGCGAAACGCCCGGCGCCGTGATGGGCTCTTTGAGTACGATTTTTCGGGCTGCTGGATTGGGTGTGTACTCAATGTCGTAAATCTTCGGCATGGCAACTATAGTCCTAAACAACTAAGGTCTACCACAAGCCGGGCAAAACAAAGCCCGCCCGGCACAGATTGTGGCTTCTGCCGGCATCATAAAAAACCTGTCACGCAGAAGTAGGCCAAATTTCCGTCGCAAGCGCGTACGCACCCTGCCGATAGCCTATGCAATGCTACCTTATTACTGACCGTCGCCGGCTGTTCCGGGAAGGCGAACCCTACACCGAGGCCACAGCCATACGGCGTCTGGTAGCGCTGGCCCAATTCGCTGCCAAGAAAGGCATAAACTACCTCCAGTTGCGCGAAAAGGACTGGTCAGCGCGCCAGCTTACGGAAGTGGCAGCAGCCATGACCGCTGTTCTTGCCGGAACCCGAACCAGACTACTGGTCAATGACCGCTTTGATGTCGCCCTAGCTGCCCGAGCTCATGGTGTTCATCTCACCACACGGTCGTTACCGGCAAAGATTGTCCGGCAGTGCGTTCCATCCGGTTTTCTTATTGCTGTCTCAACCCACAACCGCCGTGAAATTGCTGAAGCAGAAGGCTTTGCCGATTTTGCCGTGTGCGGCCCCGTTTTTCCGTCGGGAGACAAACCGGTCCTTGGGCTGGAAGCTTTTGCCGAACTGGCGCGGACGACTTCCCTGCCACTCTTTGCACTGGGCGGGATTGGCCCTGACCAGGCAGCCCACGTACGGCAGGCCGGCGCCGCTGGCATTGCCGCCATTCGCGCCTTTGCCAAGGAGTTTCTCGCCAGCTCCAACCTTGATACTTGAAAGAACGACAATTGTGATGGCATCTTGCCCGCATATCCTCCAAGGAGGAAACAACCATTCGCTTGTTCAGTCTTGTGGTGTGGTTGGCATTTTCCCTGATGGTGACGATGCCCGTCGGCGCACAGGAGGGTGGACGTACCGGTAGTGCTACACCCTCACAAACCGGCTCGGTCACGCCTGTGCCGGATATCTTGACCGGTAGTGGTCAGGCAGCCGTTCGCGTCTGGGGTGTGGCACAGATGGCTCAACCCTATGCAGCAGCTTTCCTTGTAACCCACAACCGCACCGGGAAGTAGTTTCAGCCCTGCAACTCAAATGGCTGCTCTTTGACCTCAAGACG
>Ga0308310_1001313_pt1 | contig 11095 bp, 7 predicted proteins | sample HotsprSampleMS65_FD_203672 | JGI IMG/M metagenome (GOLD analysis project Ga0308310, IMG submission 203672) | Hot spring phototrophic mat microbial communities from Mushroom Spring, Yellowstone National Park, Wyoming, United States - 20090730_MS65 ...
AAAGGAAGTCCGCCTGGTGTATCGGGACCCTGACGGACACTGCAACTACTTACCAGGAGCAGAGTGGATCGTTTGCGACACCTACCCCGATTCCGACCGGCTCCAACATTTGTATCTTTACCACGCGACTAGCGGTGAAAAAGTTCCTATTGGAGCCTTTCACTCCCCTCCTGAGTTCCAAGGGGAGTGGCGGTGCGATACTCACCCGCGGGTGAGCCGGAGCGGCCGCTGGATTTGCATCGACTCCCCGGCCGGAAAGGATGGTAGACAGATGTTCCTAGTAGATTTATCACCTCTATGGGAAATTGCTGGAGCATCAACGGCATAGCCATCGAACCTAAGTCTGCCTATCTGACTCGGTGCTTTCCCAATCGGTCCCTTCGAGGAATCTCACTGCCTTAGAAAGCTGTCCCTAAAATTGTCAGCCAAGCAGGATCCGAGACCTCGAACACCGGTGCCCTTTCGGAGATGAAGTTCGTGGGCTCGGGGAGGCCATGGGAGTACCTGAGGGTGCTTCCCGATGACAATCAAATTTTCTGAAAGTCCCTTAAACCAAGCGAGGAAGGTAACGAGTAGCAGGCCTCCCTCCATGACTCCCGTTTGTTTTTAAACGGAAATTATTTGGCGAAATCTCGGGCGAGCTCTTTGGGAAACTCCGGACAGAAAAATTCCCCCGTGAGTTTCTCCGCCTGTGAGTAGTTACCCTCAGAGTATTAAGATCGAAGGGGCTCCGGGGTCCGAAAGGGTGAACCACAAGTTCCTAAAGGGCTTACCTGATCATTTTTAGGTAGCCCGCGAAGACCCGGAATGAGCTACGGGCCAGGCAAAGAAACGGCGAAGATACTCTATATGAATGAAAGCGGAAAACCCCGATTCTACAGATTCGCCCAAAGATAAAAAACCCGCACGGGCCGTTCAGCTCACTTCTAAAGTATCTCTCAAAAATCTTCTTCCTGCTTAAAAATCTTCTTCCTGCTTTTTGTAAAATACTCGTTCTGAGAGGAGGCCGTTTGGCACCACAGGAATCCTTAAAGCTAGCCTCGGACACTCCCGAACCGGGTAACTTTCCGCTTTCCGAAATGCAAAGTTCACCCTCAAAGCCATCCCACCTGCCGATACCACTGAGCGGTCTGACGGAGCCGCTCTACCAGGGGACACCGAGGAGAAAAACCGAGGTGGCGAGCAGCCTTTTCACCCGAACATGCCCATGATCCAGCGGTGATCTCCCGGGCTTTATCCCGGTCCAAATACATCGGTCGCCGACAAACTCTCTCCCAAAACTCGACAAATGTCGCAATACACCATACCCCCGGAGCGGCAATCCGAATCACCCAAATCCGTTTTCTCCCAAACACCTCCCCCAACATCCAACCCACTTGAACCCAACTAGGGTACTCAGGACCGGCGGCATAATAAATCCCTTGCCCGATGGCGGCACTGGAACCATCGGGGACCTTGTCCCGATCCGATTCCCACGGAGGGAGGCGTTCTCCCCGCTCGGCTGCCAGGATCAGAAGATCCGCAAGATCTTCCGCATGAATAAGCGAGTACTGCCTCGGCTTCCACCCGGGAGCTAAATGCACTCCCCAACGGTACACGCTCCGAAACATGGAGATCCCATTTCGATCGGCTGGGCCAAACACTATTGGTGGGCGGACAATCGTGATGGGCACCTGATGAGCAAAACGGCGGGCAGCTTGTTCCCCGGCCAATTTGCTTCTGCCATAGTAGGAGACAGGTCTTGGAGGCTCTTCCTCACGTTTGGGATGCCCGTAGTGAGACGGCCCCGCCGCTGCCAGAGACGAAACAACCACTAAAACCGGTGGATTGCTTTGCGAAGCACAAGCCGCGGCAACGTTCGCAACGCCCAACTCGTTAACTTGCCAGAGAAATTTCGAATCCAGTGTCCGCGTTATCCCTGCTACGTGAAAAACGACATCCTTCCCCCGGACGGCCTGCCCAAGCTTATCGGGCGAAAGTACATCCCCCTCCACTAACTTAACCGGCAGGTCTTTCAACCGGTCCACTTTGGAGCTACCCCGTACTAAGACGGTCACATCCTCCCCGCGGGCAACCAACTGCTGCACGAGGTTGTATCCTATGAAACCACTTCCCCCAGTCACCAGAGCCGACTGCATGGCCCGACTAAATCCCCTATCTCTTTTTGAGCTTCAACTTCTCTCAAGCTTCCGCGGTTTGCTCATAGAACCTTTCCAAGAGTCGATAGATCGGAGCTCCCGCGACAGCCGCCGAGCAAACAGTTCCACCAAATTTCGCATTAACTGTACAAATACTCATATAACCAACCTTCTAAACGTAATATTCTCCAAAACGAAGCTATTCCGACGCTTGGAGACCTGGATGCACCTTCACCACGGACTCCTTCTGAGCTGAGACGACCCCCTTCGAACGGTGCAAGTGTGGACAATGGGCATTCTTCTTCAAATCTCGGGAAGATTAAGATGTGGTCGAAAAAAGTTCGCCCTCCTCGCCTAATGCCGGAGTTATACTTCTAACCAGAAGGATTCCAAAAGCTAACTCCATCCCTATTTCCGGACAGGACCGAGACAAACTTCCCCACTTCAATGCTCCAATCACTACCTCCCCGAGGAAGAACCTCCGACGGATGACCGCACATGGTATATCTTTGGGTTCGTCGCCAACAAAACTACCCGCAGAAACACCGTTGGGGAAAATGCCTGCAAAAATCCTTACCCCGGCCCCATTTCTTGCGGGCCCCAAGAAATCCAATAACCGAGAAATTCACGACATAAGCTTCAGTGTCCCTCACCTCCCGGAATGAGGGTACTTGGCCAGATCCTAACTCGGCCTGAGCGTCCGAGATTTTACCGGCAAGAGGAAGCTTGCGGGAATACCCTGCCTGCTCGGCGTCAACGACGTTCGATGTCAGATTTCCGCACCCTCTCCCCACATTTTCCGCTAAAATTTTCGCTGAAAATTCCAAAGACAACTTGGAGTGTGGCGTCAATTTACTCCACCCGGGAGGCCAGCTAGCGACCAAAGTTCTTCCTCCTCACTAGCCGGGGCACTCCTTCAGCCCCCCTTCAGACCGGAGTGGTTTGTCCCTCGTGCACGGCTTTTCGAGCCGAGGCGTGGGATGCTCAAGGGTCTGCCCCAGAGTTACCCACTCGTCCGAGGGCTTTTCCCCACAAGAACTCGGCCGAACCCGAAAACCGCTAGAATAAGGCTAACCTCTTGCGGCGGGATGCTCCGGCCGTTACGCTTCTCAACAAAGTCGCAAGAGTACTCCCAGCATAGTTCACAAATCGAAGCATTGTTCCTTTTTCATAGGAGTGTGGGCAAATTCCATAGGAGTATGGGCAAAGCCTCCATAGCCCTTCGCGGAAAACTTGGATAACCCTGCGAACGAGGAGCAAGAGATGCCCGGGCCCCTCATCCCTCGCAAGTATTGTTCCCCAATTTCCCATCGGCACCTCTCGAGGCCGGAGTACCCGGTAACCCCAAGCAGCTTGCTTCCAGTGAAAAAAGTCCCCACTGTAATAGTTAGAACTCGCTTGTTCTGCCGGTCAAAAATGCTCCTGGTAGTGAGCACTCTACTCCTAATGCTCAACGTAGCACACGCTGAAGAAATGGGTTCGCACCCAGAAGTTCTTCCGGGGACCGGGAGACTTGTTTTGGAGGGCGATCCAGCGGCCCAAATGGTGGAGGGGATGCACAGGTTTTTAGACATCCAAACTCATCAAATCAGGAATTTCCGAATAACCTTCTGGGAGAAACTCCTTTCCCCTGGGGGGTCCGCCACCCAAAAGGACCGTGAAAGAACCTACGCGGAGTTGGAAATCCTTCGGGAACGGCTGCGACACATTTGCGGGGTTCGCGATCAGCTGGTCCCGGGGCCTAAGCTCTTCGCTCGCAGTAGTATTCCCCAAGGCTCTTTGATTGCTCGCTCGGAGTTGGTGGAAATCCACGAAGTTTGGTGGCCGGCGTTCAACGATGTGACGGGAGAAGGGCTCCTTCTGATGCCAATCGGCCGAGAACCGTCCGCCAATGTGGTCGCCATTCCCGACGCTGACCAAGACCCGGAAGAAATTGCAGGCCTGGGAGAAGATTCCGCTCGAAATTCCGCGTGGGCCCTTCGGCTCGCAGAAGCCGGCTGCCGCGTGATTATCCCCGTTCTCGTGGGTCGACGGATACAAGGCGTTTACCGCGTGAAGTTGACCGAGCGGGAATATGTCTACAGAGCTGCCTATGAGCTTGGCCGACACCCCCTCGGCTACGAAATACAAAAGACCCTTGCCGCACTGGAAGCCCTCCGTCGAATCGACCGGCAGACCCAGGCAAAGGAGAAAAGTGGAGTGCCGACACTTCCTTTGGGAGTGGTGGGCTGGGGAGAGGGGGCACAGGTGGCTCTTTTGACCGCAGCCATTTGTGGGGGTAAAGGCTTCAAGTGGCCGAACGTCACGCCAAGTCCGGCTTGGCCGGCATCCGGCTGGTATCCGGCCGAGCAACCCGATTCTGAAATCGATAACCCGCTACTTGTCCAGGTGGTAGCGGCTAGCGGGTTTTTCGGCCCCCGGGAGGTGATCTGGCAGGAACCGATGGATCGCAACATCTTTGGATTCCTGAGGCAATTCGGCTGTGCTGAACTTGCGGCATTGGTAGCTCCAGCCCACGTAGTTATCGAAGATACCTCGTGTCCTCCCGCTGCAGTTCCCCCCGGCCTGGGAGGATCCCCAGGAATGCTTATCAATCCGTCCCGGGCCGACCTGGAGGAGGAATTCTCCCGGGCCCATACCCTCAGGGAAAAACTGAAAGACTTTATTCCTGAGATTGAGCCTCCCGTACTTGTTTCGCAAGGTCCCTCTGCCCCGAGGCCTCTAGCAGAGGAGACTCTTTCGGCAATTCTCCGGAGACTGGGCGTCCGCCCTGCTGGGGAATTAGGTCGGGCTCCGACTCTGCAAATCCTTAGAAGGTCCGACCCTGCTGGCCGAAGGAGTCGCCAACTGCACGAGCTTGAGCGGCATCATCAGTGGCTGCTAGATGAGAGTGTTTTCATTCGTCAGGAGCGGTTTCCGTGGACCGACACGGGAATTACCAAAAAGGTTACCCTCGAAGAATATTCCCAAGCAATCGAGCCCCACCGCGAGTTCTTCTATCGGGAGGTGATCGGCAAGATTGACCAACCGCTAACGGAACCCCGGGCATGTACCCGCCGCTGGAAAGAAACCCAGGATTGGGTTGGGTACGAAGTAATGCTCCAGGTATTTGAACCTTCGGTGTTTGCCTATGGAATTCTGCTGATCCCGAAGGACATTCACCCCCAGGAACGCCGGCCCGTGGTGGTTTGCCAGCATGGCCTGGAAGGGCGACCTGAGCAGACCATCGAGGGTGATCATCCCGCTTACCACGACTATGCTGCAAAGCTTGCCGAGCGGGGTTTTGTAGTCTTTGCCCCGCAAAATCCGTACATCTTTGGGGATAAGTTCCGGCTCCTGCAACGAAAGCTCAATCCGTTGGGATGCACCCTCTTTTCCCTTATCATCCCCCAACACCGTCAGATTCTCAACTGGCTGAAAAGCCTCCCATTTGTCGACGGCACCAGGATCGCGTTTTATGGTCTATCGTATGGAGGCAAGACAGCGATGCGGGTGCCGGCAGTGCTCACCGATTATTGCCTATCCATTTGTTCCGCAGACTTTAACGACTGGGTCTGGAAGAATGCCGCCATCAATACCCGGGGTCGGTACAGCTATGTGTTTACCGGGGAGTACGAAATCTTCGAGTTCGATTTGGGAAGCACTTTCAATTATGCTGAGATGGCGGCCCTAATTGCCCCGAGACCTTTCATGGTGGAACGGGGGCACTACGATGGAGTGGCCCCGGATGAGAGGGTGGCTTACGAGTTTGCCAAAGTTCGTTACCTTTATGCTGCCACTTTGGGAATCCCAGATCGGTGTGCCATCGAATGGTTTGTCGGTCCCCACACGATTCATGGCGTGGGGACCTTTGAATTCTTGCACCGATTCCTCAATTGGCCTGTTCCAAGAAGATAGTGGACAAAATCCGAGCTTCAGAGAGGGTGCTCCATTGGTTAGGTAAAAATTTCTTGCAAGCTCACGGATTTTCTCCTATAAATTTCGCGAAACTTGCCATACCGTTCTCAATCTCGGTTTTAGATCGGGTAACCCTACTTGCCGCTGAAGTGGATTCAAGAATTTTGAGGGGCATTGTTCTTCCGGACAGTCCCAAAATAAGGAGAATGGTCAAAAGACATATTGAGAACAGGTTTGCCAGCGAAAATGGCGACTGGCAGTGGCCTTTGGGATTGTTCCGCGATCATTCGGACGACGATCCCGCCAGAGCTCTAAGAAGGTCACTTCGCACGATAGTTACCAACTCTTGCCCGACTTTCCTAGTAAAAAATTGAGAATACAGGAACCTCTGAAAAATTTCCTCGAAGTTCCAAAAAATTTACCAGGACTGCGATATCCCGGTCCTAAAACAGCGAAACTAGCAAATGGTGTCTTACGTTTTCGGACCCTAGACTGTTCAAAGTTTGCTCCAACCAACGGAGTTGTGGACCTATGACTTATTCCAGGTCGTGGAACTTTCTCTGGTTTACGCTCGGAATCGCTCTCCTAAATGTTTGGCCACAGTCCCCTGCTCGGGCAGACGGGTCGACGGTCATGCCTTTCCGGAAACTTCAGCCGGTGCCTTTCATGCAAGTTGCTTTAAAGGACCAATTTTGGGCTAAACGGTTGGAAACCAACTACCGCCATACACTGCCGCACAATATCGAGTGGTGCGAGAAGACCGGCCGACTGAGCAATTTCGATAAAGCGGCCGGCAGAGTACCCGGAAATTTCGAGGGTATTTACTTCAATGATTCCGACGTATACAAAGTGCTCGAGGGAGCGGCCCATATTTTGGCGGTCACTAAAGATCCAGAGTTAGACCACCTTCTCGACTCGCTCATTGCTCGAATCGCCGCCGCACAACAGCCAGACGGTTACCTGAACACCTACTTCACCTTAGCAGAGCCAGGTAAGAGATGGACTAATCTTCACGTAATGCATGAGTTATATTTAGCCGGACACCTCTTCGAGGCGGCGGTAGCCCATTTTCGGGCCACTGGAAAACGTAATCTCCTAGATGTGGCTATCCGTTTCGCAGATCATATTGCCGGCGAATTTGGGCCAGGGAAACGCTTAGATCCCGACGGGCATCAAGAAATTGAATTGGCATTGCTCAAGCTTTATGAGATTACCGGCAATAAGGCTTACTTTGATCTTGCAAAGTTTTTTATCGATATTCGTGGGGATGCTTCCCAACGGAAGTTATGGGGCCCCCAGGTGCAGGACCATTTACCTTTTCGACAACAATCGGAATTGGTGGGTCACGCTGTGCGCGCCATGTACATGTGTTGTGGGGCAGCCGACCTTTTTGCCTGGACCGGGGAAAAGGCCCTTCAGGAAGCCCTTCACCAGCTCTGGGAGGACCTAGTTCGCCATAAGCTTTATATAACCGGCGGAGTCGGAGCTCGCCATGGCGGTGAGGCTTTCGGCGAACGGTACGAACTTCCTAACCCCAGTGCCTATGCCGAGACTTGTGCCGCCATCGGCCTCATCTTGTGGTCCGCCCGAATGACCTGGCTGGAAGCAGATGCCCGTTATGCGGACGTGATGGAGAGGGCTCTTTACAACGGATTCCTCTCTGGGGTCTCTCTAGATGGACGGCATTTCTTTTACGTGAATCCGCTCGAATCTTCGGGGCATCACCATCGCCAACCCTTTTTCGGTTGTGCTTGCTGCCCGACCAACGTAGTCCGGATCATCCCCCAGGTTCCCGGTTTGTTTTATGCCTTTGACTCAGACAATGTTTATGTAAACCTTTATGCCTCCGGTAAAGCCGAGTTTTCCTGGAACGGTATGCCCATTCAGATCATCCAGGAAACTGAGTACCCGTGGGATGGCAAGATAGCCATCCGCCTGATCCCGGAAAAACCGGTGGATCTGTCCCTTCGGCTCCGAATCCCCGGCTGGTGCAGGGAGGCCAAACTTACTGTGGATGGTGAACCGATTTCCTGCCCGTTGGAAAACGGTTACGCGGTCCTTCGGAGGCATTGGAGCGGCAAAGAAAAGATCTCCCTCGAGCTGGCGATGCCTGTGGAGCGAATCGAGGCCCACCCGGCAGTAGCGGCTAACCGCGGCCGTGTGGCCATCCAGCGAGGCCCCCTCGTTTACTGTTTTGAACAAGTCGACCACGGTAGCCCTGTTCGGAGCCTTATCCTCGCTCGCGACCCGCAATTCCATCTGGAATTCCGTCCGGACCTCCTAGGAGGAGTTATGGTCATCCATGCTTTGGATATTCGGGGCCAAAAGTGGACAGCTATTCCTTACTATGCATGGGATCACCGTGAGCCGGGAGAAATGGTGGTATGGGTCCGCCAAGAAGGGAAATCCCGAAAGGTAGATGAGGCCGATCCGTCGTGGAAGGGTTTGCTGTACCGGCCGCTAGACCCAAACTCTCTCACCGGGGAGGAACAGTGGACCTTGGCGGAGTTCGCAACTCCCACGGCTTCTCATTGCAATCCCGGCGACACACTCACGGCTTTAAACGACCGCCTCGAACCAAAAAGCTCCGACGACCACAGTATCCCTCGGTTCACGTGGTGGGACCACCGGGGCACTAAGGAGTGGGTCCAATATGAGTTTCCCCAGCCAGTTCGCGTCCAAGCTGTCGGGGTGTACTGGTTCGACGATCGACGCCAGGGAAGGCACTGCCGGGTTCCTCTCCGCTGGCAACTGCTCTACCGGAAAGACCACGAATGGGTTGCAGTAGAGAATATCACCCCATATACCGTCGACATGGACCGGTATAACTGGGTCCGTTTCCACCCGGTGGAGACAACAGCCTTGCGAATCGAGGTAGAGTTGGATTCCTCAGGACCGTGGTCCGGAGGAATTCTCGAGTGGATCGTAGAATAATCCCCACGGTATTGGACCGAAAATCGACTGAAGGTTTGTCCGCCGCCATTGGCAAAAGTTACCTGTCGCGGTTCCTTGCCAGGAGTAAATCTTTAAGCGGAAACCAGCCCTACTCGGTTCACGCCGGAAAATTTCGAAACAACGCTGAGAAGGTTCCAATGAGGGACCGGTCGCCCTGCTGGTGCTTGCCGGTACTTCTTTAGAAAGATTTCTCCCCGAAAAAGTCGTTCCCCAAAATCGGGGCAAACCGGTGAACTTTTTCGACTACCACATGCTGCCTGGAATAATAAGCAACTTAGCTCCTTTCCCTCCTAATACCCGGAGAAATTGAGTCGCAAGGCTTTCAGTGTTACACAGAAAGTAATGTCCCCTGAAGATCTACCACGTTGCCCCCGTCCTCCATCCGAGCAAGCAAATTCTCCAACCTCCCGGGGGTTATCCGGAAGCCGGCCTCTTCTTTCCTCGATATAATTTCCAGAACCTAAACCCAAGTTGGAGATTGGACTCGCGTGTCTCCTACGTGTCCGACCGGGATTTTCCTAAACTTAACCTTCCAGATCTTCAAGATTTCCAGATAAGGCTACCTCAAAGATGATCCTGGTAATGTTCGACATTGACGGAACGTTGCTGCGAACGCGGGGAAGCTCGATCCGTGCCATGAAGTTGGCAGCGGAGAAGGTATTTGGAACTCCGGGGGCCTTCGACGAGGTAGAGTGTGCCGGGCGACTGGATCCCCACATTATCGGCGATGCCTTGCATCCGTTCGGCATTGTGCCCACCGAGGAAGAGTGGCGGCAATTCAAAGAATATTACTTTGCCGCGTTGCGTGAGCACCAGGGAAACTTCCAACTCGTAGCTGGGGCTAACCGGCTACTTGACAACCTCCGCCAACACAAGCACATCCTGTTAGGACTTGCCACGGGGAACTTTACTGAATCCGCTTTTATCAAGATCGAAGGGGTAGGACTGCGGCCGGAGTGGTTCGTTGCCAACGCTTTTGGCGAGGAGGTAGCCGATCGGGCCAGTTTAGTAGCTCTAGCTATCGAACGGGCTAAACGCTGGGGCGGGGGTTCCATCGACCGGGCGATCATGGTCGGGGATACCCCCCGGGACGTGGCCGCCGCTAAGGCAAATTCCTGTCCTTGTGTGGCTGTGGCAACCGGCAGGTATTCTATGGAAAGACTTGCCGAGGCCGGTGCCGATCTATGCGTGCCTTCCCTTGAACCTACACGTCTCCTAATGAACTTTATCTTGGATGGTGGGCGTCGGTGCTTACGGCCGGACACGGCAAGCCTGTTCCCCTGGGATTAAGCATTTTGCCCGCTCGAATTCGCGAAGCTTTTTCGGTGTCTCACTCCAGGGAGCCTGGGGGAAAAGAAATTGTCGGAAGGCACAGATTATAAAAAGGCTTCATTGGGCCTGAGAAGAAACCATTAGGGAGAAGGCTTTTAAGCTCTTGCTCTTCCGCAGGCACCGAGTTCTTCCTCGGGACAGAAAGGAAACACAGAAAGGAAACAAAGAACCATTGTCTCCGGCATGGCCAGAAGTACGGCAACAGGAAATTCAGTTAGAGTTCAGCACGGGACATTCGGGGCCTTCATGGCGGGCTGAGCCCACGTTCCCCGATCTTTCTCTACTTCTCCGGCTCAGTCATCATACCGAAGTTAGGAGGAGAAGTTCACCACAACGATTTGCTCACCAGCTCCTGTTGAAAAGATCGGTTCAGTCCGCTTGGTGGCCGATTGCGGGAAAGACGAAGATCGCCCCAAACGCTGGAGGGACAAAAGCTAAGGACACTAGTAGATCCCCAAAGGATGCCATCCTGGCGGGTGGGGAAGTTTTTAATACTCAGCTTGCTAGAACCGCCCGATTGCTTTTTGAATTATCTAGTGTTTCCGGAATATTCCGACCCAATGTAAACAATCACCGCGGGCGGCACAAACGACCACCGTTCGGGATGGTTGACGGAGCCGGAGGTCCAGTGAGGGATTCGCTCCGCGAAAAACACGTCGGCGGTGGTAAGAGGTCGCGAGACCGACAGCCCGAACCACGCCCTGCTTGCAATCCGAAGTTGCCGCTGTTCCGCGAAAAATCGGGCTCGCTCGTAGACTAAAGTCCGTGGATCC
>Ga0308310_1001322_pt1 | contig 11079 bp, 10 predicted proteins | sample HotsprSampleMS65_FD_203672 | JGI IMG/M metagenome (GOLD analysis project Ga0308310, IMG submission 203672) | Hot spring phototrophic mat microbial communities from Mushroom Spring, Yellowstone National Park, Wyoming, United States - 20090730_MS65 ...
CAACGCGTACCCTTTTCACCTAGCACTAGTTCATACGGCAAAGGATGGTAACTTGGATAAGTATGAGCGAATCAGCTTGGACAAGCTATTAGAGGGCAGTTCAGAAAAAAGAGAATACTTAAGCTGGCAAGTTGCTCATCAGGTAGTAGAGATCGCGAAAAGAGAAAGAAAAGCGATTGTTGTGGAGAATTTGGAGAAGCTCCCAAAAGGTAGGAGAGGTGATGGGCTGCCTAAACTAAGACAGAGATTACAAAAGTGGATATACAAAGCGTTACTGCAGAAGATTGAGATTGTAGCGAAGCGGAATGGCATTCAGGTCATCAAAGTCAATCCAGCTTACACGTCAATCATTGGCAAGCTGAAGTATGCGCCGCTTTACAACATAGACAAGGACACAGCTGGTGCTTACGTGATAGCCCGGAGAGGTCTTGGATTCAAAGAACGCCTGCCTAAGAACTATAAAGAACTTCTGAAAGATACAGAGTTTATATCTTATACAATAGCGAAGATTGAAGACAAGATCGCTAATCTCAAACAAGAAATACGAGAAGAGAAAAACGAGTACAAACGAAACAGACTAAAAAGTGCTCTTTGGAAAACACGAAAAGAATTAGACTTGTTACTCAGATACTTACGGGAAAGCGGGGAGAGCGAGTCAGCTGCCCAACAAACCGTCAACCGCCAGATGGAACGGGTGAGGGGTTCCACTCAGGTGGAACAAAAAAGCTGGCAAGTTCTCTCCGTAGCCCTTGCTTTCTCCTGCCTCGAGAGTCTCAGAGACCTCTCTCCCTTGAAGAGGGTAATCCTCACAAGGGATTGGGTAGGAGCGGCGAAACGAAACGGGATAGTCCCTCCTTACCTGGTCAGGGGACGAGTGTACTAAATATGTACAGTTTTGTATAGTTTGTGTGACCAGGCTACTTCAGAAACCGTAAGCAATTCAAACTGCCAAAGTTCAAAAATAAAAAAGATAAGCAGTCCTACACTACAAACAATGTACAAAACTCAATAAGAGTAGATTTTGAGAAAAGTTTGTTGTATCTGCCAAAAATAAGAGAAGGGATAGAGATTGAACTGCACAAAAGATTTGATGGTAAGATCAAGTCTGTTATTGTAAGTAGAACAAACGACGGTAAGTATTACGCTCCCATTTTTGTAGAGACTGAAAATCCTAGAAACAAAGTTGTAGAGCCTAAAAGCAGATCTTGTGGAATAGATTTAGGATTGGAACACTTTGTTACTGTTACTAATGACTTTGGAAGTTACAAAGTTGAACACCCGAAGTATCTTCATCGGGGTGAAGAAAGATTACGGAGACTGCAGAGGCGTTTTCACGGAAACAAAAGGTTCAAAAAATAGCGAAAAGGCGAGACTGAGACTTGCCAAGCAGCACGCGTACATCAGTAACGCCTGTAATGACTTTCTGCATAAGTTGTCCAAAACCATCATTGGCGAAAACCAAGTCGTGGTGGTAGAGGACATTGGCGTGAAAGGCCTGTTGAAGACAAGACTTGCCAAATCGATTGGTGACAGCGGGTGGTCAAAGTTTCTGACCTACCTCAAGTACAAAGCAGACTGGTACGGAAGAACCTTCATTCAGGTAGACCGCTTCTTCCCATCCTCAAAACTTTGCCATCGCTGCGGGTACAAAAATGAAGACTTGGCTCTACATGACAGGACGTGGTGCTGCCCTAATTGTGGTGAGACTCATGACAGAGACATCAACGCGTCTACCAATCTTTACTTCGTAGGGCTAGGACAGCCCGAAGTTACGCCTGTGGAGCAGGCTCTGGTGGATGGCCGTAGTCCCAACGGACTACCTAAAAAGCTATCCTGCGACGAAACAGGAAGCTCAACCTTTTACAGTTGAACAGTCCGCATTATTATTTTCTGCTGCGATAATATCGGAATTTGCCAAATAATACTATCATCATTTTCTGTACTTATCACGTTATCTATTCGATCTCTGTAATTATCAAATATTATTTTTTTGACATAAATAACATGCTGGGCAAATATTTCTTGATCACTAAATATCATTGTTATGTTATCTATGTTTTCAAGTAAATCATTATTTATAATTCTAGAAACTTCGGGCACTCTATTACTGGTGGATACGATAGCGATGCTCTTTATGTCCTTAAAATCAATTATTTTTTTAGTTATCTCGCTTATTATGATTGCGTCTCCTGTGCTGACAGACGAAAAATCGTACTCTGGTGGATGTATGAAAATTGCGCCTCGTCTGTTAATACTAATGTTGCTACTAACTTGTGCGAAATAGTACGATAACATGTCCTTAGGGCTCGTATAGTGCCAGTTCAGTTTATTATTTAAAGACTCAACAGCTGTTATAAGGAAAATGTGATTGTTAATAACTACAAAATCATGAGTAGAAACATAAATGTTTATACCTTCCTCACTTTTAGAGTTTTCTATTACTCTATTATAAATCATATTATCATAGGTAATCATTATACATTTGGCTTTACTCAAATCGAAAGAATTAAGTATATTGTTTATGTAACTAAATACTTCTATTATTATGTTTTCCTCGTTTTCTTTTATAAAATCAGCCATATTTACATCTTGCCATCCGTCTCCATTGGTGATATTTTCATAAATATTAGCAAAGTTTACGTCTAACCATATGTAATCTATATTTAGTTTTGTATCTTGTGGAAGACTTATGGTGTAGTATCTTCTGTTTATTTTATAGTAGTTTATTTGAAGTAGTCGATTGGGTAGCATACAATGGCAAATATACTAATAGTTTGTTATTTTATCTTATTCTTCATGTTCATTATTTGCAGCTGTACGGTAATGTTTCACTGTAATTTCTTTCATTCTCTGCTTAGGGTCTGGTTTTAGAAGCAAATATCCAGAAACGGGGCAATCGCAATAGGTTGTTTCGTTAGTAGTAACTAATACAATTGGGCTACTACCTAATACGCGATCATATATGCTATCGGTAACTATTATATCAATACTTGACACTTCGTTCTGAATGCTATCTGGAACTACAATTGTAGTATAAATTTTAGATGACCATGTATATGTGGTATCCTTAGGATTTCTTAAGCAATCTTCCATTATATTCTTGTATCCGCAATTGTAAAAACTAAGTTGTTTTTGAATTGCTCTATACAGCCTATTTGATGTTCTAGCCAAAGTGTCATCACATTTAAGGCATATACTATATGTGTATGGTTTTTCTATGTGTTGGAAATTAATGTTAGTGCTATCGTCTATGTAGAGCGTGATGAATTTATTAGTTACCCCCAGTACATCTATGTAACTATGCTGCTTACGACAAGTCAGAATGTAAGCTCCATGAGGCTCTCTTTGACAAGCAGTAAATAGTAGTAAAATTATGCTTAAATATCTCATAGTTTTGAATCTTATGGTTCAGTGGTCTCGGCAGGACTCGAACCTGCAACCGCGGGATTAGAAATCCCGTGCTCTATCCAATTGAGCTACGAGACCAGCGCGGACTGCTCAACTTTCTTCAGTTGAGCTTCCTGCTTCGTCGCAGGATGGCTTTTTAGGTAGCCCGTAGGGGCTACGGTCATCCACCAGAGCCTGCTCCACAGGCTTCACTTCGGGTCGTCCTAACCCTAGAGGCTTGGTTTTCGCCTACAAAAATGCTGTCGAAATAGACAAATTAGCAACTGTTACTAAACTCTTATCTAAGTCAGAGGACAACTAAGAATTTGTATTGAGTTTTGTTATAAAGAAATACATATCACGGTATAGAAACTTATATACTCCATCAGTATTATTAATATCATCGAATATTTTTTGTAATAAGTCTTCATCAGGTTTTTTAGAAAATGTTATATATAGGTAATCGCGCATAAATTTTTTGGCTTCCTCTTGGGTTTTAAAGGTGTTCTCTCCTAGTTTCCTTCCAGTTAATGTGTATCGTGCTATATGGTACCTATTCGTGCTATTCATAGTGCGCAGAAATGGTACACCTTATTTTGTCGAAATGCGGACTGCTCAACCTTTTGCAGTTGAGCTTCCTGCTTCGTCGCAGGATGGCTTTTTAGGTAGTCCGTTGGGACTACGGTCATCCACCAGAGCCTGCTCCACAGGCGTAACTTCGGGCCGTCCTAGCCCTACGAAGTAAAGGTTTTTAGACGCATTGACGTCTCTGTTATGTGTTTCACCGCATGCTGGGCAGCACCACATCCTGTCATTTAGTGCCAAGTCTTCGTTTTTGTACCGGCAGCGATGGCAAAGCTTTGAGGATGGGAAGAAACGGCCTACCTGAATGAAAGTCCTTCCGTACCAGTCTGCTTTGTACTTGAGGTAGGTCAGAAACTTTGACCAACCGCTGTCAGAAATAGACTTGGAGAGTCTTGTTTTCAGCAGGCCTTTCACATTGATGTCCTCCACCACCACGACTTGGTTTTCGCCAATGATGGTTTTGGACAACTTATGCAAAAAGTCATTACGAGCGTTACTGATGTACGCGTGCTGCTTGGCAAGTCTCAGTCTCGCCTTTTCGCTATTCTTTGAACCTTTCTGTTTCTTTGAGAAAGACCTCTGTAGTTTTTTCAACCTTTCTTCGGCTTTCAGAAGGTACTTCGGATGCTCAACTTTGTAACTTCCAAAGTCATTGGTAACAGTAGCAAAGTGTCCCAGCCCTAAATCTATCCCGCAAGCTTTGCTTTTAGGCTCTACAACTTTGTTTCTAGGATTCTGAGTTTCAACTAAAATGGAGGCATAGTACTTGCCATCATTCGTTCTGCTTACAGTAACAGACTTGATCTTACCATCAAATCTCCTGTGTAGTTCAATCTTTACTCCCTCCCTTATCTTCGGTAGATATAGCAAGCCTTTTTCAAAGTCAACTCTTATGGAGTTGTGCACATTGTTTGTAGTGTACGATTGTTTGTCTCTTTTCTTTTTGAATTTCGGGAGTTTGAACTGCTTACGGTTTCTGAAGTGGTCTTTGAATGCTTTCTCAAGTTGCAGTTGTACATTGCAAAGAGCAAAGCTGTCTACTTCTTTGAGGAACGGGAATTCGTTCTTGTACTTGGCGGGTGTGGGTCGTGAGATGCGTTCTTTCTTCTTGTAAGCCTGCTGTTTCTCATCCAGCATTTTGTTCCAGACAAATCTGCAACATCCGAAGGTCTTAGCGAAGAACACCATCTGCGCATCGGTAGGGTAAATACGATACTTGTATGCTTTTAGTGCCGGTTTGTGTTGCATGCTATGTAAATGTGCTAAAATGTCGGAATAATTGACTATTAGTAAATACCTAAAAGCCATACTGCGGCAAAACACGAAGCTCAACTGTAAAAGGTTGGACAGTTCGCGCTGTCCCCAGCTCTTCCGCAGCGAATACTTTTTCAGTCTGAGCTTTCAGTTCAGTCCGGCCGACTAATATAAGCGTTTCGTATACGTGAATGATAATCTTTTATTCCATCATAATTTACCTACGCTTTATAAAAGAAAGTATTATTTTTTCTAACATAAACGCTTCTTTCACCGAACTTTTATTAGTCTTGAACCCATCTACTATGTTTTTCGTTATATCACTGATTGCCTTCTTCGTATCGTCATTGAACAGCGGGATCTTTACACTATTCAGTATTCTTTGTGTAAAGGCTAAACGCCCGCCTCGTCGTCCGCCATAAGAAAAGTAATAATCTCTAAAGAAACTACTGTTTAGATAACCCAATAGAAAGAAGATATCATCATCGTTGTATGGCTGTATAAAAATTACATCTGATGCTGGGAGGGTGTATTCTTCGCCTAAGCTAAAACGATTATAAGGTCGCCTGTCCAAAGTCGGAACATAAATTCGGTTTTTATGCAGGTTTTCTATAAGAAAGCTGTAGTTTCTCAACCCCTGCCAGTGAAACCAGCATTTGGTGTTTGCTAGATAACGATTTGATAGATTGTCTTTGTAATTTAAAAGTCTAAGATATATGTTAGGATATTTATCTTTTAGTTCTTTTTCATTTATTTTGTCGTCAGTCAAGATATAGTAGTAGTGTCCTTGTGTTGTATATCTTACACAGTTCTTAGCCTTGATAAACTTTTTTACTAAAGCTTTTTCGTTATCTTTCAACGCAAGAAACTCATTTTCTAAAATACAATAGGCTTTATCAAACCCTGAAACGGGACCTACACCAACTTTCGCAATCTTGCCTAATTCAGTAGAATGCATTTGACTGATTTGAATGGATACACTTGACCAGTATGTTGACCAAGATACAGATGTGTTAAAGTGCTCTATCTCTTTATAATCCCATATATCATTAGATTTCTTATCATATAGGGTTTTTATCGCACTTACCATGATATAGTGTGGTGTGAGGTTTATGTTTTTTAGTCTAAGGACTTTTATCTTTTCTTTGTCTAGATTGAAGCCACCTTTCCTGAACTTGAAGATTATTGTTTCTGGGCTTGCTTTACTAAACAAGCGTGCTTCGTCAAGATCAATGATTATTTCTATTTTACCGTTTTGTAATATATGCTCTCTGACAACTTTTGCATGTGTGTTGTATAAAAAATGATATGGAACAATGTATATCATTTCACCACCTTCTTGTAGTAGATTTACAAAATGAATTATGAAAGCATAATATATATTTCCTTCTGATGTTCCTATGATTCTTTTTACTTGTTCTGCCATTTCTTTGGGCAATTGATTGAAATGAGCGTAGGGTGGGTTTCCGATTACTAGATGTGGTTGACCGAAGGCGAAACCTTTGCCCGTTATTAAGCTGGATGATTGTTTTTCATGTTTTTCGCGAGAGGACGCATTGCCTTGCGGCGTGGCTACTTTTGATAATCCCTGAACATCAGTCATTTCTTCAAATTTATTACATTTATGCGGAATGTTTAACTTCTTACTGTTGAGCAGTCTGCATACTACATTGTCTCATTTGGTATATTTATCTATGTTTTTAAGATGCGATTATAAACAAACAGTAAAATGTAAAGTCTCTAAGTTTATAAAAACCGCTTTTGTCGTATTAAAGAACCAAAGACCACCACAATGTGACATACGTAAGAATGTGTCTTTACCACTATATACTATAATTCGCCCTAAACACCAAACTATTTTCTACACTAAAAATAATGGCATTTATTTTTACTAAAGCCGATTAAGTGGGAATGGAAAAATTGTATAATTATATGATTATAAGACAGAAAGCTACCACTTCATGAAGCTGCTCTGTATAAATGAAGAATGTTCTTACAGCATTATTAACTGTTTCAAGGCTTCTAACGGCAATTTATACTTTATATACTCAACGGGTCCGAAAAACCATCTAAACCGTGATATAGTCGTTTACAACTAAACTAAAAGGAAGGTTGTGTACAGAAGTGAACGTCAATGGTGGGATAATGATACCTTCAAAATACCCATAGCCAATTCGCTGTTAGTATCACTATCGCGAGTTTGGCCCAAGATAATGATAAAAATCATAGATATAACCAGAGAAAAAAAGATGATAGTGCGTATATAGAAGAATTACACATTCCCGTAAGTCAATATCTTATGAATATAATACATTTGATGTCAGGCAAAATCTCGGAAGAGAATATTAGAAAGCTAAGAAAAATAGTATATAGTATAGACAATGGTCACTTAACCCGCAAAAATGTAGTATTTGGAGCAAGTGATGAGATATTTGCTATAGCTACCATACATAATAATGATATAGTCTTTTACAAAGGATTTCAAATACTATTTGAACGGATAAAAATAGATCTAAAGGACTTAACAATAGATATAAAAGACGCCATTTCTTTGTCTTTTATGTTTGAAAAAAATAAAATGCTCATTCTAATGGGTACAGGTGAAAAAGGTAGTATAAATATAAATGGAAGTACCATTAATGTACAGTTCAATGAATTTGGGCCTATTGGTGAATACATACTAACTACTGAATACGATATATCTAAATCTAAACTTTATTCTGTAGCAAAATTATCAAAAGATTATATGATTATAGATAATGTAGTTTACTACCCATAGCCGCATATACCCAAAAGCTACAAGAGTTATGCATTTAATAGAGAAAGTTGGATTATGTTTGACATCAGCCCCATTAGTATTCTTGCTGGTTATGACTCTTTTGTAGCAATCTTAGGGCTGTCGTCTTCAAAAATTAGTTACAAAATCCCCATATTCGTAACTTCAAGAGGATATGATGAAGTATTTATGATTGATATAAACAAAGTGGAAAACAAAATAAAGCAAATTCAAAGAGGACACAGTAACAAATCACCATAAATCGTGAAATTTACGAAAGATTTAATAAAAAAATAAAATTGAATGATCTAGTTTTAGAAATTTTATCTAAAATATACGGAAGAAATCCTAAGTCTAATTCTTACGACTACCGATACTATGTAGACGAGGTTAGCAACAGTTGCTAACTTCTGTCTACAAGTGTATATTTATAGCATAAACTCCTAAATATGGTGGGGGAGAAAGAGATGCGCAGCAGCTGCAAATTTTTGTCTAGTTTAGTATATTTACGTACAGCGGGGAGAGCGAGTCAGCTGCCCAACAAACCGTCAACCGCCAGATGGAACGGGTGCGGGGCCTTACCCATGTAAGGCAAAAAAGCTGGCAAGTTCTCTCCGTAGCCCTCGCCTTCTCCTGCCTTGAGAGTCTTAGAGACCTCTCTCCCTTGAAGAGGGTAATCCTCACAAGGGATTGGGTAGGAGCGACGAAACGGGCTAGTCCCTCCCTACCTGGTCAGGGGACGAGCGTACTAAATATGTACAGTTTTGTATAGTTTCTGTGACCAGGGTCGGGATAATGAGTCGACCACTAAAAATGGCAACAGTGAGACAGCCTTTTCTAAGTTTTGTCTTGTATTAACAGACATTTGCATAGTTCGTAAAATGCCGATTATACAGTCTTATAATTCATAAAGTCAAACCTATTACGCTTGAACAACCTATACTAATTATTGCGCATCATCTTGCGTCCTTTTCTATAATTTTATTAGTATATTTTGTCATGCTATTAAAATCAGAAAGGTACGATAGAATAAACATTAAAATCGCTTCGTGTTTAAAGTTCACGTATGCTTGTAAAACTATTAATGAGTTCAGTGAAAATGAAAGTTTGGGAAGTTATAGCGATATTTATGGCACTATTTTATTCAAAGAAGTGTCATGTGGTAAACTTAGCTATAGAACATATTTTAGAACTAAAAATGAAGCGTTACTATACTACAACCATGCCTTTGCAGATATAGCTTGGTATAATAAGTATGAGCGAGATAAGCATAAGTTATTATGGTTTGTGTTGGATGTTGCTAACCTCACTTTTCTTAATGCATCGCGACCAGAGGAAGCTTGGATGTTGCATCGGCAAGTGGCAGTGTAAAACTATTTGAAAGCTATTATGCGACGAAGCAGTAAGCTCAGCCCTAAGAGGTTGATCAGTTCTCTTACTTATTAAAATCTTTTTAGTATATTTTGTTGTGCTTCTGAAATTGGGAAGAAACAGCAAGATAGAAATTAAAGTTTCTCCGTGCTTAAAGTTTCCTTATGTTTGTAAAAGTAGTTTTCCGTTCAGTGAAACCTACACTTTAGGGCATTATGGTGATACTTACGGCACGATGTTATTCAAAGAAGCTTCATGTGATAGAGTTAGGCATAGAATTAGACATAGAATGTGTTTTAGAACTAAAAACAGTGTAATATTATATTATAACAACGTTTTTGGGTATAAGGCTTTTCATGCTAAGCGCGAGTACGATAAATATAATTTATTCTGGTTTATAATAGATGTTACGCGTAACATTTACCAACCTGTTGAAATTCCTAGACTAAATTATCTTACAGGTAAGGACAAGAGTCTACTAGTTAGGCTAGAAGATAAATTTTATGTTCTCTCTAAGGAGCTATACCCAAAAGAACCTTTATATAATACGGATGTACCCATTTACGTAGCTATAATAGATGCAGGTAGTGGGAAGACCCTATTTTTAGAAGACAAAAAAAGAAACCTATATTTAGATTTATATTACCCTATCGCTAATAAAATTGTTCCAATACTACAATTCAACGAAAAAGGTCTCTTTGTGCATTTGATCGACATTTTGGATAATAAGATAAACACAGTAGCATGGAGTGTTGAACAAATTAAAATGACAATAATAGACCTAATAAACAGAGACATTTATTTTAAATATGTTAGGAAAAAAGTGGCACAAGATAGCATTGAAAAGGTTAGTACTGCCAAAGTTAGCCATGTGAATTACATATATGATGAAATCGGGGAAAGTACTAATAAATATGTAAAAAGCCTTAACGTGCATTTTGAGTTATTGATAAAAGGGAAGATGTACGAATACAAGTTACAAACATGTGGGTTAGTTATAGTGTTGGAGCATGAAAGTATACAGTGTTATTTAGATTTACAACATGCTAGATTTGAATTGGACAATGAAAAGATGTCTCTTTTCAGAAATCATTACCAAGAAAACATGACTTTGCTACAAGAAATACCTACTTTGCCTCAAATTCCTGAAATCTATCTGTCTAATGTTTTATATAGCAATAAGTGCTATGATATACTTTACAGTATTATAGATGGCATTACAATTACAAGAAAGAAAAGACACATAATATGGGGTCTTAGAGGTAATAGTATATACGATAATACTAATTTTACGAGTTCTGCAATTTATCGGCATAAAAACTACTTGTTCATATTCAAACTTCCTAACGATAAAGACCCCTCTTGTCTAGTAATTATTGACTTAAAAACTGAAACGCTTTATTCTTTTGTTAGTAAAGGCGTCTTTAAAACAATTTTGAATCGAGAGCTGTCTTGCAGCTTAGAATATGGTTTTCACTACTTTAAACTAAACAATAAAATTGTCTTCTTGTCAAGAGATTTAGGATACGTATTTGCTATAAATATAAAAGAGTTAGAAGATAAACTCATTATGATAAAACAAGATGGCTGTAAAGAGCAACACTACGAATATCTAGAGAATTTTGTTGAGGCTTTTGAGATAAAGTACCTGTTGAGCAATGCTATTTCGCTGACCTATAAAACTAAAATTGAGGATGATAAAATTA
>Ga0308310_1001325_pt1 | contig 11068 bp, 5 predicted proteins | sample HotsprSampleMS65_FD_203672 | JGI IMG/M metagenome (GOLD analysis project Ga0308310, IMG submission 203672) | Hot spring phototrophic mat microbial communities from Mushroom Spring, Yellowstone National Park, Wyoming, United States - 20090730_MS65 ...
TTCGTGTAAATTCGTGCAATTCGTGGCAAAAAAGACCAACTGCGCAATTCCTGAGTGTTTTTGGAATTCGCCACGAATTTCACGAATTGGCACGAATTTTTTCTCTTAATTCGTGTAAATTCGTGCAATTCGTGGCAAAAAAGACCAACTGCGCAACTCCTGAGTGTTTTAAGTTCCTTTGCGTCCTTTGCGTTCTCTGCGGTGCATTCTGATGCGCAGTTGCAGGAAAGCCTGATTTGGGGTACACTATCTTTGCCGGAAATACCCCCTACGGCCGGTGGAGGCACTGATGAGCAACCGGGCCCGTGACTGGCTGGATCAGGCCTGGCGAGATTGGGAACACACCCGTCACGATGCCGCAGAGGGCTACCATGAATGGGCCTGTTTCAGCGCTCAACAGGCCGCCGAAAAGGCGCTGAAAGCCCTCTACCAGCACCTGGGGGGCGAAGCGTGGGGGCATTCCATCAAGCGACTGCTGGAAGAACTGCCCCCAGAAATAGGCATTCCCCCGGAGTTGATAGACTGCGCCCGGATTCTGGACCGTTTCTACATCCCCACCCGCTATCCGAATGGGTTTGATGACGGAAAGCCAGCCGACTACTACACCGACACCGACAGCCAGCAGGCCATCCGCTGTGCAGAGGCGATCCTCCGGTTCTGTGCGGATCGCATGGCTGGATAGGGAAGGGGCCATCGCCGAACTGGCCGAACGGGCCCGCGCGCTGCTGGCGGAAGACCCGCGCGTCCTGGCCGTGGGCCTCTTCGGCTCCCTGGCCCGCCGCCAGGCCCTCCCCAGCAGCGATGCCGACCTCCTCATCGCCCTGCACAGCCACCCCCTGGCCCGCTGGTTTGACCGCATCCCCGAATACGCCGCCGCCTTCGCCGACACCTCCCTGCCGGTAGAACCCTTTCCCTTCACCCTGGACGAACTGTACCGCCTGGCGGCCCATCCCGGATTCCTGCGCACCGCGCTCCGGGACCTGGTCCCCCTGGCCGGTGACCCGGCTATCTGGCGGCGCCTGGCCGCTGCCGAACCGGCTGCCAACTCCGAAAGGGGTCTTTAGACCCCGACCCCTCCCAGCAAGGAGGCACCCATGGAACCGACAACCCGCCGTACCCATCCCCTGACCGCAGGGCTGGTGGCCCTTTCCCTGCTCCTGCAGGTCGCGTTCCCTGCGCTGGCCGCGCCCCTCCCCGCCCGCGCCGTCCCCTCCACCGCCCTCTTCCCGCCCTGGTACGTTCTCCCTCAGTCCGCCCCCCAGGTCGTGGAGACGGTGGTCGTGGGGACGGGCCAGCCCGTAGAGATCGCCCAGTCCACCCCGCCCGGCACCGTCCTGGAGCGGGCCGTCGTCCTGGATGACGGCGGCGCGGCCTGGTTCTCCGGCGGCCTCTCCCCCGGCCAGGCCGGCACCCTCCTCTGGGTTTCCGGCGACCGGGTCGGACTGGGGCCGGGCCTGGCCCCCGGCTGCACCGCGCGCCTGGCCCTCCTCGTCCGGCCCGCGACGGGTGCCCCCGCCCCGGCCCTCGCCGCCTCCGCGCCGGCCCCCGCCGACATCGGCCCCATGCAGTCCGGCTCCACCACCCTGGCCATCGCCAAATCCGATAGCCCCGACCCCGTCGCCCAGGGCGCGGATTTGACCTACACCATCGTTGTCACCAACACCGGCTCCGAGGCCGCCGCGCGGGTCGTCGTCACCGACACCACCCCCACCGGGACGACCTTCGCCTCCGCGGCCGTCTTGGACGGCGGCGGCGCCATCTGGTTCCATGGCGGCCTCTCCCCCGGCCAGACCGGCACCTACATCTGGTTCACCAGCGACTTCATCGGCATCGGGGGCGGTCTCCCCGCCGGGAGCCACGCCGTCCTCCAGTTCGTCGTCCGGCCCGCCGTCCCCACCGCCGACGGCACCGTCCTTCACAACGACCAGTACGGCGCCAGTGCCCAGAACGCCGACCCTGTCGCGGGCGTGGATGTGACCACCACCGTCCACGCTCCGGCCTTCGCCCTGGGCAAAGTCGCCGCCACCGACCCCATCACCGCCGGCGCGCAGCTGACGTACACCCTCACCCTGACCAACGTTGGCCACCTGACGACGACGGCGCCGTACACCATCGTGGAGACCCTCCCGGCGAACACCCAATACGCCGCCTCCGTCCCGCCCGCGTCGGTGGACGGGAATACCCTGACCTGGGTGCTCTCCGCCCCCATCCCCCCCGGCGGAGCCGCGCAGGTCACCTTCGCCGTCACCGTCACCGCGCCGCTGACCGACGGCACCCCCATCGTCAACACGGACTATCTGGCCTCCTCCGCCGAGGTCGCCGCGCCGGCCTCCGGCGCCCCGGTCACCGTCACTGTCCGCTCATGGCCGACCCTTTCGCTGACCAAGACGGACAGCCCCGACCCCGCCCCCGCCGGTGGCCTGGTCACCTACACCCTGACCGTCGCCAACGACACCGGCGCCATCGGCCCGGCGCTGGGCCTGGTCGTCACCGATACTCTCCCGTCCTACGTCCAGTTCCAGAATTGCAGCGACAGTTGCACCCACAGCGCCGGGACGGTCACCTGGACGCTGGGCACCCTGGGCGTGGGCCAGTCCCGGAGCCTCACCCTGGTCGGCCGCGTCTACAGCCCTCTCCCCAACGGGACGGTGTTGACCAATCAGGCCGGGGCGACTGCGACCAACGCGCTGGCGCCGGTGGACATTTCCGAGACGACGACCGTCTCCTCCGCCCCGGCCTTCACCGTCACCAAGACAGTCTACCCGACCGCGGTGGTCGCCGGAACCGTCGTCACCTACACCATTATCGTCACCAATACCGGCAACGAGACAGCCCCCAGCGCCACCGTCACCGACACCCTCCCCAGCGGCTTCACCTTCGGCGGAATGGTGCAGGGCCCGACGCCCTCCCAGAGCGGGAACGACCTCATCTGGTCGGGCCTGGTGGTCACCGGTACGGTCTGGCCTCCGGGCTGGCTCGCCCCGCCCGGCCCGCTGAGGCTGGTCTTCACCGCCACAGCCTACGGGAGCGGGACGTACTACAACGCCGTCACCGTCACCCAGGGCGCGGTCGGGGCCGCCACCGGGCCCACCGCCCCGGTCTACGTCGGCGCGCCGGAACTGCACATCACCAAGAGCGACAGCCCCGACCCGGCCACGCCGGGCCAGCCGCTGGTCTACACCCTCCGCTACACCAACACCAGCGTCGTCCCCGCCACCGCCGTGGTCGTGACCGACACCCTGCCGGACTTCATCGTCGGCGGGTACGCCAGCAGGCCCTACAGCGGCACCATCGCCGCCGGGGAGACCATCACCTGGAACCTGGGCACCCTGGGCGGGAACAGTTCCGGTTCCATCCAACTGGTCGTCACGCTGACGGTGCCCATCGCCGACGGGACGGTGCTCACCAACACCGCGGGCATCGCCTGCGCCGAGGGCGTCGCCGCCCAGACCGGCCCGGTCACCACCACCGTCCGCAGCGCCCCGGCCTTCGTCGTTCGCAAGACCGCCTCCCACACCCCCGTCCGCCCCGGCGATCGGGTGACCTTCACCATCGCCGTGACCAACACGGGCACGGAGAACGCCAGCGGCGTCGTCCTCACCGACGCGCTCCCGGCGTACACGGCCTTCGCCGACGCGACGCCCCCCTACGTCGGCCCGACGGACGGCGTCCTCACCTGGACGGTCGGGGCGCTGAACGTGGGCGCGACGGCCGTCTACACCGTCGCCGTGACCGTGGACTTCCCGCTGACAAACGGCCTCCAACTGGTCAACCGGGCCTCCGTCTCCTCTGACCAGGGCGTGACGGGCACCGCGGCCGCCACCGTCACCGTCCAGAGCGCCCCCGTCCTCTCCCTGGACAAGGCCGACGGCCCCGACCCCGTCCCCTCCCTGGGCACGCTGGTCTACACCCTGACCTTCACCAACACCGGCGACGCGGTCGCCACGAACGTCTGGCTGACGGACACCCTGCCGACGGGGGTCAATTTCGCCTCCGCCGACCCGACCCCGGCCTACCAGTCCGTGCCGGTCGTGGCCTGGAACTGGCCCGCGCTCTCGCCGCTGGACGGTTCCCAGACCGTCGTCCTGACGGTCACCGTGAATCTCCTCCCCGACGGGACGGTCCTGACCAACCAGGCCCGGCTGGAGAGTGACCAGACCCTGCCCGTCACTGCGGCGGCGACGACGACCGTCCAGACCGCCGACCTGGTCATGGGCAAGTGGCGGGTGGAGCCCGACGTCATCGGCCCCACCGGCTGGGTCACCTTCACCCTGCGGGTGACCAACACCGGCTCGCTGACCGCGACGGGAACCCGCATCACCGACACCCTCCCGGCCGGTTTCACCGCCGTCTACTCCGAAGCGGTCAATGCCACCTGGGACTCCGGCACGGTCTGGACGGCGAACCTGGCGCCGGGCGCGGCCGCCGTCATCACCCTGGTCGCCCAGGCCCCGGCGACGCCCTGGGGCCCGGTCACCCGGACGGTGGTCAACACCGCCACCGCCACGACCGCCGCGCCGGAGCACGACCTGACGGACAATCAGGCCACCGCGACCGTCCAGGTGGTCCCCGGCCCGCCGTCCGCGCTCACCCTGGCCGCCGTGCCCGATACCCTCCCCGTGGGCACCCTCTCCACGCTCACCGCGACGGTGACCGACCAGTGGACGAACCCGGTGCTGGACGGGACGCCCGTGGCCTTCGCGACCTCCCTGGGGGCGCTCCTCCCGGCCTCCGGCCGGACGACGGCGAACGGCCTGGCCACGGCGCAGTTGACCTCCACCGTCGCCGGGACGGCGTGGGTCACCGCGACCGCCGGGCCGGCCTCCGCCTCCGTCCCCGTCACCTTCACCGCCGGGAACGTGGCCTACTTCGTCTTCGGGCCCATCGCCGACCAGGTGGCGGGCGTGGACTTCACCATCGCCATCACGGCCCACGACGCCTTCGGCAACGTCGCGGCCGGGTTCAACGGGACGGTCGTCCTCTCCGACGTGACCAGTTCGCTCCAGCCCGCCGTCAGCGACCCCTTTGTGAACGGCGTCCTGGCCGCCCAGGTCGTCAGCATCACCGTGGCGCGGGCGGACCAGCCCATCCGGGCCATTTCGGGCACGATCCAGAGCGCCAGCAACCCCTTCACCGTGACCCACAACCTGGCGGTCGCGCTGGCCCTGGCGCCCGTCAATGCCACGGTTCAGGCCGGCCAGACGCTGGCCTACACCGCCACGGCCACCGACGCCTTCGGCAACGGTTGGAACGCCACTGCGGAAGTGACCTTCACCACCTCCGGCGGGAACGCGTTCCTGGGCCCGCCGCCGGGCAACAACGTCTTCTCGGCGACGGTGGCGGGGGTGAACTTCCCGGTCACCGGCACCATTGCCGGCGCGGGTGGGCCGGTGGTCGCCACGACGGGCGTGACCGTCACCCCCGGCCCCGCGGTGAGTCTGAGCATCGCGCCGCGCGGCGCGGTCGTCACCGCCGGAGACCTGGTGACCTATACGGCCGTCGCCACCGACGCCTTCGGCAACAGTTGGACGGCGACGGCCGGGGTGACCTTCGCCACCTCCGGCGGGAACGCGTTCCTGGGCCCGCCGCCGGGCAACCACGTCCTCTCGGCGACGGTGGCCGGAACCTGGCCGGTGACCGGCACCCTGGGCGCGGCGACAGACAGCACGACGGTGACGGTTCGGCCCGGCCCGGTGGCCGCGCTGGCCCTGGCCCCCGTCCCCGACCCGCAGACGGCGGGGGTGGCCTTCGGCCTGACGGTCACCGCGACGGACGCGTTCGGCAACGTGGTGGCGGACTTCTCCGGGGCGCTGGCCCTGACCGACACCACCGGGACGCTGGCCCCGACGACCTGGTCGTCCTGGACGGGCGGCGTGGCCCAGCCGCTGGTCACCATCACCCGCGCCTGGGTGGCCGACCGCATCACCGTCTCCCTGGCCGCCACGCCGACGGTTCTGGCCGTCAGCAACCCCTTCACTGTGGTGGCGAACGTCCCGGCGTCGGTGGTCTACCAGGTGCCGGCGACCCTGCGGGTCTGCCAGGCCGCGCCCGTCACCGCCACCGTCACCGACGCCTACGGCAACCCGGTGCGGGACGGGACGGTGGTGACGTTTACCGCCAGCATCGGCCTGCTCTTCGCCGAGAATGGTAGCCAGATGTACATCACGACGACGGTGGGCGGCGTGGCCCGCGCGACGCTGGTGGCCGGGACATCCAGCGGCCTGGCCTCTACCGAGGCCCGCGCGGGTACGGCCTCGTCGGGTGCCCAGTGGGTTCAGATCATCACCCCCGGCCTGCCGGCGTCGGTGGTGCTGGCGGTAGACCCGGCGGTTCTGCCGGTGGGCGGGACGGCCCTCCTGACCGCCACGGTGCGGGACTGCGCGGCCAACCCCGTCGCCGACGGGACGCCGGTCACCTTCACCCCGTCGGCGCCGCTGGGGACAGTGGCCCCCAACCCGGCCGCTACTGCTGGCGGCATCGCTCTGGCGACCTTCACCGCCGGGACGACCCCCGGCACCGCCGTCCTGACCGCGACGGCCGACGGCGTGAGCGCCGCCGTCCGGATCACGGTGACCGCCGGGGCGCCGCACACCCTGACCCTGACCGTCCACCCGACGACGCTGGTGGCCGACGGCGCCAGCACCGCCGCCATCACCGCCACCGTCACCGACGCCTACGGCAACCCCGTCGCCGACGGGACGCCGGTCACCCTCACCCTGTCGGCGCCGCTGGGGACCGTGACCCCCAACCCGGCCTCCACCACCGGCGGGGTCGCGCTGGCGACCTTCCAGGCCGGGACGGTGACCGGGACGGTGGTCCTCACCGCGACGGCGGACGGCGCGGTCGCCACGGCGACCCTCACCCTGGTGCCCATCCCGACCCACTACGTCTACCTGCCGCTGGTGCTGCGGAACCACGGGCCCAACCTGGTGGTGGAGAGCATCGTCTGGAGCCCCATCACGCCGACGGCAGGGGAGCCCGTGGTGGTCACGGTGACGGTCCGCAACGTCGGCTCGGCCCCGGCGGGGCCCTTCTGGGTGGACCTCTACCTGGACCCCAGCCGGGCACCAGCGCCGGGGGTCCCCTGGCACGAAGTCTCCCAGGAGGGGGTGGCCTGGCGGGTGCCGGGGCTGGCGCCGGGCGAGGCGCGGGCCCTGCGCTCCGATCAGGGCGCGGCGGGCTACACGTACTGGCGGGGGTACTTTGCCGCCACGCCCAACCCGCACATCCTCTACGCGGTGGTGGACTCCTGGCCCTACGACCCCGCCGAGACGGTCCCGGAGACGAACGAAGGGGATAACGTCCGGGGGCCGGTGCAGGTGCATATGCGATAAAGATAAAAAGGTGACAGTCACCTTTCAGGTGACTGTCACCTTATGCTGGCGGTAGGGGCGGGCGGCTCCGCCGCCCGCCCCAACGGTAACTATTCAGGCTTCCTCACCCCACCCCCGCCGCCTGCAGCGGCAGCGGCGAAGCCGCTGGGGGAGGGGTGAGGCTGAACAGTTCCCCCCCCAACGTTTATCTCCGACTCAGCCGGGCCTGCCAGGAGAGGAGGCGGACTGCCCGCCCGGCCCGGCGGACCGCCGGGTCGCCCGTGGGGCCCCGCCCGTAGACGGCGGCCTGGTATCGGCCCAGCAGTTCCTCCACCCACGGCGCCGCCCGCGGCACCCGCGCGACCAGTCGGGCGCCCCGCTCGGCGGGCGTGTCGGACGGAGCGGGCGGGGTGCCCAGCCGGACCAGCGCGCGGTTGATCTCCAGGTAGGCCTGGACTTCCGGCGGAAGGCGCGCATGGTCGGCCCAGCGCCGCACGGCTGGCGGCGGCTCCACCCCCAGCCGTTCCAGTCCTCGCTCCAGCAGGACCGGCAGCGGTCCCCGGAGATGTCGGCGGGCCCGCCAGACGCCGTACCCCAGCACCGCTCCGCCTCCCACTGCCAGCACCCAGACCAGCAGACGGGGCGGGGCGGTCGTCGGCGCCGCCTGCGGGCCCGTTTCCGTCTCCTCCGGCGGTGTCTCTATCTCCTCCTCCTGCTCCCACGGACGCAGTCCGCGCAGGCCGGCCCGCTCTCTCCCCTCCTCCTCGTTCCCTACCTCCTCCCCGGACGGCCGCAGGAGCGGCGGCTGAGAGGCGGTGGGTTCAAATTCCACCCAACCGAATCCGGGGAAGTACACCTCAGGCCAGGCGTGGGCGTCCTTATCCCGAACGAGGTACCGGCCTCCCTCCCATTTGCCGGAGGCGAACCCCACCGCCAGACGGGCCGGGATGCCCAGAGAACGCAAGAGGACCACCTCGGCGGAGGCGTAGTAGTTGCAGAAACCCCGGCGCAGGTCAAAGAGGAACCAGTCCAGCGGCTCCCGGCCGCGCGGGACCGGCGGCACCGTCGGCGTGTAGCGGATGTTGGCGCGCAGGTATTCGGTGACGGCGACCGCGATGTCGTAGGGGGTCTCTTTTCCGGCGGCGATCCGGGCGGCCAGTTCCCGCATGCGCAGGGTGACGGTGGGTGGGAGTTGCAGGTACCGTTCAGTCACCCACTGGGGGTAGTCGGTGCCAGCGGCGCGCAGTTGGGCGACGGTCGCCGCGCCCAGCGCGGAGCGGGCATGGTAGGTCGCTCCGGCCGGAAGCGCCGGCACGGCCTTCAACACGGCCAGGTCCACCATCCCGTCGGGGGCTTCCGCCAGGTCGGCCTGGACGGGCAAGTCCACCCATACCGGCTGGGGGGCCAGGTAGAGGGCCGAAATGGGGAATTCGGTGGTGTAGGTGATGACAGTGGTCCAGCGCCCGGCCCACTCCGGCAGGCGGCCCTCCCGTCCGGGAAAGGTGAGAGCGTCTTCCGTCAGTGCGACGGGCTGGTCGGCGGGGAAGGTCGCCTGCCAGAGCCCGTCGGCGTAGCGGTCGTAGACGCGGGCGCGCCAGTAGAAGCGGACGCCAATGGGGTAGTCGGAGGGGGCCCGCACGGTCAGGATGACCGTCTCCGTCCGCTCGCCCCCCCGGCCCAGGGGGAGTTGGGGGCCGTAGAATTCGCCCACGACGGGGACGTTGCCCCCCCGCAGCGGGGCAAAGAGGGGCTCCAGATGTTCCCGCAGCGCATTCCAGGGGCGGGAGAGGCGGTCCCAGGCCCGCCGGGCCGTGGGGAGGAGGTCCGCCGGGGCCGGAAATATCCAGGCGACGATCACCAGCCCCAGGGCGACGTAGAAGGCGGCGCGGGTCATCTCCAGCCCCAGGAAAGGGGCCTGGGGGGTACGGGTGGCCTGCCAGCCGGCGCGGTGGTGCAGGTAAGTGGTGCGGGCCCAGAGGAAGAGGGCGAAGAAGAGATAGAGGGCGATGATCCCGGCGCGCGAGCGGGGGTACGGGTCGTAGGCCTGGACTACCAGGGCGGCAATGCCGGCGGGCAGGACGGCCCGCCAGGCGTCCCCCCGGCGGGTCAGGGTGTAGCCGGCCCAGGCCCCCAGCCCCCAGAAGAGGGCGTCCATCAGGGCGAGGAACAGCAGCGGGTCCTCCACGTCCTGCCGGGCGGCCAGTTGGGCCAGCGAGACCTGCAACCGGTCGGAGAGCGCGGTCAGCCGGTCGGCCCAGGTCAGGTCGTCGCCGGTCACCGTCAGCCCCAGTTGCCAGGGGACGAAGAAGAGGCCGTAGGCCAGGGCGAAGAAGAGGGCGACTCCGGGGCGAAACCGACTCTGGCCCAGGGCCAGGCCCGCCAGCGCACCCAGGAAGACCAGCGTCTGGGTCTGGAGCAGGTGGTCGGTCCAGTTGGTGGCGATCAGGCGCCCGGAGGCGGTCAGCAGGGTCAGCAGGAGGAGAAGTGCCGCCGGGCCGTCCCACCAGCGCGGATCAGAGGTACGAAAGACGCGAGTTTCCACGAAACTCCACGAAAGGCGCGAGATGTCACAAAATTGCACGAAAGGCGCCCCAGGCCACGAAAGGCGCGAGATTGGTGAGCAAATCCTTCGTGTCCTTTTGGTTACACTTGAATCACACTTCCCCCGGCGGCCCGCATCAGGCGGTCCCGGACTGCCAGCCCCAGCCCCTGGTCGCCGAAGTCGCGGGCGATGATCAGGGAAAGACCGCGGCCGTCCAGTTCCCGCAGTCCCTCGTACAACCGCCGGGCGACGGTCTCCAGGTCCCCCTCCGGCCCCAGGACGAGGGTCTCGGCGGGGAGGTCCGCCGTCTCCGCCCGGTCCTCTTCGGCGATGAGCAGGCCGATGCGGTGCCCCTGGGCGGTGTAGCGGGCGACCAGTTCCCGCAGAGTGGCCCGCATCCGGGGCGGTGGCCCGATGACGAGGATCATCGGGGCCCGGGGCGCGTAGTGTTTTGGCAACAAGCCGGGCGACGGCATCGGCCCCTCCGCCAGATGGGTCTGGACCGCCACCGGGCCCAGCAGGCCCTCCAGCGCCTCGCGGGGGAGCCCCCCGGGCCGCAGGATGGTCGGGACCGGACGGGTCAGGTCCAGGACGGTGGACTCCACACCGATGGGAGTCGGTCCGGCGTCCAGAATCAGGTCTATGCGGTCTCCCAGATCGTCCTGGACATGCCGGGCGGTGGTGGGGCTGGTGCGGCCGAAGCGGTTGGCGCTGGGAGCGGCGATGGGGGTCCGGGCGGCGCGGATGAGGGCCAGGGCGACGGGGTGGGCAGGCATCCGCACGGCCACTGTTGCCAGCCTTGCGGTGACGATGTCCGGCACCCCGGGCTGTTTGGGGAGCACCAGGGTGAGGGGGCCGGGCCAGAAGCGGCGGGCCAGTTCCAGGGCGACGGGAGGCGCCTCCCGCACCAGTTGCAGCAGGGTTTCCGGTTCGGCGATGTGGAGGATGAGGGGGTCGGTGGACGGGCGCTCTTTGGCCTCAAAGATGCGGGCGACGGCGGCGGGGTTGAGGCCGTCCGCGCCCAGGCCGTAGACCGTCTCGGTGGGGAACGCGACCAGTCCCCCGGCCCGGATGATGGCGGCGGCATGGGCGATGAGATGGGGATCAGGGTTTTGCGGGTCTACAGGGCGGATAGAGGCCCTCATTCCAGTTTCAGGGGACCGCGGCCCTCAAACTCAATCTGATACGGTGCCATTTTGGCCGTTACTTCCCG
>Ga0308310_1001326_pt1 | contig 11068 bp, 7 predicted proteins | sample HotsprSampleMS65_FD_203672 | JGI IMG/M metagenome (GOLD analysis project Ga0308310, IMG submission 203672) | Hot spring phototrophic mat microbial communities from Mushroom Spring, Yellowstone National Park, Wyoming, United States - 20090730_MS65 ...
ATCGCATCAGCATAGCGCTGGAAGCGCCGCATGAGCGCCTCGCGCATCGCCTGAAAATCGTTCGGCTCGCCAATCGTGCTGACCGTCTTGATGTTGAATTTGCGATACTCAGCTTTGCGCGGCACGCCATGCACAAAGACGACGCGACTGGCGACGGTCGCCGTGCCTTGCAACGTCGAGACATCGAAGCACTCAATGCGGTTAGGCGGTGCGGGCAAATTCAGCGCGCTCTGCAGCTCAGCGAGCGCCTCGGTCTGCTTGCTCGTGCTGCCCGCCCATTGCGCGCGCAACATGGCGAGCGTCTCTTGCGCGTTCTCAAGCGCGATTCGCACCAGCTCTGCTTTGTTGCCGCGCTTCGGCACGCTCAGCGTCACCTTTTTGCCGCGCTTGGCGCGCAACCATTGCTCAAGCAAGGCGGCTTCAGCCGCCTCTTCTGGCAGCAGGACTTCCTCAGGCACTTGCGCGGCGTTCTCGTAGAACTGTAGCACGAATTGACGCAAGATTTCCGCCGCCGATGTCTCGTCAGCGCCGTCGAGCAGAAAATACTCGCGTCCGATCAGGCGTCCGCCGCGAATGAACAGCACCTGCACGCAAGTGTCGCCCTTTTCCTGCGCGAAAGCGATCACGTCCTGATTGACGTTGGCCGGCAGAACCACCTTTTGGCGCTCGACGACGCGCTCCATTGCGCGCAATCTATCGCGCAGGGCAGCGGCGCGCTCAAATTGAAGCGACTCAGCGGCGGCTATCATCTCCTCGCGCACTTGGCGGATGATCGCATCGCTGTGACCGCTCAAAAAGTCCATCAGGCCTTGCAGGTTGGCGCGGTACTCCTCGCGGCTGACCTTGCCGATGCACGGCGCGTTGCACAGCTTGATATCGTAGTACAAGCAAGCGCGCTCGTCCTTGCCCGTGATGTGCCGATCGCAAGTGAGGTATGGGAAGGCGCGCCGCAGCACGTCAAGCACCTCGCGCGCGCTCCACACCGAAGTGTACGGCCCGAAATAGCGCGAGCCATCCTGCTCAACGCGGCGCGTGATCTCAACGCGCGGGAAATCCTGCGCCCAGCGCACCGCGATATACGGGTACTTTTTGTCGTCCTTGAAGCGGACGTTGTAACGCGGCTGATGCTCGCGAATCAGATGATATTCCGTGTGCAGCGCCGCGATCTCATTGGGCAGGACAATGAAGTCAATGTGCGCGACCTCTTCGCGCAAGCGCAGGATCTTCGGATCGGTCACGCTGTTATCAAAATAGCTGCGCACGCGGTTGTGCAGGTCCACTGCCTTGCCGATGTACAGAATCGTGCCATCGGCGCCTTTCATCAGATAGCAGCCGGGCTTGTGCGGCAGATTTTTCAAGATGGTCTGCAGATGCTCAGGGCAAGTGTAGGTCATGGCAGGTCACGGCACATTCAGCATCAAGATCTCAGGTGATGTTATCAAGCGCATTTGGGGCTCACAGCAGGTACTCGCCGCCATCCACGCGCAGCGTGACTCCTGTGATGAACGGTTGCGATGCCAGAAAGACGACCGCCTCTGCCACGTCGTTCGGATGCCCTGTTGTGCCAATTGGCAAGCGCTCGCCGATGCGCTGCCACATCTCAGGCGTGTTGCCCTCATCGCGCAAGACAGGGCCGGGCGCTATGGCGTTGACGCGCACTTTGCTGCCCAGCTCCAGCGCAAACGCCTCGGTCAGCTTGACCAGCGCTGCTTTTGTGACGCCATGGCACGGATAGTCGCGCCAATTGCGAAAAGCGCTCAGGTCGGCGATGTTGATGATCGCGCCACCTGATTCCTGAGCCAACATCAGGCGCGCCGCGCGCTGACTGCACAGAAACGGCGCGGTCAGATTGATGGCGAGCGCGTTTTGCCAATCTGTCAGCGAGGCATCCATCAGCCTCTGGCGCGGGAAGATCGCCGCGTTGTTCACCAGCAAGTCAAGCCTGCCGAAGCGCGCTTGGAGCCCATCGAACAGCGCCGCGATCTGCTGCGGATCGCTCAGGTCGGCGCGCATAACGTGCGCCTGAACGCCGTGCGCCGCGATCTCAGCTGCCGCTGACTCGGCCTCAGCCGCGCTGGACGGGTTGCCATAATGCACTACCACGTGCATGCCGCACGCTGCCAATTTCAAGGCGATCTGCCTGCCCACGCGCCGCGCGGAGCCTGTCACGAGCGCGACTTTGCCGCGCAGCGCGATCGGCGTGCCTGTCATCCTCATCCTCAAGCTACCGCCTGATGAGGCGTCGCGCGCAAGGCAGCTCTGCAAGCGAACCTAGGCTCGGGCGCGTCCCCAAGCCCAGCCCAATTGACCACCTCGCAATGGTCAATCTCAATTGCCGCTGCTGCGCTCGCCGCTGCAAATCAAACTGCGCTGACGCCAAACTCGCCTTCATCGCTAGTTCCGGAAGAGATTTCGGAGAACGAACCACACATTGGCAGGTCGCTCTGCCAGGCGGCGCATGAAGTACGGATACCACTCAGTGCCGTATGGCACGTAGATGCGCACTTTGTAGCCCTCTGCCGCGAGCGCCTGCTGCGCCGCGCTGCGCACGCCATACAACATCTGGAACTCGAAGCAATCCTTCGGAATGCCTTGCGCAGCCGCGTAATTCTTGACAGCGTTGATCATCTTATCATCATGCGTCGCCACGCCGAGATACGCGCCGCGCTGACGTGCCTCGGGCGAGAGGTAATATTCCGCCAGCTTGACGAAATTGGCGTCCACGTCTCGCTTCCTTGAGAAGGCGACCGTCGGCGGCTCTTTGTACGCGCCTTTGCACAGCCGGATGTTCGCACCCTCCGCCGCCAGCGCGCGCACATCTCCAGCGCTGCGGAACAGATATGCCTGAATAACCGCGCCGACATTGCAGAAGCCATGTGCGTTGCGCAGCGCACGATACAAGCGCAAGGTCGCCTCGGTGTAGGCAGAGCTTTCCATGTCGATCCGAACGAAATTGCCGTGCTGTGCAGCGCGCTCGAGGATGCGGCGCATGTTGCTCAGGCATAGCTCAAAGCTGATGTCCAATCCGAGCTGGGTCAGCTTGAGCGATACATCGGAATTCACGCCTGACTCAGCAATTGCGTCTAATAGATCGAGATAGTCCTGCGCAGCGCGCGCTGCATCTGCCTCAGTCACCACGTTCTCGCCCAAGTGGTCAAGCGTGGCGAGCAAGCCCTTGTCGTTCAGAGCGCGCCCCGCCTGAATGGCCTGCGCGATCGTCTCGCCTGCCACGAACCGACGCGCCACGCGCTGCGCAGCGGGCAAGCGCATCAAAAAATTGCGCGCCGCGCGCGAGCGCGCCAAGTACAGGAAGAACGATCGCATCAGCACGGCAATCCCTCTGGTCTGAATCTACTGAGCGGATCGAGTAAGACTTTATAGCAGCGCGGTGCGTTCGTCAAGCGGGGCGTCTCGCTCAGCGTGGTGACAGTGTGACGGCAGAGGTGACGGTCGACGACCGTCTTCTCTGGAGCGGACAGAAGTGGGGCTGGCAGGTCGCCCCGTGAGGCGCGGGAAAGCCCCGCGCCTTTGCCCTTCGAAGGTCGAGTCCAAGGTAGCATTCTGGGAATTTGCGCGGGCGCTTTGTGACGGAATTGTTTCGGCGTGCTTTCACTCTCTCGGTTGAATTCAAGGGCATCACAGTGCGCTATAATCTGCTCGGGCTTGGGAAAGTTCACGCAGGCACAACCACACCATGTCTGTCAAACGTCTAGGGCTGCCGATTGCCCTGCTCATCGTGGCTGTTCTGTCCCTCGAAATCGGCTTGACCGCGCTGCGCCAGCGGCAGATCGACGTGACATTCACTGTGCACAGCGCGGCGCAGGCAGCAGTTGACTCTGAAGCAGCTGAAGGCGCAGCAGATGATCCCGTGCTGGTGCTGACGCCTGACGGCGAGTTGACCGTCACGGTGGCGTGGTCGTATCAGATCGGGCCGCGCTTTCCGACTACAACTGTTCATGCGCGCGTGCAAGACGAGCGCGGGCAGACCGTCGCTGAAGATAGCATGAGCATCACGTGCCAGAATGCGCTCGGCTGCAGCGGCTCACAAGAGCTAGCGCTGCGCTATGGCGTGCGCGCCAAAGGCGATCAGGCATCCGAGTGGGCGCCCGGTCGCTACGTAGTGCGGGTCATGCGCGCTTACAGCGGACAAGAGCCGGTTGAGATCAGCTCGCGCCGCTTGACCGTGGTCAATCCCTAGCGCGCGCTACGCGCAGCGCCGCCGAAAGGACCGCCTCGCGGCGAATCAAGCTCAAGCATGGATGATTCGCCACGTTGTCGCCAGTCCAGTCCAAAATACGGCAAGGGCGGCACGCCAAGTCGGCGACCAGCACGGCATGACGCCTCGGGTTGCCCCACGCGCCGAAGCGTTTCGGATCGGCTGGTCCGAAGAGTTGCACGCTCGGCGCGCCGACCGAGACCGCGATGTGCAACGGGCCACTATCGGCGCCTAAGACGACCACTGCGCCCGCATAAAGCGCCGCCAACTGACTCAGGTTCGTCTCGCCCAGCAGCGAATAAGCCGCTGTGCGCCGCATATGCGCGCAAATAGCCGCTGCCGCGCCATGCTCGCGCTCGCTGCCTGTCAGCGCGATTGCCACCCCCAGCTTCTCCACCAACTGATCAGCCACGTATGCCCAATTCTCAGCCGCCCAAGCTTTGTACGGACTGCCTGCACCGACGTGAATGACCGCATAACGCTCTGAATCCGCGCCCAGCAAGCCGCGCACGTAGGCCGTCTCTTCTTCGCCGAACGGAAACGGCGCGCTAGGCGGCTGCAGAATCGGCTTGCCTATCCACGCCGCGACGAGCGCCGTGTTTTCCAAGACGCAATGTGCCTCTTGATAAGGCACGGTGTGCGTCAGAAATGGCGCGACGTTCGGCAGAGCGTAGCCGATGCGCTGGGGGATGCCTGCCCATTTCGCCAACAAGGCGCCCCACCAATGGTCGGGACGGAAGATGATGGCGACGCCCGCTGCGACGCACCGCAACTGCCGCGCTGCGCGCCAAGCTTGCAGATATGGCTGCCACAGAGCGACCTTCGGCGCGTTGCGCGCAAAAGCGGGGAAGGGCAAAGTGAGCACTTGAGCGACTTCAGGATAAGCGGCGAACACCTCAGCCGACCAAGGTCCGCACAACGCAATCAGGCGCGCCTGCGGCCGCGCGGCCTGCAGGGCGCGGATAGCGGGCATGGTCAGCACAGCGTCGCCGATGTGATCAGGGCGGATCAGCAAAATTGTGTTTGGATCGGCGTCGCGCAGCGGACGCGACGGCAAGCGCCCGATCAGACGCAAAAGCGCGTCACGGACGCGCTCAGCTCGGCGCGGCGCGTGCCGCTTCTCGGCGAGCGCACGGTTGCGCGCTGCCAGCTCAGCCAGTTGAGACGCGTTCAAAGCCTAGCCTCTCGTATACCCTGAGCAAGCACGGCAAGATCGCAGACCAATCGTAGCGCGTCCGCGCCAATTCGCGCGCCGCCGCGCCGATCTGCGCGCGCCGTTCGGCGTCGTTCAGCAGCCCGATCACTGCCTGCGCAAAGCTGAGCGCGTCGTCGGCGATGATCGCCTCGCGGCCGTTCTGCAGCGCGATGCCCTGCGCGCCGATGCTGGTCGAGACAATCGCGCAGCCGACCGCCATTGCCTGCAGCAACTTCAAGCGCGTGCCGCTTCCCATACGCAACGGCGCGATGTAGATCGTCGCTGCGTGCAAGAACGGCGTCACATCTTGCACGAAGCCTGTGATCTCTACATCAGGGCGCTGGCGAATCGAATCAAGGCGCGGGTGCGGCTTGTTGCCTACAACGAATAGCCGCGCCGTCGGCACGGCTTGCCGCACGCGCATCAAGACCTGCTCTGCGAACCACAGCACAGCGTCCACATTCGGACGATAGTTCATCGTGCCTGTGAAGAGCAGCGCCGAGTCGCCGAGATTTAGCCGCACGCTCGGCTGCGCATATTCAGCCGTGAAAACGCCGTTCGGCACGACCGCGATCTGCTTTTCAGGCGCCAGCTTGTTCAGCGCAGCTGCATCCGCCTCGCTGACTGCGAGCACAGCATCCACTGCGCGGCATACCTCGCGCTCAAAGCGCAGCAGCCGCCGCCATTGGATGAACGAGTAGAGCGCTTGCGGCAGACGCGCGAGCTGACGCCGATCCACAGCGAAGATCGAGCGCTGCAGCTCGTGTTCAGCATTGTAAGCATCGTAGATCAGGCGCGCTTGCGGCGCAGCGGCGCGCAAGATAGGCAAGTAAGCTGCCATCTCAAGGCTCTGCATGTGGATGATATCGTAGCGCCTCGCTCTGAGCTGCTCGCGCAATGCAGCGGCAAAGGCGGGCGAGTCAAAGCGGCACGCGAGGTCTGCCCGCTGCGTTAGGAGCAGGTCGCGCAGACGCTGTCGTGCGCTGCGCGGCTTGTACGGCACGCTGCGCACGTCCTGACAGAGCGCAGCGAGCGGCGTCTGTTCAGGTGAAGCGCTCAGCTCTCCCTCGCTAAAGGTGAGCAAATCCAACTGATGCCCTGCCTTGTGCAGGCCGTCTAGCAAGCCGTAGACGCGCAAGGCGCCGCCGCCGTGCGGCGGATAAGGCACTTGAGACGTCAGAAAGAGAATTCGCATGAGCGCTTACTAAGTTGTTGTCGGTCACGAATCTGCCAGCACGCGGCGGTAGACCGTCAACGCGATCTGCGCTGTGCGCTCCCATGTGAAGCGCTGTGCGCGCGCTAGGCCTGCCGCGCGGCTGTGCTCCCGAAACGCTGAGTCGGTCAAGGCGCGCGCGATCGCAGCCGCGATCTCTTCAGGGCGCTCAGGATCGATCAGCAAGCCCGTCTCGCCGACCACCTCAGGCAGCGCACTGCGCCGCGACACCACTGTCGGCGTGCCGCACGCCATGGCTTCCAGTGCCGGGAAGCCGAAGCCCTCATAGAACGACGGCTGCACCAACACGCCCGCGCCGTTGTAGAGCGCGGGCAGCTCCTCGGCAGGCAGATTTTCTAGCCAGATCAGATGATCGTCTAGCTTGAGCGCCGTCGCCTGTTCAAAGATGCGCCCGCAAAGCCAGCCACGCCGTCCAACCAGCACCAGAGGCGGTGCGTCGGGCAGTTGCTGGCGCAGCAAGGCATAAGCCTGCAGCAAGCCGCTCAGATTTTTGCGCGGCTCAAACGTGCCAACAAAAAGTACACAGCCACGCGGCACTTTGCGCGCCGCCAAGATCGGCTGCACTTCATCCTCAGGCAAGGGGCGGAAGCGCACGTGATCCACGCCAAGCGGATGCACGCTGACGCGCTCAGCGGCTACGCCAAAATCTTCCACCAACTCGCGTTTGATCGCCTCGGCGTCGGTCAGGATGTGCGCCGCTTGCCGCAACGCTGCTGCCAAATTATCGCGATAGTAGCGCAAGCTCTCCGCTGTTTGAAATTGCGGGTAGCGGATGAAGGTTAGGTCGTGAACAGTGATCACAAAGCGCTGCGCGCCAAAGCGCGGCGGAATGTGATCAGGGCTGTGCAGCAGATGCGGACGCCAGCGCAATAGCTCGAACCCGAGCGCGATGCGCTCCAAGCGATGATGCGGCGGCGTGAGCGCATGCAGAATGCGCCAGTTTGGCGCGCTCAGCAGCGGCGCGCGCATGCGGATGTGCTGGATAAGCGCGTAGTTTCCTTCAGGATCGAGAAGCGCAAGGCTTCTGGCGAGGCAGCGCGTGTATTCGGCGATTCCGCCTTCGCGGTAAGCGTTCAAGCGCGCGTCGAGCGCGATCAGCGGCGGCACAGACCTCGTCACTTCCCGATCCGAATTCTCGCGATGATGATAGCGTGTCTCACGGGCGCGCGGTAGCTGTGCGCAGGCTATGCTCCGCTGTCACGGGATCGGGCAGGGCTTGTATCAGCTCGGCGAGGTAGCGCGCCAGCGCCTCTTTGCCTGCCGCGCTCAGATGCACACCATCGCCAAGCAGCAGACCGTTCGGCTCTTCTTTGTAGAAACTGTCCAGCCATGCGCGCGCCTGAGGACGCAGCGGCGTGATCAGGCTGCGCTCGAGGGCTTCGCGCGTCATCAAGCCGATCACGTGCGCGATGCCCAAGCCTTCGAAGGCAGGGCTGATCGGCGCGCAACTGACTAGCGGCAAGCCGCTCAGCGCGCCTTCTTTGCACGCCTGCGCGATCGCCTTGTTGAAAATCTGGACATTCCGCGCAGTGAAGCCGTATGCCCATGTGCGCGCTGCAAACGGGCTGGGCGCGCCTTGGTAATAATCCAGCACCACGATGTAGCCATACGGGTTGGCGCTGCGAATGTTGGCGATCAGAGTGGCGAGCGCGCGCACATGCCGCTGCGCCGCTTGCTCAATCGGCACTTCGGGCGAGATATCGTTCAGCCAAGGCATGATCAGCGTGTAGCGACAGGTATCCGCCAAGAGCTGCGCATATTGCGCAGTGCGGAAATAGGAGGGATGATTGCCCGAGCTAATGCCTGTGTGCGAGGCGCTGCGATCCAGCGCGGTCAGATCGGCGCGCCCGATAGCTGCTAAGCGCTGATTTAGGTAGACGCTGAGTGGAGCGGTCAGGCCGACGATGTATCCATGGCGCGGCACTTCGTAGGTCACGCCGCCGTGCGTCACTGAGTCGCCGACGAGCGCTACACACGGCCGAGTCTCCAAGAGCAGGCGCGGAATCGGCGTTGGCGTGGCAGTGGCGCTTGGCGTGTGCGTCAGCGTGGCAGTGGCAGTCGCGCTCGGCGTGACGGTTGCGGTCGGGCTCGGTGTCAGCGTATATGTGCGCGTGTACGTGGCAGTGACGCTCGGCGTGTGCGTCAGCGTGGCAGTGGCAGTGGCGCTTGGGGTGACGGTCGCAGTCGCGCTTGGCGTCAGTGTGTACGTGGGCGTGGCAGTCGCGGTCGCGCTCGGCGTAACGGTCGCGCTTGCCGTTGGCGTCAGCGTAACAGTCAGCGGCGAGACAAAGGCGGTCGTCGCCTGAAAGGCGACGCTGAGCGGGCGCGGCAAATAGGGCAAGATCAGGATGCTGAGCAGCGCGATCGCGAGCAGTGTGCCGATGGTGACAGTCAAGCGGCGCGCAATAGGCAGCGGCGCATTCAAGGCGGCTTCGAGGTTGGCATGCAGATCGGCAGCGCGCTTGAAGCGATTGCGCGCGGCGGCACGCAGCACAGCGCGCGCGGATTGTGACGGCGCAATGGCGCTCAGCAAGGCTGCCAGCGCGCGCAGATCGGCGCGTTGCGCCTCGGCCGTGATCGGCTGGCAGGTCAGCTCGAAGGCGCGCAATGCCACAGCGCCTGTCGGCAGCCGCACGACTGCTGCTACGCTCAGCTTGCCATGTGCCACGCCTTGTGCATGCGCGTAGTCCAGCGCGGCGCACAGCTGCGCGCTCAACGCTAGCAGCGCGGCATTGCTGGCGCGGCTCTGGGGGCGCAAGGTCGGCATCAGCGCGCTGACTGCGTAGTAGGCGCCTTGCGGCGTCTTGCCGCCTGCATGAAAGGTATGGATGTGTGGGTGTCTCAAGCGACGAGTCAGCTTCAGGCGCGCCAAGAAGCGCTCTTGCGCGGCGCGGTCTGCCTCAGGCGCAGCGGCTACCCAGACTCGCTCGCCCGTCTGCGCGTGCTGCGCAAGGTAGAGCTGATAATCTGTGCTTGTCTCGAGCGTCTTCAGGACGCGGTAGACGCCGAACGTTTTGCTCACTGTCATGATCTAGGTCGTGCTAGCCTAGGCGGTTAACTGTGGCGCGGGAGCGAAGCTGAATTCAAGAGGCTTTCGGACACTCCCTAATCTTTTTAATGCGCATCAACTCTGGCGGCGCGCTTGCCGCGCTTGCTATGCCGAGGGCACAGCCCTCGCGACACGAGCTTTCAGCATGCCTTCACAACGCTTCATATGCGCGGCGTTGTGAGCATCGATCGCTACGGCGACCAGCAATTCATTTTCGTGCCGACAAGCCTTGCTGAGCGCGCTTGGATATCAGCAAAACAAGGTCTTGCAAGGGTAGAGGGCATGAGCGCGTCTCTCAGGTTGCTCCGCGAGTTGGTCAAGGCGCAATCCGAGCGGAGTTGTTGATAGGTCAGCCAATCTGCTCGACTGTAACTCGTAGCGTGTATCTCGGCGATATCGAGCAGGCTCGACAACAGCATGCTCGACCACAATCCGGGCGGGCGCGATAACAGCGGCGCTTGACTAATTCTAACGTCGTGGCGTGACAGGTCATGCTCGCTTGCACAGCTTGGCAGCGAAAAACAAGGCCACGAGATCAGAGAACTCAGCCCGCGCTTGGTTCACGCGTGCACTTGACATTCTACCTTCGGTAAGGCACATTGTCTAAGCGTGGGCTTAATTGTAGCAGAACTGAGATGCGCACGCCATGTGTCGGAAAGGATACACGGCAATCTGCTGGGCAAGAAGCGACCACACAGCGCAGGAATCGAGCTGCGTCAGCCGTTATTTAGCGCAGCCGCGCGCCGAGCAGATCAGCTCGCCGCGCACATGGCGCACAAATCGCCTAGAGGCGCTGCTTGCACAACTGCCCTTGATAGCCAAACGCCATTGCCGACGGCTTCGGCACAACAAGCTGAGCAGACAAGCGAAGTAGTCCTGGAGAATTTCGCTGTGCAGGGCAGATCTGTCAGGCTCAAACAGGTGTTTCAGGCAAGCGCAGTCCTACCTATCGCGCTCATGGCGCTCTTCATCGCCACGCAAGGCATAAATATGCCCTATCTAGATGAATACGCGATCACAGCGCCAATCGCCGTCGCGACTGCTGAGGGCGTATTGCAGCCGAGCTACTTTTTTCAACAGGAGAGCAACCATCGCTTGGTCTTCACCAAGCTGACGACTGCTGTGAACACGCTCCTGACGGGCTGGGATTTGCGCGTTGAGATGTGGGCGAATTTCGCGCTGATATTAGCGAGTTTTATGCTTTTGTGCACAGCATGGCGGCAGGTTCATCCACCGACTGCTGCGTGGTTGATCTTGCCGTTTGCGCTCGTTCTGTTCGCCATACGGCAGCGCCCCAACTTCGCGCTATACATCGGTTCCTACTGGGGGCAGTTTTTCACCTTCGCGGCGCTTTACATACTCGTCCGCATGGCA
>Ga0308310_1001328_pt1 | contig 11063 bp, 10 predicted proteins | sample HotsprSampleMS65_FD_203672 | JGI IMG/M metagenome (GOLD analysis project Ga0308310, IMG submission 203672) | Hot spring phototrophic mat microbial communities from Mushroom Spring, Yellowstone National Park, Wyoming, United States - 20090730_MS65 ...
CGGTCTCGACCAGCCGATCCCACGCGACCTCGATAATGCGATGGGGGGTGTAGATCTTTAGCCCCGCTTCTCCGGGCGGATAGAGCCCGTTGGTGTCGGTGATGACGCCAACCGCGCCGTTTTCGAATTTGAGACAGACGGCATCCGCTACGCTGATGTCGCCGTTGGGCTGATGGAGCAGCGCAGGGTTGTGGTGGCTGAACGCGAACACCTCCACGATTTCGCCCACCAGGTAGCGTGCGAGGTCAAAAAAGTGCGTGGTCTGCTCGACCAGTTGCCCGCCAGAGTGCGCATAGGTGCGCCACCAGGGAGCGCCAGTAGGCATTCCGCCGTCCCACGCGCCTTTGACGAGCAGCACGGGCAGCTCCTGCAAGCGTTCTTTGGCGCGCTCCGTTGCGCCGTAGTAGCGGAAGTGGTAGCCGACCGAGCAGATGACACCCGCCTTTTGGATGGCTTCCTCGACGCGACGGGCGTAATCCAAGTCGCGTGCGACGGGCTTTTCCACAAACAGGTGAATCCCGCGCTCGGCGGCGGCGATTTCTATCCCATCGTGCGCGTGGGGTGGTAGGCAGATGTAGAGCGCGTCCAGCGGCTCGGCGTCCAGCATTGTGCGCCAGTCGGTGTAGGCGCGTCCGCCAAACCGCGCCGCGGCGCGCTCGGCGCGTTCCGAATCAATGTCGCAAAACGCGATGGGCTGCGCGTCTGCCAGTTGGCTGAGCGCATCCATGTGCGTGCCCGCGATCCAGCCAATCCCGACGAAGCCAATCCGTATGGGCATAGCAAAAAGCCTCCAGCGAGTATCTATTCTACCCTGCGCTGGAGGCTCCTACTACTTTCAGTGCGGAATTTGCCTTATTCGCCGACTGCGCCGAAGTTGAGCAGCACAATGAGCAGGTCGGCATCGTTGACAAGGACGTCGCCGTTGAGGTCGTAGTCGGGTGCATAGCGACCGTAGTGCGCTAGAATTTCCAAGAGGTCGCCGTCGTCCACGATATTATCGCGATTTACATCGCCGTTGGTCAGGTTCACCCGAATTGTCGCGGGCTGCCCTGCTTCGAGGCGAACATTTGACACCCGCTGAAACAGCGAGTTGTGGAGGCGTACTCGGATGTCGTGAACACCGATAGGGGTGTCGCGAAGTTCGAAAGTGCCGTCTGGATTGAGAGGGGCAATCATTTCGTATTTCAGTTCGCCATACTGGTAAAACTGCACTACAGCGGCTTTATCCGCGTAGTCGCTCTCCCAGTTGTCGAGCTCGCTGCCGCCATAAAGCAAGCCGTTGAGTGGACCGAAAGCATAAAGTGCTCCGTTCCCGTTGACCACATAGACTGTGCCGTCTGCACCAATAGCGGGCGAACCGTACCAGTTCGCGGTTGAGATCCATGTGACCCATCGCACCAGACCGTTGGCAGGGTTGAGTGCATAAACGAGCGAGCCGACGCCGCCGACGGCGTAAATAACGCCGTCAGCACCTACAGCAGGCGTGCTGGCACGGTAGTTGCCACCGTGTACCCACTGTAGTGAGCCGAAGTGGTTATAGGCGTACAGCTCGCGGATGTTAGAGGTCACATAGACACGGTTAGAAGTGTGGGCAATACCCGATTCGAATATTGACCCTATTGGCGACTGCCAGAGCAACTGACCCGACAAATTCACTGCGCGCACCATGCCATCCCATGCGCTAAAGAAGATTCGGCTGCCCGCAATCCCAACAGGTCCCTGTATGGGATAGAATACAGAAAACCGCCACCGAAAAGTGCCATCAGGGTCTACAGCGTTCAAGTGTCGTTCGGAACCGACATAAATAACGCCGTCAGTGCCGAAACAGGGGATACTGTTCGCCTCTGCGCCGAGATAGAGACGCCACGCAACGGTACCGTCTGGGTTCACGCAATACAGGTAGCCGCCTGGTACTTCACCGTTCGTCACATAGATGCGTCCATCGGGACCGATGGTTGGAGATGATTTCACATTCCTGCCTCCCAAGTAGACACTCCATATTAACCCGCCCGTACTGCCGTCGAGCGCGACTAAGATTGCGTCTGAGGGGTTAACGACGATGTAGACCACTCCGTTGGCGTCGATGGCAGGCGTCGAGGTTGCTGCTGAGAGCCCCACGCTCCAACGCCAGCGGCGTCTTCCGTCAGGGAACACCGCATGTACACCATCCGTCGCTCCGAAGTAGATGGTGCCATCTGCGGCGACAATTGGCGAGCCGATGGTACGGCTACTCGCATCGTAGATCCATCGAACGCTTCCGTTTGTGGGTGCGCCGCGCGTTGTAGTCCGCGAGTTCTGATAGTCTTTGCCGAACGACGGCCACGGCGCGTTCGGCTGCAACTGCGCTCGGCACGGCGCAGTCGACAATCCCAAGTACAGGGTTGCCCCTGCAATCACAGCGTATCTCATAGGCAGGCTCCTTTCCCGCGTGTATTATACACCATTTTCGTGCAGGCAGTGTGAAAGGACCTCCTAGCTCGCCGTGATTCAGGTACACTTCAGAGCGATGGAGAAGGTGCTGCTGGCGGCGCCGCGTGGATTCTGCGCGGGCGTCGCATATGCGATCGAGGTGGTAGACCTCGCGCTGGAGGCATTCGGAACGCCTCTGTATGTGCGTCATGCCATCGTTCACAACGAGCATGTGGTGCGTGCGTTTGAGCGACGCGGCGTGGTGTTCGTGGAGGACTTGGACGAGGTTCCTCCAGGTTCGAATGTCGTGTTCAGCGCGCATGGGGTCTCGCCCGCCGTGCGTCAGCAGGCGCAGGCGCGCGGGCTGAATATCATCGATGCAACCTGCCCGCTAGTGAGCAAGGTGCACCGCGAAATCACTCGCTTTGCGCGGCGAGGGTATCATATTCTATACATCGGACATCGCGGGCATGTAGAAGCGCAGGGCAGCATGGGGCATGCGCCTGGACAGATTACGCTTGTGGACAACCTTGAGGAAGCTGAGCAAGTGCAGCCCCCAGAAGGAGTGCCGCTTGCTGTTGCTACGCAGACGACGCTCAGCGTGGACGAGGTCGACCAAATCCTCCGCGTACTGCGCCGACGGTTTCCGCACTTAGAGACCCCTACAAAAGAGGACATTTGCTACGCTACCACGAACCGACAGACCGCCGTCAAAGCGCTTGCTAAGCAGAGCGACTTGGTGCTGGTGGTTGGCAGCACAACAAGCAGCAACTCGAACCGCCTGCGCGAGGTCGCTGAAGCGCAGGGCGCGCCCGCCTACCTGCTGCTGGAGCCTGACGAGGTGCGCCCCGAATGGGTGCAGCAGGCGCGCGTGATTGGCGTCACCAGCGGCGCGTCCACTCCTGAACGCTCCACCGAAGCTATCGTCGGCAGGCTGCTGAGCCTCGCCCCGAATGCGACCGTCGAGACGCTGAAGGTGCTGGACGAGGATGTAGAGTTCATCCCGCCGCGCACGCTGATTGCCCAAGCGCAAGCGGCGCGCCAACGCTCAGGTACACTTTAGCCCGAAATGCGCGTCTCGATACCGTCTTGGGAACTGGATTTGCCGCTGTGCGTGCAAAGCGGGCAGGTGTTCCGATGGCGGCAAGAAGGAGAGCAGTGGTTGGGCTACGCCGACACACACCTGTTGATGGTTGAACCGAAGGGAAACCGTTGGCGCCTCGAATCGCCAACCGCTGGAAACCCCGTGCAGCTATTCGGCTATCTGTTTCGTCTGGAGACCGACCTGAAAAGGGTGCATCAACAGCTCGTGCGATGCGACTCGCGCTGGGCAGACTGGGTCGACGCGCTGCCAGGGCTGCGCTTGATGCGCTGGCTGAGTGCGCAGGAGTGCCTCTTCTCGTTCCTGTGTACACCAGCGAACAACATCCCGCGCATCACGAGGATGATCGAGCGACTTTGTGCCCACTACGGCGAGCCAATTTACCGCGAGGATAGTCTAGTGCACTACGCTTTTCCGACCACTGAGCGGCTGGCGCGGGCAGAGGAAGCGACTCTGCGTGCTCTGGGGTTTGGCTACCGCGCTCAGACGCTCATCGCTGCCGCGCGCGCCCTGCAAACACGCGGCAACCACTGGCTGGAGAGCCTGCGCGAGCTCCCTTATTGGGATGCCAAACAGGAACTTATGCAATTGCCAGGCGTGGGAGCAAAAGTGGCTGACTGCGTGTTGCTCTTCGGATTGCACCAAATGCTTGCCGTGCCAATTGACACCCACATGTGGCAAGCGGTGAGCAAGTGGTTGTTCCCCGAACTCGCTCACAAAAGCTTGACCGAAAGAACCTATCGGCAAATCGTGGAATGGTTTCATGACCGATTCGGCGAGTGGACGGGTTGGGCACACCAATATCTATTCACAGCACACTTATTGGCAAATAAGAAGTGATTCTGCGGCAGCGTGCTCAAACTCCCATACGCTTCTGCTCGGCGTAGGGGACTGAGCAAGCAGGCTACTGCCACATACTTGCATCCAAGGCAAGTAGCCTGCTATTTCACCGTCACATAGGGACGCATGTCTTCCAGACGCTTCGGACCGATTCCACGCACCTCCAGCAGTTCGTCGACCGACTGGAACTTGCCATGCATTTGACGATACTCGATAATGCGCTGCGCCAGCACGGGACCGATGCCTGGAATTGCTTCCAGTTGCTCGGCAGTGGCGGTGTTGAGGTTGATAGGGAATAGTGGGGCAGCAGTGGCGACTGCTGGAGACGCACTGCGGGGTCTATGGGGTGGCGGCGTGCTTGAGGCAGCTGGTGTGCGCGTTTCGTCTTTGCGCGGCACATGGATTTTCTGTCCGTCGTGGAGGGGTTCGGCAAGGTTCAGCGCGTCGAGGTCAGCGTGCTTGTTTGCGCCGCCCGCTTGTTCAATCGCGTCCGCAACACGGCTGTTTGGCGGGAGGCGGTAGAGCCCTGCCCGCTTCACCGCGCCTGCCACATGCACCACCACTTCCGCGCTAGGCAGGGACTCGGCTACAGCGGGCGTCTCGGTAGACGTGGTGGCAGACTCTGACGGCTGGCTGAGGTCAATCACTTCCATGCGGCTCTGTGCGCGGACACCTGCCGCCTGCATAGGCAGGCTTGTGTCGCTCCCGCGTCCCCAACCGTAGCCAAGCATCCACACCAACGCAAGCGATGCCGCGTATATTCCCAGCAGAGAAGCCCTCTCTTTCGGGCTCAACTTCTCCCAGATCGAAAGCATAAAAAGAACGCCTCCTAAGCAGCTAATTTCGCCGCATTAGGAGACGCTCCTGCCAAATGTGCAGATTCTCTACGAGTTAGGATCGCTTGCTTCTGGGTCTTGATTCAAGCGGATGTTACGTCCAGCACCAGGTATCAGCCCGCGCGGATGCTGATCCATGAAGATAGCGTTCTGCACATACTTGGCATGCCCATCAGCAAAGGCGACATTCCAACCCTCTGCAATGGGACCACCATTGGACGCCGTGGTTTGACCATGCCACATTCCCTGCGCTTCGAAGACGATGATTATTTCCGCTGGGCGAGCAATGTTGCCAATACCCCGTGGCTTGAGCACCCAGTCAGCAGAACGCCCACGACGAAAGATGTCACTGTACTGATAAATAAGCCAAGTGTTGTACAAATAGTCGTGACCGATGACGCGAATCCAAGCCAACCCAGACAACTCAAATAGGCTGTTGACATTGCCGAATTGACCTACTATGGCACTGTGGTCGGCAGGGCATGCCCAGATACCCTTCTTGCTGCGCGTAAGGAAGGTGTTCTGCTGCGCACCTGCTTTGATGTATGGGTCTACTTGTCGCGGAAAATACATGGGGAATCGTCCGTCCTGGTCTCGTACATCGCGAGGCACATTACCTCTGAGCTGCCCTATCGGCAGGTAACGCAGTTGGTCAAGCCGCCCTGCAGCGGTGCACACGTTGCCCTGCGCATTTATAAAGCACGCCCGATCACGAATCCAGGGGTTTGCAAATTGCATCATCGTGCTATTCGGATCTGAGGGTTCGTCAGGCCCGCCGGGAATGTTGAACGCAAGCGGCAGCATTTCGTCGTGGTCCTGCAGGTACATAAGTGCGCCCAACGCGATTTGCTTCGTATTGTTGAGACACTGCGTGCGTACCGCACTATCGCGCGCACGCGCAAACACCGGGAAGAGTATCGCCGCTAAGATGGCGATAATTGCAATAACAACCAGTAGCTCGATGAGTGTGAAGCCCTTGCTCTTCATAATGATGACCTCCTATGATTTTAGTAAGGTACCGTTCGACTCCTCGTATTGTCTGCTGGGGACACCGCTGCAGGCGTCTCTGCCTGTGATCCCACAGCGGGCGCAGGAGGAGGCGATTGACTGGGTCGCGTCGTGAAGTAGAAACTCAGTACAAGCGCGACCAAAGCGACAATCAGCAAAACGAATGCCAAAACAGGTTTTTCGCGAATAACTCCCATAGTCGCTCCTAATCTGGGTTGCAGGTGTTATGGATTAGCCAGTGGGTTTTCGCCGCATTAAAGTCGCGGTACTCGTCCGCTTGGGAACAATTGCGGCCAGGGTAGCGCGCGCGAAACTCCTCTGGTGTGTAAGGCAGTACCTGTTCCAGGCGAAACCATTTGGTATGCCCGTCTGAGAAGCCAAGATTCACGCCGCCTGAGTGGCGTGCCTTCAACCCAATACCTCGGTAGCTTGTAATGTCGCTGCGTCTGAAACCTGCTCCTGGCTCACCGTCGCAGCCACCGTACCAGTTATTATCAGTCAGATAACCACGGCAAGTCGTTTCGGGTGGACCGTTTGGAGAGTCCGCCAAGAGCACAAACTGAGCAGGTTTCTTGATCATCGCTCGGTTTGGTATGATGGTTGTCTCATCTGAGTCGCCAGGTAGCCCTAACCAGTACCATCCCGAGATATGGGCGTTGTAGCCAATAGAGGGCCAGCTGCGAGTTGCCCACTTCGGTACATAGGTTCCATCAGGCTTGCGTCCGCTTGGACAGAAGAAGACATCTACATTCTTCACATAGGGCGCTACCAACTCGTTCCAGATGCGCGTGTCTGGATGGTTGGGATCGTTGCGCGGCACGATGCGGCTGGGGGTGAGCACCTCCTCGTGGTCGGAGGCGTACATCAAAATCGCCTTGCCCAGCTGGTTCACATTTGAAGCACAAGTTGATTGTCGCGCCTTCTCGCGCGCCTGCGCAAACACGGGAAACAGTATTGCCGCCAAAATGGCGATAATCGCGATAACGACCAATAGCTCGATCAAGGTAAAGCCAGATAAGTATCGTCTCATCGTCACTATGCCTCCTCATTAGAGTGGTTGTCCTTGCCCTGTTTCTGGATTAGACTGCTGAGGTGGCGGTGTGTAGGTGGGCATTTGCGGCTCTGGGGTGCGCGTGGTTAGGAACCAGCTTGCCACTAGAGCAATCACTGCCACAATCAGCAGCCCGAAAGCTAATACAGGTTTTTCACGAAAGAGTTGCATGCCTGCTGCCTCACGGTAAACACTTATTCCAGATAAGCCAGCGTGTTTTGGCTGTATTGAAGTCACGCAGCTCCTCGCGATCACAGCCACTGGGCGGGAACAAGCTTGGGTTCGGAATAACGGCTTCCAGTCGGAACCACTTTGTGTGCGAGTCGGCGAAGGTGAGGTTCAGTCCACCACGATGGCGCGCCATAATCGGTGAGTAGCCAGCAGTTGGACTGCGCTGCAGCCCCTGAATCACCTGACGAAAGCCCGGAGTGCCCTCGCATCCACCATACGAGTTGTTGTCTGCTGCAAAGCCAAAGCAGTTGCCTCCTTGTTGCGGTGAGGCTCCGTTCGCGGTATCTGCTAAAAGCACAAACTGCGCTGCCTGACGAATCATACTGAGGTTGGGAACCATAATCGTCTGATCGTAGTCGCCACCGATTAGCCAGTACCAGCCCGCAATATGCGAATTGTAGCCTATTGAGAGCCAGCCACGCCATGCCCAATCGTCTAATTTGAAACCTGCTTCTGGCTTCTCCGCATTCGGACAAAAGTAGACATCCTTATTCTTCACATAGGGGCTTACCAGCGTTGCCCAGGTGCGACGCAGCGCATCGGGTAGACCACTACCCCCAGGCCCGAGCACTACTCGGTTCATGGGTAGTGTCTGCTCATTATCCGATGCGTACATAAGAATCGCTTTTGCCAGTTGATTCATGTTCGAGGCGCAGGTCGACTGACGCGCCGACTCGCGCGCCTGCGCAAACACCGGGAAGAGTATCGCCGCCAAAATGGCGATAATCGCAATAACAACCAGCAACTCAATTAGAGTGAATCCTCTGCCGTCGCGCATGTGTCTGAACCTCCTTACGACCGCCGTGTACTGATGGCTCAGGTCGATACCTACTATTATACCCCAACTCGCTACCACATGTCAAGAGGGGTAGGCGCATGCGCCCCCCCCCTTGACATTTCCGTCGGAAATGGAGTATAATAAAGATGCGCAGGCGTAAGAAAATAGATCCCAATGCCTGCGAAAGGAGGCACTATGATGATGCGAAGTACAACACTGGCTTTGGCAGGCGCAATTCTGTGCGCCAACTTTGCGTTCGCGGACGGTGGTCAGTCCGCACAGCCCGTACCAATCGATGCAACCTCGCTTCAGATGGTCATGCCCAAGCGCATGATGAAGGTGCGCTGGGAGAACGGCAAAATCGTCCCGCTGTCCGACTGGGTTGAACTGGGCGACTTTGCACCCGCAGGACTTTGTGACACATCAGGTCAAACAGAAACACTGGTATTCGACCACTTTGCTGTCAACCCGAACACAGGCGGAATTGACCCCAGTCGCCAGGTTTGCATCCAAGGTCGGTTCTTCATCCTTGTTGACCCTCAAGACAACACCCGAATTTACCACAATCCCTTCTATGCGAATGACATTGAGTCGCTTGTTGACCCAGCCTTCAACGGGGGCACTATCCGCTCGCTGACCCATCTCTGGCTCTGGAGCCCCAACCGCACTTTTCCGCCCAGCGGAAAGCAGAAATGCTTTGTCGCCATCTTCTGTACGGAAGAGTTCGATACCGAGTGTCAGACGAGACACCTGGACACCGTGCTTCCAGGCGTTCTCTTGGAGTATCCAGACGATCTGCCTGGAAATTTCTACACCACGCCCGTCTGTTTGGATCCGATTGGCGGCATTCCGCTGCCTTCGACTCCTGGAGATGACGGCGCTCCAGGTCGCAGTGTGCTGGGCGGCTACATCGTTATCTATGCCAAAGCCTTCGATGGCAATACCGGTCAAATCACCCTTGCCGATGGTGCGCAGCCTGGGCTGTGGCATCCCGAGCTGACCAACCCGCGCTACGGCAACTCCACCGAGGTTCAGTTCGACGACAGCAACCCCACCGATCTTAATCACGACCCGGCGGCGGAGTGCTTTGACTACACCTTTGACCTCAGCAGCTTTGGTTGTCCTAATCCGAGCAAGCTGGGTGGTGCGATAGCGTTCTTCGTTGCGGAAGAGCGCTGCCAGCCGAACGGCGGCGATGTGGATGGCACTGGCTGCGTCAACGACCTCGACCTCTTGGCAGTGCTCTTTGCGTTCGGCAGCTCAGAAGGTCCTGAAGACACCAACTGCGATGGAATCGTCAACGACCTTGACCTACTGGAGGTATTGTTCAACTTCGGCAGTGGCTGCTAATCGCTGCTGCTAACATTCTAGGGGGCGCAGGGCAACCTGCGCCCCCTCTGACGTCTGCCATTTTGAGCAGGCGTGAACACACCCCGCAGGCTCTCTGACAGCCAAAAGCCTACCCAAAAACTGCACCAAAAAACCACACAACTGCCCCAAAACACCACCAAACCCTCACCACCAAAACGCACACAACCCACGCAACACCACATCCACAGCCCAACACCACCCCACACCGCCAGTTTTCGGCACTTCATCCCCACACAGCCCACCACCCCAGAACCCGCCATCTATTCCCAACAACTCACACCGCACGCGCCACAACACATCCCCAAAAGTCCACCGCGCACGACCCCGACAACCACCCTAACGCACAATACCCACTCCACACCAACGCCCCATACACCCACGCGCTCCACGCCACACGCCGCTCCCCACGGTCAAAACCCCAGCACGGCTCCTCCCCAACCCAAAACCGCTCTTCATCCAACGAAACCTCACCTCCCAACGCTGCCACAACTTCAACAACAACACCTTCAACGACACAGCCAACTGCCAACCACTCGCCCCATCCAAAACCGCCTGAACCTAAAACGCCATCGGCGCGCGCGACTTGCCCCGCTTGATGCGCTTGCGATGCTCACGCACCACAATCACAAAAAACACCCGCTCGCCCCACCCCACCCAACGACACAGACCCAGCACCTTCCCCAACAAGTGAACCGCACGCCCTCGCACCACAAGCGGCACCCGTTGCCACCCTGTGCGCTGCTGCCACTTGTCTTGCGGTGTCCACACTCGGTCGCTATACACCCGCGGACGCCCCCGACCTGACGGGTCGTCTTGGGGCAGGTCGCACCCGCGCGAGTCTTTGCGCGTGCGCACGCAGCAGACCGTGTTCGGCAACGCCAACTTGCCCAACGCTTGGGTGTCGCCCCGCCCATCACCGACGCATAGGAGCAACTGCTCGGCGCGCCCTGCCGCGTCGAGCCACGCGCGTATGCGCTGCAGGCTGGCAATCCAGCCTTGAATTTCGGAGCGGCGCGAGGCGGGGTTGGCGTAGCGGGCTTTGGGGGAGAAGGTGGGCAGCCAATAGATGGGCACACAGCGGGCGTTGGGGTCGTCGTGCAGCCAGCCTGCCATCACAAAGCGTTGGGCTTTGCGCAGTCCGCGGGCGAAGGGTGCGTTGGTGGGGTTGGGTGTCCAGTGGGCGCCTGGAATGTAGGCACCTGTGCGCGGGACGGTGGTGCCATCGAGGGCGACGGTGTAGGGGTGGTCTGTGGGGACAGCGTGGAGGGTATGGCGGAACAGGTGCTGGAAGGCGGCGTCGGGGTCGAAGGAGCGTTGGAAGTGTCGGTAGTAGCGGTTGGGGATGTGGTTGGGGTAGGGGTGTTGGGTGCGTGCGAGTTGGGCGATAGTTTTTCGTGCGGTGGTGATGCGTTCGGCGCGGGTGAGTTGTTGGAGGGT
>Ga0308310_1001334_pt1 | contig 11039 bp, 8 predicted proteins | sample HotsprSampleMS65_FD_203672 | JGI IMG/M metagenome (GOLD analysis project Ga0308310, IMG submission 203672) | Hot spring phototrophic mat microbial communities from Mushroom Spring, Yellowstone National Park, Wyoming, United States - 20090730_MS65 ...
CTGGGCGATTTGGAACGCAGGGAAGCGAATTTGACGGCGGCGCGCCGCTGCTACCGTGAGGCGCTGGGCTTGTATCAGGCGATCCCTGATCGGCTCGGGCAGGCGAACACGCTGCAGAGTCTGGGCGATTTGGAAAGCATGGAAGCGAACTATCCACAAGCGCGCAGCAACTATCTGCAAGCGCTGGAGTTGGCGCGCGGCATCCCTGATCTCGTCTGCCAGCTGAACAGCTTGATCGGTCTGGCGCGTCTGGAAAATGCGCTCGGCAACCGCGAGGCAGCTTGCCAGCGCTACACTGAAGTGTTCGCCTTGACGGATAGCACACCTGCCTTCGCCAATCATCCTGTCGTTCAAGAATGGCGGCGCGAGGCGGCGCAAGTCTGCGGCGGCGAAGCGGGCAGGTCCAGCGCGGCAGAAGGTATCTATGGCGTGCAGCAGCGCGAACCAAATCAAGCTGAGATGGCGCAATTGCAGCAGCTCGCCAATCTGATCATTGCGTGGATACAGACGCCAGATTGGTCAACATCGCGCACATATCTAGAGGAACATCAAGACGAATTGCTCACCGATGCCGCTGAGCAAGCGCTGCAACTGCTCATCCAAGCCAATCCTGGACGCGATGAGCTGACACAGCATCTCGAAATCTTGCAGCGCGCACGGCGCGATGGCATCGCGGCAGCCTATGCGCAGCGCGAGTCAAATCAAGCTGAGATGGCGCAATTGCTGCAGCAGCTATTCGAATCCTTCATGAACATCTCGAATTCGGCTGAGATGGCGCAGTTCGTGGCGCAGACGCCTGCACAGCAGCTGGATATGCTGGAGCGCGCGCTGGAGACTGCCATTCTGCAGCTATCGCCTTCAGTGCAAGCCGTGTTGCGCCAGCGCCTTGAGGAATTACGGCGCTTGCGGCGCAGCGGATGAGTCAAGCGGCGCGCTGTGTTGGGTAGAATTGCGGCAAGTTCGCGGATAGGTTCACAGTTAAACGACGGAGATACTCGAACGTGTTCAACGAAAACGACGAGCGTCAGGTAGAGGAACTGCTCTCAGTTGTGCCTCCAGAGCTGCGCGAGACGCTGCGCCAGAAGCTGGAAGAGATGCAGCGACGGCAGCGCGGCGATGTGATGCTGGCTGAGCGCCTGAACGACTGGCTGCAAGCGCCGAATTGGCGCGCCTCGCGAGAATTCTTGGAGTTGCATCAGGCTGAATTGCTGACGGATGATGCAGAGCGCGTCTTGCAGCGCATGGTTGATGAGAATCGCGGACGCGATGAGCTGCCGCAACATCTTGAAGTCTTGCAGCGCGCGCGGCGCGATGGGATTGTGGCAGCCTACGCGCGCATCGAGGCAAGCCAAGAGCTTGGCGAGTCGCTGCTCAGCACGCTGCTCGAAGGGCTGCCTGCTGCAGAGAGAGAGCGTCGGCTTGAGCAGTTGCTCTCGCAGGCGCCGTTGGAGTTGCGCGGTCAGGTGCGCCGCAAATTGGAAGAGGCGCGTCAGCAGCGGCGCGATGAGGCAATGCTAGTCGAGCGCCTGAACGCATGGATAGAGACACCCACTTGGCGCGCTTCGCGAGAATTCTTGGAGACATATCAAATTGAATTGCTGACGGACGATGCAGAGCGCGTCTTGCAGCGCATGGCTGATGAGAATCGCGGGCAAATCAAGTTTCGGCAGCACGTGGAGATCTTGCAGCGCGCGCGGCGCGACGGCATTGCGGCGGCATATGCGCAAATCAACACGGCAGATGGCGCGGCAGGCGCACTGGCAGGCGCACTGGCGGTCGCGCTCACTGCTGCGCTGATCGAGGCATTGCCCCCTGAGATGATCAGCGAGGAGAACGAGCGTCAGCTTGAGCAGCTGCTAAACGACGCGCCGCCAGAGCTGCGCGAGCCGCTGCAGCGTAAGCTGGAGGAAGTGCGTCAGCGGCGTAGAAATCCAACGCTCGCAGATCGAGTCAAGGCTTGGGTGCGCACGCCAAATTGGTCGGCATCGCGCGCCTATCTAGAAGAACATCAAGGTGAATTGCTCACTGATGCAGCCGAACAAGTGCTGCGAGATTTGGCGCAGCGGCGCAGCCGCGAGCGTCAATGGTCGCAGCATCTTGAAATCCTGCAGCGCGCGCGGCGCGATGGCATCGCAGCAGCCTACGCGCACATCCAAGCAGGGCAAGAAATTGGCGGGATGCTGCTCGGCGCGTTGCTGGCAGCCTTGCCCCCCGAACTGATTGACGAGGACGATGAGCGTCGGCTTGAGCAGCTGCTAAACGACGCGCCGCCAGAATTGCGCGAGCCGCTGCAGCGTAAACTGGAGGAAGTGCGTCGGCGGCGGCGCGGCAGCTGAGCTGAGGGCGATCATTTCAAGCGCCATGTCAGCCCTGCGATCAGCAGATAGACTTCATCGGCGGCGGCGGCAAGGCGCTGGTTGGCGCCCCCAAGCGCGTCGCGATAAAGCCTGCCAAGGCGATACGGCGGCACAATGCCCATGCCAACTTCATTGCTGACGACGATCCAAGTGGCGGCATGAGCGCGCTGCGCCGCCAAGAGCGAGTCGATCTCAGCGAGGACGGCGTCATTCGCCTGCGCTTGCGTGCAGTCCTCAGGCAGGGCGAGCAGCGCGTTCGCCGCCAGCAGCGTGATGCAATCCACGACGATCACGCTGGGCAGCGGCGCGATCTGCGCCACGGCGGCGCCGATCTGGCGCGGCGTCTCCAAAGTCTGCCATGCGGCAGGTCGCTCGGCGCGGTGCTGCGCGATGCGCGCCGCCATCTCGTCATCGCTGGCAGTGGCAGTCGCCACGAATAAGACCGAATCGCCGCCGCGCTCGGCAGCCATGCGCAGCGCGGTCGTGCTTTTGCCGCTGCGCGCGCCGCCTAGGAGCAAGATCAGGCTGCCCATGCGCGGACTCTCGCCACTGATTCGAGCAAAGCGGCGCGGCTGCTGAAGAAATCCGCCGTCTCGAAGACTTCCAAAGTCAGCACGCCGCGGTACGGCTGCGCCATGAGCGCCGCGATCACAGGATCGAGCTGCTCAGGCGGCATCAGCGCAAGGCTCTTGTGGTCGCGCTCGCCAACCCCATGCAAATGGATGACTCGCGTGCGCGGCAGCCAGAGCTCCAGCACGCTGAGCGGATCGACGCCCGTCTTCCACAAGTGGCCGATATCCATTGTGCGGCTGATCGGCAGGCGCGCGAGGATCGGATCGAGATAATGCGGCGACCACGTCTCGAGGTTTTCGACTGCTAACAAGCTCGGGTCGCCGGCCCAGCCGATCACAATTTCCAGAGCGCGCAAGGCGCGGTCAATCCAAGCGGGCGCTCCCACGCCTTGTCCATCAAGGTGAAAGACGTAGGCATATGGCGCGAGCGGCTGCGTCAGGCGGATGACGCGCTCTGCTTTGACGAGCGATTGATGCTGCGCGCTGCCATCGGCGGCCAAGGTCAGGTCGAGCGGCAGATGCACGCTGTAGGTTAGGTTGTGCTGCGCCGCCAGCTCGCGCAGCGCGTCAATCGTGCGCAGGTCGGGCAAGTTGGTCGCGCCATCGTCCACTTCGAACAGGATCAGCTCGATATCGTCAACGTCGCCCTCTGCCGCGAGGCGCTGGACGTTCGGCAAGATGTCATCAGGATATACGTAAGACGTGCTGCCGATTCGGAATGGCGTTCCGAAGCGGCTCACAGGGCGCTCAGTATCAGCAGACATACCCATTCCGTCAATTCGCAACCCGCGCCGTAGGTGTCGCCGGTCAAGCCGCCGCCAAGGCGGGCTGCGGCGAAGTTTCCAAAGCCGAAGACGATCAGCGGCACGCTCAGCGCGCTGATCACGACGCGCGGTTCGGCAAGGGCGATGAGAGCGAGGCACAGCGCGCTGATCAGGGTCGCGACGATCACTTGCGCCGCGCCGAGTCCAGCGCGGAACGCCGCGCCAAGCCCGCTCGCACGCGCCGATGGGTAGCGCGCCGCCAACCAGACCATCGCAAGGCGGCCGAAAACAGGCGGCAAGATCAGCCACAGCGGCGGCAGCGCCCGCAAAAGCAGCCATTTGCCCAGCAACAGTAGAGCCACGCCGATCACCCCCCAAGCGCCCGTGCGCGGATCCTTCATGATTTCCAAGCGGCGCTCGGGCGTGGTCGTCGCCAGCAATCCGTCGCACGAGTCGGCGAAGCCATCCAGATGCAAGCCGCCGCTCAAGATGCACCACGCCAGCAGCACCAGAAAGGCGCGCACATCGGCGCTGAAGCGCGGCAGGCTCATCAGCAGCGCGCCGATGACGCCAAACAAGACTCCGATTAGCGGAAAGTAGGCGAAGGCGTAGCCGGGCGGACGCGCCGCCTCATCTGCGCCGATGCCGACGGGCAACACGCTCAAAAGGCGCACAGCGCGCCTGAGATCGCTCAACATGACGGCTCTTTTTCGCTCACGCCCGCTTCGTCAAACGTCGCCATCTCCTGCAGCGTCCGCATGGCAGCTTCGACGAGCGGCAAGGCGAGCAGCGCGCCTGTGCCTTCGCCTAAGCGCATGTCCAGGTCTAAAAGCGGCAATAGATTGAGATGGTCAAGCGCGATTTGATGGCCGCGCTCAGCGCTGCGATGTGCCGCGATCAAGGCATGGCGCACTTCGGGCGCGAATTCAGCTGCGATCAGCGCCGCTGCCGTGCTGATCAGGCCGTCTAGCAAGATCGGCACGCGCGCTGCCGCCGCTGCCAGCATCACGCCCGCCATAGCGCCGATCTCAAAGCCGCCGACCTTTGCCAAAGTATCGCATCCGCGCGGCTGATTGACCCGCAAGGCGCGCTCGATCACCTCAATTTTGCGCTGCAAGCGCGCGTCGTCAATGCCTGTGCCGCGCCCTGTGACCTCAGCAGGCGAGGCGCCCGTCAGCGCCGCGATGATCGCGCTGGCTGCGGTCGTGTTGGCGATCCCCATCTCGCCAACCGCCACAATGTCCACGCCCTCAGCGTGTATCCGCTCGAAAGCGCGCATGCCCAAGCGAAGCGACTCAGCGGCCTGTGCTTCGCTCATCGCGGCGCCCGCGCTCAGGTCAGCTGTGCCATGCGCGATCTTGCCGCTCAGCAGCATCGGATGCTCGGGCAGCTCCGCCGCCACGCCTGCATCCACCACCAGCACTCGCGCGTTCATCTGGCGCGCCAAGACGTTGACTGCCGCGCCACCGCGCAGGAAATTCAGCACCATCTGCGCAGTGACGGCTTGCGGATAGGCGCTGACGCCTTGCCTTGCCACGCCGTGATCAGCGGCGCAGACGATCACAGCGCGGCGGGACGGCAGCCAATCCAAGCGCTCAGTGAAGGCAGCCAACTGACAAGCCAGCTGCTCAAGGCGCCCGAGCGCGCCGCTCGGCTTGGTCAAGCGCGCCTGGCGCGCCTCAGCTTGCTGCCGCATGCGCTCGCTCGGCAGCGCAGGCCTCGGCAGGAAGTCGAATTGCTCACAGGATGTCACAGGCGCTACTTTAGCGAAGGCTGCAGGTTTTATCAAACAAGCCTTAGGCAAGCGCGCTCAGCGCTAGGCGGCATACGGCGCGCTATCTTGAGAATTCATCGGCGAAGGCTTGTGCGAAGTCATCCACGATGTGCCACAAGCACAGCACTGCAGTGCGCTCAGCAGGTCTGGGCAAGAGTAGTCCATCATGTGGCACGTAGCGCACCTGGAAGAAGAGTCCAGCCAATTCGAAGATCGGCTCATCGTGCAGGCTAAAGAGGCGCTGCTCGCCATTGCGCACAATGACGACCCCGCTGTTCAAGCAACTTTCGGAGCTCGGTATCTGAAATGGATCGGCTTCGCGCCAAAATCGGAGGAGCTGCTCGAAATCATCGGGCAGCAAACGTCTTTTGAGGCGTTCCAAACATTGCTGATAGAATGGCTCATGGCGGCGGTAGAGACAGAGCGCCTTGAAGCGCGCAATCTGACTCCGGATCAACCGATCGCGGTCGCCTAAGAGCGCTTGAAAAGGCAGCCGACTATCGAAAAGGACGTCGAGGATGTGTATCGGCTCGGGCGGGTCGTCTCCAACAGGATGACGTAGCATCAGAGTCTTCAGCGCGTCAAGCGGGATGCCAATCAGCTCCGCCATAGCCTGGTTGACGATCCAGAAGCGTCCGCGATAATCCAACACATAAGCGGGATAAGGCGATTGCGCGAGGCACTCAGCGACGCGCGAGAGGATATTCAACGTAAATTCGCGTCTTGGGAAACGTGTCGTGGGCAAATAGCCTGCCAAGCCGAGCATGTAGTGAATATCTTCAGCGCTGGCGCAGGTCGCTTCGCCGATTCTCACTATGTCGTCAGGCTTAGGTCTGAGGCGGTTATTTTCCCAGCGATTGATGATGCCGCGATTGTAGCCAAGTTTATCGCCCAGCTCTGCTTGCGTAAGTTTTTTGTGCCCTACGCGCTGCACGTAACGCTTGGTTCGCAACAAACGGATGAAGTCACCTAGCGTCATCGGTACGATGTCGGTCATAGCGCATGCTCCTTCTAATAATCAATCAAGTTGGCTATTGGAAAGTATAGTGCAGCAAAGCTTGAGCGCTATGGCGAGATCGCTTCGAGCGTCATGTTAGGGCTTGCGATCAATGGCTAGACTTCATCAGTGGCGGCGGCAAGAGTTGCCATCAGCAAGCGTTAGGCAGACTCATCAGCGCTGAGCGGCGAGCTCGATCCACTCGCGCCACGGCGCAAGGGCGCGCTCGTTTTGGCTTGCTCCGCGCATGCCCAGCGTGAGCTTGGTATCGCCGCGGCAACTGCGCGCACTGTGGCAACCTTGACGGACTTGGTAGAATAGCGCCTTGCGACACAAGACTATCTGAAGGAGCTGAGAAGACGTGCTAACCCATCTTCGGCGCGCGTGGGCCGTCTTGATCGCCTGCGCAGCGCTGGTAGCCGCCAGGAACTTCCCCCCAGCCTACGCGCAAGGCATTGCTGACCCGAATCAGCTGACCTTCGAAGGCTCAGCGCTGGTCGCTGCGGTCATAGAAGCCGCCAAAGCCGACTATGCAGCGCGCGCGCCGCAAACGCAAATCACGCTGACTATCTCAGGCACTTCAACTGGCATTGAGCAGCTCTGCAACGGCGCAGCGGATGTGGCGATGGCGTACGGCGCCATCACTGACTCGCAAATCGCCGATTGCACTGCCAAAGGCGTGAGTTTTGTCGAGCTGTTGCTCGGCTACGATGCTGTAGCACTGGTCGTCAACAATGCGTCGCCGGCGCAATGCTTGAGCCTCGATCAGCTCGGCACCCTGCTCTCGCCCGGCGCCGTTGACGTGAAGAATTGGTCGGCGGTGGACGCATCATTTGGCGATGTGCCAATTGAGGCGCTGTACATCCTGCCCGATAACGAGCAGCGCCCGCCGCGCTTTTTGCTGGATCGGTTGCTGGCAGGTGATGGCCTGCGCGCCGATCTGCAAGTGGTCGAGACGGCTGCCGCGATGAGCGATAAAATCAACGTGGAACGCAACGCGCTCGGCATCATGCCGCTGCAAGACTTGATCGTGGAGCGCACGCCCGCCAAAGCGATCCGCCCCCTGCAGATTCGCACAGGCACAGCTTGTATTGAGCCAAACGCCGCCAATCTGGATGAGGGTCGCTATCCGCTCTCCGAGTCGCTCCTGCTGTATGTGAACGCGGCGCGCTTGGATAAGCAGCCGTTGGTGGATTTCCTGCGCTATCTGCTCAGCAGCGATGGGCGGCGCGCGCTGATCGAGCTCAAGTACGTGCCGCCGAGCGAGGTGCTGTATTCGCGCGGCATCAGTTACATCGAGACGCGCCGCACAGGGCGCACCTACAGCCGCGCGCAGGCTGTGAACGTGCCTGCCAACACGGCGGGCGTCGTCTCGATAGATGGCTCGCCGCTACTGAACGCGCTGGTGAAAGAGCTGAACGCGCCGTTCTCGCCGCGCTTTGTCAGCATCACGCTCTCGAACCGACCATTTGGCGACGCCTCTGCCTATCGCAAACTCTGCGAGAACCGCGTTGACCTGATCTTCACCACACGGCCGCCAGACGAGAGCGAAGCCGACATCTGTCAGCGCAATAACGTCCCGACTTTGCAAATGCCGCTCGGCTACGACGCTGATCTGATCGTGCTCAATTTGGAGAACACTTTTGCGCGCTGCCTCTCGTTGGCAAATGTTGAGCGGCTGTTCAGCGCGCGCTACAACGCCAAAACTTGGGCAGAGGTGGCGCAGGGCTTCCCTGAGCAAGAGCTGATCGTGATCGCGCCGCGCAGCGGCAACGTGCAGGCCGACGCGCTGCTCACACGCGCGGCGCGCGGTCAAATCGCGCCGCAATTCCGCGCTGACATTCCTGAGAACGCGCAGAATGACGATCCGCTCTTCCGCGCCGCAGCTGTTCAGAACGCGCTCGGCGGCGTCACTTTCATGCGCTACAGCGAGTTCATGCGCAGCGGCGCGCGCGTGCAGGCAGTGCAAATTGATGCGGGCAACGGCTGCGTGTCGCCAACGCTTGCCAACATTCGGAACGGTAGCTACCCGCTGGCGCGCCCGCTCTTCGCAACGTTGAATCTGAACAGCTTGAGCCGCCCTGAGGTGCGCGCCTATGCTTGGTATTTGCTCGGCGACGACACGCTGACGATTTTGAATCAACAAGGTGTGATCGGCGCCGAGGCGAGTACGTTCATCGCCCTGCGCGAAGTGCTGCTGGAGCGTATCGAGGCGATCGAGCGCGCCGCTGCCACGCCGCAGCCGACCGCTGAGGCGACTGCAGCGCCAACTGCCACTGCTACACCATGATCTTCAGTAGGCAGCGCGCGAGCAGCGCAAGTCAAGCTGCGGCGGCTCGCCGCCTAGCAGCGCGATTCACAAACGGAATCTCGCCATTCTCCCAAGAGATCAGCAACGGCACGGCGATGAAGATCGAGCTATACGAGCCGCTGATCAGGCCGATGAACAGAATGCCTACGAACTGCTGAATCGAGCCGCTCGCCAGCAGAAATAGCGCCACCAGGACAAAGCCGACTGCGATCTGCGTCATCAGCGACCGTTGAATTATCTCCAGCAGGCTGCGATTGACGATCAGCTCATACGGCTCGCCGCGATGGCGCACGTCGTTCTCGCGGATGCGGTCGAAGACCACAATAGTATCCTGCACGGAGTAACCGACCACTGTCAGCACAGCCGTCAGGAATAGCGCGTCGGCTTGCCAGCCGGCGATCAAGCCCATGATGGACATCACGCCGAGCATCACCAGCACGTCATGCACCATTGCCACGAGCGCCGTCACGCCGTAGCGGAAAGAGTGCTTCAGCTTGCGGAAGGCGAGCGCGATCCAGAACAGCACGAGCGCGCTCGCGACCAACGTGGCAACGAGCGCTGCATTGGTCACCTCGCTGCCCACCACAGGCGAGACTTCGCTGAAGTTCTCGCGGAAGTGCTGCGCGTTGAAGGTCAGATTGAGCTGATTGCCCAGCTCGGTCAGATTTTTGGCGATCGCCTCGATCTGCTCTGCGCTATTATCGCCAAAGTTGGCGCGCACCTGCCAGCGATACGTCTCACCAATGCCGACGCGCTGCGTCGTCACGTCGGTCAAGCCTGCCGCCGTGAACGCCTGCTCGATTGCCGTGCCTGTCAATCTGCCGGGCGTCTGCCCTTGCACAGGCTCGAACTCCAGCTGGAAGAGCGCGCCGCCCACGAAGTCAATGCTCAGGCGCACGATTGAGCGCTCACGGTAAGTTTGCGTGGAGATGATCATCGCCACAATGCCGCCTAAGATGACCAGCGTCGAGAACAAATAGTAGTAGCGGCGATACTTCACAAAGTTGACCATAGTCGCCTACCGCTTTCTGGAGTCACTATCCGAATAGTTTGATGCGCGCCAAGCGCTCGCCGCCAATGGCGAGGATGACGTTCAAGAAGACGCGAGTCACGACCACTGCCGTGAAGAGGTTGACGATCAGGCCGATGATCAGCGTGATGGCGAAGCCGCGCACAGCGCTCGCGCCGAATTGACCGCCGAAGAAGTACAGGATGAGCGCGATCATGATGGTGGAGATGTTCGAGTCGCGAATAGTCGCCCATGCGCGCGAGAAGCCAAGTTCTATCGACTTGCTCAGCTTGCGTCCGTTGCGCAGCTCTTCCTTCACGCGCTCGAAAATCAGGATATTGCCGTCAATAGCTGAGCCGATCGAGATCAGGAAGCCCGTGATCGCCGAAAGCGTCAGCGTGACGGGGATGTACTTGTAGAGCGCGAAGTTGATCATCCCAAACAGGATCAGGGCGAGCGCCGCCGCCACGCCGCCGACGCGGTAATACACGATCAGGAAGATGAAGATAGTCAGGATGCCTAGCACGCCTGCGCGCACAGCCCGCGCGACCGACTCCGCGCCGAGCGTCGCGCCGACTTGCTCGCGCGACTCGATGCTCAGCGAGACGGGCAGCGCGCCTGAGCGCAGCTGGACCGCTAGTTTGACTGCTTCTTCGCGCGTGAAGTTGCCTGTGATCTCGCCGCCATCCTCAAGGCGCGCCCGAATGATCGGGGCGCTCAGCACCTCGCCGTCCAGCACGATCGCTAGCGGCTGCCCGATGTTCGCGCCTGTGTGCGCAGTGAAGGCTTGCGCCTCAGGGCTGCTCGTGTTCAGCTCAAAGCTGACCACATACTGCGTGCCGCCTTGCCCGCCCAGCCGCGCTTGCGCATCGCGCAAGCCCGCGCCCGTCATGACCGTGTTGAAAGGCAGGTTCGTGCATGGATTCAACAACGGATTTGCCTTGCTGCCAGGCGGACTCACTTCAGGGGTAGGCTCAGCTGGCGGCGCCTCAGCGATCGGCGTCGCCTCAGCGGTCGCTTCAGCGGTTGGAGCGGCTGTAGCCGCTGCCTCAACGGTTGCCTCAGCCGTTGGCGTTGCCTCGGCGGTTGCTCCAGCGATCGCCTCTGCGTTCAATAAGCCCTCAACAGTTGCTTCTGCAGTCGGCTCGGCAGTGGCGCCAGCCTCAGAGGGCGCTGGCGTCGCTCGAGATGCTTGCTCGCGCAGCGCCAATTGGCGGTTTGTCAGGATGTATGTGCCGGGCGCGGGCATTGGCGC
>Ga0308310_1001335_pt1 | contig 11032 bp, 8 predicted proteins | sample HotsprSampleMS65_FD_203672 | JGI IMG/M metagenome (GOLD analysis project Ga0308310, IMG submission 203672) | Hot spring phototrophic mat microbial communities from Mushroom Spring, Yellowstone National Park, Wyoming, United States - 20090730_MS65 ...
TTTGTGATCTTGGTTATCTTAATGAGCAGCTGTGCCGGGCTAATTTTTGGCCTGATAGGCCTGTGATGGGAAGGCGTGCTGGTTCTTGGAACCTGCGGGAGAAGCCGTACCCAAAAGCTAGGGAGAAACAAAATGCATGTTGCAGGGCCGTGGCGTAAAAGCCTGAGTGCGGCTTTACTACTCTTAGTGGGTGTGGCCGTAGGAGTTTCCATCGTGCAGGTAGCCGGCCGGAATGTTTATCCTCCGACCTCGGCCTTCTCGGGCGGCCAGGAGGGAGTTGGGGAAAAACCCCGCCCCCTTGCACAGGATCCTCAGTTCCAACACGAAGGGGCTGAAGTTGGGGCCCCGAACGACCCTTTGGTGCTGGTTTACCTTTTCCACGGCTCTATGCGATGTCCCACGTGCCTGGCCATCGAAACAACTACGAAGGAAGTCGTCACCACACAGTTTCCCGCCGAAATTCAATCGGGTAAGGTAGTGATCAAGGAGATCAACGTAGAGGAACCTCCGCACCGGCACTTCATCCAGAAATATCAGCTGGTAGCTCCCACCGTGGTGATGGTACGGGTGCAAAACGGGCAAGAGGTTCGATCCGCCAACCTCATGGAAGTGTGGCAGCTCATCCGCAACAGGGCGGCCTTTCAAGAGTTCATCGTGAGGAACTTGCAGATGATGCTTGAGGGAAACTCGTGACAAGCCTCCGCAAAATCTCCAGGCATTCGGAGGATTTGTGACGGATATTCTTCCTGGGCGAACCGCAGCCGGCCTCTTCCGTGCGGCCTAACAGTGGGGTACTTTGGCAAGGAGAATTGCTCCGATGGAGATCGACGGAGGTATGGTGTTTCTCGGTGCCCTGGCTTTGGGACTAGCAACTGCGGTGGCCCCTTGTCCGCTGGCTACTAATCTTGCAGCCCTCTCCTATATCAGTCGCAAAGTAGCTGACCGGCGGTGGGTGCTTATGACCGGCATTCTTTACACATTAGGGCGGGCTTTAACCTATTTCGTGTTAGCAACACTTCTGACCGCAGGACTAATCTCGCTCCCGCAGCTGTCGCATGCTTTGTCCTCTTATGGACATTTGTTCCTTGGACCGATCCTCACGGTGATTGGCATGCTGCTGTTGGAGCTCATCGCCATTCCTTTGCCGCAGGCTGAGGCCCGGCAAGCTCAGCTTCTGGCCGATCGCCTCGGAATAGCAGGTGCCTTTGCCCTGGGGGTACTCTTTGCGTTGGCATTTTGTCCGACCTCCGCAGCCTACTTTGCCACCTTGATCTCACTTTTGGCTGGACATTCTCGTAGCTCTTTGGGGGCTGCGTTCCTGTATGGCTTGGCCACGGCCCTGCCCGTCTTTGCGGTGGCCCTTGTCGCGGTGTACGCCGCCCAGTGGTTGGGACGGACATTCCAGATCCTCGCCCTTTTCGATCGGATAGTAAGAACGTTGACGGGAACTGTCTTCCTCTTTGTCGGTGTCTATTTCATTCTGCTCTACAACTTCAAGCTCCCCATCAATATCTGGGATCTTTTCTAGTCAGACCAATAAAATGAGAAATTGTACAGGTACTCGGGACACCTGTACCTCATGAGGTACGGCTTGTCTTCACGTGCTCCCGCCTTGCCCAAATGCGGTTTTATGGGCTTTCAAGCAAGTACTGGGCTTGAGTGTACCTCTTCTGTTTTCTTCGGGATTGACATGTGAAGGAGGACCATGTCAGCTCAATACTGGCCATGGCGAATGGAAGCCCAGCGAACTTTTGCAGACTCATGTCCTTCGGCAAACACACTTTCTTCCATCCGAAGGAAAAATCTCCCCGATTTTTAGGGAGCCGCTTGCTACCGGCCAATCAGTAAGACAAGTTTGATCTTCCCTCGTTTCCCAGGCAGCGGAATTTCAGCTCGGAACGTTTCACGCCGATCGTTTGACCAAGCAGAAATTCGTTGTCGATCTTCTTTGCAGATTAGAGTATGACTTCCCAAATCCATCCCAAAGTTCTTTCTGGATAGGGCGAGGCGATTGTGTGACGAAATTCCCAAATTTGGAAATTTTGTTGGGGAGTTTCGAGCCGTTCGTAGATATTTTAGGGCTCAATTCGAAGCAGTTCCAAACTTCTTTTATGTCGAAGCTTGAGATTGGCAGGGCCGAGGCCACTTGCACCTGGCAAAAAAAAATGGGATTTTGCCCGCGTTGCCGCCCTTCTTTCCTCTGAAAACCAAAAATTTTTTGCCTAACTAAGCGATCGCCTCTCGCGGGATCTCCAAAGAAAACAGCTTTTCCCAGCGAAATCATTTCCGAGAGCTCACAGATTTTAATGCCGACTTAAAAGTGTGGCCTTACAACACACTTTTTTAGCGGTTACCGGTTCTTCGATATCAAGGGGCCGAAAAAATTTCGCGGGAGCCCTTGACACGCCTCCGGATTGTTTTACAATAAAGGCGAATTTCAGGATGGATCTCTGTAGATTGCCCCTAAAAATTCTCGGAGGTAATCGGAAAAGACCTCGTAATAACCCTCGTCTACTCGCGTGTTCGCGCGTTATCTCCGGAATTGTGAACGTCGTCAAAAAAGGCTCGGTCGGTAAGGCTGGGGAGATGCCGCGGAAAGGATAAAGACTGCGGAAATATTCGCGGTAGCTCAAACCCATTTGAATGCCCGGAAGCACGACATTCATCACAACCGTAGTCGGAACCGTTCGAGCTTTCAGTGTGGTAATTTGAGGCAAACCCTTCGGGAGGTTTTGTCGTACTTAGAAGCGAACTTTTGGACCTGCCCGCCCGTAGCGTAAAAGGCCAATAGGTGTGTCAGACGCGAGGCAGGCTATCAAGCAAAGGAGCTTTTTGCTTGGTGGATTTCTCTGACCCTGCAAGTGTTCGTCCTCTCCTTGGCGTCCGTCCTAGCACGCCGCTTGTTGCTCTTCTTTTTGCCGTTCTTCCACTTTCCCTTCCCGGCAGCTTTCCGTTCGTCCGTCGTGATTGTTCCAAACCCCGTTTAGTTCCTGGTCCAGTTCCAGGAATGTAATTCGTTTTAGTTTTCTGTTTGCAAAAAGGTGGCACGATAAAAGTTTAGATGCAACCGGTCACCAAAAGCATAGGGAGGTTCTATACCCTAAGTAGTCCAACATTTGAAGAAATTTGAATCCGCAAGATCGTTTCCCCGATGCGGCTTCTGAAAGAACGAGAAGCCGCCTAGTGGAAGTTGGCGTCCCGTAAAATCGCAAGGTTGTATTTTCGCGCTCGGAGTATGCGCTTAACGGAACCTGAACAAAAGAACCCTACTTACGACTGTGCGCTCTTTTAAAAGCGCGCTCTTTTCAAGTAGCAGGAGTAGCGGAGGGATGGTCACACTGAATCACGCGACGTTAAAGCGGGGCAGCAGGCCCTGGTTACCACGGGGGCCGCCAGATAAGGGAAGCGGCCTATGGTGTATAAATGATCAGTGGTCAGCGCGGGGAACCGCCTGCGGTGCAAGGGCATGGGTGTTTGCCGCAAAAGCGGCAGATAGCGTGAATTTGCGTAAATCTGATCGAGCGTTCAGATTGCATTGGAAAAGCGTTCACATCGCGTTGGAAAGGCAACCGAGCGAGATAGGTGACAAACGGCGAAGTAGGCGTGAGGTTGGGAGGTAAAAGGAAGCGTTAAACGCTACGTCGAAGAATGGGAGGAAACGTGATGAGTCGCTTAAGTTCGAGCGGTTTCGGTCGGAAGGTGCGGTTGAAGGGTTTCACCTTGGTCGAGCTGCTGGTGGTCATCGCGATCATCGGCGTGCTGCTTGCGCTCTTGCTGCCGGCGGTTCAGGCAGCGCGCGAAGCGGCTCGACGGAGTCAATGTCTGAACAACTTGCGGCAAATGGGAATCGGTTTCCACAACTTCCATGACGCTCACCGGCGTTTCCCCACAGGGGGTGAAGGGAGCGAGTATCGCGTTACAGCTGGGCAAAAGCCCTACACGATCTTCGATAATGTCGAGCTCCATTCCCCCTTCACGTATATCCTTCCCTACGTGGAGCAACGGGACGTTTACGACAAAATTAATCTGAAGAAGACATATCGGGACATAACGGGTGGGTCAGACCATATCAGCGCCTTCAAGCGCGATATTCCCATTTATGTGTGTCCCACCAATCCCCATCTTCAGTTTAAAGATCCTGCCGGATTTGGACGGCTGGATTATTTCGCAAGTGTGTACACGGATATTGATCCGAACACGGGGAGGCGAAACGAATTCACCCGCGTAGACGGTGCTTTGGCGGTTCCTGCAACCTCGATCGCGGCGATAATCGATGGCACGTCCAACACGATCCTAATTGTGGAGGATACGGGCCGAGCAGCTCCCGGTTCGGGTTTCAAATTTGCCTCGTATTCTAAATACCACGACCCGACGTTGGACCTTGGCGGCCAACTGGATCAACAAGACCAAAATGTGACGGATCAGGGCAACCCGCACACGGGGAACCCTCCCTACCGTGCAGTGTGGCGGTGGGCTGATCAAGATGCGGCGGGGAGTGGGGTGTCCGGCCCGCCCGATCGATGTTGGGATGGCCGCGTGATCAACAACAACAAGACTCCTTATGGGGGAAGGCCGGGCTGCTCCTGGAATGAAAACAATATAGGTCTCAACGACGAGCCGTTCTCATTCCACCCCGGCGGATGCAACGCCCTGTTTGCCGACGGAAGTGCACGGTTTTTGTCGGAAGAGATCCAGCCTGCGGTCATGCGGTACTTAGTCAGCCGGGCAGAGGGTGTGCCCATCCCGCCTGATTCAGGGCTTTAATCCATCAGGTTTTGGCGGGCAACTGGGGGCTGAAACTCGCTTAGTGTACACGGCTACCACCACCGGCCTTTCAAAACCCGGCACATTGCCATGTGCTTAGCTCCCGGGATTGTAAGAAAGTAAACGACTTCCAAGGCCGGGACTAATGGGTAGCCAACGGCGGGGTGAAAACCGGCTTCGGCAATGGGGCTCGGGACCGAGTCTGCTGGGCTCGGTCCCGTTCTTTTTGTGACTTTTTGCTCCCCGGGGATACCAGGAGTTTGATACCAAGCCGCAAAATTGAGTCAGGCTAGGTGGGACGGGTTCGTTGCCCCATCGAGCTCCTGCCGCAGTGACGCCCGGATCCGCCTTCGAAGCGGCTTCAAGCGGCATAAGAGGCTTGCTTGGCCACGAATGGCTGTTTGAGGAATAGGTGCAAAAATTCGCGAGGAAGGACAACCCGGTTTTAGGATGGATGTGAATTCCTGTACAAATAATTTTCAAGAAGTTACCAGCGGGGATGCCCGAAGTTGGTCCGAAAAGGGATATTTTTTGGACGCCATGGTGGGTTGTTTGGAAGCGGCATTGTCCTTCCCTTTTGAGCTCCCCGCGATATGCCGGTTTTGGGAGAAAGAGGGCTCGCGGAGCATGGCGGTGTGAGCTGTTCCGAGACATCGAGCGTTTGCGACATCGAGAGTTTGCGGGAGGCCCTCTTAAAAAGAGAAAAAGACCGCAATCTGCTGATCGCGGCGGCTCATCGTGCAATTGTTGATAGTTTTCCTCGTTGATTTCATCCTGCAAGCTCGCCACCGCTTACCGGTACAGTAGGGGGCAAGTCTCCAAGCCAACCGTCCAGGACGGCAAGCGCGATCTCGATTCGGCCAAAAGGTGCCGACACCTGTACCCCGGCAAGGCGATCGGCTATTTTTTCCAGAGATTGACGGGCAATTTTGATTCCGATGGCCAACTGTCCCTCTCGGGTGGGCTCGGCCGAAAGCTGTTCCAGCACCCAGTCGGGGATTTCTACACCCGGAACCTCGTTCTTGAGAAAGAGGGCGTTTTTGAGACTTGCCAAAGGCCAGATGCCGGCAATGATCGGAATGGGGCATGGGTCTAATTCGTCGAGAAAACGCAGAAAAGCCTCGGGATGGAAAACTGGCTGGGTAATGGCAAATTCGGCCCCGGCATCGATTTTTCGGCGAAAGCGATCCAACTCTCGACGGCGGTCCACGGCGGTGGGGTCCACACCAACGCCGATGACAGCTTGCGTGGGGGGATCGATAGGTTGTCCGCCCAGGTCGATCCCGCAGTTAAGCCGACGCTGAAGAGCTACCATGCCGATCGAATCGGTATCGAAGACGGCACTGGCATGGGGGTAATTGCCCAATTTCGGGGGATCACCAGTGACAAAAAGGATGTTCTTTACCCCCAGGGCAGCACATCCCAAAAGATCTGCTTGCATTCCGATGAGATTTCGGTCCCGGCAACAGAAGTGCAGGATAGCCTCGATGCCCACCGTCTGCTGGATTTGGGCGGCGGTCACGAGCGGGGAGATGCGCGCACTGGCCCGCGGACCGTCGGGAATATTAACTGCTGTAACTCCCGCGGCATAAAGCCTCCGGCTTTTTTCGATGATAGGTCCGAGGTCCCAGCCACGGGGAGGGACAAGTTCCACACTGGTGACCCATTTGCCACAAGCGAGCCGCCATCCCAAGCCCGAGCGTTTTTCCAGGGGCACAGGTTCCTTCGGTTGAACTTCTCCCACGGGTTGAACGAGCACCGTAGTCCCCCGGGCTGCCCGAGCTAGGGCTTTGACTGCCTGAGATAGTTCTCGAATATGCTCGGGAGTTATTCCGCAGCACCCCCCAACCCCCCGGACTCCGAGAGCTAGATAGCGTTTTCCATATTCGGTGAAATATTCCGGCGAGCAAAGATAGATCATTCGATAATCGACCTGTTTCGGTACACCGGCATTGGGCTGAACGATGAGCGGAAGGTCGGTCAGTCGCAAGAGCTTCTCCAGGACGGCCAAGACTCCGCTGGGCCCCGAGCCACAATTTAGGCCCCAGGCAGACGGTAGCCGCAGGTGCTCCGGCCAATTACCCACCAGCTGCTCCAAAAGTTCCCCTGCGGCAGTCTCCCCGCTCTCTTCGACGGCCAAGGAAAGAACAAAGGCTAAATCCGGGAAGTTGGCCATTACCCGGGCACACCGTTCCAGGCTTTGCCGGGCATGTTGCGTCTCGAAAAGGACAAAATCGACTCCGGACTCCGCAAGGGAGGCCACCTGCTCGATCAAGACCTCCTCCGGGCTTTCTGTACTGAACGGATCCCGGGGCAAGGGGCCTACCGAACCGGCCACCAGCACCTCGCGGCGACAAGCTTGGGCCACTTCCCGGGCGATCTGGACCCCGGCCTGGTTGATCGCCACCGTTTTTTCCGCTAGTCCAAATCGTCTCAAAGAAAGCCGATTCGCCCCAAAAGTGTTTGTGGTCAGCACGTCGGCACCAGCGGCACAATAATCGCGATGGATTGCCCGGATAAGGTCCGGCTCGGAGAGATTGAGTTCTTCATAACATCGGTTCAAAAACACGTGCCGACGGTAGATCTCCGTACCCATCGCACCATCAAATACAAGAACGGTTCGCGACAGGAGCTCTTTCAGTTGTGCATCGGTCATAGCCTGGCTTTACTTTCTTGAAACGTCACTCTACGCCCATTTCCACGGGGTTTTGGCTACAGAATTATTCGCTTTTGCGACTACCGGCCCAACCGGGCAGAATCTGCTCGGGAGAAAGAACCGCTCTGGTTGCGGTTCGGCTCATTCCGTTTAGGCAAACTGGTAGTTTGGCAGAGTTGGTACTTGGGAAAACCCGTCGGTTCCACCATCTTGCCCCCGAGTCCTCGGCTTAGAGTGGAAATTCCTGGCTTATTCTCTGGCCCGAGGCCGCTCGATAGTTTTTGCCGGAGGACAATTGCCGAACAGGTTGTTTTCCTACCGATTTGCGTTGGTACTTTTGCCAAGCACAGCTCAAAATTGTCTCGATCGAAGGACCGGCCCCTCACTTCTGGGGGCTAGGCTCGGAGAGCACACAACGTAGACGGACTCCTCCTATGGGGGTGCCAATCGTAATCCTAGCGGTAGCTTTTCGCCGAAGAGGGCCTCCTGCTCAGCTTTCTCGAGCTGACCGCCGTGCAGCACCAATTGGATGAGATGGGGCGAGGCGTGGCTTTTTCGGAGCCATTCCGCCGTTCGATGCCGCAGCCGCTCCGGAATATCCCGGTAGCGATCATCGGTTCGGCGAGCAAGTTGCATCAGAGCAAGGTGGAATAGGGGCTCTGTGGCTTCCAGCTTAAGGAGGCGGTTGATCCACTCGGCGACAACTTCCGGACTCACCACACAGTTAAGGGGCCCATAAGTGGGCTGCCGAGCCCCGATACGTGCCAATGCCCAAACCAGGGCCGGCTGTTGCGGTTTGAGCTTATCTTTGTTAAGAAGCTCGATGATGATATTGCCGATCTCAGCTTTGATACCTACTGGCAAAAGTTCCAAACTCCCGAGCAGCCGCCATACTTCCGCGGCTTCGTGGCTGGCAAAAGGGAGATTCCCATGGCCTGTGCTGCGGAGTTGGCGAGCCAAGTTCCGCACCGCGCCCAGAAGGGGCTCGGCAAGGGATTGCTGCCATCCGGCGGCAAGGCCGCCGGCAATCCGTCGCCACATGATAAACCATTCACTCCGGCATACCGGGTTTGGGTACACTAGCCTGCCTTGAAGGAGTCGCCAGGTCTCTTCTACCCGCCAATCATCCAGTGGAATTCCGAAGCCCGGCCGAAGTACAAAACCCAGCAAGTTCAACCACCGGGCTTCGTGGGCTGGACTTTTTCGTCGGCCCTTTTCCAACTCTACCAGGGCTTCCCACATCCGCCGAAGGAGCATTGCCGGCCAATCATCCCGGTCCATTCCCAAGGCGACCGATAGTCGTTTGATCACCCCCTCCGGGGCGGCTGTGCCGGGCTCGCCAAAAGTATCCTCCAGGACTTGTTCACAGGCGACCCAACTGGCCTCCTCCCAAATTGCCAAAGGCTCGGGAGAGGAGGTCCCCTGCCCTTGATCCTCGGAGGCGTAACTTTTCCGGATATCAAACTGCAGTTTCCAGGTGTTTTTCCCTTTACACTCGGCACACCAAAGATCTAAGGTGCCGATCTCGGTTAACCTGGCGAATAGGCGGACGGAAACACTGGCTGAAGACTCACGCTTTCGGGTCTTCAGGACTGTTCGTAATGGGACAAGAGGCGTTAGCTGCTCGGGAACCACCGGAACGAGCTGCCCGGGGCGATCGGTGGTACGAACTGTGGAAACATAGAGGGGAAATTCCACCGGTTGCGATAGCACTAATTCCAGCCGGGGTTCCTCAACGCAGACTTGGTCGCCGGGCTCCAGACCGGCTGGGACCACACATAATGCCATATCTCCTGCTGCCGCCGATCGGGAAACTTCCGATGCGGCAGGGGATTCCACCGCAGGAGTTTCTTCCGAGCTCGTCACTTCTGTAGCCCTTGAAAGACTTCCTCCTACAACGATGTAGTAGCTGCGGGGAAGTCCGGAGCCGATTCTTACCCCTTGTCCCCGTCGCACAAGTCCGTAGTAAGCAGCTCCCCTGGCCACAGCAAGGTCGAGCCGATCCCCCGCCAACACCCGGGGCGACCACTGCGGACTCTGAGGGGTTCGGAACCAACGTTGGAGCACTTCTACCACCCGGCGGCGAAGTTTAGAGGATTCGAATACCCCCCCATTAAAAAGCACTAAGTCTGGCCGAACAGCCCCGAAAAGCTCGGCACCTTCCACGGCATGCCGGTGGGCTCGCAAAAAGGCAGCTAAATATCGAGTGACCGCTGGATCCGGGGCATAAGGCAAACCAAATTCTCGGAAACCCGATGCTACCCTCGCGGGCTCGGCGTCCAACGAAACCCGGGGAAAAAATCCCTCAATGAGCAGTTCCTCGATTTCCCCCCGCGTTAGCAGCAGCTGACGTCCTCCGCCGATGAGCCGGCCTCCTGTCCCCGGCATATGAACGGTCAGCTCCTCCGGGGCCTCCTCACTCAAAAGGACTTCCTTCCACCGACGACACAGGTTGATCAGCTGCCCCCATTCGCGGGGCTCGAGATGTCCGTCGCCAAGCAGACGGCGTTCGAGATGGTAGGCAAGAGCTAAATCAAGGTTGTCTCCTCCCAGAATCAAATGTTCACCTACCGCGATCCGCTCGAGGCGAAGCTCTCCTCCTTTTGCCGGCAGGGCACGGATCAAAGTAAAATCCGTGGTCCCGCCGCCGATGTCGCAGACAAGCACCGTCTCCCCAGGGCGGACGTGCTCTTTCCACCGATCCCCTTGGAGGTACATCCAAGCATAGAAGGCGGCTTGGGGTTCCTCGATAACAGTGACGTCCCGCAATCCGGCACGTTCCGCCGCCCGCAGGGTGAGCTCGCGAGCCACCTCGTCGAAAGATGCTGGAAGGGTGAGCACCACTTGTTGCTGATTCAGGGGAGCATCCGGAAATTGCCAGTCCCAAGCCTCCCGAATATGGCGAAGATATCGGGTACTGGCTTCGACCGGAGAAATCCGGGTTACCTCCGGGGGGGCATGCCAGGGCAAAAGGGGGGCTTGTCGATCCACTCCCCCATGACAGAGCCATGATTTTGCCGAGCTCACCAATCGCCCAGGATTAATGATTCCTTGATCCCGGGCAAAAACCCCGACTACATATTCCGGGTCCCTTGGGTGCCAAGGGAGCCGCAGACTCCCTGAGGGCAACTCCCCTTGGGCCGGCTCATAGTGGAACGATGGCAACACGGTAAGCCGATCCGTCTGCCCAGGGGCAACAATTTGGGGAATCGAAAAGATCTCGATCTTCGCTGGCGAGACAGATGTATCGACCAAGGCCACCGCACTGTTGGTGGTTCCCAAATCGATGCCTACGACAAATCTCGGCTGCAGACCGCTCATATACTCCCTGGGATGTGTTTCCGCTTTAGGCCCTCACTGATTACCCCCGCGGGCCGCCGGAAGGTGGGACGGCCTTCGCCCCTGTGCCCCGACATCCCCTCGAGGGTATTGGCTAGAGAATATTGTTTTGGTCATCCGACCCATCCTGCCTCCAAAGGTTGGCATCCGCGGAGCAACTTTGCCGTCGTCAAGCCGGGAGAAGCTCGCATAAGATAACCCTTCCGCAACCCGGAATTTTCCGATTCTTCCTTGAAGGCAGCTCCCGCCAACCCCATGTTGCCAGGAAGCCCA
>Ga0308310_1001337_pt1 | contig 11026 bp, 5 predicted proteins | sample HotsprSampleMS65_FD_203672 | JGI IMG/M metagenome (GOLD analysis project Ga0308310, IMG submission 203672) | Hot spring phototrophic mat microbial communities from Mushroom Spring, Yellowstone National Park, Wyoming, United States - 20090730_MS65 ...
TACCGGGCCGCACGTAATAGCGCAAATACACGTCCCGCGGCATCTTGCGTACCAACTGCGGATCCAGCGAGAGATCCACGCGGTGCGCAGGAAGGAGATCGCGCCGTTCCTCACCCTGAGCGGCCCGCCCTGCAGCCGGACTGCTCGCCTCCACCGGTTTGACCGGCCGGATTGGGGGCGCCTCCTTAACTGAGCCCGGCTCGTTCGGACCGACTGGTGGTATCGGAAGGATCGGTGGGTTCATCGCGCTCCCTCGCGACGTCTCATCGGCGTTCCGTCCGCCCATCCTGTCAAAGATGATCGGCAAAACTGGCGAGGAACTTGAGAGGGAGCATCGTCGCTGTCGCCCCGGAGCGCTGCCGACCCGGACGCTGGCAGCGCTGCCCCAGCCAGCCGGGAGCGGCGCCTGCTTCCTCCAACAGCAGGGTAGGCTCGTCAGCCGGGCAGCCTCCTGCGCACGCGCTCACGCTACACGGGCGACGGTTCTCTTTCTCCCTGATATCGCAGCCCGCCGGGGAAATCTCTCGGCACTCGCGGGGCCGGCGCGGCCGCTCCGGGCGCAAACCGGTGGGCGACCGTCCCTAGCGGACGAGATCCAGGATCGAACTCCGGATGGAAGAGGAGCCATCACTGACCAGTGAACCTTCACTGCGCAAGCGGAAACGGCTGAGCAGCCCACGCAGCGTCCTGGCGACCTGCTGCAAGACCGAGGCCGTCTGCGCCATCTCCTCGATGCGGTTCCGCGCCGTGCCGACCGAACTCGCCATCGTCTCCGCCAGGGCTGCATTCTGCTGCGCGACGTCAGCGATCCGACGCATCGCACCCCGAATATCGTGGACCTGTGCGCCCAGCTGCACTGCCTGACGCTGGTTCTCATCGGCCAGCTGCGCGGTGCGCTCGAGTGTCTGCCGCACCGACTGCAACTGCTGGCGCAGCGCCTCCAGCTCGGCCAGCAGCCGCGCATTCGCCTCCGCGATCTCCACCGCTGCCGTCCGAATCTCGCCGAAGAACCCGACCACACGCTCGCTCTCGTGCACCACGACCGTAACGACAGCATCCCCCTCTTCCAGGGCACACGCTGCCTCCTCGACGGTCGCCACGATCCGCTCCACGATCTCGGTCACCCGCCTGGCCGCCTCTCCAGAGGAGGCCGCCAGCTTCTGCACCTCTTCGGCCACGACCGCGAACCCTTTCCCGGCCTCTCTGGCTCGAGCTGCCTCGATCGCCGCATTCAGTGCCACGAACGTCGTCTGGCGGGCCAGCCCCTGGATCACCTCGACGAACTGACCGATCGCCTGGACATGCTCGACCAGGGCCGTGATCGTCCGTCGCGTTGCCACCATCTGCTCCTGCACCGACCGGCTCAGCTCGGTCGCTCGCTCCACGAGCGCGCTCCCTTCGGTCGCACGGGTCGAGTTCTCGCGCGCACGCCCGGTCACCTCCAGACTGAGTTCGTGCACGCGACGTGCGGTATTCTCGGTGACCCCGATGACCTGCGTCGCTGCGCGCAATTCTCTCGCCTGCTCGACAGCGACCTCGACGACACGCCGCGCACGGCGCTCGCTCTCGTCGATCGCCCGCGAGCTGCTTTGGATCTGCTCCGCCTGCGCGACCGATCCAGCAGCGACTCGCTCGGCCACCTGCGAGAGCTCTTCAGCGAGCCTGGCTACCTCGCTGCTGAGCGCTTCGGTGGCCTCACCGCTCGCGGACACTCGCGACGCTGCCTCCCGCACGCGGACGAGCGACTCGCTCAGGTCGCTGACGGTGCTCGTGTACGAGATGCTGACTGCGCGGATCCGTTCCAGCATCTGGTTGAAGGCACTGGCCATCTGGGCGAACTCGTCAGCGCCGCGGATCGGGAGCGGTTCGGTCCGCACGGTGACCGTGCCGGTGAGATCGCCCGCCGCGAGCTGTCCCAGCGCACGCTCCAGTTCGCTGATTTCGCTCCTGGCCAATCGCTCGGCCGTCGTCGCCAGCTCGCCGATCGTGCGCAGCGGTGGCCGCAGCGACCAGAACCAGCCGACCAGGATGACCAGCGCGAGCCCGGCACAGGCCATGGCCATGAGCTGGAGAGCCGAGAGCTGGGATGCGATGCTCCAGCCTCGTCCCGCGCCGCCGGGCTCGCTCCCCGATGCAACCGCGGCGGCACTGGCCCAGAAGGACGCGAACGCTTCCCGCACGTTTTCACCGTCCTCGGGGGAGGCAGCCAGTGCTCACTCCACCGTCGCCCAGGCCGCGACGACCTGCCCCACCGCTGCACGCTCATCCGTCGTTTCACTAGCCCGCTGCAAGGCGGTCAACTCGCTGGTGACTCGTCGCGCCTGGGCGGACCACTCCTCCTCCGGTCCCTGCTGACTCCGCACCCGTTCCTCGAGCTGACGTGCCTGCGCGAGGACGCGCAGGAGATCGTTCGCCTGCCTGCCCTCGGTCTCCAGCGCGATCACCTGCGCCCGCAGGGACGCCAGCCAGAGCGCCCCCACGCTGCCGAGACCGAGAAAGACGAAGGCAGACGTCAGAAGCAGGGCCAACAATTTTTGCCGGAACCCCAGCCGCATCGTGCGACCTCCCCACTGTCTCCCAGGTACTATCGGTCGAGTACCGCCTCCCCTGAAGGGGGGACAGTGCGAGCACCATCGGGCCAGCGCAGCACAGGCAGCGCTGCGCCCATGAGCGCGGATCGGGCGGAGCAGGCTGCCACGACCGATCTCCGGTCTCGTCCGACCAGCCTCCTCGAGTCGCGAGTACCCGCACAACGTCTCGGCTGCGCCGGGAGTCTCTTGCATCGTCGAGCGCGGAGGCTCCGTCGGCCCTGCTCGATCGACACCGGCAAGTCTTCACTAGAATCCGCTGCTGCAGCGGAGTATGACGCGTTGGCGCTAGCTCGCACCCGAGCCGACTCCCCCGGCTCAGGCCAGCCGGGTGGCCGCCCTGCCTTCATCGCGCAGCACGCGCCGGCCATCCACCGCCCACCCCCGGCGTTCGCTCGGCCCAATCGAACCCGTCTTCGGCCGTGCGTCGGCCGGTGCACCGCCGGCCAGTCAAAGAGACTGGCTCAGCCGGGATCACCCCAGCCGAGCCAGCCCCGGCACGCCCGCGCTCGTCTTCAACCGCGCCGACCCAAGCAGACGCCCACCAGTTTCTCCAGCTCCACCACCTGAAGGAGACAATCAGGCAAGGTCGCCACGGACGGTACGATCTCGGCCAGTGGCCCCAGGTTGCCGGTCGGCTCGCGGAGTTCGCTGACCGGCACGCGCACGGTGCCGCGGATGCTCTCGCCGCGCAGCACCATCGGCCCCAGGCTGGTCAAGGTGACCACGTCGACCGCTTCGCCGTTGGTGCGGACCGGGCGATGCAGCACTCCGCCCAGGTCGAAGACCGGCACGATCTCCCCGCGGATATTGGCGAGGCCGAGGAAGCCCGCATCGTCGAGCGGCGTCGGTGTCACGCCGTCCAGTGTGGTGATCTCCCGCACCCGGTCGATCGGCACACCGTAAACCTCTGCCCCGAGGTTGACCGCCAGGACGTGCACCGTCTCCTCTTCGCGGGCGTGCTGCTGGTCGGCCGTCGTCTCCGCCTCGTCGTGCACCACCAGATGCCGGAACTGCTCGAGGAGTTGGCTCTGCTCCAGCTCGTCGAACTTGCTGTATACCGCGTTCGCTCCCGCCGCCCGCAATCGCTCGGCCAACTCCGCGCTGTTCGGTTGATCGCCGAGATACTGCGAGAGCACGACGATCGGCACGTCGGCTCGCACGGCGGTCTCTCCGCTGCGCACGACCTGGATCAGATCGAGCCCGCTCTTCCCCGGCAGGTTGTAGTCGGTGATGATCAGCGCCACATCGGGAACCCGCGCCAGGAACACCAGCGCGTCTTCCACGCTCCCCACCGCGCTGACTGCATAGCCAGCCCGCTTGAGCACCGCCTCCAGCGCGTCCCGGTAGAAGACGCTGTCCTCGACGATGAGCGCCTTCTTGCCGCGGACCGAGCGTGCTTCCTGGCGCGCCTCGTAGAGACGACGCAACTCGCTATGCACGAGTGTCGGGACATCCACCATGAGATAAACCCCATCGGACAAGTTGAGCAGGCCGGTCACACCATGCCGGTCGGACGGCTCCGGCTCCACCCCTACCCGGCCGATCCGCACGACCTGCGATGCGACAAAGCCGCACTCGAGATTGTCGGCCCGCAAGAGGACTGCGATTCCACCTTGCTCGGCACCCCCCTCGCCCATCCGGAGCGCCCGGTCGAGATCGATCAGCGGGATGAGCGCCTGCTCCGTCCGGTAGTAGATCCGCTCGCCGAAGATCGCCAGTTCCTCCGGCGTGAAGCGGACGATGCGGGAGACGAGTCGCACCGGCACGGCATAGCGGTGCTCGCCGTACCCCTTGAGGAGCACTAGCCGCTCGCCCAGATCGTCCTCGCTCGCCTGGTGCTCGTGCACCAGCCCCAACTGGACCTGCTCGGCCTGGATCCTGGCCATGGCCAGCCCGGCATCGGCCAGAATCTTCTCCGGCTCGAGGATCAGGACGATCTCGCCGGTCCCCAGCGTGGCCAGCCCGCTCACGCTCTCCACGCCACGCAACAGGTTCCCGACCGGCTTGACGATCAACTCTTCGAAACGCGCGATCCCGTCGCAGAGCAGCCCAGCCAGCGTCCCCTCGCCCCGCAGCACGAGCACGTAGTGCTTGCCGGCTCGCTTCTTGGCCCCGTCGCCCCGCTCCGGCCAGCTGGTCAGCGTGAAGAGCGGCACCAGCTGATCGCGCAACCGGAAGACATCCTGCTCGCCGTAATGCTCGATGTCGCGGTCGGTGATGAGCACGATCTCCTGGACCACGTTATAGGGAATGCCCAGGAGATACCCGCGCGCGGTGAAGACCAGCGTGTTCATCACCGAGACGGAAGTCGGCACCACCAGCCGGATCGTCGTCCCCTGCCCGGGCACCGACGAAATGCTCAGGCTCCCACCCAGTTCCTGCATCCGCACGGCGACGACGTCCAAGCCCACGCCGCGCCCCGAGAGTTCGGTCGCCCGGTCACGCGTCGAGAAGCCGGGTCGCAACAGGAGCGCATTGAGCTCGGCCTCGGTGAGCGTCGCTGCCTCCCGTGCGCTCACAAAGCCACGCTCGACCGCCTTCTGGCGCACCGCCTCGTAGTCGATCCCTTTTCCGTCGTCGCTCACCTCGATGACCAGGTTGGAGCCCTCGCGCATCGCCCGCAGTGCGATCCGCCCGCGCGAGGGTTTGCCGAAGGCGATCCGCCGCTCCGGCGATTCGATCCCGTGATCGACCGCATTGCGCAGGAGATGCACCAGGGGGTCGCGCAACTCCTGCAGGATACGCCGGTCGACTTCCAGGCGCCCACCGTCGATCACGAGGTCGACCTCTTTCCCGGTCGCGCGGGCCGCATCCCGCACCACGCGCGGCATCTGCGAGAAGAGCGAGGAGATCGGCTGCAGTCGCGTCAGGGCGGCGATATCCTGCAGCTCGGAGACCATCACCGAGAGCTTTTTGGAGGCTCCGACGAGTTCCCCGTCCTGCAGGTTGGCCGCCAGTGCGGTGATCCGGTTGCGCGTGACCAGCATCTCCTCGGCCAGCCGGCCCAAGCGGTCGAGCACGTGCACCGGCACCCGCACCGTCGAGCTGGTCAGCTCGGTCTCGCTGGCGCGCTGCTCGTCCGGGCGAGTCTCCCCCTCGCTCGTCGGCCCACTGGTCGCTGGCGTCGCGTCGCCGGCCGCAGCGTCCACCCCCGCGTGCGGGCGCTCGAGCGCGCGCTCGGCGGCCTGTTGCAGGCGTTGGGTGAGTGCCGGCAGTCCCTCCGGTAGCTCAGCCTGCCCGGCCAGGAAGGCCAAGTACCCTCGCACCAGCGAGACCGTCTGCAGCAAGAGATCGACATGCTCGGGATGCACCGGTGCACCCTTGCGCAGCACGTCGGCCAGGTGTTCGGCGGCATGCACCAGCGCCACCAGATCGCTCAGGTTCAGGTAGCCCGCGCTTCCCTTGGTCGAGTGGAGATGGCGGAACACCTCGTTCAGGAGCCGTTCCTTCTCGGCAGGTGACTCGGCCCGCTCCAGCTCGACCAGGGCCGGCTCGATCGACTCGAGCCGCTCGCGCGTCTCCTCGATGAACATCTCGATCAGCTCGCGGTCCTCACCCATCGCTCCGGTTCCTCCCCCGCTGTTGCCAGCATCACCAAGCTCCACGCCCGTTCCCGTTCGCACCAGCGCTGACCGGCACCCGCGACGCTGCCGGTTCGGACCAGCCGCGCCCGTTCGCCTCGACCGGTGCCCGCGCCGGCTCGCCGGCCGCCACGCGGAACCGCTCGACCAGCCGGGCCAGCTGATCGGCCAACCCCACCAGCTGACCAGCGGCTGCTGCGATTTCGCCGACCTGGGTCGCCATCTGCTCGGTCGCTGCCGACACCTCCTCGGCCGCCGCCGCGTTCTGCTCGGCCACGCCCGTCACCCGGCGGATCGAACCGCGCACTTGCTCGGCCGTCGACGAGAGCTCGCTGGCCGAGGCAGCGTTCTCTTCGGCGATCGCGGCCGTGTCCTCCATCGTCGCCCGGAGTTCCGAGCTCCGCTTGGCGATCTCCTCGAGCGAGGCCAAGAGCTCGCGGTTGCGTTCGGCCACCTCCTCGGCAGCCTGGCGGATGGCCGCGAACACCTCGGCCACCTCGCGCGCCTCGCTGCTCACCTGCGTCACCGAGCCGGCGCTCTCCGCCATCGCCGTCACAGCTTGCTCGACCGTGCGCTGGATTCCCTGCACCATCTGGGCGATCTCCTGCGTCGACGCGGCCGAGCGCTCGGCCAGCTTGCGCACTTCTTCGGCCACGACGGCGAAGCCCTTCCCCGCCTCGCCGGCCCGCGCCGCCTCGATCGCGGCGTTCAGCGCCAGGAGGTTGGTCTGCTCGGTCAAGTCGGTGATCACCTGGACGATCTGGCCGATCTGCTTCGAGCGCTCGCCCAGTTCCTGGATCGCCCGTGCCGTCTCCTCCACCTGGGCACGCACGCGGTCCATCGCGCCGAGTGTCCGCTGCACCACCGCGCTGCCGCTCTCGGCCTGCTCGCGGTTGCGCCCCGCTCGTTCGGTCACGCCCCGCGCCAGTTCCCCCACCCGCTGGTTGCGGTCGGCCATATGCTGGACCAGCTCGGTCGCCCGCTGCAGCGCGCGCCCCTGCTCCTGCGCCGCCTTGGCCACCGCCTGGATGGTCTGGCTCATCTCCTCGACCGCGCTCGAGGCGCTGCTCACCTGCTCCGCTTGCGTCGCCGACCCCTGGGCCACATCCTGGATCGTCCGCGCCACCGCATTGGTCGCCTCGGCGATCTGCGTCGAGAGCGCCTGGGCCTGCGCGCCCGCCTCGCCGACCTGGCGCACGGCCAGCCGCACCTGCCCCACGAGCTGCGCCAGATCATCCAGTGCGTTCCCGAAGGCGCTCCCGACTGCGCGCAGCCGCTCCAGCATCCGGTTGAACGACTGCGCCATCCGCGCCAACTCGTCGCGTCCGCGGACCGGCAGTGGTTCCATGGTCACTGCGAAGCGCGCGGTGAGATCCCCGGCCGCCAACTTGCCGAGCGCCGCCTCCAGCGCGGCCAACTCCTGCTCGGCGAGCTGCTGGCTGGCCCCCGCGATCTCGGCCACTGTGCGCAGGGCAGGCCGCAGCACCAGCAACCCTCCCAGGAAGGCGACGACCGCCAGGCCAGCCGCACCGAGCATGGCGAAGCGCAGCATGGTGAGCGCGCTCTCCGCCCGTTGTGCGATCGCCTGGGCATCCTTGAACGACACCTGCTCAAGATTCCTGATCGTGTCCAGGAGCGCCGCGAACTTCTGCGCCGCATCACCGGTCATGTTCTGCTGCGCGGCGACCAGGTCGTCCTTGCGGGAGAACTGGAGCGTCCGCTCGGCCGACGCTCGATAGGTCGTCCAGGCCTCGCGCACGGCTGCCGTTCGCTCCTGTTCCTCCGGGGTGTGAGCCAGCGCCTGCAGCTGGTCCAGCCCCTGGGCGATCTGGTTGTCCAGCTCGGCGATCCGCTCGTCGAGCTGCCGGCGGTAATCGGCATTGGTCGCGGCACCCACGTGGGCCACGACGCTCGCACGTACCTCCGCCATGCGGCGCCCAGTCTGCCCGAGCACGATCAGCATCTCGTTCATCTCGTTCACTTGCTGCACCGCGCTGCGGGTCTGGCCCAGCCAGAACCAGCCGATCGCACCGAGGAGCACGAAGATCGCGGCCATCGCCGCCAGAATACCGAGTACCTTTTCCCGGAAACCGATGGTCATGGCTACCCCCTTCCACTCTTCATCGCATCTGCTGGAAGCTTTCGGCAGGGAACCAGCCAGACTTGAGCGGCGCGCGGCGGACCAGGACCTTTCGGGGATACCCCACCCCGGATTGCCGGCCCTCGCGGGCCGGCGGGTCAGGCACCGCCTGACCCCGACAGGACGGGCGATACGGCCCCACCGTGGCAGGTATCGGTTGCACCGGCGACGTGCCGACCCATCGGTGTAGGGGCGAAGCAGCGCCTCGCCCGCCGCGCCGCGGGCGCGGCACATTGCCGTGGCGTGTATCGACCACGTGCACGATTTCACCGGTAACGGGACGATCGCCCTACGACGGTATTGCCGGCCCTCCCGGGCCGGCGGGTCAGGCGGAGCCTGACCCCTACAGGACGGGCGATACGGCCCCACCGTGACAGGTATCGGTCGCACCGGCGACGTGCCGACCCATAGGTGTAGGGGCGAGGCGCTGCCTCGCCCGCCGCGCCGTGGGCGCGGCGATTCCGCGTGGCCGACACGTCTCGCACGACACGCAGCGCCGATCAGCCGAGCGGCTGTATCCTCGACCGCCCGGCCGTGAACGGCCGGGCTCAGTCCCCAAGCCGGCTGAAGCCGGCTGACCCCAACGGCGCCTGCACCCAGCCGATCGACTCGGGCGCCTGGGCGCCTCACAGCCCCCTTCAGGGGGCTTGCGGACTGAGCCCGGGGCTTCAGCCCCGGGCGCACGGCTGGCGCCCATCCCCGCCGTGATCTCCATCCGTACCCCGGCGACGGTGTCATTCCCCGGCCCTGCTGGGCCGGCGGGTCAGGCACCGCCTGACCCCTACAAACTGGGCACAGCACCCCACCGACAGACCCGAATGCGCGACCGGGGATGCGGCACCCCACCCTCTGTAGGGGCGAGGCGTTGCCTCGCCCACCGCGCCGGATGGCGCGGCCATTCCGCAGCACGAACGGGCGCATCGCGATGGGAATGGCACATCCTCGATCGGCGACGGGACGATGACCGGCCCTCCCGGGCCGGCGGGTCAGGCACCGCCTGACCCCTACAAAGCGGGGCCGATCACCTGACCGGAGCCGGCCATTCGGCGCACTGGTGCTGAACCGCCCAACCTTGTAGGGGCGAGGCGCTGCCTCGCCCGCCCGCGCCAGAGGCGCGGCAGACCCCTATGGCGTGCCTTGACCATGTCCAGGATCCTACTGGCACCGGGACGATCGCCCTACGACGATATTTTCCCGGCCCTCCCGGGCCGGCGGGTCAGGCACCGCCTGACCCCTACACGAGGGGGCTACACCCCCCAACCGTTGCAGGTGGAGACTCCACCGCTGATGCGCCACCTACCCCTTGTCGGGGCGAGGCGCCGCCTCGCCCGCCGCGCCAAAGGCGCGGCAGACCTCCTTCACCCACCCGTAGCGTTGGCAATTCCGATTCCACGACCACCATCGCACCGCGCGCTCATTGCCGGCCGCCCTGGGCCGACGGCTCGGGCACCGGGTGCCCCCGACCAGCCGAGCGGTCACCTGTGGATTCGCCGTCGGCACACTGGCACGCGGTGCACTGCGCACCCCACTGACCACAGCAAAACAGGGCGTGGGGAGTTCCCACGCCCTGCTGACCTCCGCCGCCCGTTCAGGTCCACTGCCCGGTCGAGACCAGCCAGGCTGTCTTGTCCTTCTCCTTGCCGTCCGGCGCTCCCCAGAGCGCCTTGAGCGCCAGTACCTCCGACACCACGAACAGCCAGACCGTCTGCTTCTCGTACTGCGGCGGCTGCCCCTTCACCGGCTTGACCGGCCGCTCGCTGTAACCGAAGCTCGCCTGCAGAATGACCCACTTGCCGTTTTCGAGTTCGGCCGGAAACTGTGCCGGCACCACCGCCTCCACGCCATCCAGCAAGATGTAGAGAGGCCGCTCCAGCTTGCTCCGCCAGGCGCGGGCCAGCACCCCACAGGTCGCCACGTTGCAGACCTCATGGTAGGCCGCCAGATCCATCTCCTGCGCTTCGCTGAGCTGCACGCCCTCCTTCCCGACCACTGGTGCCTCGCGCGTCGCTGGCGGCCGGCGCATGCCGATGGCCCCCCAGTCCAGCGCTTCCGCCAGGGGCTGCAGGAGAAAAGCCGGCACCTGCTCCTCCTGCAGGTTGATCCGGAAGCGGGCCAGCGCCCACCCCGTGCCCGGCTTGAACTTCCCACGCTCGAAGACCGCCCCGACGATCGATTCCGGCAGGAAGCCGACGCTGATGCCGAGCAGCGTCGCCAGATTCTCGGCCAGGGTCGGCAAGAGGTACTGCTCCCAGAGCACCGGGCGGTACTTCTGCGGCACCTTCGGGTTGCGCGTCAGCGGTGCCGAAGTCGGGAAGACCGGCGCGACTTTGACCGACATCGCTCGCTCCTCGTTGCTCTCAGCCCTCCTTGGCCGCGAAGCCGACGTCCAACGTCGGTGCATCGGGGAGCCCGACCTGAACACGCACGGCCGCGCCGCTGGCCAGGCTGGCCCCTACGTTCAAGCTTTTGGCTCCACTCACGTAAACCGGCAGGCCGAGCCCCATCTGCAGCCCGACGCTGGCCAGATGCCGCTGGATCTGCCCAGCCAGGATATTGGTGAGTTCCCGCACCGCATCCTGCAGCATCTCGTCCTCACCGTCCGGTCGCTCGCCCAGGAGTACCTCGGCGACCGAGGCGAGGGCCTCGAGTTCCCCGCCCAGCCAGACCACCGCCTGGAAGCCGCCCCCGCTGGTATCGACCACCGTCACCAGGGC
>Ga0308310_1001338_pt1 | contig 11019 bp, 9 predicted proteins | sample HotsprSampleMS65_FD_203672 | JGI IMG/M metagenome (GOLD analysis project Ga0308310, IMG submission 203672) | Hot spring phototrophic mat microbial communities from Mushroom Spring, Yellowstone National Park, Wyoming, United States - 20090730_MS65 ...
TCGCCGCCGCGCGCGAACAGGCGCTCCAGCTCGAACGCGAACTCGCGCGCACGCGCCAATACGCCGCGCTCACCCTCGCCGACGCCGAAATCCAAAACGCCCAACGCCAACTCCAAATCCTCCAGCAACAAGGCGCAGCGCGAGAACTGCTCAAAGCGCAAGAAACCGCCATCCTGCAAGCCACCGAACGCAGACTCCAGCTCGAACTCGAAACGCTTGAGGCGGTACAAGAACAGCTGCGCATAGACAAAAGCCGACTCGCCGTCCAAATCCAACTGCTCAGCGTACTCGGCGACGCCTCGCTCGCACAACGCAACGCGCTGCTCCAGCAAGCCATACAAATCGAAAAATCGCTCGCCGACACCGAAGCGCGCCTAACCACCATCCGCAACGAACTCCGCATCCTCAAACAAGTCGGCGACGCAAACAACCCCTTCGCCTACTGGCAAGCCGCGCTCCAATCCGCACTCCAGCAACTCAACCGCGACCTCGCCGACGCCCTGCTTGGGCTAAGACGCGCCGCGAACCCGCTCAAAGACTTCTTCCGCAGCCTCGCGCGCGACTTCCTGACCATTTTGCTGCGCGAGCTGCTCAACCCGCTCTACCTCGCGCTCCAAGCCGTCGCCCAACAGATCGCCGCCGCCGTCCTCAGCGCGTTCGGCGTCCAATCCGCTGCAACCGCCGCGCTCTCCAATACCGCGCTCGGCGCAGGGCTCGCCGCGCTCGGCGGACCGCTCGCCGCCGCAGGCATCGCCTACGCTGCAGCGCCCGCGCTCAATCTCAACCCCACAGGCGCAGCGCTCGGCGCAGGCGTTGGGTTCCTTGTCGGCGGCCCTATCGGCGCGCTCATCGGCGGATTCGCAGGCGGACTCTTCGGCAGGCGATCCAACAGCCCGCCCCCGCCGCAAATCCTACCCATCAACGCGCCGCGCGTAGTTCGCAACGATATCCGACTCTACATCGACAACCGCGAGCTCGCGCGCGCCGTCGTGACCAACGCCTACTAACCATGCCGCGCAACTACCAACCCCTCATCGGCCACATCCGACAAACCGCCTACCGCGTCTACAACGACGACGGCTCGCTCCAAGCCGCCTCCCCGCGCGCCCCGGAAAACACACCCGCAACCGCCGCCTACAACCAACCCACGCGAGTCCGAATCGAAATCAAAAACACGGGATACGACATCGGATACACCCTGCACGCGCTCCTCGAATACCGCATCAATAGCGGCGATTGGCAACCCTGCACCACAACCACGCCCGCGCGCATTACCAACTCCACCCACTACGACACGGGCGACCCAACCCTCACCGACCGACTCACGACCAACACAGGCAATTATGTCACTGGGCGCGGAGTCGATACCCAAGCCAGCGCGGGCGGAATCAACCTCGACATCAACCAACACACCGAATGCGAATGGAATATCACACTCCACACACCTATCGCGCCAGGAGATGTGGTACAATTCCGAGTGGTCGCGCTCCCATCCGCATGGAACGGCGACCCCGACAACTACACCGCCTACACGCTCATCTACGACCATTACCCAACACTCACACTCACAGGAGACACAGGAGATACCACAATGGCAATCGAAACCGTCGCCAATCTGACCGACTACGGAATCGCTATCGCGAGCGACGAAACCAAAGCCTACCGCGCCGTCGCGCTCATCGACGCAATCAGCTCCGACCTCGCCCCGCGCGTCAACCGCATCCTGACCTTGCAAGGGCGGGGCAGCCTCAGCCCAAGACGCGCCCTTACTGCGCAAGTGTGGACGGAAGGCTCGCTCGTCGCCGAACTCACGCCCAACCACGCGCCCTACCTCCTTATGCTCGCAGGCTACGCGCCGACCACCACAGGCACCAGCGCGCCCTACACCCACACCTTCAGGCTCGGCACCGACCAACCCACCAAATCAGGCACCATCGTCGCTTGGCACCGCAACGGCACGCCGCCCACCCACGAAGTCTATGCGGGACTGAGCGCCCGCCGACTGAGCCTCGACTACAACGCCGAAGCCGCCGACACGCTCCAGCTCACGCTCGACCTACTCGGACTCATCTACGGCGTCTCCCAAACCACCACCCGAACAGACCTCTTTACCGCCGCTAACCCGCCCGCCGACGCCGAACCGCCCTTCGCACAACCCTTTACGCTCGTCGAACTCCCCACAGGCACGACCCTCACACGCGCCATACGCGCGAGCGTTACCATCGACCTCCAGCGCGACCTGCGCTGGACGCTCCGCGCAAGAGCCTTCGCGCGCAGCCAGCAGCCCATCCGCGCTGTGCGCGTCACGGGTAGCCTCACGCTCGTTTTTGAAACCGACGCCGATATCAAACGATTCCTGAACCAAACCGCCAGCGCACCCTACATGCACGCCGACGCGCCCAGCGCGCCGCAAGCCTCGCTGCGACTCCGAGCCACCAACACGCTCACAGGCAGCGCACGGCGCGAAATCGAACTCCTCCTACCCAACATCACCTTCACCAGCCTCGGCAACCCCAAACGCCGCGACGAAATCGTCACTGTAGATCTCGAGTTTGAGGCGCTCTACGACCCCGCATCAGAGTCGGTTGCACAAATCATCGTCGTCAACAGCGCAACCGCCGCAACCTACGCCGACGCCACACAAACCATCGCGGGCATCGGACTCTAATGCGACTCCTCGCCCAACTCGCAACGCACCAACTCCTCACAGACCTGAGCGCGCAACCGCCGCTCGCGACTGACCCGTTCCGCATCGCGCCCCTGCGCTGGGCGCGGGGCGCCGCCGCCCCGCGCTACCAGCCGCGCACGAACAGCCCCCACCCGCGCACCATCCACATCCCGAACAGCAACGACAAAGCCTACCTCCTCATCCCCAACGCGCCCAACGCGCCCTTCTGGCGACTCGTCCTCGGCAACGGCGACTACACCCCCACGGGCAACCTCGGCGTCTACCTCTCCAAACAGGGCACATACGCCCTCACCCAAGCAGGCACTATCGCTATCCCCACAAACACCTACACCACGACCGACTTTGACCCAACCCAGCTTCAGGGCGGCGGAACCGTACAACCATCCCTCGCCCTTATCCAACTCAACAACGCAACCGCAACCGCGCACGAACTCGGCGACCTGCTCCTGCTCGCAGGCGTAGACCTCGAACCCATCCTCGCAAACCTCGCGCCCACCGAAACCAACTACGACATCAGCCTCTTCGCGCCGCTCACCGACAACGCGCTCGCCGCACGCACGCTCCGCACACGCACCTACGACATCGATCTCCTGCTCCCACGCACACACCCCGCGTACCCGTTCCTGACACGCATCCGCGACTACGACCACCTCTACCTCGATTTCAACAACCGCTACATGCCCGTCGCGCTCGCCGACTTCACCCAAACCCCCACAGGCGGCATGCTCTACGCCCTGCGCCTCAAACTCGCCGCAACCGCCCCCTACGCTCATACCCACGCGCGCTACATCCAAGCCGCTACTTACACAGGCGGCGCCCTGGCTTACACCCTGCCCGGCGACGCGCCCGCGCCCGTCGAAATCCGCATCCGCATCGCAAGCGCACCTCCATCCTCGCCCATCACAGTCCTCACCCCAAGCGCAAACGCCATAGTCGCCATCCAACCCAACAGCGCGGGCATCTGGAGCATCCACGATTCGGGGCGCATCTACCACACACCCCTCACAGCGCCCGCCGCGCTCACGGACCGAACCGACACGCTGCTTGCGGGCACGCTCCCGCTCACACTCCCGCCAGGCGACGGACACCTCGCCCTCGAACACGACGCCGCCTACAACATCACACACATCACCCTCGCCGCCTACCCGCGATACCAACCCGAACCGATCCTATAACCCATGCGACTCTACGCCATCTTCCGCACCAACTACCGCAACGGGTGGAAGCCCATCCACACATGGCGCGCGCCCACCCTCACCGTCACCTACACCCGCGCAGGCTACACAGGCGACGCCGCCTTCGAACTCGACGCCGACCTCCCGCTCGGCGCAGAACTCCAACTGCTCGACGACGCCCACACCACACGCTACCTTGCTGTCATCACCGACAAAACCTACCGCGCACACAGCAACGCCTACCAATACCGCGCCCGCGGAATCTGCGAACACTTCCTCGATCTCCCATGCCCATACACCGACCTAAACCGCCAAGCCGAACGCACAGGCGCCGCACAAGCCATCTGGGAATACCACCTCGCCAACCACCTCGCCAAACACACCCCGCGCTACCAGCCCGTCTATGACCTCAGCCTCGCCAGCCTCAGAACGCGCGACATCCAACTCCGCACCGTGCGCGACGCCTACAAACTCTACCAGTCGCTCAAACCCTGCCGCATCACACCCGAAATCCTTCCCACAGGGCGCATCCGCATGACTCTCGAAGACCTCCCGCTCACCAAATACCCGCTCCCAAAAGACGCACTCTGGGAAATCACCGAATCTATCCGAGAGACCTACACTCGGCTCAGCATCGCGAACCCCGCAAACCAACTCATCCCCGACCGCAGGATTGCAAACCCAGAATACTGGCAACTCGTTGTGCCAGCAGGCGCAACCGCATCGATTACACCTCTTGACCCAAACCACTACGGCTACCTCGGCGCATACGCCACACGCATCGATTGCGATGTCGCACTCTCCGTCTGGGTCGGCATCCAACTCAGGCAGCCTATCCGCGCCCCCAAAAACAACTCAGGTGGGTACGCCCCCATCACCATCGGCTACTACGCCCGCGGCGACAACGCCCGCGTCCGCATACGCGTCAACGCCGCCACATCCCCCGACGAAGTGTTCAACAACCTAAACATCGGCTACACCGAAACCGCCTACACCCTCACACCCACCACCGACGAGCTGATGCTTACCATCGAACTCCAACCCGCCACACTCACACTCCCCGCCGCACTTGTCCTCGACGGCGTCTACGCCATCCCAGGCAACCAGCCTCTATCCGAGCGCAACTACCCACCCCACAAACCCGTCACCGCGCAGATTCCTTCCCACCTCACGGCAGGTGTCATTGCAACCATCGACGCTGCCCTCCCGCTGGGTGGCAATGTCTACGACCTCGTTGTGTACTGGGCACCGTTCCAAACCGCGCCGCCCGCAGGCGCGCCTATCCAAATCCTGCAACCCACGCGCTACCTCACCGGCAGCGTCGTCTCCAGACCCAACCCCACCGTGCTGCGCGTGCAACTCGCCGACCCTTTCGCGCCCCAACCCGGCGACACGCTCTACCTCATGCACGGCGCAGCCGCCGACTCCGAAGCGCGCCTCGACACGCGCTACGGCGACATCGATACGCCCATCCACCTCAGCCCAACCGACCTCGCGCACCTTATCGCCGCCTACGCCAACCCCACCGCAACACTCACCGCGCAGCTTCCGCCCACATACCCCCTGCCTGAAATCGGGCAAGCGGTTCCACACCCACGCACGAACGAACCCCTCGTCATCCACGAAATCGAGTGCGCAATCGCCAGCGGCGAACTCGCAGGCGTCCAACTCAAAGCGGGCGCGCCCGAACCCACCCTGCGCGCCCTCCTGCGCAAAATCCCCACGCTCAAACCACGCGAGCCGTAAGGGGTTTTCGGTTGGTTCGAAAAAACCGCCGCCGCGCGTCAGCTGACACAAACCGCGCGACGGCAACTTTGACCCTTAGAGACGGAGGAGACGGAGTCGGTCTAAAACGGATCCTTCGGCAAAATCACGCCTACCCCATCCACTTCAATAGGGTACGAATACCGAACGCCGTCAACCCCGCGACCCGCGCCGCGCTCGTCAACCTTAGCCGAACGCTCGCCCTCGGCGCGAGGCTCCGCCTGGGGCTCTGTCCCGACGACCGCCTCGCTCACTGGCGCAACTGCGCCCTCATACCGCTTTCGCCTGCTCATGCCTACACCACCACAAACGCATAGATCCGCCGCACAAGCCGCACGCGGCGCATCACCTTATACCCCTCGCGACTCCCGTCGTCGCTTGTGTTGCCCTCCACCGTCACCACCGCCCCAAGCGGCAACCGCTTGACCACAATCCCGCTATGCGCCACGCGGCCCAGTGCAGGGTAGTAAAACAACGCCACCCAGCCCTCCTGCGGCTGCACACCCGACGCGATTTCCTGACTCGTCACCAGTCGCCCCTCGCGCTTTGCCCACGCCAGCAAGCTCGGCGTCCAACCTGTTTTCGGAAAATTTATCTGCACCCCCAGCTCTTCCGCCGCTTTGTGGACGCAAAAGCTCACGAACGCCGTACACCACGGCTGACCAGGGTTGAGCCCCACAAACCGCAAAAAACTGTCCACATGCGGACCGCGATTGCTCCCGCGCGGCGACTCCTCTACCCCCACATATCGCTGCGCCACCTCCGCCGCCTTGCGCCCAAGCGCGGTCGGACGATCCAACGCGACCTGCGCGCCCTCGGCGTCCAAACGCAACCTGCGCCACAAGAGGTGATCTAGCGCCCGCAAAACCACCCAACCGCGCGCCAGCGTCCACACCAACCCGCCCACGCCAACCAACACGATCGCCTCAAGCATCCTGATTGCCCTCCTCGCGACGACGCAAACCCGCAGGCGCGCCCAACTGCTGCTGCAACATCACCTCGATATGATCCAGCTGATGCTTGACCGCAAGCGCCCACTCCAACAACCGCTGCAGGCGGCTGGTAACCACCACGCTCAAAAACCACATGAGCCAGATACTCACCGCAACCGGATAGCCAAGATCCTTAATCGCGTTCGTGATCTCAGTCACCAGACTCCACCCCCAAAATCTCCCGAATCACCTCGTAATGCTCGCTGCTCACCAGATCCCGCAAAGCCTCCAACGCCGCGCGCGCCTTCTCCTCGCGCGTGCGCGCAAGGCGCAACGCCTCAATCTGCATCCGTTGCAACTGAATCTGCGCTTGCATACTGGGAATCTCCATAAATGAGGGACTCTGGGTGCGCTCGAGGAACTGACGAAGGTGCTTCCGATGTGTGTAATACACCTTCTCGCTCACAGTATACCCGCGCTCCGCCAAAAAATGCAACACCTCCCGCACAGGCGCGCGACGCTCGATCAGCTCCAACAACGCCTCCTGCACCTCCGCAGGCGCCGCGCACAATCGGCACCCCTTGCGCACCACCAGATTGAGCAATTCCCACCGGCGCATTACCCAACCTCACCCCGCGCATGGCGCACCTGCACCACCACACGCACTGATGCATACCGCACAAACGGCATCGATTGCTCGCCCTCGATCGGCGGCGAAAAATCTACCAACCCCGCCTCCTGTATTAGCCAAAGCTCGCTCTGCGGTTCTCGCTCCAACACCTGCACAACCGCATCGCATAACTGAATCAACTGCCGCATCAGGCGCTCCTCTTCCCTGTGCGCATGCGCAATCACCACCATCACGGGGATCACCCGCTCGCGCCGCCCAACGCCCACCCCGCCGAGAGTGCGCGTCGCCAAACTCTCGCTGTCCAGCTCCACAGCCACGATCGGCATCGCCGAAACGCGCCGCAAATCGGGCAACCCGAAATAGTAGTCCTTAGGTAGGGGACAATCGTCATACACCGTCGGGTGGCCTCGGATTGCGCGTTCAACACCGTCACGCAACTTATCCAACACCAACTGCAACACCTGCTCCGTGCGCGTCATTAGAGCCGCCTCCCCACACGAAACTCAGGCTCCCCATCAGGCAAATCCGCAATCGGCTCAGGCGCAGGCGCATCAGAACGGGGCAAACTCGCCTCCCCGCGCGCCACAGCGCGCAGCAACTCCCGCGCCGCGCGCGCCTCCGCAGCAAACGGGTTCACCGCCGCCTGCGGATATGCAAGCACAAACACGCGCTCACACGCCAAACTCACCACCCAGCCCCTAAGCGCAACCACAGCCTCCGCATCCGTAATCGGCAACGCATACCGATTGCGCAAATACGTATGCGCCTCTGCCTCCACCTGATCAAGCAACGACTCGACCTGAGCCTCTGTCGGCACAGAGGTCGCTGTAATCGCTATCTTCGCGTCGCTCAGCCGCGCGCGAAGGTCGTCAACGGATGCGTACCGAGGCATACACCAAGTATACCCGCATCAGGTATACTCCATAACGCTATGCCCCTCACGCCAACCCTCATCGGACACCTCTCACAAGGCGACGCGCAAGCCGTATCCCGCCAAAATCGGCTCCCCGTCGACGCGACCGCGCCCGACACCCTTCTCATCACCGCAACTGCCGTCACCGACACCAACCGCGACCTGCTGGGCAGCACCAGCACGGAACTGCCGACGCTGGATGGGTGCATGCAGTACCGCAAACTCGTCTGGTTCTACTTCCGTGCAAGCGATGCTGCCACCACCTACCGCGTTCTCGCACGCGCGACTGACCCTAACGGCGCACCGCTCGGCGCGGGCTGGCAAGAGATTGTGCCCGCCACGCCGCTGCCTGGCGGAGCAAGCAGCTGGGGACGCATCGATATCCCCGCAAGCAGCGACGGCTACTACGACCAGTACCGCATCGAAGTCCAGCGCACAGCGGGCAGCAACTACAACTTGACCAGCAAGATCGTGGGGGTGCGCTGATGCGCGTGCTGATGGTGATTGCAGGCGGGGAACGAGTGGAACGCGAGCGACGGAGTGTGATGCGCCGACTCGGCGTCGCTTGCGATGTTGCAGTGTCAGCTGCCGGCACGCTACGGCTAAGACGCGCCGACGGGACAAGCACAACCATCGATATCAGCGGCGCGAACAACGAACCCGACGGCAACGCGCACCAGCTCTTGCAACAATACGACGCCGTGCTGGTCTACGCCGACGGCAGACTGAACGCCAATCAGGGGAGTTCGCGCTTTGCCAACTGGACGAAGTTCAGCCCGTGCCCACCCATCGTGTACCATCGCATCAACCTTACCACGCAGAGCCTGAGCGCAATAGGCGTCACCCTGCCCAGCGATTTCCCAATCCGACCTGTGGACGCCAGCAACTTGCCCAGTAGCGCAGAAACGGACGCTTTTCGGTTGCAGACGAACACCACTGCAGGCGGACAGGCGCACAAAACCGCTGGAATCCGCGTGCAGTTCACACGCGAGAACCGTCAAGCATACTTGCCCGCGTACCATGTTACACAGACATCTTCGGTTGATTCTACACCTGTTTGGTTGTACCGATTAGACCTTGCCAAGCACAGTGCGCTGGGCGCAAACGGCGAGATTCTGGCAACGCCGATTTCCGAAGACCTCGCGTTTCCAACCGATGCGTTCGTCGCCTATCGCTACAAGCACACCTACTGGCTGCCCGCGCATTCGCAATCTGATTTCGGTTCTCCGGCGTGGCAATTGCTCGAACCGCGCTTGGACTTCTGGACGCTGTACGGGCTGAAACTCGCGGGCGTGCCTGTCGCAAACGATGTGCCGTTGGTGTTCTGTGTTGACGATGCGCTGACTTTGCCCGCGAACCTGAGCTTTATCCCCAGCTATGCCGACTTTGGCAAAGTGGCGTATACGACCTACGAATACCTCGCGAACTTCCATCGGCGCACGGGTTGCGTTACGGTCTGCGGGTTACTTACGGGTAGTCGTTACAACCGTGTCAGCGAACCAAGCGGTACATTCTCGCGGATGCACTGGGATTTGGTGATGCGCAACCGTCTCTGGACGGGCAGCGCGTGGGTGGACTTGGACAGCGCGACGCAGCGCTGGATTCAGCAGTGGCATCAGCTGCTGCTGCGCGAACACAGGCACGGGCTGCCCTGCACAATCCACGACCATACGATACGGCATCGTCAGAACCGTGTGTGGTCGAGTTTCACGCGCCATAGCGATAGCGGGTATGCGTATGCTGCGCCGAACGATGTGCCGAAACGCCGCGCGCCGATTTACATTCCCGCGCGTGGCGAGCCGCCTGCGGGTGCGGTAGCGGTGCAAGGCGCGGACGGCGAACGGTACTACGCGCTCTATCCGACGGACGCTACCCGTGCGGACTATTTCACAGGTACGGGTGAAACGATTACGAATCTTGAGATGATGGACTATTACGGGGCGCGGGTAGCGTGGGAGTCTGTGGTAGCGGAGGTGCATGCGTTGGGTTTTCCCGATGCGCACGGCGGCAACGAGAACCGCTTGATTATTAGCCCGAACTTTCTATCGGGGGGACCGAACATCTGGCGCGTGTTGTACGAGATTGGCTATCGCGCGGTGCGGACAGATTATCCCTGCGGCAATTCTACGCTCACGGACGCGGAAGCTGACCGTAATGTGATTCCGATTCGGCGCGAGTTTGGTGGGTTGCGGTTTTTCGATTCGGTGAATTTCGATATCGGTTCGGCGACGGCGGGTACACACGGTTTATACTCTACTGCGGGTACGCAACATGCGGTTGGGATACTCGGTTTAGACTTGGGCAACGACATTACAGGGATTTGGAATACAGATCGCGAGGCGGCGGCGCGTCGGGCGTTTCGGCGGATGGTGGGGTACTTGACGCATCTATGGCTGGCGTGTGGGGGCGGTACTTTTTTCCCGACCTTCCACCCGCCGAATTTGACTTGTGCGGATACAAGCGACCCGCTTCGGCGGTTCGATGTGAGCGATCCGAATTTGCGGTTCAATCTGCTGGTGGAGTTGTACGAGAACATGGCGGTTGTGGTGGAGTTGCTTTATGGGTATGTGCGTTTTGGGACGGTAGCGGATGTGATTAATGCGCAGGCGCGATATTGCGAGGGGTTGTAGTGTGGAAGGATGCGCGGCTAACGGCGCGCCTGCACCACCTTCTGCAGAATCGCCTCAATCTTTGCGACCTGCGGTTGCGCGGTGAACGATTCCAGCACGCGCTGGTGGGCGTTCTGGGCGCGGCGGGCGCGCTCATCAGGGCTTTCGATAATCTCCACCAGCGCGCGCGCTAGCGCGTCGGGGTCTTTCGGCGGCACGAGCCAGCCATGAACGCCGTCGGTAATCGCTTCGGGGATGCCGCCTGCGGTGGTCGCCAAAATCGGCAGCTCCGCCCACATCGCCTCC
>Ga0308310_1001343_pt1 | contig 11008 bp, 10 predicted proteins | sample HotsprSampleMS65_FD_203672 | JGI IMG/M metagenome (GOLD analysis project Ga0308310, IMG submission 203672) | Hot spring phototrophic mat microbial communities from Mushroom Spring, Yellowstone National Park, Wyoming, United States - 20090730_MS65 ...
ACCCAAAAGCGCAGCATCGAGCCCGGCCTAAGCACCCACCGGCTCATCCTGCATCAGTTCGAAGCCTGGAAGGAGATAGACCTACCCGACAACTGGCAGTTGCTGCTGCAAGCCCGTCCCACCCAAGAATACGCCCGGCTGAGTCCCCTTGAGGTAAGCATGCTTACCCGGGTTCAAGGGAAAAGCCTGGCCCAGGCTTTGATGGACGGACAGCTTTCCCCTCTAGAGACAGCCCAGGTCATCAGCAAGCTCCTGAGATTAGGTCTGCTCGAGGCCCGGATGCACCCACAGATACGGCCCGAGCGCCTGGCGGTGCTTACCCTGTACGGCGGGGGCCAGGGGGTGGCTGCCATTGATGTGGATTTGTTCGCGCACTGGCAAGGGTTGTTGGGGGAGGGGTTTGTGCTGTGGGTACGCAGCAAAACCCAAGAGGTTGCCCTGCGCCCCGAGCCCCGCTTCAACATGCAAGGCCGGCTGGGGCTTTTTGAACGCGACCTGCGCCAACTGCGCCTCAGCCGGGGTGTAGTGGTAGAAGCCTGGCCAGAGGCCAGGTAAAACATAAGGTGGCCTCTTATGGACATACTGGCGTTGAATGAGTATCTCAACCGAGCGGTCTACGGCGAATGGATGATGGTGGTATTCATCCTGGTGGGCTTGTACCTGTCCCTTCGCACCAACTTTGTGCAGTTTGCCCGGCTGGGTACGGCGCTGCGCGAGACGCTGGGGGCCATACGCGAACGCTTCTTGCGCTTTGGGGGGCATATCACCCCTTTTCAAGCAGCCATGGTCGCCGTATCCGCCACCATTGGAACCGGCCACATCATTGGCATGGTAGGCGCGGTGGTGCTGGGCGGTCCAGGTGCGCTGCTGTGGATGTGGATCGCCTATCTGGTGGGTATGGCTACCAAGTTTGCTGAGGCGGTTCTGGCGGTGCACTTCCGGCGCCAGTACAGCGATGGCTCGGTTCTGGGAGGCCCTATGGTCTACATCCGCTACGGCCTGGGTCCACGGATGGCCTGGCTGGCAGCTTTGTTCGCCCTTTTTACCGCTGTTGCGGCCTTTGGGATAGGCAACCTTTCACAAGCAGGGGCGGTGGGAGCGGCCTTAGCCCAGGAATTCGATGTACCGCCGGCCATTACAGGGCTGCTGGTAGCACTGCTGGTGGGGGTTTTGCTGGCCGGAGGTATTCGCTCGGTAGCGCGCTTTGCGCAGATCGTGGTGCCCCTCAAGCTAATGCTGTTTTTGTTGGCAGTTCTGCCGCTTCTGCTGATCCACCTCGAGGGCCTTCCTGCCGCGCTAGCGTTGGTTGTTTCTTCGGCCCTCAGTTTCCAGGCGGCTGCGGCTGGGGCGGCTGGGGCGGCGGTATCGCTCGGTCTGGCTGAGATCCTCAAGGCGGGCGTGGGGCGGGGCATTTTTGCCAACGAAGCTGGGCTGGGCTCGGCTGCCATTGCCCACGCCCAGGCCCAGGTAGACCACCCAGTGCGGCAGGGCTTCTGGGGCCTGACCGAGATGCTTTTGAGCCTAATGGTCACGACCCTAACGGCCCTAACCTTCATCGCCAGTGGGCTTTGGCAGTCATACTTGGGCGGTGACCGGGTGGAGGCAGCCCGCGCCTTGTTCACCGAGCATCCGCTGGGGGTTGCCCTGCTGGGGCTACTGCTGGCCGTTTTTGCCTTGGGCACTATGGTTTCGTGGGGTTTTTACGGCGAAGAAGGTGCTGCTTACCTGTTTGGCGAGGGCATCCGCTGGCCCTACCGCCTGACTTTCGTGACCTTTGCCTTTGTGGGACCGTTGGGGGGCCTGGCTGCTTTGACCAGCGTGGCCGACACTTTGAATGGCCTGATGGCCATTCCCAACCTAATTGCTTTGCTGGCTTTAGGGGGGGTAGTGGGCCAGTTGGTGCGGGAGTTTTTCGGCGGGGTGCCTTGGCAGCCCCCAGATGAAGAGGGCGTTTAGGAAATCCCCCCGATTTGCTTTCTAGAGCCCCCACCTAAAGCGCGGGCAGTGGGGCATCGAGGGAGCGTCCTGCGCCGATCCGACCTCAAACTCAAGCGGGGTTCATATGGGATGCTTCGGACCGGGGCTGGGTGAATGGGCAATGCATCCTGCGGCTCGGACTGCATTTATAGGGCTGGCTTGCCTGTACACTCGGCACATGAGTGCGCCTAAGCGATTGGTGGTGGGGCTTTCGGGGGCATCGGGGATGCCCTACGCCCTGGACTTGTTGCGAACCCTGCGCCGCTTGCCCGGATTGGAAATCCACCTGGTGATGACCCAAGGGGCCAAAAGGGTTTTGGTAGAGGAAGCAGAGCTGAGCTTGGAGGCGGTGGAAGCCCTGGCCCACGTGGTGCACCGCAACAGTGACCTGGGCGCACCGGTTGCTTCGGGAAGTTTTCGCACTGCCGGTATGGTGGTGGTGCCGTGCAGTGCGACCACGCTCTCCAAGGTGGCCTATGGCCTGGCCGATAACCTGCTGACCCGGGCCGCCTACGTAACCCTGAAGGAGCGACGCCCCCTGGTGCTGGTACCGCGCGAGACCCCTTTGCCCTTGCCGAGCCTCGAGGCCATGGTCAAAGCAGCCCAGGCAGGGGCCACCATCCTGCCGGCTGCCCCCGGCTTTTACCACAAACCCAGGGCCATAGACGACCTGCTGGCCTTTATGACCCAGCGCATTCTGGATTTGTTTGGCCTCGAGTACCCTCGGGCACCCCGCTGGGGTGAGGTGCGGGAGCTCGAGCTCGACTAGCGCAGGAAAAACAACCCGTATACCACCCCAATTAGGATGCGGTAGATGGCGAAGGGTACGAAGCTGTTGCGGCTCACAAAAGCCAAAAGCCAGCGCACCGTTAGCAAAGCCGACACAAAGGCAGCTAAGAAACCCACCGCCAGCAGGCTCCAGCTATCGGCGCGGAACTCGCCCATGTTGCGTACCAGTGAGAACCCGGTGGCCGAGAGCATGGTGGGTACGGCCAGGATGAAGGAAAACTCGGCGGCGGCTCGGCGCGAAAGCCCCAGGACCATGCCCCCCACGATGGTGGCCCCACTGCGCGAGACCCCCGGCATCATGGCGACGGCCTGAAACAGCCCAATTAAAGAAGCGAGCGGAACAGGCATCTGGTTGACGTCGTCATAGCGCTTGAGGTGCTGTAACCAGCGATCCACAAAAAGCAAGAGGATGCCCACCCCAACTAGGTTAATCACCACGATCAGATCGTTGCCTAAAAACACGTTTTCGATGAAATCTGCCAGCAAAAAGCCCAGGATGCCGGTGGGAAGGAAGGCTACAACAATGCGCTTCCAGACCTCCACTTCCTGCAAGAGGCGCTTGAAGTACAGGGTAAGAACAGCCAGGATGGCTCCAAACTGTATAACCACCACGAAGCTCTTGATGAAGGGATCGTTCTCGATGTCGAGCTGGAGCAGGTGGGCTGCTAGGGTAAGGTGGCCGGTGGAGGAGATGGGCAAAAACTCGGTCAAGCCCTCCAGGACTCCCAGGATAAGCGCTTCGAAAACCGTCACGCCCCAGAGGATACCATGCGAGGTTTGAGCGGGCTGCGCGGACGCGGTAGGATTCCAGGCGTGAAGGTTTCGGTACTGTTGCCGGCAGCCGGTTCGGGGGAACGGATTAGGCGGGGGCCTAAGGCGTTTTTGCAGGTGGGGGGAAAGACCCTGCTGGACTGGGCCCTCGAGGGTTTTGCCTGGGCCGACGAGCTGGTGGTAGCCCTTCCGCCGGGTTTCCAGAAGGAGGGTCTAAAAACCGTCCCGGGGGGCCAGACCCGCCAGCAAAGCGTGTACAACCTGCTGCAGGCCGCTACGGGCGAGGTGGTGCTGGTGCATGATGTGGCCCGGCCCTTTGTGGTGCGGGCAGCGGTAGAGCGCCTGATGGAGGCGGTGCTGGCCGTGGGGGCGGCCACCCTGGCGGTGCCGGTGCCCGATACGCTGGTGCGGGAAGAGGACCAGCAGTACGGCGAGGTTATCTCCCGCGAACACTACCGGCTGGTTCAAACCCCCCAGGGCTTCCGGCGAGACATCTTGTGGCAGGCCCACCAGCAAGCCCGCGCCCAGGGGATTGAGTTTACCGACGATGCCCAGCTGGTTCAGTGGCTGGGGCATCCGGTGGCCCTGGTCAAGGGCGACCGGCGGATGTTCAAGGTGACCTATCCCGAGGATCTAGCACTGGCAGAAGGTTTGGCGCAGGTATGGAACTCTTAGCCCCGGCCAAGGTTAATCTGGGCCTTTCGGTGCTGGGCCGCCGGCCCGACGGCTACCACGAGCTGCATACCCTGTTCGCGGCGCTGCGGGTGGGCGACCGGCTCTGGGTGGAGGCCATTCCTGAAGGGATCGAGCTGGAGGTGCGGGGTCAGGGCCTTCCCGCCAACACCGACAACCTAGTGTATAAGGCCGCGCTGGCCTACCTGAGCGCAGCAGGCTGGCCCGGCGGGGTAAAGGTTGTGCTGGAGAAAAACCTCCCCCTGGCGGCTGGGCTGGGTGGAGGCTCCTCCGATGCGGCGGCGGTACTGCGGGCCCTGGCCAGGCTCTACCCAGCGCCCCTCGAGCTGCCCTCGCTGGCCCTGAAGCTCGGGGCCGACGTGCCGTTTTTCCTGGAGCCGGGTCTGGCCGAGGGGCGGGGTGTGGGCGAGCAGCTCACCCCTTTGCCGCCGCTGCAGGCTGCACTGGTGCTGGTTAATCCGGGCATCGCAGTCTCGGCTGCTGAGGCCTACAAAGGCCTTACCCCCGAGATGTGGCAGCCCGAGCTGGGCATCGCTGGGATTCGGGCAGCCATACAGGCAGGGGAGGAACCCCCCTACTGGAATACCCTCGAGCGCGCTGTTTTCCGCATACACCCTTATCTGGAAGCCCTCAAACAAGAACTCTACCGCCTGGGCCTCAAGGGCGTGTTGATGTCAGGTTCCGGTTCCACCCTGTTTGGCCTGGCCCGCGATGCATGGGAAGCCCAGCATCTGGCCGGGGTGCTGCGCAGCAAGTACCCCTCTTTTTGGGTGGTGGCCAGCGAAACTGCAAGCTAAGTGCTGTACACTTCCGCGCGCGGGGCTTATCATTTAGGCGTCATCGGGGGTGCCCGGAAGCGCCGGGCTGAGAAATACCCTTTGAACCTGATGCGGTTCGTACCGCCGTAGGGAGCATGACGTGAACCCTCCCGATGACACGGAGGGATTTTTTATGCACAAAACCCAAAAAACCGGATGGCTGGCCTGGCTTGCGCTGTTGGTGATGGGATTGTTCCCTGCGCTGGCCCAGCAAACTACCCTGACCGTCCTTACCCACAACAGCTTTAGCCTCGATAAGAACTTAATTGCCAGCTTCGAGCGCGAGAGCGGTATCAAGCTCCGCTTCCTGAAGGGGGGCGATGCCGGCGAGATGCTCAACAAGGCCATTTTGAGCAAGGACGCGCCCATTGCCGACGTCATCTACGGCTTCGACAACACCCTGCTCTCGCGTGCGTTACAGGCCGACATCCTGCAGCCGTACCGCTCACCCGAACTGAGCAACCTGCGCCCTGAGCTCCTGCTCGACCAGACCTTTCGGGCCACACCGGTGGATTTTGGCTATGTGGCCCTTAACTACGACCGGGATTACTTCAAGGACAGGCCCCTACCCCAGCGCTTTGCTGACCTGGCCTCGCCCGAACTCGCCCGGCTGCTGGTGGTGCAGAACCCGGCTACCAGCTCGCCGGGCCTGGCCTTCCTGCTGGCCACTGTGGCGGCTTTCGGGGAGGAGGGCTATCTGGATTTCTGGGAAGGCCTACGCAAGAACGGGGTGCGGGTGGTCAATGGCTGGAGTGAGGCCTACTACACCCACTTCACCCGGGCTGGGGGCGACCGCCCCTTGGTGGTCTCGTACAGCACCAGCCCTGCTGCCGAGCTCTACTACAGCGAGGCCAAGCCCAAGCCCAGCGAGCCCCCCACGGCCAACCTTTTCCTGCCGCGCAGCTCGTTTTTTCAGGTGGAGTATGTGGGCATTCTGAAGGGTACGCGCAACCTGCGGGCGGCCCAACGTTTTGTGGACTGGCTGCTTTCCAGGCCTGTGCAAGAAAACATCCCCACCCAGATGTGGGTGTATCCGGCCCGGCGTGAGGCCCGGCTGCCTGAGGTGTTCCGCTTTGCTCCGGTGCCCCCTGAGCCTGCCCGCCTAACCCTGCAACAGATAACCAACAACCGCGAGCGCTGGATTCGCGAGTGGACACAGGTGGTGGTACAGGGCCAGGCTGCAGAGGCAGTACGGGCCCGGCGCTAAGCTACTGGGCTGGGGGCGGGGCTGGTCATCTGCAGGTATGGCCAAGGGTTCTCGCAGGCCAAGCACAGGCGCGCACTGGCTGGCCCTGCCGGTAGCGGTGTTTTTGGCCCTGGCTTTGCTGTATCCGCTGGGGCGTATCGTGGCCCTGGGCCTGAGCGAGGGGTTTGCCGCCGCCCTGACCGACCCCTACTACCGCGCTAGGCTGGCCTGGAGCCTGGCCTATGGCCTGGGCTCCTCGCTTTTGTGCATTCTGGTCGCCCTGCCCCTGGCCTACGCCTTCCGCTACCGCTTCCCTGGCAGGGACTTCTGGCTGGCCTTCTCGGTGGTTCCTTTCGTGCTGCCCACCCTGGTGGTGGCGATGGGTTTTCTAAGCCTGGTGGGCCCCCGGGGCCTGCCGGGCCTGAACCTCTACGGCACGCCCTGGATTTTGTTCTGGGCCAGCCTGCTTTATAACCTGGGCCTGGTGCTGCGCCCGCTGGTGGCTCTGCTGCCCAAGCTGAGCGGCCCCATGCAGGCTGCCCGCACCCTGGGGGCCAGTCCGGCCAGGGCTTACCTGCGGGTGGGGGTACCCCTCCTGGCCCCCGCCCTTTTATCCGGCGGAAGCCTGGTGTTTTTGTTTAGCTTTACCAGCTTTGGCGTACCCCTGTTGCTGGGTGGGCCGGAGTGGGCCACCCTTGAGGTGGCCACCTACTACGCGCTGGCCCAGCGCCTGGCCTTCCCCGAAGCCAGCACGCTGGTGATTATGCAGCTGGTGGTTACTGGGGTGGTGCTGGGGTTTTACCTGCGGCTGCAGGCAGGGTGGGCAGTGGGGCTCGAGGGCACAGAAGCCCCCCGTCCCCTTGCCAGGGCGCGAGCCCTGGGCCTGGCTTTTGGCGTGAGTGGGTTTTTTGTGCTTCTGTACAGCCCGCTGCTGGGCCTGGTATGGCGTGCACTGGAGCGCCCCGCGGCCTGGATTTCGGTGTGGCAAAGCCCCGACTTGACCCCAGGCCTCCTGGCCCTGCAGAATACCCTGGCCTTTGCCGGGCTGGCTTTGCTGTGGGTCTTCCCCCTGGGCACGCTGTACGCCTATGCCGTCTGGCGGGGGGCCCGCTGGCTGGATGGGCTGGGCCTGCTGCCCCTGATGGTTTCGCCGGTGGCGGTGGGGCTGGGGTATCTGCTGGTTTATCCCTGGCTCAGGGGCTCCATCTGGCTGCTGATCGGTGCCTACACCCTGCTAAGCTACCCCCTGCTAACCCGCTCCCTGCTGCCGGCCCTGCGGGGGCTGCCCCGGGGGGTGCTCGAGGCCGCCCGGGTGCTGGGAGCCCCGCCCTGGCGGCGCTTTATACGGGTGGAGTGGCCTTTGGTGCGGCCCTCGACCACGGCTGGCCTGGCCCTGGCACTGGCCGCCATTATGGGCGAGTTTGGGGCCACCCTAACCCTGCAACGCCCGGAGTGGGCCACCCTGTCGCTTGCGCTATACGAACGCCTGGGTCGGCCTGGGGCTACCCCTTTTTACGAGGCGGTGGTGCTGGCGGTGGTGCTTATGGCGCTCTGTACGGCGCTGCTGCTGGGGCTGCAGAAGAGCGCCTGGGCGCGTTAGGCCCGGACCTCCCGCCGCTGGAAGAGCACGTAGGCCAGTGCAAAAAGCAGCAGGGTGAGGGCAATCAGACCGGTAAGCTGGGGCCAGGCCAGCAGGAAGCTCTGCCCTAAGGGAAGGGGTGCGCCCAGCAAAGCCCCCTCGAGCTGGCTGATGAGCACCGGTCCCAGGCTGCGCACCCCTGGGTTCAGCAGCGCCTGGATGGCCTCGGCGTACAAGGTGTTGGGGGAGATGCGTGAGAATGCCAGCAAGGCCTCGGCCTGGCGCAGTTGGCTCTCAGGATCGAAAGGGTTGAAGGGGGCCACGGCCTGGGCCAAGAGCTGGCTGATGATGCCCCAGAACAGGGCGAAAAAAAGCCAGACCGCAATGGCTGCCAGCGCCGAGGTAGCCGCACTACGGAAGAGCACCGAGCTTACCAAAGCAATGCCCAGCCAGACCCCGGTATAAGCCAGGGTTGCCAGCAAGAAGAGCAAGGCCCGCGCGACCTCCTCGCTGCTGGGCGGCACGCCCAGGAAGATCAAGCTCAGACCCACCACCAGCAAAAACAGCGCCAGCAGTATCAGGGCCAGGGTGGCCAGTCCCGCTAAGAACTTGCCCCATAGCAAGGCGTCGCGGTAGATGGGCTGGGCCAGGATGCGTGAAAGGGTGTTGCGGTTGTACTCACCGTTGATGGCATCAAAGCCCAAAGCGATGGCTGCCAAGGGGAGAAAGAAGCTCAAAAAGGCTACAAACGAGGGCAGGGGATCCTGAGCTGCTGTGAAGACCCGCAGCAGAAGGAAGGGGTCTTCGCTGACGGTCTGGCGCAGGGTCTGGGCCCCAGCATAGACCGCGCCCACCGCAGAGAGCAGGATGAGCACCTCCAGGATGCGCATCCGGGTGCTGCTCAGGTGGTCGGCCATCTCCTTGAAGAAGACGGCCCACAGCCCTGTCCAAGGGGAGCCCTCACGCTTGGGCCGACTCGAGCTAGGCTGCATGGCGCACCTCCTGGAAGTAGCGGGCATACACCTCGTCTAGACTGGGTTGCTCCAGCAGAAGGCTCTGAAGGGTAGCGCCCGCCTCGAGCACGGCCTGGGCCACCTGGGGTCGGATGTCCTGCTGGGCTTCCAGCCTGAGCCCGTTTGCATCGGTCTGCACCTGACTTACTCCGGGCAGATCCCGCAGCCGCTCGGCCAGGCCCTCTAGCGGGGTGGCCTCGAGCCGGATGCGGCAGGCACCCCCCAAAACCCGTTGGGCCAGCTCCTCAACCCGTCCCTCCAGCACCAGCTTTCCCTGATGGAAAAGCCCTACCCGGTCGCAGATGGCCTGCACCTGGTGCAGCAGGTGTGAGGAGAGCAGTACCGTGATCCCTTCGTTTTTAAGGCCCTGGATCATCTTCAAGAACTCCTGGGCGGCCTCGGGGTCCAGGCCCAGGGTGGGCTCATCCAGGATGACCACCTTGGGCTCTTTTAGCAGCACCTCGGCCAGCCCCAGCCGCTGGCGCATGCCCCGGGAGAAGGTGCTTACCGGGCGGTGGGCCACCTCGGCCAGGCCCATGCGTTCCAGCACCCGTTCCATACGCTGCTGTGCCAGGGCTTGGAGCAGCCCATTTAGGCGGGCGATGTAGGCCAGGTTCTCCCAGGCGGTCATTTCACCATAAAAGCCCACCGAGTCAGGCAGGTAGCCCACCTGCCGTTTGAGCGAGAGGGGTTCGCGGGTTGGGTCGAGGCCCAGCACCCGCACCGTGCCTGCGCTGGGCTCGGTAAGGCCTAGGAGCATCAGGATGGTGGTGGTTTTGCCGGAGCCGTTGGGGCCTAGGAGGCCGTAGACCTCACCCGCCTCGATGCTAAGCTCGAGGCCGTCCACCGCTACCACCTTGCCATAGCGTTTGGTCAGGCCTCGGGTCTCGATGACCATAAGAACCTCCTAGCGCCGTCCAAAGCGCGAGACAGCGAAGCCCACCGCGCCAACCGCCACCGCGATCAAGACCACCCCTACCAGCCCCCACAGGGTCGAGGTTTGCACGGTGACCCGGTAGTCAGCCGAGGCCTGGGCGCTGCCGGCGGAGGCACGCAGGGTCAGTATGTAGTCGCCCGCTACCGCCCTGGGCGACGGTTTGATTTTTGCTGTGACTTCTGATTCGGCGCCTGGGGCTAGCCTCTCCAGCTTGTCGGGCTCGAACTTCACCTCCCAGCCAGAAGGCTCGCTGGAGGAAAACTCGAGGTTTTCCGCGGGGGCGCTACCGGTGTTCTTGACCACCAGCTTAACGGGGTTTTCCCGGCCCGCGTAGGCCCGCCCGGACAGCCGCCCCTCGGGAGTGGTTAGGCTGAGTTCGACTTGCCCGGTAATGTCGAGGTTGACCGCTAGCTCAGCCCTGGCTTCCCCAGCCAGCGCCCGCAGCGTGACGGCGTAGACCTTGGCCTCCACCTGCCGCGGAGGCGTGATCTGAACGTCGAGGTCTTTGCTCTCGCCAGCCTTCAGCGGCAGGCTGTTGATCTCCTGGCCACCGAAAGCGGTGCTGAAGCTCACCCGGAAGTTCTCAGGGGCGTCGGCTTCCAGGTTGGCCAGCAGGTCTTGGTCGCTCTCGTTCCTGAGGGTGACGCGGTAGCGGAAGCTGGCGGTTGGGGTGCCCTTGAGCACGGGCAGCTCGGTCTCGAGGGAAAGCCGCTTGGGCAAGACCTGGCCTAGGGTAAGCGCGATAGGTAGCTCGGCGCGGGTGCCGCTGCCCTCAGCTACCAGCCGGAAACGGTAAGTGCCAGGGCGCACGCCGGGTGGCGGCTCCAGCCGTAAGGAAAAGTTCTGCTCTCCCTCGGGCAGTACGTACACCGCGCTGATTACCCGTCCCCCGCCCAGCAGGCTAGCCTTCCAGCCCTGGGCCAACTCGACCACGCGCACCTGTACGGTCTGGGGGGGTAGGCCGAAGCCCTTGAGGGTGATGGGCAGGTTTATGGTTTCACCCACACGTACGCTTTGGGAAGGGAAGGGTGTGTACAAAGCCAGCCCTCGGAAGCCTTGGGCCAGGCCCAGGCTTGTCAATAACAGCAGCAGTGCGAGCAGGCGTGGCACGTTTCACCTCCGTACGGTCTTTACCACTAGTGAATCTAGGCAAGAAACATGAGGTGTGCATTAGAAAAATAATGATACTTGATAAAACAATGCTCAAGTTTTATGCTTTTGAGATGTAGGGCATCCAGCCAAAAC
>Ga0308310_1001344_pt1 | contig 11000 bp, 9 predicted proteins | sample HotsprSampleMS65_FD_203672 | JGI IMG/M metagenome (GOLD analysis project Ga0308310, IMG submission 203672) | Hot spring phototrophic mat microbial communities from Mushroom Spring, Yellowstone National Park, Wyoming, United States - 20090730_MS65 ...
TAGTCGATGCCATCCTCTACGAGACCTACCCCGCCCTGGAGCCCGGAGCCGACTACCTGCAGATTGACTTTGCCCAGGTGCCAGCGGGCAAGCTGTGGCGGTTTGAGCTGGATCCCAAGGCAGGCAAGGTCAAGCGGGAGCTGCTTCTGGATCGTTCGGTGGAGTTCCCGGCTATCCATCCGGCTTGCGTTGGCCGACCCCACCGCTACCTCTACGTTGGCGCTACCCATGCTCCCGGCCCCAACGCACCCCTGCAGGCCATCCTCAAGCTAGACACCGCAACAGGCCGCAGCGAGCAGTACAGCTTTGCCCCCCGCGGCTTCGTGGGAGAGCCGGTATTCATCCCCGATCCCGAAGACGCTGCGGAGGAAGCCGGATGGGTGGTAACAGTGGTCTTTGATGCAGCCAGTCAGCGCTCGCAGGTGGCGATCCTAGAAGCCGCTAACCTGGCAGCCGGTCCAGTGGCCCGGATCCCCTTGCGGCATCACCTTCCCTATGGCCTTCACGGCAGCTTTACCCCCTGCCTCTGGGCTGAGCCGGACAAGAGGTAGAGCCCTGTCTGCCCCAGCAGGTGTGAGGCTATAATGGTCGGCGGAGGTGTGGGGCTAGGGGCCAAACTTCTCCTCGGGGGGGAGGGTGTCAGAATGTCCTCTGGTCTGGAACCTTCCCTCCATGGGCTAAGCCCAGTCGCAGAGCCAAAGAGCTCCTCTGGACTAGAAGCAACGGTTGGCGTTAGCAATCTGCCGGTCTCAGAGGGGGGAGTAGCCTCTACCTTCTTCAACTTAGGTGATGCCGCCACGTCGGGAGAAAAAGCAACGGTGGCAAGACAGCGACCCTGCCTAGAGCCCATCCCTCCCCCAGGGGAAGTGATGCAGTATCGGGCCATTGGCCTCATTGAGGGTCAGTATATTCCTTCCCCAGATCGCTTTACGCGGGGGGTTTTGCGCACCTCAGATGGTCTGGATATCCATGCTGTCCTCCTGGGCCGGGTGATGAGCCTAGTGCGCAAGCACCTAAGGCCGGAGCGCAACTACCTGTGGGTGGTCTATCCCCGCACCCGCGACAAAGGCCAAAATCTCCACGTCCAGCTGATGGGAGTCTGGGCCCCGGAGGAAATGGGGCAAACCCTGCCCGAGGGATCCTGCCCAAGGGTGGTGCCGGACTGGTTTTCCATTCGCGGCGAGGTCGTTTTTCAATCCCAGGAGAGAGGGTTCATCATCGTCAAAATTCGCCGCTCCCACTCTCAGTTGCCCTCCCCTACTCATCCCCTGCCAGCCGCTAGCTCCAGCGACCAGCAAGTAGCTAGGCCGGGGAGCCAGCAGCAAGCAGGCTCTGCTTTGCCGGCAGCGCCCCAGGCTTTTAAGTTGCGCCTCCTTGGATCCCTGCCAGGCAAAGGAGTAGGTATCTTCTGGGATCTGCAGGCGCGCCGCCGCGGCTCCCAGCTCTACATAGAGTCGGCAACTCCTATTGGCCCTGTGCCCAGAGAGCGGCCACAGCCCCAGGCAAAACGTTCAACTTCCCCTTCCAAACCCAAGAAGAAACCTCCCAGCGCCCCAAGGCGCGCGCAACAACCGCTCCCCAGTCAACCTGGCCTGCCGCTGGATCCCGCCAAGGCAGCCAAACCTCCCAAGCCCACTAAGAAGAAACGTCCATAGTTTCTACCTTCGCCATGACAGAGTCAAACCCTCCTCCCAGAAAAGATGAATTCATCTCCCCCCGCTACCCCTACTGGGGCGAGGTCAAGCCGCAGAACTTGGTTTTTGATGCCAATTTACAAGAATTCAGCCATAAGGTGTCCCTAATTTGTAGCTTAGAGACAGGGGGCAAGATTACCCCAGAAGAAGCCTACCGCCAAATTAAAAAGCTGTGGAAACAACTCAAACAAGCCAAAAAAGCTATCCTGGACGAGCCTAAGTGGAACGAGCCTCCTCCCAAGTTGCCAGAAGAAGAGTGAGTTAGGGCTTTCCTCTAACCCTCCTTCGGGACAGTGCTGCGGAGCAGCTTTGTGGCACCCTGGGCAACCTCGCCAACGAAACAAGCTAGCAACTTAGCACGTCCGTTTCTTCTAGTAGGTTTAAAATCGGGTCTCAAACTCGATGGAAAGGGTGTTGTTGCCCTGGAAGTCGGTGCTGGCGCGGGTGAGGGTTTGGTCGCTGAGGCGGTAGCGGGCGCTGTAGCGGGTGGGCTGCAAGGGATCCGTCAGGTTGCGTTGCACGGAGACGGAAGTGGTCGGCCCCAGATCGCGGGCTACTTCCAGGACCAGGCCCACCGAGGAGCGTCTGGGAGCACGGGTGTCAACTGGGGGAACGGGGCTGAGGCGAACCTCATCCAAGCCAAGGGTGTCCCCCAGCGTTTCCACCACATCGTTGAGTAGGGCCGTTCCCGCCAGCCCGGCCACCCCTGCTTCTGGATTGAGTCGGGCCAAAGCTGTTCCTCCTAGCAGGGCGACGATCTCTTCTGGGGATCTGCTGGGACTGCTAGAAAGCGTCAAAACCCCGTTGCGGGGATCCGCAGCCGCAAGCTGGCTGGCCCGCCCGTTGACGGTGGCCAAGATCTCGATGCTCTGCTGGGATCCCGGCAGGTTGCGGTTGGTGTCGAAGGGAGACAGCTCCTGGGGAAAGCGGTAGACCTCGAAGGCTTGGGTCACCAGACGCAGGTTGAGGAAAGGATCGAAGGGGTTGTCCAGGTCAAAGGTGGCGGTGTTGGGGCGGGAGCGATCCAGGCGAAAGTTGGCAATGGGCAGGCTGACGCGGCCTCGCTCCAGGGCGATAGTGCCCGCCGGGCGGAGATCTGAGGGGGTGCCGAACAGGCGCAAGCTGCCGGTGGCGTTGAATTCGAACAGGTTGGGGCGCTGCACGCGGATCCCGGGCCCTAAGACCAGCTCCAGCCCGTTCAGCCGCGGCTGCCAGAAGGGATCTGCCTGAGTCGAGTCGGCGGGAGCTGCCGCTTGGCGGGGGCTGACCTCGACAATCCCATGGGAGGCCTCTAGACGACCCTCGAGCAAAGGACGCAAGAGCAAGCCTTCCACCAATACGCTGCCTTCCAAGCGGCCGGTGTAGAGATTGGGCAGGTTGAGCTGGATCCCTTGCAGTTGCAGCGTTAGGGGTGGCGAGGTTTCGTCCATCTGCAGGGCGCCGCGAGAGTTGACAGGCAAAACCCCTCGAGCCACCAGGGATCCGCCCCCTACCTGTCCCTGTAGCTCCCGCACCTCCAATTGGTTGAGGTTAAAGACAATTTGGCCGGTCAGGTTGGTGATAGGCTCCGGCAGGGCAGCCAGCTTGAGGATCCCGGAGCTGAGGTTGAGGTTTCCCTGCAGGCTAGGCTCTTGCAAGGTGCCGCGGATGGCCAGCTCCAGTTGGCTTTGGCCACCTTCCCAGCGCACCTGGTCGGTGAAGAGGTTGATTAGGCGCAGGCCGTCCTTCTTGGCTTGCAGGGTAAGGTCGATCTGATCCGAGGCAGCCCGCACCTGGGCAAAGGGCAGGGTGTAGGGCACCAGGCCGGAAAGGCGGATTGGCTCGTCGCTGTTGGCTAGGAGAGCACCCTCCAGACGCAGTTGACCCTGGTTGTAGTCAAATTGCCCCTCTACCTCCCGCAGCGGCACCTGGTTGATCCGGGCGTTCACCACCGTCAGGGAGCCGCGGGCCCGGGGATCCCGCAGGTTGCCCGCTAGTTCCACATCCAAGTTGAGATCCCCTTGGAGTTCCAGCCCCTCGGGCAAGAAGCGATCCAGCAAAGCCAGAGGAAACCCCTGAATTTGCAGGGATCCCGACTGCTCCTCCAGACCCAACTTGCCGGTGAAAAGGGCTTGGCGTTCCCCACTGCGCAACAGCAGCGGCTGTAGCACCACCGCCCCCTCGACTAGGCTGCCGGCAGCGGTGAGGCTTTCGACCCTAAACTCCTCTGCTTGCCAATTCCAGCCCTCCAGGTGAAAACTGACGCTGGGCTGGTCGAGACTGCCAACCAAGCTGAGGCTGGCCTGGAATTCTCCTTGCAAGCTGGTGGGTGGCGGGATGCGGGGATCCATGCGGCTGGCCAAGGCCTCCAGGTGGGCGGCCAGGACCTGGGCGTAGTGCTCCAATTGCTGCAGCAGGGGAGAACCGGGCAGGCCAACCGGCTCTGTCTCTAGCACGGCAGCAGGGCCTAGCGGGGGCAATTGCAGGCCGCGGGTGGCGAGGTCTTGCCACTGCCGCCACTTAAAGGCGGAGACAATGTCTTCCAGGCGACCCTGGCGGGTGCGGATCTGCAGGTCAATTTGCGGAACGGGAAGCGCTGAGGTGGGCTTCAAAGCAGCCTGGAAGGAGGCCGCCGGCAGCTCCAGGGTGCCGCTGGCGGTGTAGGTGCTCTTGAACAACTCCAGTTGGGCTTGGGCAATGGTCAGGCAAGAGGGGCTGGAGCCGTCTCCAGGACGGTAAGCGAAATCCACGGAGAGGCCCTGGGCTTCGATCCCCCCTAGCCGCAGATCTGCCACCGCTGCCCGTCCTCGGGTAGCGCCGCTTGCCAGGTCAACGGTCACCTCCCCATCGAGGCTCCCCTGCAGACTGGCCCACGGCCCAGCAGCCACTCCCCCCAGCAGAGCCAGCGGCAAGCGGTTCGCCGCCACCTGAAGCTTACCTTGGTGGCGTTGGCCGCGCAGTTCCCCCTCGCCCAGCTGCAGCTCGAACTGCAAGGGCCGAAACTGGGGATCCAACTGCAGCGCCAGCCGCTCCCGCGTCCCCTTCAGCTCCACTGTCATCCCCTGGCTAGACCCCTGAAAGGGCCCGGCCAAGTCAGCAAAGGCCACCTCTCCCACCCGCAAGCCGCGCACCTTGGCCTCGCCGGCCACCTGCAGGTTGTCCGGAGATCCGCGGAGCCGCCCCGATCCCTGCAGCACTCCTGCCACCCTCGGCGGCAAGCCGGGCACTTTGGCTAGGGGGATCCCGTCAGCGGCAAAGTTGAGATCTAGAGACCCCACCTGCAAGGTCTGCGGATCCGCGAGGATGCGCCCCTCTACTCTGCCCAAGCGGGTGGTGTCGGCCAAGACTTCTGCTGCTTGGATTGCCAAGCCCCCGCCATCCCAGGCCACCTGGCCTCTAATGGAATCAACTAGCCCATTTTCCTCGCCAAGCCGCGACAGGGTCAGGGATCCCTGGGCCCGCAGCGCCGCCAGGAGACCCACCTCCGCCGCCTTCCCTGTGTCCACCTGCGCCCTCAGCTCCCCAGAGACAGATCCCGGCCACTGCGGGTTGAAAAACGCCAGCGGCACAGCCTGAGGAACCACCTGCGCCTGGAGCTGTCCTGCCTCCCACCGCCCCGCCGCCTGGATCCGGCCCTCCCCTACGGCCAACACTGCCTGGGGCACCTCCACCACCCAGCCGTCCCTGCCAGGCAGGATCTGCAGCTTTCCTCTTCCAGCGAGCTCCTCCCCCTGGATTTCCCAAGTGGCCTCCACCTGGGGCTGGGATCCTGCCAGCACCACCTGGGCCTGAGCAGTTACCCGCCCCGCCCAAGGCAGCTTGCCCCTCTGTGGCAGGTTGACGCCGTAGAGGGACAGCACCTGCCCCGCGTCGGCCGCGGTAACCTGCAGATCAAACTGGCCTGCCAAGCCGCTAGCCCACTGCAGTTGGCCGGATCCCTGGAGGCGTCCGCCTGCAGCTTGCAAGTCAATGGCCTCAAAGGCCAAGGTCTGGTCGGCTAAGCGGAAGCCAAAAGCATATTGCGGCACCGGCAGGCGATCCACCCGACCTGGCGAGATCCCTTGCAACTGCCCTTGGATCTGCGGCCCCTCCAGGGGGCCGGTGACCGCCAGGGATCCCGCCACCACCCCTTCTGCCGCCACTGGCAGCTTGAAGTTGAAAGTCTCCTGGATTTGCTGCAGGCTGGCCGGGGCGATGGCGGCTTGCAGATCCAACCCCTTGTCGCTGAAGGCGATGGAGCCGTTGAGATCTTCAAAAGCAAGCTGGCCAAAGCGGCCGCTTATCCCCTCCAGTTCCAGCTCCTCCAGGGTAAAGCGAACAGAGCCCCTCACCTCCTCAAAAGGACGAGGCAACCTCTCCAGCCTCAGCCGCGCCTGCTGAACCTGGGCTTGCCCCGTCAACTCCAAAGGGCGGTTGTGCAAGCGGGACGGAGTCCCTTCTCCTCCCCAAAGGACTTGCAGAGCTAGACTAGCTTCCCCCTCCACCTCCGTCCAGGGCGCTGCCGGCAAGATGCTGGGCAGCAGATCCAAAGGCAGGCGAGCAGCAGCAACCGTCACCGAACCAGAAACCTGGGCAAAGTCCGCCACCCCCCGCAGCTGCAGAGGGTACCTCCCTCTACCTGCCAGCGGGCGCAGGACCGCCGAAAGCTGGAAACTGGCTCGTCCTCCGGCTTTCTCCCCCGGCAGGGCACTCAGCCTCACCTGCACCTGGCCCTGCAGCCCCTCGAACTGCCGTCGCTCCCCTACTAAGGGGATGGCCGTCAGGGATCCCCCCCGCAAACGGATGTTCAACCCCTGCAAGGGCAGGGATCCCTCCCCTTGAGGCAGTTGAAACTGCACGTCTGCCCAGCCGCGATCCAGCGTTTCCATGAGCAGCAACTGGGGCTGGTTCAGGGTAACATTGAGCACCCACTCGCCGGTTTGTAGCCACGTCCAGAAGTCGGGGCTGAGGTCAATAGAGCCAATGCTGGCCAAGTGTTCAATGAAGCTTTCTCCCAGCCGCACTCCCCAGGGAGCCACAAGCCTCACCTCTCCCAATTCCACCCGCCGGCGCATCGCCTGCGAGAGGGCAGCTTCCACCTGGGGCAGCACTTGATCCTGAAAGTAGACGCCGATTCCCCAGGCAGCGCCAAAGGCGGCAGCCGTCAAGCCCAAACCCAGGCCCGCCCCTATCCTTGCCCAAGTCTTGGAGGAGAGGGGAAAGGGTTGCTGCGGCACTTCACCCTCTTTGTTGCGTCGCTCTTCGCCCAACACCTACCCTCAGGATCCAAAGCACCCCCCTTGAGAAGCCCTCCTTGGGGATAGCCAAAGCTGCCCCCATCCTACCCAAGGACTCCTGGCTTGCCATGAGGGGCCAGAGAGAAGAAATCCCTACTCCCAGCCGCAATCCCCTGCCCATGGACATGGCTTGATCCAGCCCTCTACAATGAGGCCCACGGGTGGTCTGTCTACACCCCCAGCTTGCCGGGGGGATCCCTCTGGCAGGGCAGTGTGAGCTACCACGTAAGTAGGGAGCAGTACGAGGGGCTTACAGTTTTGTCCCCTGGTGTGTTGTATAAGGTTGTATAAGCCTTTTGGAGCCGTCGAGATAAAGGAGAGAAGCCATTCCGGAACCTCTGTCTTTGACAGTTAGCTTGCGTGGTAGCCACGAGGCCCTGGAAGACTGCCAGGTTTTCCACCTAGCCGGCCTTCTGGATGCCTTCTCTGAGCCGGTGTTCGTGAAAGTGGTCACCAGGCACCTAGAAAAGGGATCCCCCAACCTTATCCTGGACTTGACAGGGATCGATTTCATTGACAGCTCCGGCGTCGGTGCCCTGGTGCAACTGGCCAAACTGGTGCAAGAGCGCGGGGGCATCTTCCAGGTAGTGAGCAATCCTCGCATTACCCAAACGGTAAAGCTGGTGCGGCTGGAGAAGTTCTTGTCCCTGCGCAATTCACTCCAGGAAGCTTTGGATTATCTAGCTGCAGAGAGCAAAAGGCGCTCCGAGCAGGCCTCTCCCCCCTCTGAGGCTGGCTCCGAAGCCGCCGGATCTAGCCCGGAGGAGCCCAAGGGCGAAGCTTCCTAGGCCGCTGCTGGGATATTGGAATGGGTCTGGGGACTTTTTGGGGCATCAGCGCCGGCGCCGGGGATCCCGAGTGGCTGACCCTAAAAGCTGTTCGGGTTCTCCAGGCTGTCAACTGGGTGGCCTGTCCCCAAAATGCTGCTGGCCAGCCTGGTTTGGCCTACCAAATCGTGCGTCCTTGGCTGCAACCGGGACAAACGCTCTTGCCCCTGCCTTTGCCCTTTGTTACCCAGCCTGAGCTCCTCCAGGCGGCGTGGGAGGCGGCTGCCGAGCAACTAGCTCCCCTTCTGGAGCAGGGAGAAGATGTGGCCTTTGTCTGCGAAGGGGATGTGGGCCTCTACAGCACCTTTGCCTACCTGGCCCAGGCCCTGCGGCAGCGGCTCCCTGACCTGCCCATCCAGGTCGTACCGGGGGTATGCTCTCCTCTGGCTGCTGCGGCGGCTTTGGGATCCCCTTTGGCCCTCGGCCCCGAGAAATTGGCAATTTTGCCCGCTCTTTTTGCCCTAGCAGAGCTGGAGGAGGCCTGTGCTTGGGCTGAGGTGGTTGTCCTCATGAAGGTGGCTTCCGTCTACCCCCAAGTTTGGCAGTGGCTGGCCGAAAAAGGCTGGCTGCAGCGGGCTAGCCTAGTGGTCTGGGCCGGCTGGCCCCAGCAAGCCCTTTTCCCCACCCTCGACGGATTGGCCGACTACCGCCCCCCCTACTTTTCCCTATTAATCCTGTGGCCTCAGAATCGCAGCTCTCCTCGAGTGGCTGACTTGCCAAAAAGCTCCTAAAAAATGAGCTTTTCTCCGGGAGAAAAAGCAAGAAGATTTGACCGCAGGATCTGCGTGTACTACCCGTGAAGAAAGATGGAAATCAAATTGAAGAAGTAACATAAACTGTTAAAAACAGTTGCCAGCCGCTACAGGGGTAGGCGGCCTGGGCTAGATTAGAGGTGTAGTGATTCAGGAAAGGAGGTAGATCCAGCGGAAAGGTAAGACACCGGCTTGCAACTTGCTCAGCCTCAAAACTGCCAGCAAAACAACTTCTCAAGTTGATCCCACGTAAGCTCTCAATTGGCTGTGCTGGCAGGTGTACCAAGCAAGGGGTTGTCTTGCCTAGTGGAGCACCTGGCCTCTCCGACAGGTTTTCCCCCAAGCTAAGGGACATGGGAGTTAAATCAAATAGCGGCTGGGTTTACTGAAGCCAGGCACTGTAGCGTGAGGGGTCGCTTACCTCGTCTGGAGTGGTGAAAAGACAGTAAGTTCTGCTGCTTCTGGAAGCGCCGGCCTGCTATTTCGAGTCTCCAGCAAGAATCAGCGAAGATTGGAGAAGACGTGGAAAACCGGTGCTTCGGTGAGGTTCAGGTGCTCCTCCTGCAGGCTCTAGCGAGCCGAGATTTTTAGTAAAACTTGAGATTTCTTGAGGTGGGGGGTCTCTATGTTTACCTTTCTGTCGAAAATTGCAAGAGCAGTTATTCGCGTGTTCACCCCTGCCAAGTCCGACCTAGTGGAAGTCGGCTACCAGCCCATCACAGATGATATCTATCGCGGCAAGCGCTCGGCTCGCTATGCCGGTGAGCTGTAGGACGAGGGGGGAAGGAGAGGGGTTTGCCACGTCCAGGGGTTGAGCTCCTAAGAGGTGGCCAGCGGGTTGGTCTTCGTTTCAGGGCTGTTAAGCTCTGGCTTTGGTGCTGGGGTGGCGGTTCCCGAGCAAGGGCCGCCACTTCGCATTGTTTGCGAAAATGGTAGGGATACGTAAGCGCTCCCTCCACAGTGCCCTCCCTCGTGGTCTATCCCGCCACAGCCGTCGACCTGGATCCTGTGGTGGAGGTTCTTGCCCAGGTCTTTTACCCGCCCCTAGGCCTGCAACGCTGGCTGCACCCCATTCACAAACGGATCATTCGTCAGGATTTACGCCTCAAGCTGGCAGCCAGGGATCCCTACTACTGCTGCTTAGCGGCGGCGGTGGAGTCGAAAGTGGTGGGGACTGCTGAGATCTCGCTGCGGGCGATGGCCCACGGGAAGTATCCCTACCTTTCGAACTTGGCGGTGCTGCCAGAGTGGCGACGGCAGGGAATTGCGCGACAGCTTTTGCTCAGCGCTGAGGAGGTAGTGCAGAAGTGGGGCTATCGCCGGTTACAGCTGCACGTCCTGGAAGATAACTTGCCCGCCCAGCAACTCTACACCCAACTGGGCTACGTGCCCCTCGAGCGCACCCCTCAGCTTTGGCAGTGGCTGGGGATCCCACCCCAGCTTTTGCTCTGCAAGTGGTTGCCGTAAAGTTATGTAAACTAGGAGGGAAAAGGCGAGAGAGGCGTTGCCGTGGACGTTGAGACCGTAAGCAGGAGGGGCTGGGGGGCCGTATTTGTAGCTTTGTTTGTAGCTTTGCTGGTTAGCTTTGGAGGGGTTCAGGCCGCCTTTGCCCAGTGGGGCACTACTCCCCTGCCCTCGATTGGGGCCCCAGCGCCGGAGTTTGAACTGCCAGATCAGTCGGGCCAGGTGCGGCGCCTGGCGGATTTTCGCGGCAAGTGGGTTGTGCTCTACTTCTACCCCCGCGACTTCACTGCCGGATGTACGATCGAGGCCCGCCGCTTCCAGCAGGATCTGCCCAAGTTCCAGGCCCTGGGAGCGGAGATCGTGGGCGTAAGCGCCGACTCGGTGGACTCCCACCGCCGTTTTTGCCTAGCAGAGGGGCTGCAGTTTCTTTTGCTGTCGGATCCCCAGGGCACGGTTAGCCGCGCCTACGGCTCGTGGATGGGGGATATGGCCCTGCGCAACACCTTTCTCATTGATCCCGATGGGATCCTGCGGGCTATTTACCCAATCGTCAACCCCTACCGGCACAGCGCCGAGGTCTTGGCCCAACTGCAGGAGCTTACCCAGAAGGGCTAGTCCTGGGGGCCAAAGGTCTGCTCGAACTCTTGCAGCAGCTCGTCAATCTCCTCTAAGGCTTGGTTGACATCGACGCGCAAGTCCCCGAGATCCGGCCTTTCCAAAAGCTTGACCAGGACGGGCCGGCGCTCGCGAATACGTCTGATGCGCTCTTTTAGGGCGGCAATTTCCGCTGGCTCCATAGCTGCAGTGGTTGCCTCAGCTCCTCCAGCTTATCGCTTTCCTAGTCAGATCGCGGCCTTTGCTAACCCCTGCCCTAGACCATGGGCACAAATTGCACGGGGAAAGCTTCCTTTTGCACCACTCCTTCCGGCGTTTTGTGGAGAATGAGCAGGGACTGGGATGCCTGGCTTTCGCCTATCGGTACCACTAGGGTACCTCCCACCGCCAGTT
>Ga0308310_1001347_pt1 | contig 10985 bp, 8 predicted proteins | sample HotsprSampleMS65_FD_203672 | JGI IMG/M metagenome (GOLD analysis project Ga0308310, IMG submission 203672) | Hot spring phototrophic mat microbial communities from Mushroom Spring, Yellowstone National Park, Wyoming, United States - 20090730_MS65 ...
AAGGCGTGATCAAACCCTACTCTGCCCACTTGTTGACCCCCGACTTTCGCCTCAGTCTGGCAGTGTTGGTTTTGGCAGTGCCGCTGTTTTGGCTTTCGCTTTGGGCAGGGCTGGCCATGGGATTGTTTGGCCTGTTTTTGCTGGTGCAGACTTGTCTTATCGGGCTGGCCTTTACCCGCACAGCCCTGCAAGTCTACAGCGGCTCCCGGCGCATCCGCGAGTTCCCCTACAGCGAATGGCAGGATTGGCAGATTTTCTGGCGACCTGTACCCATTCTCTTCTTCTTCCGGGAAAGCCGAGGCATCCACTTTCTGCCAATGCTCTTTAACCCAGTTGAGCTGCGACTTTGCCTAGAGGAGCACGTGGGACATCTGCACGCCCAGAGATCCCCTTTTCGCGGCGTGGGCCGATGAGCAGTTCGGAGGGCTGGGTTTGGCAAGAGCAAGGGGGGTGGCGGTGGTTGCGGTGTCAGCTCTTGGCGGACTGGCCGCATGCTTTTGGGTGCCGGCGCAGCTCCTTCTATCAACCGGCTGAACTGGCTGAGCAGCTGCGGCTGACCCCCGAACGGGCAGCTTGGGGCCACCAGGTCCACGGCTGTCAGTGGATGTGGGCCGATGCCCTCACCACGATCCCGGCAGGGAAAGCAGAAAGCAGGGTTCAGCGTCCCGCAGTCGATGCCGTAATTGCCCGCTGCCCAGAAGACTCTGCCTGGGTTGGTACTGCTGACTGTGTGCCGATTCTGGTTGCCAGTCGCCGGTGGGTGGCAGCAGTTCACGCTGGCTGGAGGGGGACGGCTGCCGGCATCTTGCCCAAGGTGCTCCAGGTCTTTCTTGGGGGGGGGATCCCTGCCGAGGAAATCCGCATTGCCCTGGGGCCAGCCATTTCCGGGCCAGCCTACCAAGTTTCCCAAGCAGTGGCTGACAAGGTGCTGCAGACGCTGCCGGCAGGCGTGGATCCGCAGCTTGCCCTCTGGCCTGATCCCATCCCTGGCAAGGTTCGCCTGGATCTGCGCTGGGTCAACTCTGCCCAGGCCCAAGCGCAAGGGATCCCGCCTGAGCACATTGCCATCAGTCCCCACTGCACCTTTGGCCAGCCCCAGGATTTCTTTTCCTATCGCCGCGAGGGATCCCTGGAGGATGAAGAGGGCCGCCGTTGCGTGCAGTGGTCGGGGATTGGGCTGCCCAAAGCGGCCTTGGACAAGCCGCCAGCTGCCCAAGAGAGCTGCTATGATTGAACAGCCCTCCGCTGCCCAGTCCCAAGATGCGCCGCGCTGCCCTTAGGGGATTATCGTGGATAGTTTTGTCCCTCTTGCTTGTTGGTGGCCAAGCCGCGGCCCAGACCTCTGTGACAGGCCTTAACCGCGACAGCGTACGGCAACTAAACCTTGAGAAGAATTCAAGTCGCGAGCCCAGCATTCCCTCGGCGCAGAGGCGGGCGAAGTGGCATACCCGCGCCAATGTCTGCAGGGGCAATTGCCGGAGGAAGTTGGCCGTATCGCCTAAGCAAGCGGCTAAGGTATTAAAGGAAGCCCTCAGGTCGCTGCAGAATGGATTGGGAGAAGCTCTTGGAAGAATGGGTGGCAGCCTCTAGGCAGGCGGCAGAGGCAGGCCTTGCTGCTCTAGAAGCCGCCTTGAGGGAGCTGGGAGAACAGCTGGCCACCCCTATCGAGCAAACCCTCAGGCAGTGGGAAACCCCTTGGCGGCTGGAGGAGGAACCCGAGCGCTCAGGGGAAGCGTTTAACCCTGCCGAGGGGCAGTCCTTTAGCACCAGCCGCTTTTTCGTCAGCCCCTGGGGGTTTGGGGGCGTAGTTGTCTATACCTATATCGCTTCGCCGCCTGGCTGGATTGGGGATCCCACCTGTCGCTACAATGCCCTTTCCCCGCAATTGCGCTGTGCCGTCAACCCCTATGGCCCTTGCAAGGGCTGTCCTCACTATGAGCCGCGGGAGGAGGGCTCTACGCGCTAGCCGGCCTGAGGGCGTGGGCTATGCAGGATAGCCGCCTTATTGTTGCTCTAGATACCTCCTCCCTTGAGGAGGCGCTGGAGTGGGTGGAGCGCTTACCCCAGGTGCAGTGGTGGAAGGTGGGCCTGGAGCTGTTTACGGCAGTTGGCCCTCCAATTCTGCAAGCCCTGAAGGAGCGGGGCAAGCGCATTTTCTTGGACCTCAAGCTGCACGACATTCCCCGCACAGTGGGGCGGGCAGTTCGAGTAGCCGTTGGCCATGGGGTGGATTTGCTGACCGTCCATGCGGCCGGCGGGAGCGCCATGTTGCACTCAGCCGCAACGGCCGTCCAGGGCAGTTCCTGTCGGCTGTTAGCAGTTACCCTTTTAACCAGCCTTGGCCCTGAACAGGTGCGGCGGGAGCTGGGCATCGAGCGGGATCCCGGCGACTATGTGTTGCAGTTGGCCCAGCTGGCCTTGGAACAGGGCTTGAGGGGGCTGGTCTGTTCTCCCCAGGAGGTGGGGCGGCTGCGCCAAGCTCTGGGGCCGGAGGTTCTGCTGGTAACCCCAGGGATCCGACTGGGGGATCCAGAGGCGGGGGACGACCAGCGGCGGGTCTGTAGCCCTGCAGCAGCTCTGCAGGCGGGGGCGGACTATCTGGTGGTGGGTCGCCCCATCACGGCCGCTGCCGATCCTCTGGCAGCCTGGCAACGCTTCCAGGCGCTGGTGGAGACTGCGGGCTGAGGGTTGGGGAAATGGCGTTGGGAGGCAGGCGGGGAGCCGCTCTAGCAGTGGTTTTGGGACTGTCCGGCCTGGCTCCTACACTAGCCAGGGGAGAAGTCTGTGCCAGCGATCCCCAAACTTGGTCTGAGGCCCTGACGGCCCAGTTGCCTTTGTTTCTCAATTTAGCCCTGAGCCGCTCCCGCTCAGAGTTTCAGGTGGTACTCGTGGGTCAGCCGCAGGTCGAGCCTCTTGCTGCCAAGGAGTTGGCGGATAGCCCAGCCGCTTCCACTGCCCAGGGCTTTTGCCTCTACTTCACCACGCTGGAGCGCCGCTTGGTTCTCCCTCGGCAGCCGCCGCAGCCGGACAACCCGCTAGCGGGACGGCGCAGCGAAACCCTGCATCTGGCCTATGAGGCCTGTGTATTGCGGGATAAACCAGGAGACCCCTGGCAGTTGGTGCGCCTCCGAGTAACTGGAGCCGGGATCCCCGTTCGCGATGTTACAAACGGGCTCACCGCCCAAGCTATCCGCCGTTGGCAGCAGTCGGGGTGTCCCTCAGCAGGCGATCTAGAGTTGACTAGGCCCTCTTCTCCGTGAGGTTTCCTCCCGCCATGCCTCCTCAGGGCAAACGGCTACTCCGGCGCCGGCAGCCGGCCAAGCTGAGTTGGATAGGCCCCTGCCTGCTGTGCGGGGGAGTAGGACTGCTCTTTGGGCAACGGCTTCGCCTTCTAGCAGAACCGGCTCAGGAAGCGTGGTGGCGCGTTTTGCCTGCCAGTAGCTCTGGGGGATCCCTTGCTCCGCTGGAACTCCCCCTCTACCACTGGCTGGCAGAGAAACTTTTGCCTTGGCTAGGGCAAAAAAGCGGGATCCCGCCGCAAGGACTGCTGGCAACCTTGTCGACCCTAGCCTGTCTGGCCATCCTACTGTTGTGTTGGAGCTGGGGCAATTTCTGGAGCGCCGGCCTGTGGGGGCTTAGCCCCTGGGTGCTGACCCAGGGGTTGGAGCCGAGCAGCGAGATCCTCGCTCTCCTGGTCTTACTAACTAGCAGCGGCATTAGGCCGGGATCCCGCCTGCGCTGGGAGGGGTTGGCGCTGGCCTGTGGGCTGAGCTACCGAGTTTGGCCCTTGGCCTTGCTCTGGGCGCTGCTGTGGATTAGCCAACACCGGCCGCGGCAAGGGTTGCAGGGATCAGCCTTGCTGCTGTTGGTGATGGGCCTCTCCTGGCTCGGGGGAGCGGAGGGGCTTGGGGATCGCTTCCGGGGAACAGAGACCCTCTCTCCTTCGCCCAGAGGCCCAACTGGCCTGCCTACGCTGGCTACTTTGATGTTGCCCCTAGGGCTAGCCTTGGTGCGGCTGGGCTGGCCTTGGGAAGAACGCCAACAAACTTTGCTCAGCCTGGCCGGCTTGGGCCATGCCCTCTGGATGGGCCTGCTAGCAACTTGGCTGGAGGGTCGGGGGGATCCGCCCCTGTACCTCCTGCAACAAAGCGCCCGCTGGGGCCTAGTGGCCCTGCCCTTCTTGTGCCTGAGCGCTGGCGGTGTCTTGGCGGAGATTCCCTGGAGGGGCTGGCGGCGGCTGTTGGGATCCCTGCTTTTGGTCAGCTCGTTCTTGCTGTCGTGGCAAGCGTTGGCCTAGGGCACGATCCCAGCTCCAAACCAAAGCGCTGAGGGGTTGATCAGCCTCTTGCCCCAGGTCTTCTAGGGGGATCCCTTTTGTTAAGGAAAAGGACTACAGTTAAGGTCGAGGCGGGTCAGGTGTTCAAAAACGCCACCCCGACGACCCAAGCAGGAGAACAACGTAAGAGATGATGACGGTGCGGGTGCCCCTCGACTACTACCGAATCTTGATGCTGTCGCCACGGGCAGACAAGCATCAGATCGAACAGGCTTACCAAGAGCGCCGCGAGCTCAGGCCAGGCGAACGTTCTTGGCTAGTGGGGTTCTCGCCGCAGGCCGTGGAGGCTCGTGCCCAGCTTGTCCAGGAGGCCGCTTCTGTGCTGCTCGACCCTGAGGCACGGCGCAGCTACGACGAACACCTAACCCTAGCGCATCCCACCCTGACGGTGGACGAGGCCCTTCTGCCGGGAGTGCTGTGCCTGTGCTGTGAAGTTGGAGAGTACCCAGCGGCTTTAAGCTTGGCTCAGCAAATGCTTGATCAAGGACACCCCGCCCGTTCTGATGCCATTTTGGGGCGGGCCGTGGCCCGTTTAGAGCTAGGCCGGGAAGCCTGGCGACAAGGAGCCTATGAAGAAGCCGCGCACTCTTTGCAGACAGGCTTGGCCGAACTGGAGGAGTGTCAGGCTTTTCCTCAGCTCCAGGCAGAGCTCCGCATCGACCTGGGCAAGCTGCGCCCCTACCGCATTTTGCAGCTCCTTGACCCCAATGCTCCAGCTGCCATGGGCAAAGGAGTAGCTGCAGCTCCTGCCCTGGCGCGGCAGCAGGGGCTGGCTCTCCTCAAGGCCATGCTCGACGAGCGGGGCGGCATTGAGGGCGGTGGGCAAGATGGCTCTGGCTTGAGTACGGAAGATTTCTTACGCTTCATCCAGCGCGTGCGCCGCTACCTCACCCTGCAAGAACAGCAGGAGCTTTTTGAGCAAGAGGCGGAGCGCCCTTCCTTGGTCGCTGCCTACTTGGCTGCGCAGGTGCTGCTGACAGCGGGCTACGTGGAGAAACGGCCAGCTCTAGTGCGGCGGGCGCGCGGCTACCTGGTTCGCCTCGCCCAGCGGCAAGATGTGCATCTGGAGCAAGCTATCTGCAGCTTGTTGTTAGGGCAAACTGAGGAGGCCCTCGGCCATCTACGCGCCAGTCAGGAAACCGAAGCCCTGCAGTTTATTGAGGAGCACTCTGCCGGATCCCCGGATCAATTGCCAGGCCTCTGTCGCTTTACGGAAAAGTGGTTCCAGGATGAGGTATTCCCAGAGTTTTACGCCTTGGATCCTGCCCAGGCTAGCCTGAAAGCCTACTTCGACAACCCTCAGGTGCAGGCTTACCTGGACGAGATGCCTAGCCGCGAGAGCTCGCCAGCAGGTACCCTATCTCCACCTCCTACCCTGCCTCTATCCCAGCCGCCCGCTGCTGGGGGTGCTAATCACCCGCCTGCTCCCTTCCCGCAGGGAGTTTCCCAAGAGCCGTCGCACTTGCCCAAGTGGCCTGCTCCATGGGACGGGGAGCCAGCCAGCTCTCCCCCATCAGAAGGGAGCCTTCAGGCCTACAAGAGGGGGCTGCAGGAGGTGGAGCGTCACCACCGCAGCCACTTGGGTTCTAGACGAAGTCGGCCTGAGCCTCCTGCTCCTTCCTTCCACCTCCGCTTGGCTGCCGTGGTCGGCGGGGGCATTCTCTCCCTCGTGGTTAGCTGGCAGATACTGCGCAGCCTGTTCACCCCACCACCGCCGCTGGAACAGCCCCAGGTGCAACTGGAGCAGCCACCGGTTACTCTTGAGAATTCGGATCAGGCCAAGCCCTCGCCTGAGCCTGAGTTGATTGGCCCGTTGGCTGAGTGGCAAGGAGTCCAACGGGTGCGGGTGATCTCCAACGATGGCATCAATATCCGCCAGCAGCCTAGCCTAAGCGGAGCCATTGTCGGGACGGCCCCCCGCCAAGCTTTACTGCGGGTGGTAGAGGTGCGAGTAGGTGAAGGACAGGTACCTGTCTGGTTGCGCGTTGAGCAAGAGGGGGCGCCAGGAGGGTGGATTGCCGCTCAATCGGGCTCAACTCGCTTGGTCGAGCGACTCTAAGCCTTTTCTGCCATTTGCCTTGCCCAGGCAATAGCTTGTTTCCCGCTTTCCGGTGGTGGATATTCTGCGCAATGCCCCGCTAGGGATCTATCTGGAAGAGCCGCGCACCTGGCTGCACTGTCTTGACCCGCGGGTGAAGTTGGCCTGGTTGCTTAGCTTTCTCCTCAGCCCAATTTTGGCCAGCAGTGGCTGGCGGCTGGCCGTGGTGGCGGTTCTCCTGCTCTTGACGGTAGCAGCCCGTCTGCCGCGCCGGGTCTGGTCGGGCCAGCTTTCGCTGGTGTTGGCCCTCAGCCTGCTTGCTTTTGGGATCACCAGCTTCGCCCCCGATGGCTTAGGGGTCTTCCCCCAGCCGCAGCGGCAGGATGCGCAGGTGGTGGGCTATGGACTTATCTCCAACTCCAACCTGGAGGTGAAGGAGAGGGCAGCGGCCAGCCAGGCCTGGCAGCAGCAAACCCGTGCCTGGCCAGTTCCCTACCGCTACCGTTTGCTGCAGGTTTCCCTGCTAGGGCGAACGTTTCAAGTCTCGCGGCGTTCCCTCTCCGTAGCTCTGCGGCTGGGTACCCTCATCTTTACCCTGCTCTATGCCACCAATCTGTTCTTGCTGACCACCGCCCCCGAGGAAATTACGGCGGGGATTGCCCGGCTGTTACAGCCTCTCCAGCGCTGGGGCTGGCCGGTTGCCGAGGTGATTCTCACCCTCACCTTGGCCCTCCGCTTCCTGCCGCTGGTGATGGAGGAAGTCCAGAACTTGGTGCGGGCGGTGCGCACCCGCGATGTGCGCTGGGGATCCCTCAGCTTTCGGGGTGGAATGCAAACCCTTCTGGCTTTGGTGGAGCGCTTTTTTGAAAACCTGCTCCTGCGAGCGCAGGAGATAGCGGCGGCCATGCAAGCTCGAGGGCTAACTGGTCCCGACCATCCTCTGCGCTGGCACCGTCTGCAGCTACGGCGGCTAGATCGAGGAGCGCTGGCCCTCCTGCCCCTGTTTTGGCTGCTGAGAGCTTTGTCGCCCTAAAGATAGCGGCAGGAGCAGCTGGGAAACCGAGCGCCCATCAGAGGAGAGGTAGAAAGACAGCTGCCCCCCCAGGCGCTGCACAATCCGCTGGCAAAGGCTAAGCTCCAAGCCGGGGCTGGCCGCTAGCGGGGACTGGAACAAGGGATCGGCAGAGACGACCTGCCGGGGATCCCCTTGCAGGGCTGCCAGCAGGTGGGGATCAAAGCGGCCTTGATCCACCACCAGCAGTTCTGCATAGCCAGAGTGCTCCGCACCGCTCTCGCCAACGGCGACCCGGCTCCACAGATCCAGCCGCCCCCCCTCCGGGCTGCGCAAAGCAGCGGCAACCAGCACCTCCCAGAGGACCATCTCCAGGCGTCCGGGATCCCCCCAGACGGTAAGGCTCAGGTCGCCGTGGGCGCGCGGCCACAGCTTGCGTTTCTGGGCCAGACCCCCCAGCCGGCGCAGGCTCTTGCGCACCAAAGTAGCCACAGACAGCGACTGCAACTGCGGCTGCGCCTGCCAGGTTTCTGCCTGCAACAACGGCTCCACGGAGACGGCCAGATCCCGCAGCCCTCTGGCAATTTCCACCACCTTTTGCCAGCGCGTGGCCTCGTCTCCTGGCGTTGCTGGCACCTGGCCTAGGCGGCGCAGGCTGTCCAGCAAGGCGTTTTGCAGATCCAGCAGGCGGCGGTGCTTGTACCAGTTCAGCTCGCTGAGCACCTCCTGCCGCTCCTGCAGCGTTTGTACCCAAAGCAAGCGCCGCAGCGTCCAGCCGCAGGTTTGGGCAATCACTGTCGCTGCCGCCTGCTCCTCCGGCTCCCAAACCTTGTCTGCCTCTGCTCCCAGGATCAAAACCCCCAGTGGCTCCAGACCAGGGGAGTCGCCAGTCTCGGGGCCGCCCTCGCCCAGCGGCAGCAGCAGCCAGGATCCCAGGCCCGTCGAGTTCAACCAGGTGCGGCTGGCAGCTGGGATCTGGTCTTGGGAAAGCTGGAGGGGTCCTCTTGCCTGCAGCGCACGGGTCAGCAAGGGATCCTGGCGATCGATCTCAGTGGGGCCGGTGGGGTAAAACGCGGGGGCGGCGGCAAAAGGCGGCTGCAAGCGGGCCCGGCTCTCCCCTGGCTGCCAACTCACCACCAGCGCCAAGGGGATCCCCAACGCTTGGGCCGTCTGTTGGACGGTGGCGGCGTAGAGCTCCGGCAGGGTAGTCAGGTTCTGCAGCGTCAGACAGGCAGCAACCAGGCCGTTGAACAGTTGCTCTTGCCGTTGCCGCCGCTGTTCCAGTTGGATTTGCCTCAGGATCAGGCCCACGGGTTGGGCGATCCCGCGCAGCAGTTGCCGTTCTTCCCGGCTCCAGGCCCGCCGCTGGGGATGGAGCACCAGGATCAGCCCTTGCGGAAGGGCAGCGGGAGTGGCAGAGCCGCCGACTTCCGTGTGGGTGAGCATGAGGGAACGTACCCCCAGAGGGGCCAGTTCCTGCCGCCAGGAGAGCAGGCGCAGATCTTGGTCGTAGTTTTCTGCCACCACCACCTCGCTGCGCAACAGATCCTGCCAATCTTGCTCGCTGAGGGAGCTAAACTGCTGCGGCAAAGCCTGCTGGCCCTCGCTGCGGTACTCGTAGAAGAGGCGGGGGATTGGTTGGTTGGGATCCAGCGTCAACACCGCTACCGCGGCGGCTTGCAGGCGCTGGCCCAGGCCAACCACCGCTTGCTGGAGAGCCCGCTGCAGCTGGGCCGGGTTGGAGAGGGCCTGGCCTACCTGGTGCACGAACTCCTGGTCGTCGGCCAACTGGCGGAGGCGACGATCCAGATTTTCCAGAGGAGTGGCCAAGGCCAGCCCATGGGCGGCAGCGGCCACCAACTGGCGCTCGGCAGCTTGCCAGGTGCGGGGCACCTCCGACTGCACCCAGATAAACCCCAGCAGCTCCTGCTGCAGCCGGATCGGGGCGGCCAAAGCCGACTGCGCTCGCCATTGCTGCATCAACTTGAGGGGAACCTCGGAGCGCGCTGTCCTCAGGTCGCCCACCACCACCTGGCCTGCCGCAAGAGAGGAGTACAGGTTTCCCAATTCCCGGAGCGCAAGGCTGCCCTCTTCCATCGGGATTACCCCGGCTTTGGTTCCTCTGGCAGTGGGGGCAGGAGTAGGCCTAGCGGCGCTTTCATGGGGAACAAACCGTCCCTCCCTGGGCTTGTGCCAGTACACCTGGATGTGAACGGCGCCCAAGCAGGACTGCAGCTCCTGGGTAACCAGGCTAACCCGTTCTTGCAAGGATCCCGCCTGGCACATCGCCGCCCCCAATCTCAGGAGCGACTCTTCAAAGCGCTTTTCGGCCTGCCGTTTCCAGGCATCTTCCAGCTTCTGCAAAGAGGCTGCCAACTGCCCCAGCAAAATCCCCAGGAGCGCCTTTTCCTCCTCGTGGGTGGTAGCGCCCCACAGTTGGGATCCCAGCATCAGGATCCCCAGGCAGCGCCGCCGCCCTACCGTAGAGAAGGGGTAGATGAAGCAGCCTTGGATCCCGCCCAGCCGCTTGGCTTCTCGCTGCCAAAGGCCCATGCGCGGCTCCTGGGAAAGGTCGGGCACGCTGATGGGCCGCTGCTCGAACACCACCTGCTCGAGGATCTCCCCCGGCTGTAGGGGATACGCAGCTTGCAAGAGAGGTTGATCCTCCTCTCGCAGGGTCACGCCACCTTGGCCCACCAACTGGTGATTGGCATGGTCGTAGAGGGCTAGCCAAATTAGCGGCGCCCCAAACACTGCCTTGATATACTCCAGCGTGAGCTGAATCAGGGCCTTAGCGTCGGTCTGCTCCCGCATCTGCTGCAAGGTTGCCTGTAGGGCCACCAGCGGAGAGACTGCCCCCGCTCCACTAGAGTGAGGAGAAACAGACTGAACCATAGTTCAAGCATTGGCTGGTCAGGTTTGAGGGAAAGCAGGCCCAGCCACCTCTTGGCTCACCTTAACCCTGCTGTTTCTTGGAAGCCAACATTTCCAAGGCAGTTGGAGATGCCCCTGCAGGGTATTGTGCCGTCAATAGAGCTAACTTGCAGTCCTCACGGCCTGGTTACGAGAGGGATCCCGCGCAATTTGGACGTATTGGTTACCAGACTTTGCACAAAGCGCTGGAAGCGCTGCCGCAGGTTTTCGTCCCTGAGGTTGCCCTGCTCATCGAAGGCACTCCAAGCCCGCCCGATGGCAATTTGCTCTGGGATCGCCCAACCGTGCAGCCACCGCACAATCAGGCGCATTTGGTTAAGGGTGTCGCTGTTGCTCTCGCCGCCCAAGACACTGATGAGCCCAAAGACCTTGCCCTCCAAGTGCTCAAAGCTCAGCAGATCCAAAGCATTCTTCAGGCTGCCGCTGATGCTGCCGTGGTACTCCGGGCTGGCCAGAATGATCCCATCGGCCTGCTTCATCGTTGCCCGCAAAACCTCCACATCGGGATAGTCGGGGTAGGATTCCGAACCATCGGCAAAGGGCAACTTCATCTGCCGCAAATCAAGAAGGTGCAGCGGTATCCCCAGCTTCTCGAACTCGCGCCGCACTACCTCCAGGGCCCGATAGGTCAGGGAGTTGGGCCGCAGGCTGCCACCAATGGCCAC
>Ga0308310_1001350_pt1 | contig 10983 bp, 19 predicted proteins | sample HotsprSampleMS65_FD_203672 | JGI IMG/M metagenome (GOLD analysis project Ga0308310, IMG submission 203672) | Hot spring phototrophic mat microbial communities from Mushroom Spring, Yellowstone National Park, Wyoming, United States - 20090730_MS65 ...
CCCGGGGAGTGGTTTGCCCTGGCCCAGATGCGCACCCCCGAGACCGTCCACTTCCGCATCATGAACGGGGAGAAGCGAATCAGGCTGTACTTCAAGGGCCAGAAGACCGTGGCCGGGCAAAACCTGGATTCCCCCGGAGCCCGTACGGTCAACCTGCCTTTCCTGGTGGAAACGCCCCAGGCTAAGCCTTCTCTGCCCACTGCCTACCACCCCGAGGTCAGTGTGTGGGCCCAAGTGGGCGGCGTGTGGCAGCGGCTGACCATCACCGCCATTGACTACGCCACCGGCAACGTGACCTTCACCGAGCCGGCGGGCATCACCGGGACCATTGAGATTTACTACACCCACGGGGACGGCCAGATGCGCTTTCGGGTGGCCAGGGACGCCGGGGGCATTGATGACTCCACCGCTACCGTGTTCAACCAGTCCTTCGCCACCCTCCACTCCATTGACCAGAACAGCCTGGAGACCATGATCGCCTGGCCCCAGCAGGTGGAGCTGGTGCCGGGCACTAGGCTGGTCCTGGAGGTCTTTACCAATACCGTGCCCATGGTCTGGAATGACCGGGCTGGGCACTACGTCCACATCGCCGCGCTGGCCCGGCGGGTGGACGTCCTGGACAAGGGCCGCCTGCTCTCCCTGGCTGAGCTGGAGAACCGGGGCGGCCTCTAAGGGGGTTGGCATGTTCAGCGTGGGGAACACCCTGTATGGGAAAAACCCGTTCCTGGATGATGGGGGAGGGTCAGGGGGAGGGTCGGGGGGCTTCGGCCTCTCCAACTCCTACACCCCCCCGAGCCTTTCGGGCTACCAGCCGCCCTATACCCTCCTGGACCCTGGCCCCTCCTTCGGGGGAGGGGACGGCTTTTGGGGGGACGTGCAGCGTTTCCTGCAGAGCCTGGCCGGCCTAAGCAGCCTCATTGACCCCTACATCCTGACCGAACAGGAGCGGATGCAGCTGGAGATTCAGCGCCGGCTGGCCGAGGCCGAGCGGGCCCGCGCCGAGGCCGAGGCCCGGCGGGCCTCCATCCAAGTCCAGCCCGCGGTGCCCGCGTGGGTGTGGGTGGCGGTAGTGGGGCTTGGGGTGGTGGCCCTGGTGCTTCTCTTGAAGGAGTGAGATGGAGCCGGTCCTGGGCTTCCTGGGGAACCTGGTGGGGGGCGTCCTGCAGTGGATGGGCGTGGACCGCCAGGCCCGCGCCGCGGAGGAGGTGGCCCGAAGCCAGGAACGGCAAACGAGGAGCCTGGTGGACGGGGCCATCGCCACCTGGGCGGAGTGGCGCCGGGCTCAGGAGGCCGCGGCTTCGGCGGCCCGGGACGCTACCTACTGGCAGCAGGCCACCCAGCGCACCCGAATCTACTACAACTACCAGGCCGCCCGGACCGGCCAGGCCGCCCTGCTGGTGGCGGCGGGGGCTGGCCTCCTGGGACTGGCCCTTTGGAGGATGAGCCATGAATAGCGCAACGCCCCTTTTGGTCGTAGGAGGAGTAGCCCTGGTTGCAGCGGGGGGCTACCTCTATACCAAAACCAAGCCGAAGGCGGAGGCGACCGTACCAGGAGCGCCGCCCATGGTACCCGTGCACCCCGGGGTTACGGGCCGGCCCGAGGCGGGCACGGACCGGACCAGCCTCTGCCAGGTCCTCACCGGGTACCGGTCCCAACTCCGGCGCTTTCAGGACCTCATGGCGGACGCCCAGAAGAAGATGCGGGACCTGGAAGGTTTGATTGAGGGCGCTTGCCGCACCTACGCTCTAGAGCCCGTGTACACCTATCGCTGCAACGGCATCTGGCCCTTCTGCGGTCTCAACGAGTGGATGGAGGTGACGGGCGTTCAGACGGATCAAAGCGCCTTCAACGCCTGCGTAACCTACGCCAAAACAGGAGCGGCGCTGGCCGCGCGTCAAGTGGAAAAGCGGGGCGGGATCTATAGGTCTACCTGGGAAGACGTGGACCGCATCAACGCCCAGATCGCCCAGGGCTACGCCCAGCTACAGGACCTTAGGAGGCAGTACGAGGCCGCCCAGCGCCAATACGAGGAAGCGAGGGCCCAAGCCATGGAGCTGGAGCGGCGGATCGCTGACCTGGAGTCCCAGGGGGTGTTCTGCTGATGGAGTGGAAGGACGTCTTGGACATGGGCCTGGGGGTGGCGGCCTTTATCGCTTTCCTCAAGCTGGTCTTCCGCGACATGGCGGACCTACGCCAGCGCCTAGAGCGTCTTGAAGTCCAAACCCGCCGCCAAAACTACTACCTTTCCCGCCTGGTGAACGCGGTGGAGGCCCAGGCCCTGCGCCAGGGCCTTCGCCTGAGGGGAGTGAAGGGGGTGCAGGATGGAGAGTAAAACCTTGCTTTTGGCTTTGCTGGGCTTCGGCGTGGCGGCCTACGTGGCCTACCAGCTGGGGAAGGGGGGCGCGGGGGAGTCTAAACCGTCCCAGGACGCCCCGGCCCAGCCCAGCCCCCCGCCCTCCAGCGGCCTGGAGGAAGGGGGCAAGAACCTCTTCCCGGGCCTGTCGGGGATGGACGAAAGCGTGCTTTGCCGGCTGGCGCCGAGCGTGTGCGCCTGGCGGATCCCGAGACCCCTCCCGGTGGCGCCGATGCTTTAGGGGGTGGGCGTGAAGGCGCTTTGGCTTTTGGCGGCGGTCTTGGCGGGGGCGGTGGTGGGGTTGGGCGTGGCCAGGTGGAAGGCCGGCCCTTCCGGGCTTTCCACCGCCCCCTCCCCCGCCAACCAGGACGAGCAGGTGTGCCCTCAGGTGATCGCCACCTGCAATGACGGCACGGTGGTCCCCACGCCGTGCGGGTGCCAAGGCCGTGGGGGCGTGAAGCGGTTGGGGGTGATGGTGTGAGCTGGCATGACCTTGTACCTTCGGGGCAGACCTGGCTGATCTGGCTGGTGCAGGCCCTTCTCGCGGCGGGGCTGATCGCCCTCTTGGCCGGGGCCATCACCCGGCTCCTTTCCGCGATCCCCGTGGTGGGGCCCGTGCTCGCGGCGGCGGTGCGCATGCTCTTTTCCAACTACGAGCGGTGGCTTTCCGAGCGCGTGCCCAAGCTGGCCGAGCAGGCGGTTCTGGCCACGGAGGAGAAGTGGCGGAAGGTGGGGAGTCAGTACGACCCCGCGGCCCGGGCCCAGGCCAAGCTGCAGGAGGCCATAGAGGCCCTGCAGCAGATGGCCCCCGGCCTGCCCCGGGACCTGGCCCAGAAGCAGATTGAGGCCGCCTTGGCCCGCATCCGGGCCATGGGCATGGAGCAAAAAGTGGGAGGTGGGAAATGAGCTTTGCTGACGGCCTTCGCTTCGGTGCCGGCTTCGTGGTGGGGGGCGCCCTCATCTGGGTAGGGGTGCTCCTCATCCTGGCCCTGATAGGTGCGGTGGTGGGCGGTGGCGATGGGCGAAAAGGTTGAGGTGGTCCAGAACCGGGTGAGCCTCTGGCAGGCCTACAAGCAGGGGGTGGGGGTGGGCCTGGGCGTCCTGACGGTTTACGTCCTGGCCCTGGCTCTGCTGGCCGTTTTGGCCACCAAGGCCTTGACGCCGTCAGACCTTGCCCCCCAGCCTGAGCCCAAGGAGGGCAGGACATGCTCCAACTCCTGGGTCTAAAGCCGGAAGAGATACAACGCCTCATCGCCGAACTGCAGGAGGCCATCCGGGCCCTGAAGGGGGAGATGGCTTGTATAAAGGCTTCCCTGGAGGCCATTGAGCGCATCCTGGGCTACGAGTACGGGAGGCCTTCTCGGGCCCTGATGGGCCATGACCCCCTCCGGCTTCCCCTTATCGCCCAGGTGGAGGCGGCTGGGGAGGCCAAGCGGGTTGACGTGGCCGGGCTTTTGGGGAAGCCCGCCACCCGGGGGCACGTGGTCAACATAGGGGATGCCAAGGCGGCCTTGTGGTTTAAGACCGGGTCCCAACGGGTGGGCCCGTACTACCTGCTTCCCGCGGCCGCTCTGGACCTCTCTTGGGCGCTGGAGATTCTGGAAGTCCGGGACGCCGGGGAAGGGCCGGCCAAGGTGCAGATTCTGATGCAATGATCCCTGTCCAGGCGGGCAAAAGGGGCAAAGGGTACTTCCCGGAGGTGCGGTATAGCCGGGGCCCCCGGGCTATGGGCGTGACCGGGGACAACTCCTTCAGGACCCTCCTGGGCTACCTGTGGATGGCGGTCCTGGACCGCTCCCGGGGCTTCCGCCTCTTCCAGGCCCAGGTTCCGGGGGAAGGGCCCTGGGCCTTGGACGACCCTCGGGGCCCAGACGTGGCCGTGTGGATTGAGATGGAGGCACCCCCTCTTCCCCACCCCGCCCGGGAGGTGCGCCATCTGGCCGTCTGCTTTGACCAGGCCGCCCGCCACGTGGTGGCCTACGAGCGTGAGGGCCAGGTGTACGTGCGGCAGTGGGATCCCGTGGCCGGGGCCTACACCATGCGGGGGCCCTTCCCCGGCGTAGATCCGGTGCTCCTGTGGGACTACGAGGTGGGGTACTTCCTGGGGGACTCGGACGTCCTTCTCTTTCACCTTTCCCCTGACCGGACTCAGGTCATCATGCGGGTGCAGAGAGAACGATACGCTAACCCCCGTGTGGTGCAGGCCCTTCCCGGCCCTGCCTACCTGGACCAGGCCCTCGCCCTCCCCTACCAGGCTGAAGTGTTGGGAAGCCTGGACGCGGACCCCGACACCACGAGCCTGGTCCTTCGCACCGATCTCTACCCGGTCTACCTTTCCGATTTGGCCGCCAGCCCGGTGGTCAATGCCCCAGTGGACTGGAACTATATCCCCATCGTGATCACGAAGGACGTTGGGGTGGAACTGGCGGCCTCGGGAGGTATAAACCCGCCCACGGCCTGGGACTACATCCCCATCGTGGTCATCAAAGACCTCGGGACTGAAGTGGCCGCCTCTGGCGCTGTGAGCCCCCCAGCGGCCTGGGACTACATCCCCATCGTGGTCATCAAAGACCTCGGGACCGAGGTGGCGGCTTCGGCCTCGGTTGCCGCCCCCACGGCCTGGAACTACCCGCTGGTGGTGGTGGTCTACAACGGAGGCTTGGACGTGGCCGCTTCGGCTTCGGTCAGCGCCCCTGTGCAGTGGAACTACTACGTGTGAGGTGATGTATGGAGAAGCGCATCGTAATCCCTAGGATAGTGGTACGGCCCATCCTTCCCCCGCCCCTTGAGATAGGAGCCCGCATACGGCCTCAATGGCTCCATTGGCAGGTGGGGCGGTATCGGGAAAAGCTGTCCTTCGGCCCCGGAGGCGAGGGAAAGGCAAGGGTATGGGTTCCTGAGAGGGAGGGTGAGCAACACAACTTGATTCTGACTCAGTTTTATGATTCCCTCATCCCTCAGTACGGCTTTATCGGCCCTTCTCAGTACGCCGCCGTGGGGACGGGCTCCACAGCCCCAAACCCCTCCCAAACTCAGCTGGCCAACGAGATTGGAACTTCAACCGACCCTAGGAGGACGGACTTTGTGCCAGAGGAAGAATCCAACGAAATAGAAGCCCTGGCAACCCCCGGGGAATACAACATCCGCCGCGTTTTGGAGTTTACCGAAGCCCAGGTTGGCGGGCTCAACCTGACGGAGTGGGGCTTTTCGCCCGTAAGCTCTTACAACGGTCCCCTCATGACGCGCGAGCTGTTTAGAGATGGCTCAGGCAACCCCGTTGTGCTCACGCTGGACGCAGACCAAGGGCTGAGGCTGATTTACCGGTACAAGGTTGCCGTGTCACCCACATCGCCCCAGAACGTATCCGTCAACATTGGAGGCGATGGACCTGGGATTAGGACGGCCAAGTTTTTGCTAACGGGTATGTTTTCCACTTATGACCCCCCATTCGCCTATGATAACGTCAACTACTATGGCATATTCTTATCGTCTTGGGACTCAGCGTACCGCCAACGCAGGGGAGACCTCGTTGTGGCAGATGTGCTGGCCCAAGGCGGTTATGTCGGAGGAGTGGGAACCGTTGGGCTTTCAATCCACGGCGCCCCACTAACGTACATACACAGCACCCAGTCGTTCACGGCGAATACAGTAAAGGGCCTTTCGTACGACCCGCCTTTGGGCAGAAGCAGGCGGGCGTCGGTCCTATTGGGGACGACAGAGCATGTGGGGACCATAAAGTCTGTCGTTCTAAGTGGGCATCTGACGGGCGTAATCTTCACCCCAACCGGCAACCTGGTCTTTAACAACGGCCAGGAGTTCGCTAAGGACAACCGGCATAAACTGCTCATCGCGTACTGGCAGATTACCTGGGGGCCGTGATGGTGCCTACCGTGCGTGCCAGAAGCCTGGTCCTTCCCCCTGCAACTCCCACTCCTCAACCCGGGGCCACCGTAGCCCCGGGGGCCCGTAAATCCTTTCACCACGTGGCGGGGGAAGTGGTGGGCACCGAGGTGCGCTACGGTGACCTGAACGCTTTCGCGTGGTACTACGCTGGCGGTTACCTGACCCTAAACCGAGGCAGGAAGCGCATCAGTAGGACCTTCAGGGGAGCCGAAGATGCCAAGCGCAAGGTCCAATAAGGCCCTGGTCTTTTTAGGCCTCCTGGGTGGGGTAGCCCTCCTGGCAGGCGCCGGAAGGGCCGGCACGGCCAGGGCCACCAAGCCCGGGGGCTCCTCCCCAACACCGGACTGCCCCTATCCGCCCCCGGGCCCTCCCCCCCTGGACAAGGGCCGGTGGGACCTTATAGACCGCATCTACGCCCGCATCCTGGAGGTCAACCCTGCCCTGGGGCGCCAGACATGTAGGGAATGCGGGGGGCGCAGCGTGGCCCACGTGGTGGCCGGGGCCCTGGCCCAGGCTGACGGCATGGGGGTGCCCGTGGACCTGGTGGTGGCCTTGGCCCGGCGGGAGTCCACCTTCAACCCCCACGTGGACCGGGTAGCCTACGCCCTTCAGATCAGCCAGAACGGGGCGAACTGCGCCTCAGGCAGTGAGATAGGGCCGCTTCAGGTCAAGCCCTGCGCCTTTCGTCAGGTGGGCATGGATCCCACGCTCCTCCTCAACATGCCCTTCCCCGCCCGGGTGCAGTACGCTACGGCGGCCGGCATCCGCTACCTGGCCTGGTTGAAGGGCCAGTTCCCCACCTGGTGCGATGTCCTCCACGCCTACAACCGTGGGCCCACGGCTTTTCGGCGGGGGGAACGGAATCCTGCCTACGTGGCGGACATCATCCGCTGGGCGGGGGAGTACTCGGAGCTGAGGGTATGAGCGCCTTTCCGTGGGGTGTGGTGGTGATGTTCCTGGCCCTGGGGCTGGGGTTTGCCCTGGCTGGCTTGTGGTGGTGGGTCCTCTTCTTGGGGGGTCTGGCCTTTTGGCTTGGGATTGTGGAGGTCCTGGCCGTCCGCCGGACAGGCCTCACCATCTCGGGGCAGTTTCTGGCCTGGGCCCGAAGGCACCCGTGGGCCGCGGCGGCCCTATCGGCCCTTTTGGGCGGGGCGATGGGGTATCTCATCTACCACCTGGCCACGGGTTATTAGGTGCATGTTAGGTGTCAAAGCCCAACCCCCGGCCCTTCTAGGACCGGGGGTTTTTGTCGTCCTGGGCTTGGTGGGCGATGGTGGACTTGAACCACCGACCTCACGCTTATCAGCACGCAAAGGGAAAGGGAGGTCTAAGCCCGCTTGCGTGTAGGAGGGCGTTTTGCGTTCCCGGTCTTCTCGGTAGATGCGGGGGTTTGCTGGGTGTTTAGGTGTAGCAAGGTGTCAAGGGACAAAGCCCCAGCCCGGTGGTCCTCTTCTATGAGCTGCTGGTAGACCTTGACGGTGAAGGTGGGGTCAGCGTGCCTGAGGCGGGCCGCCACCACTTTGGGCGGGAGGCCCGCCCGGAGGGCCAGGGAGGTGTAGGTGTGCCGGAGGCCGTGGGGGGTGATGCGGGACACTCCGGCCTTCTCCTGCAGGGCGTAAAAGGCCCGCTTGAAGTTGCCGTAGTCCAGGGGCGTGCCCCGAGTGGAGGGGAACATCAGGCCGTGGTCTACCCAGTCCGGGGAGGCCTCCTTCTCCCCTTCCAGGCGCTCCCGCCACGCCCGGAGGAGGTCCTGGGTATCGGGGTCCAGGTAGAGGGTCCCGTTGGAGCCCGGGGTCTTGGTGGGCCCGAGGGTGCCGTCTCGGAGGAGGGTGTGGCGCACGTGCAGGGTCTCCCCTTCCCAGTCCTCCCAGCGGAGGGCCAGGGCCTCCCCGGGCCGGAGGCCGGTGGCCAGCATGAGGGCGAAGAGGGGGTAGAGGCGGTGGCCTTTGGCGGCCTCCAAAAACCTGGCCACCTCGTCCGGCCGCCACGCCCGGGCAGGGCGGACAAACCCGCTTCTGGGCGGGTCCACGGCCTCCATGGGGTTCTGGTCCAAGACGCCGGCCCGCGGGGCAGGTGGGCCAGGGGCTCCACGTGCTTGAGGTACACCCGGTAGTTGCGCACGGTGGTGGGCCGGAGGCCTTTGGTGGCCGCCCTCTGCTCTACCCAAGTGTGAAGGTAGTCCCCGAGGCGGATGGCCCCGGGGTCCGCCACCCAGGAAGCGCCCGCCTTGGGAAGGAGGCGGGCCAGCTTTTCCGCCACTTCCCGGCGGGTCCGGCCGTAGACCCAGGCCTTCCGCTGCTTGCCGTCCGGGGTGTAGCCCAGGGTTACGAAGCCCGCCCAGCGTCCGTCCTTGCGCTGGAAGATGCTTCCTTCCCCCTTACCCCGGCGGCGGCTCATTGGGGAACTGCGGCCTTGAACGCTTGCAGGTCAAGCTTGGTCTGGTCCAGGACCTCTTTCAGATCTTCTGGTAGCTCGCAGTCGTATCGCGCTCGGCGACCATTTCGGTAGAGGTTCACGTAGGCTTCGTAGGCTTCGAAGCTAAGTACCTTTTCTTTCACCATTCTCTGCAAGTGATTATGAACGTCTCTGTGATCTTTGAAGGAGTAACCCTTTTCGGCCAGGTAGGCCCTTGCCAGGTGAGCGGCCGTGTAAAAGTAAGCGGTGATAGCCCAGTCCACGGCGATAGCTTCCAGCTTGGAGGCCACCCCTTCGTTGTGGCGGGCTTGTCTCCTATGTTGCTCCGGGCTAGGCATCTGGCTCTCGGGAAACAAGGACATAGAGGGGCAGGTCAAACTCAAGGGAAAGACGGGCAGATAAGCGGCCCAGTTCCCTATCCACCTTGTTGGGGTCTTTGGCGTAGGCGGTTAGGTGGTAGATGCCCTCTTCCTCAAAGGGCTCCTGGTCATACCTCGTGATGAGGCCTTCACGCTTGAGGGCTTCCAGGGCCTCAAAGGCTTTTGCCAGGGCCCAGGAAAGGTTTGGCGGGAGGGAGCTGACTTCGGAAGGGGGCATGGGCTTATGCGATTTTACCATTCCCAAGGCCTGCTTGGTGGTGAACTGGGGCATGTAAAAGTAGGCGCGAGCCTCCCCGTAGTTGCTCTTGGACTGGCCCAACTCCGCCTTCATTGCTTCTTTTCCTCCTCTTCCAGGGCCTTCAGAAAAGCCCCCAGGTTCTCGTAAAGGAACCGGGCGTTGACGGGGTCCAAGGCGAATGAGCCGATGAGGCTTTCGTGAAGGTCGTACTGGTTAGGCCCGGCGGGCAGGGGCATGCCGGAGAAGACGGCCATGAAGAAGAGGCGGACGTCTGGCCTGTGGGTAACGCTCAGGCCGCTCACATAGATGGGCGCCGCGCGATAAGGGTCAAGGGCGGCAATGGCTTGCCTATAAGGGCCTTTCTGGCCTTCCTGGGTGGGTTCGGGGGTTTTCTCCTCTGGCATGGGGGCCTCCTTTCAGTTCCAGTCGGAGTACCAAACCTTCAAACGCTTATTGGTATCCCATTTGAGAAGGTAGAAGGTGTTGAATCCTTGGTTGAGCACTTCTTTAGGGGGCTTGTCCCGGCATACAAGGATCTGGCGCCACCTTTTGCTCACGTGGACCTCGGCAAGGTCGTTGTGCTCTTGCACGGAAGTTATACGCATGGGCTCAAGCTCTTCGGTTTGCAGAACGCATCCGCGGCTCTGGCGTTCGCGGATGAAGGGCAGAACCTTGCGTTCTAGGAAGCTTGCGAAGGCCCACTCGTAGAGAGGGGGCCAGTCGTTGGTGTTAAGGGCTTGCCGATAGGCAAGGTCATACCCTCTAACTACAGCCTCTGGATGGGAATAGGTTTGGGGGCGTTTTGCCCCTACGGGCGAAGAGCTTTGCATCAAGAGCACGAAAAAGCCCAGCACTATGGCCGTGGCGATGAAAAGATATAGCGCCTGCTTGCGGGTGGTGGTGAACAGATTTGCAAAAGTCTCGCCAAGGCGCTTCCACCAAGGGGGCGGTTTTGGGGCTTCCCAGAGGCCCAGCTTCCGAAGAGCGGCATCGGACGATGCGGCCTGGTAAAGGAGTTTTAGCTCATTGGGGCCCCAAGTCATTACCCCGAGGGCTTCGGCATTCTCTAGGGCTGGTTTGGTAAACCCGGAGGGGCAGATGAGGATGGCCTTGTGGGCCTTGTGAAGGTCCTTTGCGGCATAGGTTAGTCTGACCAAGCTAGCATCTGCCGGGGTGGAAAGGTTCTTGCACTGGACGACGTAGTACCTGCCTTGGGGGCTTCGCACCTCCACATCAAGGCCGTTATCTGGGGCGTTGGTTTTGCTCGGGCGAGAGGCTTTCCATCCAGGCAAGCGAGCAAAAAGGGCCTCTACCAAAACTTCAAGTAGCTCCCCCCTGTCCGCCTGCACCAGGTAGGCGGGGTCTTCAAGAAGCTTCAGCAGGGGGTCCGCTTCCATTTCACCTCCTGGATGCTGATCTTGCGGTACACCTGCCCCACCACCCGGGCCTCGTCGGGGGTGAGGATGGGGCCTGAGGGATTATCCGAAATGAAGACCCAGCCGCGCTTGACCTTTCTGGCCCTCTTCACGGCCAGGCCGTCCCCCTCGATCTCCACCAGGTACACGTGGCCGTCCCGGAGGTCCGTGAGGTTAGGGTCCACCAGGACGTAGTCCCCGTCCTTGATGCCCCTATCGTCCCCGGTGTCCATGCTGTCCCCGTCTACCCGGACCAGGATGGAGCCCGGGCGTACGAA
>Ga0308310_1001352_pt1 | contig 10982 bp, 8 predicted proteins | sample HotsprSampleMS65_FD_203672 | JGI IMG/M metagenome (GOLD analysis project Ga0308310, IMG submission 203672) | Hot spring phototrophic mat microbial communities from Mushroom Spring, Yellowstone National Park, Wyoming, United States - 20090730_MS65 ...
AACGCTCGGCCATGCCAAACGGCCCCAAAGTCGGTTCGGGCGGTTCACTCTCACCTCGTGGCGACTGGCGGGCGCCAAGCGATTCCAGTGCCGCAACGTGGTTAGCCGAGATCGAGCGGTTGGAGGGGGAGGTGGGGTGAGATAACGTGTGCCAAACAGAGTTTACATTGAATGCTGCAAAGCAATATTTTCTGTGTCCTGGTTAGGCTGAAAGAAATGATAAGTACCCTAGTCGCCAGTTCGTGATGAAATTACTTTCGGAGGAGGACACGGGGTTTTTGCCAACGGTAAGCTTCTGATTAACGATACGTGTTATTCTAATTAATCCACAATGTTGCTCTATCCAGCCTCTGTCTCTGAACCAAGAATACGTCGTTTCTGAAGCAACATTGCGATAGGGTTCCCGAAAATCACTGAACGAGTAACACTATTCACACGCTTCAGAATTTGTCTAAAGCACGTGACAAGTGAAATCAATGCGAGTCTCTGTGTAACGGGAAATTACTTGCCGAGTATGCCAATCAAGATCTGCTTGTAGTCAGTTTTTTGTTTTTGTAGAAACTGTTTGATTTTTTGCCGCCATTTTCTATTAGATAGGATGGCTTCTTTGCAAAATCTATACAGCTTACCATCGGCTGTTTTTATTGTAGCATACTATTGCTGTGTTAATTTGGTATGGTTAATCTTTGATCAGTTATCTTTTGCACCGATATTTGCCATAGATTGAAAACGCTGAAAAATAAGGGCAGAACCTGGAATTAATGACTTGCTCTGCCAGGAAATCGGTAGGGATATAGATAATGATATATCTTCATTTCCTTGCTCAGCGGGTTCAACGGTGCAATAACGCATATAACCAGCGACGTACAGCTCGTCCGAACATAACATAAGGATGTGATTCTATTTTGTAGAGACGAGCGAGAGCGGCATCACGTTCGGCTCGCAAGGTCACAACATCCATATCCCTTAAAAATTGTCGGTTTGCTTGTTGAGGATGTACGATCAAAAACCAGCGCAATCCCACTGGATGTGGCCAATGAATTGGTATGCAAGTCATACCTTCCTCCTCAACTAATCTACACATAAAATCTAGTGTATAGTATGATCCACCGGGATATACCCAATCATGACCGGTATAGTTTTCATTACTTTCGACAAAATTAGCCACAAAGATGGCATCAGGTTTCATAACCTTTTTGGCTGAAGCGACACATGTTCTGATCTGTGAGGCTGATGCATGTGAAAAGATCGATTGTGCCAAAAGAAAATCAAACGTTCTTCCAAATACTTCAAGATTAAACGAGCGATCATGGGCGAAAGATGGCTGCTTCACTGCAAGAATGGATTCTCCCAGCTCATGTTTGATACCTTCCTCAATTAACCATTGTTCTGGTTCAATCCCGAAATAATGACCACTCAGCAAATATGGAATGAATAAGCGCCCACCACGCAGTGATCCGCATCCAATATCAAGGAGATAGTGATGTTCACGTAATCCCAGTGAAGTAAGCAGATTGAATTGTAGCGCCGCAACAATATCATAGTTGTCGGGATGACTCACAAAAGCACGATAATGACGATCACCTGGCGAAAGGTGCTTACCTAAACAATCATCAATTGGATTGATACTCATAGTCGATCCTCCTGGATGGTGCTATAATCGCCGTGTATAATATCAGCGGCTTGAAGATACTGCAAGTCTGACATCAAGAGATAAAGGTTGACAGTGAACGTATCGATTGTCATTCCTACCCTGCATTCTCCAATAATCCGTGACGTTATTATGTCGTTAGACCGACAAACAGCGAGTTCTTGCATTCGTGAGATTATTGTTGTTGGCCAGTGTACTTCTGATAAAGTCATTCCACCAGCACGATTTGTTCCAACTAGTCGTCCAGTTGCTGCTGCAGTAGCTCGAAATCTCGGTGCTCGGATTGCAAGTGGCGATGTGTTACTATTCATTGATTCCGATTGCATTGCGCATCCCTATCTTGTAGAATGTCATCTTGCCCACCATATGCGTGGGCAAATGGTGGTAGGAGGTAGCATTGCCGTTGAAAAAGATGACGCATACTGGCGATTATGTGATAACCTTCTATCGTTTACTTCCTTCTTGAACATAATGCCGTCAGGTGAGCGATCGTATTTGCCAAGTCTAAACTTGAGCATAAAGCGCTCTCTCTTCATAGATATTGGCGGCTTCGACGAGCAATTTGGTGGAGCGGCAGGGGAGGATATTGATTTTAGCCTTCGGCTACGCGAGAAAGGATATCGTTTATTCTTCGATTCCGATGCTATCGTGTATCACCGTCCTCATCGAGTTAATGTCGACGCGGTTATCAATCACTTGCGTTCGTTTGGTCGGATTCAGGTTATACTGCATCAGCGTCATCGCCAGCTCGGTCGGTCGGCGTTGCCCAGTTGTCTGCGGCCGTGGGTATGGTTGTTACTATCAGTCGCGCCGCTTCTGTCAGTAACGGATGTGTTACGACTATACTATCGCTATCCGCAGCTTCGGTCGTTTTGGCACTGCCTATTTGGAATGGCATTAGGAAAAAGTGCATGGTACTGGGGATACGGCGAGATGCTGCTATTTCATAAGGAATGATCCTGTATGACAACAAATCTTCGTGCGGAAAAGCTATTAATCATTGGCCTTGATTGTGCAGCACCAGAGCTAATCTTCTCACTCTGGCGTAATGACCTGCCAGTCCTACGTTCCTTGATGGAACGTGGTATCTACGGACGTATGGAGAGTTGCATTCCAGCGATTACAGTTCCAGCCTGGACTTGTATGATGAGCAGTCAGGATCCCGGCCAACTTGGGATTTATGGGTTTCGGAATCGGGCTGATCATAGTTACACGAGAATGGCAACAGCCACGTCGCGATCTGTTCCTATTCCTCGTTTGTGGGACATCCTTGGCTCAGCAGGTAAACGAGTTGGTGTTATTAGTGTTCCCCCTACCTACCCCGTTTCACCTGTCAATGGTGAGTTGGTTAGTTGTTTCCTGACGCCAAACGCTCAAAGCCAGTTTACCTATCCATTAACTCTGCGTGACGAGATTCTGAGTTGGCTTGGTGAAGAGTTCCTGGTTGATGTACCAGATTTTCGTTCTGCGGATAAGCCGAGAATTCTACGAAGTATCTACCAGTTAGCTGAGCAGCGTTTCACAATCTGCCGTCAGTTGCTCAAACGCCAGTCGTATGATTTTCTTATCATGGTTGAGATGGGTGTAGATCGAATTCATCACGGGTTCTGGAAAGATATGGATCCATCACATCCAAAATATATTCCAGGGTCTCCTTTCGCTCATGCTATTCACGATTACTATCAATTTATTGATCAAAAAATTGGCGAGCTTCTGAATGTTATTGATGATAACACAGCAGTTTTGATCATATCCGATCACGGTGCGAAAGTAATGCAGGGAGGTTTTTGCTTGAACGATTGGTTGATCCGTGAAGGATACCTTGTTTTAGATGAATATCCAGTGCATCCCACACCGCTCGAACGATGTCAAGTCAACTGGCAAGCTACTCGAGCATGGGGGGCGGGTGGGTATTATGGTCGCATTTTTTTGAATGTCACCGGGCGTGAACCACAAGGTATCATTAGTAAGAATGAATATGAGATAATTCGTGACGAGATTGCTGCCAAATTATTAAACCTACGAGATCATCGTGGGCAGATAATGAATAATCGTGTCTTCAAACCAGAAGCTATTTATCGCCAGATACGTGGTATTGCTCCTGACCTGATAGTCTACTTTGGTGATCTTGACTGGCGATCAATTGGTAGTGTCGGTCACCAAGATATTTATACGTTTGAAAATGATACCGGACCCGATGATGCCAATCATGCTCAGTTTGGGATGTACGTATTCTATGATCCACGCCGAATTCGTAAAACAGCGTGCATAGAAGATATTACCATTTATGATGTTGCGCCAACCATCTTGCAATATCTTGGTCAACCAATACCAGATACAATGATCGGTCAATGCCGGGAATGGTGAGTCAGTAAAGATGAAAGTGTCAGTCGTTATTCCTAATTTAAATTCGCCACTTATTGATGTAGTCCTACAATCATTGCATCAGCAACAAACACCTCCTTGCGAAATCATTGTAGTGGGACGCGATGATCAACAGCGTATCAGGAACTATCCATTAGTACGTTTTATTGAAACTCCTAAATCGGTAAGTGCAGCAGTTGCGCGAAACTGGGGGGCAAATGCTGCATACGGCGATATTGTCTGCTTCATTGATGCTGACTGTCTCGCTTATCCTCAATGTCTGCACCAACATGTGCAGGCTCACCTTCAGGGTGAGGTAGTAGTTGGTGGGGGAGTCGCTATTCATGATCGTCATTACTGGCATCTTTGTGATAATCTGGCTGTCTTCGCTCCATTTTTAACCAGCCAGCCGCGTGGTGAGCGACCATACTTGCCCAGTTTAAACTTAAGTGTCCGTCGTATTCTCTTCCTCGATCTAGGTGGATTTGATGAGCGTTTTTTCGGTGCTTCAGGGGAGGATGCCGATCTTTCATTTCGTCTCAGACAACGCGGTTATCGACTATTCTTCGAGCCAAGTGCGGCGATTGAACATCGCCATCATCGTCTTACCATTGGTGACGTTTGGCGCCATCTGTCTTCGTTCGGAAGGAGTTATGCTAGCATCTATCCAAAATATCCTGAATTAACAGGTCGATATAGACGCACCGATCTGGCTGGTGGTCGGCCAGGTTTTTTACGCACAATTGCTCCACTCTTAGCAGTGATTGATTGTATGGAACGATGGTTCCAATATCCTGAGTTGCGAGCCTGCCCACATATATTGCCCGGCATCCTCTGGAGTCGTCTGGCATGGTATGATGGAATGGCAAATGGGATGCGACCATGACAATGTGGAAGTATTTCCCGATCACTCGGCATATATACGAGTGGTGCTGGGTTAGAAGTCATGTCTATCCATCCGGATATATGCCATGGCGTAATCTCTTCAGCCGCACGATTAGATGGCACTGGCGGCGTTTTACCAAAACACTAGACCAACCAACAATTATTCACCTACCTTATAGGCCAGAGATCGAGATTCTTGTAACGTCGTTGCGTCATGAATATCCGCTTTTCGTGTATCATACACCATTGTATGAAGCTGAATTTTTTCTACTGCCAGCTTTGGTTCAACCTGATATGATCGCATTGAATATTGGTGCACATATTGGAGTGTATACACTAGCGTTGGCGCAGCTTTTGCCGAAAGGACATGTGTATTCTTTTGAGCCAATGCTAGAGACATATCAACACCTACGACTAAATATCGCTTGGAATCAATTACGAGGTCTTATACCAGAAAATGTCACTGCCTATCGTCTAGCTTTCGGTGATGTTGATGGGGAGACAAAACTATTTCTGGAATCCTCAACTATGCAGGCGTCACTATTGGCGCAGCAACCCTTACAACCGTATGAGTATGTGCCAGCGGCGCGGCTAGATACGTGGTTGAAGCAGCATTCCATTGATTCGGTTGATCTTATTGTAATCGATGTAGAAGGTGCTGAAGATATTGTGTTACGACATGCAATTACTCTATTTCAACAACCACGCCAACCGTTGATTTTGTGTGAGTTGAATCGTAAATTTGGCCGTCAGGAAGCGATCTGGGAGTTGCTCAGTCAGTTTGGTTATCGATTTTGGCGGTATCACTCATTGCGGAACTGTATCGAACCCGTATCAAATCCGTATGAATCGGCAATTTATATTCATCAAACGCACCTTGCCCATCGTGGATATGGTAATGTGATTGCAGCACCAATAACTTGGACTCCACCTCCGTCACCTGTCATAAGCCTATCAGAAAGTCATTCCAGCATATGAAATACTGGTTATGGCGTGCATTACAGGGCACGGCTCTAGCTGTCATTGCCGAACTGTTGTCCCGGATGTCAAATACTATCTTTTTCATACTACTAACATGGCAGACAACTCCAGTTGAAGCAAGTACGTTCAGTATCAGTTTCGTATATACAGGATTATTAACAGCTTTTTGTTTGGGCGGTCTCGAACAATTACTCAACTGCGAGGCTTCACATGATCTTGCCAGTAGCCGGATCACATTAGGCAATTTTCTGCTAGCTCGTGCTCTCACGGCTATCATTATTTATGGTGGGTTGTTCTTATGGTTGGTTAAGTATAGTGCCTATGATCAATATACCGTGCTGGTCATTGGTTTACTTGGCTCAATTATAATTCCTGAAAGTTTCACCAATCTGTTTCAGTCTTTTTTCATTGCCGCCAATCGCGTTCATTATATTGTTGGGCTCAACGCGTTGACCGGTCTAGCACGGGTTTGCTTGGGAGCAGCACTTATTGTACTCGGCGGCAATAGTGCGACTGTTGCGGTGGTCGTTGTTGTAACGAGTTGGATGGGAATGCTTATTGCATTCTTGCTAGTTGGAAAACATTTTTTTTGGCCATCTATTTCTTTACAAAAACGGTTGTGGAAACACTATGTTCGCGCAGAAACACCGCTCTTTCTAATGGCATTAATGGCTGCGCTAGAGGGTAATTTTGATAGTTTATTGCTTTCTGGAGGTGGTTCAAATGATATTATCTTAGTCGGTTCATATAGTGCTGCGGCTACAATACTTAATGCACTACTGATCATACCTAATACTTTGCGTCAAATTATTTTGTCTATTTTTTCTGCTACATTTTACATGGATCGAGAAAAATCTTTGCGTTTATATATGATTTTTATGCGTATAGCTCTGTATGGGGCATTATTTTGTTGTTTACTTATTACTTTCATCGCGCCAGAAATCGTTTCAATGATGTATCGCCAGTCATTTGTCCTTTCAATACCAATCTTGCAAGTTTTGATTTGGTCGTTTCTTTGGACAATGCTCCTTGTTCCCAACGGACGATTGATGCTCACAGCCGGCATTCAACACCGTGCAGTTCTTCCACAGTTGGCTGGTGTACTACTGAATGTGGGGTTGAATCTTGCCCTCCAACCAACGTTCAGTGTTATAGGTGCTGCTATAGCGAAGGTCTGTTCGGCTGCACTGGTCTTCTGGTGGTGTTTCTGGATTGTGCGTTGGGAGATTTACTCTTTCCCAATCGGGTCAATGGTGTGGCCTGCCGTCGGTACAACTATTATTACGATCATCTTTTTCTTACTTAATGATTGGTCGCATTTCTCATGGGTAATTGAAGTAATTATTGGAACGTTCGTTTATATCTTTTCTTTGTGTCTTTTGGGTGGATTTCAAAAAGAAGAGCTGCAGGCATTCTGGCACTTTCTACGTATTCGCGACCACCGTGCAATAAGAGGTGAAATATGAGCCGTGTCTTAATTATCGGCCTTGATGCTGCTGATCTCGATCTCATTAAGCCTTGGGTTGATGCAGGATGGCTAAAACATATTGGCAATGTACTGAATCGGGGTAGTTTTGCGCCATTGCGTTCAACAATTCCTGTTATGTCACCACCTGCCTGGACGTCGCTGATCAGTGGTTTGAATCCAGGCAAACATGGTATCTTCGACTTTGTGCGCCTTGCACCAGGTAGTTATCATATTGTCAGTACTCGCCGCGATCAGACCACGTATAAGACCATATTTGATTATGCCAGTGAGTATGGTAAGTTTGTTCTGGCTCTTAACGTGCCCATGACGTATCCACCCATTCCTGTTAATGGAATCATGGTTTCAGGTCTTGGTGCACCAGTGAGTGGTCAGTTTACCCATCCCCGTCATCTACGAGATGAACTGCTGGAATGGGGCTATCAGATCGAGCCAGAAACAGAATTTGCCCCTGGTCGTGAACAACAGTGGTTGATTGAACTTGCCCATGTGACACGAAGCCAGACTGATGCAATGCTTCGGCTTATGGAACGTACACCTTGGGAATTGGGCATGATCGTATACCGGGCAGTTGACGAGGTAGAGACATTTTTCTGGCATCACATGGATCCGACCCATCCGCTTCATGATCCTGAACAAGCTGCGAGGTTTGGACCTGCTATCTTGAAAGTACATCGCTTGCTCGATGAAGAGATCGGACGGCTTATGCGCATGGCTGGTCCAGAAACGACAATTGTGTTGGTTTCAGATCATGGTGGAGGACCACTTCACCGGGAAGTTTTTTTGAATGTCTGGCTAGAACAACAGGGATGGCTGAAACGTCGTATTCCCCGATCTAGCGAGCATTGGTTACGACAACTGGCTATCACTCTTGGCATTACCCGTGAACGTCTTTCCCCACGCCTGAATAGTGCATTCTGGATATGGCTGCGTCAACGCATACCTATCACCTGGCAGCGTCGTCTGGCCCCTTCTACTATTAATTTGCTGGCCGATTCAGTAGATTGGTCAAAGACAAAAGCATATAGTTTCGGTAATATTGGTCAAATCTATATCAACCTTCGTGGTCGCGAACCGCAGGGAATTGTTGCACCTGGTGTGGAATATGAGTCTCTGCTCGATGAGATCACTACGGCCCTTTTCCAGTTGACTGACAACGGTCAACCGGTGGTTGACGCTGTCTATCGAGGTAAGGATTTATACCATGGCCCGTATGCAGATTATGGGCCAGATCTCAATGTCATTATGCGCGGAATGAGTTATGTTGCTCAATCGTGGCGTGAGATGGCTGGTCAGCAGATCTTTGCTTCACCGGGATCAAACTTTACTGGAATCCATCGTCCACTTGGATTACTAGCAATGTGTGGTCCAACTGTTTCAAATCATGGTAGGCTGCCCGAAGTACGGATCGTCGATGTTGCTCCAACCATTATGTGTCTTCTAGGAATACCAACGTCACCTGAACAGGATGGGCGGATTCTAACCGAGTTTCTATCTAAGACATTTGCTGAGCAGTCTCATCAACAGTCCACTGAGGTAAGTACTACAGCTACCGGAGATTTACGCCGACCTCTAAACAATGTTGATTGGGCGAGTGCCGAGGAAGAACAAGAGGTGCTTGATCGACTGCGGAATCTTGGGTACCTTGAATAGGAGTACCAATTTGTGTGAGGCAACTAATACTTTCGAGTTATTGTTGTTGTGCAGGGGTTATCGTATTGTCGTGACATAGGATCGTCATCTGAATTAAGGGAGGTTTCTGTATGCGGCGAAGTTTACTTCTCTGTCTTCTCTCAATGGCTATCGTTCTAAGTGTGTCTTCAGTTGTCCACGCGCAGCCTCTACCAGGAACGGGCTGGTATTCGACAGCCACTATTCAAAATGTCGGTAGTGCAACAGCCGATGTCAATTTGGCAGTCTATCCTCAAGGTACCGGTAGTGCTTCCACTGCAAGGTTTACTCTCGATGTCGGTGCATCTAAGGTATTTGTCGCTGGTGGTGATAACCGTCACGGGACGGTCGATGTATCTCCTTCACTTGGGCTGGGAAGTAGTGGATCAGCGGTTATTTCCTCAAGTCAACCTGTAGTTGCCATTGGCTCAATTCAGAATAATCAGCTCAGTGCATTTCCCGGTCTAGGTGTCAGGGGTGGCAATGCAGCAGAGTTTTTCCGTGGTGCTTCACAAGCTGGGACATCATTATTCTATCCTGTGGTCAAGAATAACTTCTTTGGCCGCAAGACGTTGTTCTTTATTCAAGCTGCCGGTAGCAACGCAGACATCACTGCAACAATTCGTACAACCAGAGGCACTACTCATACGAGAACACTACCTACTATTACGGCTAACCGTTCAGTGATCCTGGATCCAGACGATTTTGGGATGGCTAGAGAAAACTGTGGTCCCAATGTTAACGATTCACCGTGCTTCGGTTCGTTGTCCATCACCTCTTCGTCCGGCAGCATTGTAGGTACGTACATTGAGTTTGAGACCAATCGGTCGCCTGCACAACTAGTATTGGCAGCTTCAATGTTTGCTAATACAGAAGCAGACAATAAGATTTATTGCCCTGTGATTAAAAATGAGTTTGTTGGTCGGACCACTGGGATGACAATTGCAAATACCTCCAACGCAGATGTCACTGTGAAAGTGACCTACACGGTATATCAGGGGAGGAATGTGGGGGATATTTATACCCAAAATAAAGTTATTCCGGCTAATGGTTCGGTTGTTTTCTCACGCTTTAATTCAAATATGGGTGGCATGCCAGATGGTAATCTGGCGGCTGCTGTTGTTGAACTGCTAGGTTCATCTAATAGTATTCTCGTTGGAGTGGTTAACGAGTCAAACTTTAGTGGTACCCCCGTGCGAGCAACAGCCTATACCTGCTTTGGTGAGGACTCAGCTACCAACCGGCTGGCAGCACCATTGTTCAAACGCGATGTAGCGGGTGTCACTTCAGCACTGGTCGTGCAGAATGTTGGGGCGAATAATGTTACGATGACAGCTACTTTCAAGTGTGGTACCAACCCACCAGTAACTGTTACTACCGGTTCTATTGCACCTGGCTCTAGCTTCAACTTTAGTGGTTTTCGTGGCGCACCGCTTATGGGCAGTGTTCCTTTCGGTCAGAATTGTGCAGTCACTGTTACTGTTCCATCAGGAGGAAAGATCGTGGGTATTGCCCAGGAAACTGCACAGTTTGGTACCGTACAACCTAATTTGAATACAAAGAATTATGAAGCGTTTAATTTACCGAACACATAGGTAAAAGACAGCTAATCGGTATTATCATCAAGACTAACCAAGCGATGAGATGTTTTCTTATCGCTTGGTTACTATAATTTACGAGAAATTTCTATTGCTTTGTAACCTTGTAACCATGGAGGTAGCTTTGAAATCCGTGCGCTATACGTACTTGCTTTGGCGGTCCCTATTGATTATGGTCGTGATGATCTTAACTGCCTGTACATCATCGAATCCCGATGCAGTGAGTACCCCCACTGCTATGTCTATTCCAACAGTGCTGGCCTATCCAGGCGCTTATCCGTTACCACCTCCACCCACTGCTAATTCAAATGATCCATACCCGCTACCATCATACCGCGATCTTCCT
>Ga0308310_1001353_pt1 | contig 10982 bp, 9 predicted proteins | sample HotsprSampleMS65_FD_203672 | JGI IMG/M metagenome (GOLD analysis project Ga0308310, IMG submission 203672) | Hot spring phototrophic mat microbial communities from Mushroom Spring, Yellowstone National Park, Wyoming, United States - 20090730_MS65 ...
GGCGCCGCGGCAGGCTTTGTGCTGCTGGCCACCCTGGAGAGCGTCCTGATCCCATGGCTGGGCGCCACGGTCTTCAGCACGCCCTTCGAGCCGCCGCGCTTAGGCATCGGTCTATTGCCGTTTCTGTTCGGCTTGTTGCTGGTCTATAAAGGCACGCCGCGCCTCTCGCGGCTGGGCGATTTCGGCATAGTGATCGTCTTAGGCGTCGGCACGGCGTTGGCGCTGCTCGGCGCGGTGAACGGCACGTTGCTGCCGCTGCTCGGCGAGGCGGCGCGCGCCTTTCGCCCTGAGAACGCCCTGAACGGCTTCATCGGCTTGATCGGCACGCTCTCGGTCTTGGTCTACTTCACCTACGTCGGCTTGCGGCGGCTCTCAGGCGAGGTGACGCAATTCTTGCCCGTGCGCTTCGTCGGCCTGATCGGACAAGGCTTCATCGCCATCACCTTAGGCGCTACCTACGGTCTGTTGATCCTCTCCGCCTTGACTGCGCTGAGCAGTGTGCTGGCAGATCGGCTGTTCGTCCTGATCGGGAGATAGTGATACAGCGATGACGGCACGCGCAAAGGCGCCTAAAGCCGAGTCGGGCGCGCAGAAGACGCCTAGCGCGCGTTCAGCGCGCAAGGTCGTCGAGACTCAGCCTGTGGAGACGGCTGTGCGCCGCGTGGTGACCGCTGATATCGGCAGCGTGCATACGCGCGTAGCGCTCTACGACCTTGTGGAAGGGCAATTCCGCCTTGTCGGGCGCGCGCAGGCGCTGACAACTGCCGCGCCGCGCGGCCACGACGTGAGCGAGGGCTTGCGGCGTGCACTGGCAGAGCTAGGCGCGCTCAGCGGCTTGAACTTCCTCTCAGCCGATCGCGAGCAACGTCTGCTAATGGGCGAGGAGTATGGCAACACATTCGTGGCGACCGCCAGCGGCGGCAAGCCGATTCGGGCGGTGCTGGTCGGCTTGATGCCGAACATCAGCTTGGAGAGCGGCAAGCGCGCGCTTGAAAGTACGTATGTCGAATTGGTAGACGCGCTCGACTTGCTGGACGTGCGCACGCCTGAGCAGCAAGTGAACGCCATCTTGCGCGCCGCGCCCGATCTGATCTTGATTGTAGGCGGCACAAACAGCGGCGCTAACGCGCCAATGCGGGCGCTGATCGAGACAGTGCGCCTTGCCGTCCAGCTGGCGCCCGCCATGAAGCCCGTTGTCCTCTACGCAGGCAATGCGGCGCTCAGCGCGTTCGTGCGCGAGCAGCTTGAGGGGCGCGTCCCGCTGTACATCACTGAAAACGTGCGTCCCAGCCTTGAGCGCGAATCATTTGACCCGATCCGCCTTGAACTCGCCTTTCTCTACGGCGATTACCGCGCGCGCACCACGCCTGGCTTCAAGATCGTTCAGGATGCTAGCAAGCTAGGCGTGCTGCCAAGCGTCGAGAGCTACGGCAACATCGTGCGCTACTTGGCCGATGCATCGGGCAAAAAGCGGAACGTGCTGTTGGTGGACGTCGGCAGTTCCACTGTGACGGTCTGTGCCATGGTGCGCGGCGCGCTGAACGTGACCATTCGCTCCGATCTCGGGCTAGGGCACAGCGCAGTCAGCGGCGTTGAGGCAGTTGGCGTCCGCAACATCGCGCGCTGGCTCACCTTTGAGCCTGCGCCAAGTGAAATCATGGACTACGCTTGGAACAAGACCTTGCGCCCTGCCACTGTGCCTGAGATCGGCCGCGAGCTTGAGTTAGAATACGCGCTCGCGCGCGAACTGATTCGAGTCGCCATGCAGACGTCGCGGCAGGGCTGGCAGGGCGTTCCGATCAACGCGCCATTGCCGCCTATGCGCCTGATCATCGGCGTCGGCTCGGTCTTGGCGCAGCCGATCAACGCGGGCATGGGCGCGCTGCTCCTGCTGGACGCCCTACAGCCGCTCGGGATCGTCGATCTGCGCCTCGATCCGTATGGCGTCATAGCCTCGATGGGCAGCCTGATCCATCTTGAGCCGCTGATGGTGGTACAAGTGCTGGAAACAGGCGGCTTGCTCAATCTCGCCACGGCCATCTGCCCGAGCGGCAAGGCGAGCGGCACGGCGCTTGAAGCGCGCATCACTTACGCCGATGGACGCAGCCGCGAAGTCCGCGTGCCGAGCAACACGCTGCGCGTTGTGCCTGTGCCGATTGGTCAGCGCGCGCGGGTATCGCTTAAACTTGGGCGCGGCTTACGGCTGAACGGCAAGCGCCGCTTGAGCTTCGAAGTGCAAGGCAGCGCGGTTGGTTTGCTCTTCGATACGCGCGGTAGGCCGCTCGTCTTGCCGCGCGACCCGAGCAAGCGCGCCGAGCTATTGCCGAAGTGGTATGAAGCTGTGCAAGAGGGCGGCTAGGCGACGTCGCTATGCCTTACTACCCTGAGGCGACCATCATTCTTGGCTCAACGCGCATCATCCGCGAGTATAAGTTGCCGCCAAACGCCATCGGCAGGGCGGAGGTGAGCGAAGGCTCAACCGTGACGCCAGATACAGTCCTGCTGGCAGGCACTGTTCCATCTGAGGTGATCTTCCTAGATGCAGTCAAGTTGCTCGGCTTGCGGCATCCTGAGCAGATCACAGAGGAGATGTTGCAAGTGCCAGTCGGCGAGGTCTATGAGAGCGGCGTGACGCTCTTGGCGCATCGTTCCAAGCGCGTGGTCACACCGAAACGCGCGCTGTTTGCGCACTTTGAGGCAGGGCGCGTCGTGCTGCAGACCGATCCACAGCCAGTGGCAGTCTACGCGCTGATGGAAGGTCGCGTGAACAGCGTGAGCGACCGGCGCGTGGTGCTGGAGACAGGCGGCGCGTTGATCCAAGCGGCATGGGGCAACGGCAAGGCCGGCTATGGCGCGCTCAGCTTCGCCGAAGAGGAGAGAGCGCAAGAGCGGCTCGGGCTAGAGGACGAGGGAGACAGCGGGCAGGTCGTCGTGTGGGAAGAGTCAATTCAGACGCCTGAGGCATTCAAAGAAGCCGTCCAAAGGCGTTGGCGCGCCATCATCGCCCCGTCTATGACGTCGGCATTGCGCGAGCAAGCGCTGCAGCTGGGCATTCCTGTCATCCTGACCGAAGGCTTCGGCAATTTGCCGTATTCTCAAATCGTCCGCAGCTTGCTGGAGAGCAATCGCGGGCGCTTTACAACGGTAGACGCTGTGCAACCTTCAGTTTGGCGCTCCGAGCGGCCGGAGATTGTCATCCCAATCGGTCTCAGCGCGCGCCTGCGCACGCCGGAGGTCAATCTGCCTCTAGCCGTTGGCGCGACCGTGCGCGTCACGCGCCTGCCGCACATCGGACGGATTGCCAGAGTCATAAATTTGCCTGAAGCGCCGATCGCAATGGAAAATGGGCTACGTGTTGCTGCGGCAGAGGTGCAATTCTCCGATAACTCAGAGGTCGCCTTTGTGCCGCTGGCAAATGTAGAGTTGATCGGACGTCCATTAGATGCATCAGGCCGACTGCAATCTTAGGGGGAAGCATGGCTAACAACTTGGGCGGCAATTTGCCACTTGACGATCTAGACGCAATAGGCGGTGCAGAGCCGCCGCGCAATCGCGCCCTCCCGACCAATCGCACCTTCCTGATCTTGGCGCTCCTTCTGGCCTTCTTAACCTTTGCGGCACTTGTTGTCTCCATCATAGCAGTGATTGATGCAGCCAATCGCAATCGAGTTTTGCAACAGACGGGCGTGGCGATTGAGCAGACCAACGCGGCAGTCCTCGACGCGCTGACGCGCACCACGATCGCGCAAACATGGACGCGCACGCCGACGCCAACGCCGACTTTCACCAGCACGCCAACGCCGACGCCAACGCTCACTAGCACGCCAACCCCAACTGCGGATATCGCCGCCACAGAAGCGGAAGAGACACGAATTGCCGTCCTCACGCAGACTTTCCAATTCTCGGCGCTGAATCTCACCGAGACGGCGCAGGCGTTCGCCACGCTTTTCGCACAACAGACTCAAAATGCTGCACTATTGCTGACTCTGACGGCGCAAGCGCGCGACGTGGCGCTCGGCACGCCTATTCCCGCCCCGCCGACGCCGACGCCGATCGGCTTGCTAGTGACCATCTCACCTTCTCCGACTCTTAGCTTGGTTGAGCTTGGCACGCCCAGCGTGCCGCTTGCTCTGATCACGATCACGCCCGCTCTGGTCACGATCACGCCCAGCGCCACGCCGACGCCCAGAGCGTTGCCTGAAGGCGGCTTCTTCGATGACATCGGTCTCAACGGCCGCTCGCCCGATAGCTTGCCCGCCATCGGCTTGCTGGCACTCGGCCTGCTAGCGATCATCTTCGTGGCGCGCCGCCTGCGCGTGAAGGACTAGGGCGACTTCGTGCAATCTGCACAATTGACCCTACCTTGCTTCGTGTATAATTGCGCCTTGAGGATTCAAGAGACATGACTCGCGTCCGCTTCGCTCCGCGCCGTATCCGCCGTACCATCAGCCATAGGTCTGGATGGATGCTGCGCCCTGCTTAGCGGAAACGCGACGGCGCAAGCCCTTCAGGCTACAGCGAGTCTGAAGGGCTTTTTTTATGCGTTAAGCCTGCACATCAAAAAGGAGAGTCGCTTGGCACGCACGCTCTCTGATGCATCATCATCTATTGCAACGACAACGACGCGGACGCTGCGAGTCGGCGTGTTCGGCGCCACAGGCTACACGGGGCAGCTCCTGCTCGACCTACTGCGCACCCATCCGCACGCGACGCTGCAATTCGCCACCTCTGAGCGCGAGAGCGCCCTCGAAGATGGCACGCCGCTCATCAGAGCAGAGGAGGCCCCGCTCGATAGCGTAGACGCAGTCTTTCTGTGCCTGCCGAACGGCGTCTCAGGCAGCGTGGCGGCGCGCGCTGTGGCAGCAGGCGTCCGCGTCATCGATCTGAGCGCCGATCTGCGCCTTGAGTCGGCTGCGCTTTACGAGCAAACCTACAAAATGCCGCATCCAGCGCCGCAGCTGCTGCCCGCGCCGTACGGTCTGCCCGAGATAACGCGCGCGACCTTGCGCAACGCGCGCTACATTGCCAATCCAGGCTGCCACGTGACAGCGACGCTGCTTGCGCTTTACCCGCTGGCGCGCGCTGGCGCGTTGAGCGACGCGCCGATCATCGCCGATACCAAGACGGGCGTCTCAGGCGCGGGCAGAGAGCCAAAGCCTGAGTCTATGTTCTGCGAAGTCTACGGCGACGTGAAGCCGTACAACATCGGTCGCCAGCATCGGCACGTGCCGGAGATCGAGCAGGCGCTGCGCAAACTGCAGGCCGATTGCGGCAGGCTGATTTTTGCGCCGCACCTCGTGCCGCTCGAGGTCGGCCTTTTGGCGACCGTCTACGCGACGCTCAAGCCCGAGTGGACGCTGGAGCGCGCTTACGCTGCTTACCAAGATGCCTACGCCGATGAGCCGCTGATCGCGCTGCATCCGCCGGGCAGAGCGGCGCGCATTCGCGAGGCCGCGCATCGCAACGGCGCAGTGATCGGCGTGAGCGAAGGCGACGGCAAGACGCTCATCCTAACCTGCGCCATTGACAATCTGCGCAAAGGCGCGTCGGCGCAGGCTGTGCAGAACTTCAATCTGATGTTCGGCCTGCCTGAGACGGCAGGCTTGCTCTAGGATTTGATCAAGCAGAGGCAGCAGCTCACAATGGTGAGGCTCTACAAAATTGGCGGCGCGCCGCTTGAAGACCCGGCATATCTGAGCGCTTTAGCTGAGCATCTCAAGGCGCTATCCGCGCCGCCGATCCTTGTGCATGGCGGCGGCAAAGCGATCAGCCGGCTGCAGGCTGCCTTCGGCATCGTGCCGCGCAGCATCGGCGGCTTGCGCGTCACGGACGCACAGACAATGGAGCTGGTGGCAATGGCGCTCGTCGGCAACGCAAACGTGAACTTGGTGGCGACGTTGGTCAAGCACGGCGTGGAGGCACAAGGCTTCCACGGCGCAGATCGCGGGTTGTTGCGCTCGCGTCCGCTGCAGCATCCTGAAGGCGATCTAGGGCGCGTTGGCACAGTGTATCGCGTGCGCGTCGAGATTTTGCGGCGCGCGCTCGCCGATGGCGTCGTGCCTGTCATCGCGCCGATTGCGCTTGCCGACGACGGCGGTTTGCACAACATCAACGCCGATCAAGCGGCGGGCGCGATCGCAGCAGCAATGGACGCTGACGAGGTCGTCTTCTTGACCGATGTGCCGGGCGTGTTGCACGAAGGCGCAGCGTTGGCGCAGCTTGCGCGCGACGAAGCTGAGGCGCTCATCAATTCAGGCGTCGCAAGCGGCGGCATGGCGGTCAAGTTGCGCGCGGCGCTCGACGCGCTCTCGGCAGGCGTCAGGGCAGCGCGCATCACGGATGTGCATGGGCTCTCAAATGGTTCAGGGACGTTGATCACAGGGTAGGAAGGCAAGTATGGCAATCTCGCGCGATTTAACGGCAGCCGAGATCGTGGCGCTCGGCGAGGCCCATCTCGTCAAGACCTACAAGCGCGCGCCGATGGTGCTTTCGCACGGGCGCGGCGTGCGTGTCTGGGATACCGATGGCCGCGAGTATCTGGATTTTGCAGCGGGCATTGCCGTCAACGCGCTCGGTCACGCTGACGCGGGCATGGCGGCAGTCTTGGCAGAGCAAGCCGCCAAATTGACGCACACCAGCAATCTGTACTACACCATGCCGCAGATCGCGCTGGCTGCGAAGCTGACGGCGCACAGCTTCGCCGATCGCGTCTTCTTCACCAACAGCGGCACAGAGGCGAACGAGGCGGCGATCAAGTTTGCGCGCAAATACGCGCGCGTGACGCACCAAGCGGCTGAGAAGACGCACGTCGTCTGTTTCGAACACGCTTTTCACGGGCGCACAATGGGCTCGCTGGCGCTGACGCCTAAGGAAGCCTATCAAGCGCCGTTTCGCCCGCTGATGCCCGATGTAGTCGTGCTCCCATTCAACGATCAGGCGGCGCTCGCGCAGATCACGGAGCGCGTCTGCTCCGTGTTCATCGAGCCGATTCAAGGGGAAGGCGGCATTCACGAGGCGTCGCCTGAGTTTTTGCGCGCACTGCGGGCGCGCTGCGATCAGGTCGGCGCGTTGTTGGTCTTCGATGAGGTGCAATGCGGCTTAGGTCGCACGGGGGATTTATGGGCGCATACCGCTAGCGGCGTGACGCCTGACATGATGACGCTCGCCAAGCCATTGGCAGGCGGCTTGCCAATCGGCGCGCTCTTGACGACCGAGCGCGTGGCAGCGGCGCTCACCTATGGCGACCACGGCAGCACGTTCGCAGGCGGTCCGCTGATCACAGCTGTGGCGAACTACGTCTTCGAGCGGATCAGCGCGCCTGAGTTCCTCGCGCACGTGCGGCGAGTCGGCGGCTATCTGAAAGCGCGCTTGGCTGCGCTCAGCAGCCCGAAGATCAAAGAGGTGCGCGGACGCGGCTTGATGATAGGCGTTGAGTTTACAGACGAGCTGGCTGCGCGCGTTGTGGAGCAAGGCTATGCGCACGGCTTGCTGCTAGTCAGCGCTGGCACGAGCGTGCTGCGCGTGATCCCGCCGCTGATTGTGACCGAGCACGAGTGCGACCTATTCGTTGAGCGTTTGGCGGCGATTTTGGAGAGGCTCTAAATCGAAGGAGAGGCGTATGTCTCAGAAGTATTCACAGTATAAGAAGGTTGTGCTTGCCTACAGCGGCGGACTCGATACATCAGTGATTGTGCCTTGGCTGCGCGAGACCTACAACGTTGAAGTGATCTGCTTCACAGCCAATCTCGGCCAAGGCGAAGAGCTGGACGGGTTGGAAGAAAAGGCGCTCCGCAGCGGCGCCAGCAAGGTGATCATCCGCGACCTGCGCCGCGAGTTCCTGACCGATTTCATCCTGCCGACCATGCGCGCAGGCGCGATCTACGAGCGCGAGTACCTGCTCGGCACGTCTTTCGCGCGCCCGCTGATCGCCAAGCACTTGGTCGAGGTCGCTGAGCAGGAAGGCGCGGACGCTGTAGCGCATGGCGCGACGGGCAAGGGCAACGATCAGGTGCGCTTTGAAGTGAGCGTGATGGCGCTCAATCCAAAGCTGGGCATCATCGCGCCATGGCGCGACGAGAGATGGCACATCCGCAGCCGCGAAGATGCAGTCGCCTATGCCGAGGCGCGCGGCATCCCGATCAGCGCCACGCTCAAATCTATCTACAGCCGCGACCGCAACTTGTTCCACATGAGTCACGAAGGCGGCTTGCTAGAAGACCCTTGGGCGAAGCCCGAAGAGAGCGTGTTCGTGCTGACAGCCAGCCCGCAAGCAGCGCCTGACCAGACTGAGTCCATCGAGATCAGCTTCAAAGAAGGCGTGCCTGTCGCGCTCAATGGCGCGCCGATGGACATCCTCGATCTATTCATGGCGCTGAACGATCTGGGCGCGAAGCACGGCATCGGTCGCGTGGACATGGTTGAAAATCGCTTGATCGGCATGAAGTCGCGCGGCGTGTACGAGACGCCGGGTGGCACAATTCTCTACAAAGCGCACCAGGCGCTTGAGAGCATCTGCCTAGATAAGGCGACACTGCACATGAAGCTGCAGCTGGCGATCAAATACGCTGAGCTGGTCTACAACGGGCAGTGGTTCAGCCCGCTGCGCGAGGCGCTGGACGCTTTTGTGGACGTGACGCAGCGCACCATGACAGGCGATGTGCGTCTTGAGCTTTACAAAGGTAATGTGATCGTCAGCGGGCGGCGCTCGCCGTATAGCCTATATCGCGAAGATTACGCCTCATTTGGTCGTATGGACGTCTACGATCAGCGGGACGCGGAGGGTTTTATCAATCTCTTCGGCTTGCCAAACAAGATCGAGGCGCTGGTCGCGCAAGAAGGCGGCAGACGCAGCCGCTACGCCGCGCCCGATTACAGCCGCTTCAAACGCGATTAGTCGTGTGCGCTTTGCACGTGTGGGCGCGAGATCACTCCACGCGCGGCAGGGTCACGCCTGCCTGCCCTTGATATTTGCCTCTGCGCTGGGCGTAATTCACATCGCACTGCTCATCGCTTTGGAAGAACAGGACTTGTCCGATGCCTTCGTTGGCGTAGATGACGGCAGGCAGCGGCGTGGTGTTAGAAATCTCGAGCGTGATGTAGCCTTCCCAAGCGGGCTCTAGCGGCGTGACGTTCAGCACCAAGCCGCAACGCGCATACGTGCTTTTGCCCATCACGATGCCGAGCGTATCAGGCGGCATGCGGAAATACTCCACAGTGCGTCCGAGCGCGAACGAATTCGGTGGGATGATGCAGCGCTCGCCGCGAAAGATGACCATCGAGCGCTCGTCCATCGCCTTCGGATCGACGACTGTGTTGTATGGATTCGGCGTGAAGATGCGGAACTCATCGGCGATGCGGATATCGTAGCCGTAGCTGGATAAGCCGTAGCTGATGACGCCTTTGCGCACTTGCTCTGCTACAAAAGGCACGATCATGCCATGCACTTGCGCCATGTAGCGTATCCAGCGATCTGCTTTCAATCCCATGCAGCCCTCAGATTTTTTGTGAGATGTACATGGCGCATGATGATAGCACAACATGGCGCGGCAGCCAGAGATTCGCTACAATCAGCGCCGTTTGCACCGCAAGGCAAAGGCTTGAAGCCATGCTCGATGCTTACGGCATCCATCTCGGTCCGCTCTACATCCGCTTTTACGCGCTGTTGCTGATCAGCGGCATGGTCGTCGGCGCTTACATCGCAGCGCGTCGTGCGCCGCGCTTCGGGCTTGAGCCGAAGCACATCTGGGACGGGCTGACGTGGGCGGTTCTCCCGGGGTTGATCGGCGCGCGGATTTATCACATCCTGACGCCATCGCCTGCCAGCGGCCTGACGACGCAATACTATCTCGAAAATCCACTGCAGATGCTCGCGATCTGGAACGGCGGACTGGGCATTTACGGCGGAATCGTCGGCGGAATCATCGGCATTTGGCTGTATGCGCGTCGGCACAAGCAGCCGCTCTTGCGCTGGCTCGACCTAGTCGCGCCAAGCATGGCAATCGGGCAGGCAATTGGGCGCTGGGGCAATTTCGTCAATCAGGAGCTGTACGGCGCGCCAAGCGACCTGCCATGGGCAATTTATATCGATCCGACCAATCGCTTGCCGGGCTACGCTGAGTTTGAGCGTTTTCACCCGCTGTTTTTGTACGAGTCGCTGTGGATGCTCGGCACGGCGCTGATCTTGATCAGCCTAGCGCAGCGCTTCCATGCGCAAGGCAGGCACGGCGACCTCACGTTGCTGTACATTGTCTCGTACGCTGTCATCCGCTTCCTGCTGGACTTCTTACGCTTGGATAGTCACGGCATTCAGGGCATCCCTGCGCTGACCACTGCGCAGATCGTCTCGCTGGTGGCGATGAGCGTCGCAGCAGGACTGCTCATCTTCAAGAATAGGCGCGCCGCTGCACTGAAAGAGGTTACAAATGAGCGCTAGAGTCAATGAGCGTTGGTTGTTAATCTTGGTGATAGGCGCTTGCGCCGTGCCGCTGCTGATCGTAGCTCTCGGCAGCTTCTATATGCGGTACATGGCTGACGATTATTGCATATATATGCGATACCTAGCGCTAGCGGAAGCTAACACGGCTACTGCTAAGCCTAGTTGGGTAGAATTCGTATTAAACGGCTATATGAATTGGACAGGCACATTTTCTGGGTTAGCTTTTCAAGGGATCACGCCGCGCGCTGAATGGCTGGGCTTGCCAATCATGCTGGCGCTGAGCATCTGGGCGCTTCTGCTATACATCGCGATATACGTGCTTCTCAGGCGAGGCACAGCTGTGAAAGAAAACATTCGTCTGTTCGCAGCGGCGGCAGCAGTTCTTTTGCTTGCTGCATTTGTGCGCGCCGTGCCAAGTCTACACGAGTCACTTTTCTGGTATACTTCAGCTGCGCCTTATACCTTTTCGCTTGCGTTGTCGACTTTGTACGTTCCGCTCATCTTGAGCGCCAGAAAAACTGGCGTGACGCTCATCTTAATCGGCTTG
>Ga0308310_1001367_pt1 | contig 10924 bp, 9 predicted proteins | sample HotsprSampleMS65_FD_203672 | JGI IMG/M metagenome (GOLD analysis project Ga0308310, IMG submission 203672) | Hot spring phototrophic mat microbial communities from Mushroom Spring, Yellowstone National Park, Wyoming, United States - 20090730_MS65 ...
ACGAAGTTTCAAACTTTTCATAGTCTATTTTAGACTTTTTTCTTTGCACTATTAACATTATATCAGAAAATTTTCTTTCCAAAAATCAGATAATATTATTGATGAGGATAGTTTATCCTTTACCACCAAATAAGGGAGTAAATAGGGTAGATGCAGGATTTTTGGATCCAAATTACCCCATTTGGAGAAAAAACGCCGGATTGACCCCAGACGAACATCCTGGAGTCGATTTTAATGTAGCGGGAACTAGCGGTGATGGAGATTTAAGATATCCTGTAGTTGCAGTAATGCCAATGAAAATTATTCATGCCAGATTTCACAGAGTTTGGGGAAACATTGTTTTGGGCGAAGTTTCAAATACTATTGCTAAAGAATTTGGTTTTCCTCTTCTTCATGTTCAATATGCGCATTTAAACGACATCCTAGTAAAAGAGGGAGATGTAGTTTATCCTGGGGAAGTTATTGGAACTATAGGAAAAGGAGATCCAACAAGACCATTTTTGGCACACTTACACCTAGAAATGAGGATTCAAAACTTGCCTCCAGATTATTGGCCAAAAACCAAACAAAACATTGTAGGAAGATATATAGATCCTGTAGAATTTTTAAATAAAAATGCTTCTTATGAAAGAAGGTTCAAATACACTTCTTATAGAATAATAGAAGATAAATCCTTAAGTGGCGCTGTTGTTAATCAAAACGATTTGGACTTTATTTGGATAAGAGCTCAGAAAATCTAGAATCTGCAATCCTTACTTTTTTCTTTGAAGAGAAGTGGATCCATTGTCCTTATATCATCTGAAAGCTTTTCAAAATCTGAAGACGTTCCGCACTTGTTGACAATAAAGGTTACTTTATTTATAAGTTCGTTTTTTCTTTGCTGATACTTTTCATCCACAACTTTTGTTGTTTTTTCTGTAGATGGTTCAAGGCTAGTTCCTGCACTTTTCTCTTTAATGACCTTTGGGAATTGATTTTTAAAAAGATCTGGAGCTAGAGTTTTAATTTCTTCAGAAAGAGATTCAAATTCCTTTAATGTGCCAACATTCACGAGAAAATATGATTTGTTTTCTAAGTAGTTAAGCTTTTTTTCATCAAGCATTGGTTTTGTGGGAGTTACTTCAGGCTTTGGTTTTTCTTGTTCGCCCCCAGTTTTGTGTTCACTATCCGTAGGTTTTTGCTCTTTATTATCTTGCTTTTCTTCTCCTTTTAACGTAGATAATAGAGAATTTAATCCTTTAAGGATTGCGAGGATTGGCGGCAAATATTCAAAAAATTTTGCTAGATAAGCAAAAAACTTCTTCATGATTTTATTATAACTTGCGCATATAATGAAAACAGAAGAATGAACTTTAACTTCAATTCACAGTTTAGCGAAAGATTATATAAAATATCCTCCCGAATAGTTGAACGAGCTTTTCTTATGGGAGGATATAAAGTAAAGTATTTTGAGGCTGAAAGATGTAACTTTACTTTTCCTAACGGTAAAAAATGTTTTGATGAGAACACACTTTCCCCAAGTGTTGATTGTCCTGTATGTAACGGTACTGGAGTTGTTTATAAACCTCCAATAGATACCTTAGCTATTGCGATAGATAGGCCCAATAAACCAAGAAGAGAGCCCTTAGGCGTATTGTATATTGACTCAATAAAGCTGGTAGTTAAAGCAGAAATACCCGTTAAAATAATAAAATTTGAAAATACAAATGGAAGATCATTCTTTGTAAGAGATAAATTCCAGATTTATAGTTCTTCAAATAACGTTTGGCATACGGTTTATGTTGATTCAGAACCTAAAGACATTTGGTTGGCGGGCGTACTTTATAAATCTTTTGAAGCTAAATCTCACGTTGTTTCTGCTCGTATAGCCGAGGGAGATAAAGATGTTCAGCTTTCTCCAGTTGAAGAGTCTATGACCTCGCCGCAAAATATTGTCCAACAAGATGAATTTGAAATTTTAAGACAAATAATAAATTCTATAACAGAGGATTTCTGATTATATGTTTAAGGAAGAAGACTTAATAAATGATTTAAAGTTTTTGTTGAAGGCTCAGGGAAATAATAATGTTCCTGGCTCTTTGCCAGATCCTTCTTATACCATACCCAAAATTGTTCTAAAAGAATACCTAGAGTCCGTTTTTAGATCTCTTAATTTAAAAAATCCGATTTTTATAAGCACCGCCTATCCATCAGAGTCCTTTTTTTCTCAAGGACAGACCCCGGATGGCAAGATAAGCACTACATATAACAGAGGTATTTCTATAATTTTAAAATCTTCAAACATTCAAAGATATATAGGGTCTGCAATAAGTCAATATCAGGAAGAAGACGTTCAAGCAATGCTTGAAAGGCAGTCTATAGATGTGGTTTATTGGAGCATTGACCCGTTGGATAGAGATAAAGGGGCGGATTTAGTAAAAAGATTACTTCTAGAAGGATTGTATTCTAAGTACTTTTTAGTCAAAGGAATGTTTATTTTTTATATAGATTCTTCAAGAGATGAGGATGAACCAGAAAAATTAGTTATTCCAACCTCAATGCTTTATAAGCATATCATATCTATCTCAACGTACAGGTTTATTTGGGGAAGAAGGAAAAATAAAGAAGACCATGGAAGAATCGTTAGAATAGATGTTAATGGATTTCCGATTTTTATACCGCAACAACAACTAAGCTATTTTAGTGAAGATTTTAACAATATACTTGATACGATTAATAATAACAATTTTGTACCAAATGTTGAAGCTCCGCCGCTACAATACATACCTAACGAAGCTCTTGGAAATGAAGAAGCTCCTATAGGCTTTTGTCTTGTTTGAGAATTTTGAAGGCCTTTAACCTAAAATAGTTTTAGGAGGAAGAAGTATGGCTATTAGTGTAAATTTTGATGGCCGACTAATAAAGCAATTAGGTGCTTACGTAAAAACCGATCTTTCCGCTGTAAGACAAATAAATGGGACATCTACGGGCGTAGTTGCTCTTTTGGGTTTGGCAGAAGGAGGAGAAGTAAATACTCCTTATAGAGTGCTTTCTTATGCGGAAGCGGTTGAAATTTTTAAGGGAGGGCCATTAGTAGACCATATTAAATCGGCTTTTCTTGGGGGTGCTGGGGAAGTTGTTGCGGTTCGTATAGGATCACCAACAGCGGCTTTTGTAGATATATCAGTAAAAAACCTTAATGATAGCAATAACGAATACTCTACAACCTGGACGTTTACTTCAATAGAAAAATCTACAAGGTCAAACTCTATTTATATTTCTTTTGATGTAGACAACGGGGGTACTACTAACGTCAATGACGACTACTTAATACTTACCATTTCTCAAAAACATCCTGATTGTAGCGTAACCAAAGAAACTTATATTTTTCCAAGGAAGTTTACTGAGCCTGCAGTTCTTGTAAGAAGAGGGGATAGGTTATTTTTTGTTGATAAAGCTATTATTAACGCCGCTTTAGCTTCTGGTTCCAACTGGAAGCAGTCCTTAGTAAATCTGCTTAAAACAAATTTAAATGTTGATGACTATGTGCAAATATTTGATGCTAGCTCTGCTAGCCCTGTAGATGTTCCTCTTGGACTCGTTCTGTATGAAATTTTATATGGCGGCCTTTGGGGGTTTAACAGATCTAGATTAGTTAAAACAAAATTTGGATCTGTAAACGATTTATTCTCTAACACGTTGCTATTTTCGCCCCTTGCTTCTATAAATACTCTTAACGAAATAACAACAAGTAACTCGGATCCACTAGCCGCTTTTAACGCCCTGAAAAACAACGTTGTTGCAGTTAGCACATTTAATGTTGACTTGCTACTAGGAACTTTAAATAGTCATATACTTGCCAGTGGTATATTTTCCTTAAATGGCGGTACTAACGGAGATGACGGTACTGGATTTTATGGTTCTGCCATTTCTTCTTATCAACAAGTATGGCTTAGCGGCCTTTCCTCCCTAGAAGGAGAAGAAGTCAACTTTGTTGTTCCAGCGTACAGATTCTCTAAAAACACAAACCTTGCTGGCAGACTTGCGTTTTTTGAAACAGTAGCTTCTCTTGTTTACGCTCATGTTAACGTTCAATCCCAGGTTCATATTAGAAAAAGAAGAATTGCTATTTTTGGTCTTCCAGCACCATCTGAAGCTGAATCTTATACTTCCTCTGAATACCTGAATGAACAAAATGTAATTAGAACTGCAGTAAAGATGTTTGGAGGTTCTGATAGGGTTCAAGTTTGGGTCGGTCCTTTTTACTCTCCTGTAGTTTCTTCTTCTGGTAAAAAGGAGCTTTTAGGCGGTGAATTCTTAGCCTCTTTTGTGGCCGGAATGCACGCCAATAGAGAGCCGCAAATTTCACTAACTTTCTTGCCTATAGCCGGCATAGGATATGAACCCCTATATGACTGGAAATACTCTCAAAAAGATGATCTAATTTCCAACAGAATAGCGTTTATAGAAAAGGTTAAAAACGCCTTTGATGCTATAGTTTACAGAATTCATCACAACCCAACATCTTGGACTGGTCCAGTAACTGCAGGTTATCAGGAAATGGTACTAAGAAGAATTGATGACTTCTTGACTATGTACCTATACAAGAATCTTGAAAGCCAATTCATTGGAAGACCTTCTTATGGAGATCGAACCGCAAAAGATATACAATCCTATACGGAAAGCTTGTTGGCTAGGGTTGTAGATAAACAAATTGCCGCATTTAGAGATGTTAGAGTAACAACAAACGAAGATAAAACTGTTTACTACATTGAATTCTTCTTCCAACCCGTAAACGAGATCAAGTTCATTTTGGTTACCATGAAAGTATCTTTTGACCTAACTTAAGGAGGATAGACTATGGCGATAAGATTTTCTTCTTATGCAGTTTTAAAAACTCTTTCCATCACCGGCTTAATGGAGGCTCTAAATACAAATAGCTTTTCTGATGCCTTGTCTAGACTTTTGTCGTTGTTGGACAATCCCAATGCCATTTTTCAAAAAATTGCTACAAATAGTGATGTGTGGAATCAAACATTTTTTAAATCTATTGGATTAGCCGAAAACGTTTCTATAGATGAATCTTATAACGCAAGACCGGTTTGGGGAATTGGAGAGCCCACAAACCCAATAGTTGTTCCCAACAACTATTCCGTCTCAATTTCTATTTCTAGGCTTACTCTAGATACTTTAAGCGTCAAAGATTTTACCACATTACCAGATTATTGGTATGCTCCAAGAGTACAGGCTAAAGTTGAAGGCTTTCTTAGTAACGTTCCCAACGGAAGAGATGTTTTAGACTACCCTTTCTATACGTTTTTGTTTATTTCTTCTATAGAAGAAAGATCTAGGTACCCATCTAATTCTTTAAGTGTTTTAGACGAATTAATGAATAGAAGATTCTACTCTTTTATGCCATCCGAATATTCTCAACGAATTACTTCTGGAGATTCTATTATCATTACGGATGTTAGGGGAACAGGAAAACTACTTAATCTTCGTGGATTAATTAGTGAACTTTCGGGAGGTATAGTCTAAAATAATAGGAGGATTAGTATATGGCGATACCTCTTAAAACCTCACAGTTTGCAGAAATATACGTTGTTGGCTTGAAAATGACAAACTCTACGCTAGAAAACAACGATTTGCTAGATAACAATCCAACTAAAGTGCCGCTTCCTGAAGGAGATACCTATAGTTATGAAGTGTACAAAGTTGGGCTTGCTACAAACCTAAGAATTAATGAAAATCTCGGTTCTAGAACCAGAACAGTTATCGGAACACCCATACCTCTTATGGTTCCTGGATTTTATGATGGTTCTATAACTATGGAAAAAGTTACCTTGGACTTGCATTCGTTTAAGAGTACAGTTGGAATGAACCCACTAATAGCTTTTAATCCAAATATTTACAAAACCAATAACGATGCGTCTTCTATTGCTTATGTTGATATGAATGGTCTGGATTCAGTTCTACCTAAGATTAATAATGTTCTTGGGAATCCAGGAAACTTAGAGCTGTATACAGTTTCCGGTAAAGCTTTCCTTGTTGACGATGCGTATCTTCCCCCGTTTGTTTTCCTAATCGCCTTAAAGGATAAGATATTAAGGGGAGAAGTTAGCATAAACACGGGCGTTTTTGTCGCAATGCTTAGAGATTTTTCTATAACTCTAACTAGTGAAAACGCCATTATTGCAGAAAACGTTACCGCTATAGCTAGACCAATAGGTAATAGCGGCTGGTTCCAAGTGCTTGGAGACTACTTCAGAACTTCTCCTGCATTTGGATATACTTATTCTCCCCCTCAAAAGTAGCGCAATCCATTTATAGTAAAATAAATGCGTGAAAGAAATAAGAATAATCTATATAAAAGTAGGATCGGAATATTACGTTCTTTCTATTTCTCTTGGCGAATTTTGTCTAGATAGGCCAAGCGGCTTTGATCTAAAATCATGCAAAAAAAGCGTAAATAAAGTTTTATCTTATTTCAAGGATATATTGGAAGAAAAAACTGTATCGGTGTCCTCAGCACTAGAAGAAAAATCTATTCTTTTGGAATTTAAAAATAAGTATCTTTCATACGCCTCGCTTTTTTCTGATAAATCCCTCATTGAAAACCTGGAGGAAATGGAGTATGCTACTGTCTAATAATAATGTACTTTTAAAAGCCGGATATCCGAACTCCTATATAGACGAAGGAGATATAGTTCCGCTAACTTTTGGAGAAACTTATGAGTTTGGAAAAATTGTTCCATCTGACGAAGTTTTTACTGTTTTGAGACTTTTAGAGGTTGATTCTGCAAAGTTATTTTTTTCTAGGACTCTTGATATTTACGATGAGGATGGGTTTCTTTCGGAAGAAAAAATTAAAAATCTTGATATAGCAAAAGAGTTTAAACAACACTTTGATATAGAAGTTATTGAAGGCGCACCAAAATTCGCTTTAATAGATGTGTTTGCAGTTTTTGAAGTCATTAGAAATTTAGTCCTCTTTTCAAGAATAAAGAAAATAAGATTTATAAACCATTTTGATATGGACGAAACACTAAAAAGAGTCGCTATTACTGGAATTCATACAGAAGACGGCAAAAACTTTGAGTTTATTATTTACCAGCCTTATCATAACTACATGATTGCGCCAGTAGTGAAGCACGTAGCGGGTACAGATTATGGACTTTCTTTGTCCTCTTTATCTACTGCCAAAACAGCAATAAAAGCATTTTATAGAAGAAGCGCTATTGTTTTCCAAGAACAAATAGTCAAGTTTTTAAATGTTGCTGGTTGGAAGAGAAGAGAAGCTATTAAAGATGAGGAGCTGGAAGATTATGTTAGGTCATCTTCCGGGTCTTCTTGGTATTACAGAAAAGACGCACCAAGAATATCTGTATTATCTGCCTATTCTCCAGAAGAAGATTTTGTTGAAACAATGACTTATTATTACATGCATAGATTTTTCTTAAAAGAAGCTTTTCCTGAAAGATTTAAAATTTGTGCAGAATTAGAAGAACTAGTGAACAAATCTTTGTGATTTTCATCTGCATGTTAAAATATGTATATAGGTTATGATTAGAAAAGTAATACAACTTCGTAGAGTTGATACAGGTGCGGAAGCTGTAGTAGTTGCAACAGTAGATAAGGATTCTGTTGAGTATAGCGTTCTTTCGGAAAACGAAAATGTTAGACAAGACTTAAGGTCCTTGTTAAAGAACTTTATTTTCAACCTTTCTTCTGCCAATTTTAACAAAAAACTTGTTTATAAAGCAAAAATAAGCATTCCAGATACAAAAGAACATTTAATAAACTTAATAGATCTTTTGTCTTGGAACGGCTATGTCGTAAAGCAAATTTCAGATAAGACAGTTGAAAAATCGGCGCTTGGGTTAGATGAAGATCAAGACGAACACACAGACCTAATTGAGAGGACTTATCCAGTTTTACCTATATTGTCCTATTACTTGAAAAGCTTTAGGGAACAAGAAAGTGATAAAGAAGTACTAAAATCCTTTTCATTTTCCTCGGGCGACAAAGAATACATGAAGACTATTGGCGGCAAGCAATATTTGATTAGAGTTCCGCCTGGTTTTATGCTGGAAAACACTGAAACTGGAAAAGTATATTTACCAGGACAATTTGTTGGTCAAATACCTATAGAATCTTTAGGTCAGAAATACTTAGTTATTCCTATACAACAAGAGGGAAGAGAACTTTCTGAAGACGAAAGAAAAGTAGCAGAAAATGCCTTTAATAACTTAAAAACTTTTTTGGTTAAGAAATTAAACGACTTATTCAAACAAAACCCGCAACTAGAGAGCGAATTTTTAAAAATCGGGTTCAGTGCAGAGTTCTTAAAGGAAATTGTAGATAGTTTAGACGAGAGCGAAAAAAAAGAGTTTTTAGATAATCTAACAAAACTAGAAAGCATTGTTGGAGAAAACCTTCCAAATATTGTTTCTTCCATTCTAGAGGAAATTGAAAATCTTAGTGAGGAAGAGCAAAAACAGGAAAAGGAAGATACTTCTGTAAGCTATGAAGATATAGTTGATAGATTGTCCACAGAGTTAAATATTCCAAAAGAGAAAAGAACTAAGCTATCTAAAAAATATGTACCATATGAAACGATTTTGAGAGAACTATTAAGATATGCATTAAAAGAAAAAAGTGTTTCTAAGGAAAATGTAGCCGAATTGTTTGACAAGCTATCTATAGCTGAAAAAGCGAAAAAGTTTGGAGTTATTGCTAGAGATAACAAGTTCGGTGATATAGTTCTAGTTAAACTACCGGACGTTCTTCAGGATGAAGAACTTGAAAGCGATCTTTTGGCATCAGCAAATGCTAGAGTATTTGAAGATCCATTTACAAAAGCTCCAAGTCTAGTAGACGTACTTTTAAAGGATTATCTTTTCCTTTTCACAGATAAAGTACCTATTGTAAGCGAAAAAGGAAGAATAACCGTAGACAACTGGGATACCATAAGACCATACCTGAACTTCCTATTTAACGTTCTTTTGAGAAATATAGATGCCGCCACATCTAGAAATGTTAGAGATTATTTGCGTGAAACATCGTCAGTGTTTGCAACCAACCCCAACCTTTCCGAAGGAAGTAGCGAACAATATCACGGAAGAAGGTTAGCAGAGTTTCCCGGTGATACCTTAAATTTGTTGATTGATAGCCTTAAAGAGGCGGGAGTTAGGGGTGTACCAATTTCCATAATGCTTGGTTTTTCTTCGGGAGAAGAACTTAGAATCAAAGAAGGATCTTTAATAGATAGACTTATTAAAGAGGGCATATTAACAACTAACGAATCTGAGATTAGGGGATTTTTTAAAAATCTTTCAGAAAAACTTAACGGCCTCGAAAAAGACCTTGAGCAATTGAACAATAGACCTGCTAGCCCCTCTGAAAGGGCACAATCACTAGACAAGACTATTCGAGATATATCCTTAATTCGCTCCATCATTTCTCAAGGATCTGTAAACACAAGTAAACTTGAGGATTTCTTAAAGGGGATAGATGAATTTAAAAAGTTAGTTTCTCGTGGGGAATATGTTCGTGTTTTACATAGCTTTGGTGATGAAGATGCAAAAACCATAACGAAGGAATTTATTCAAAAACAAGAAGAATTTGCGGATCAAGTAGAGGCAAAAGTTTACGGAGTATTCTTTGATGGACGAAATATATATTCTGATTTAGAAATAAAAGATAATCTAAAAGATTATGTTGACTACCTATTCCGTGAAAGAGGAGTAATATCCGAAAAAATGGCGTTACAACTAAAGAAGGATATAGATTTAATTTTTGGACAAAACGGAATAGTAAGAAGCTCAAGAACCACCTTCCTAGGACTAACTGGCCAAAACCTTGAAGAAAACAAAAGAGCTTTTTCTAGAGTTATATCTCTTTTAATTCAAAATCCATTTAAAAACGAATTTGAAAAGCTAAGCAACCCATCAAAATTATCAAAAGAAAATCTGGACAAGCTTATAGAGGAGGATGCGAACAAAATTTTAAATGGAAGATTTTTAAATAGCCTGGTAAATCAGAAAAATAGTATTTATCTCTACCAGTTATACGGAACTGTATTATCCTTGAATAAGGCGCTTAATAGACATCAAGGAGGATTTTCCGAAAAAGTTGGTTCTATTCTATTTTGGGAAGGTGGACTTGGGAAAACTGTTACTCAGATAGGTACAGTTCTTCTTGGAAAGGATTTAGAAATCATACATCCAGATAAGCCAGTTTTGGTTTTTGCTCCAGAAAACGTTATTGGAAACTGGGTAAGGGATGCACAAAATGTCTTTGGTCTTTCTGGCGGCTTTATTATTCCCAATACCGATGTTTTGGTAGTTAGAGATGTTGATGTTAATAAAAGAGAAGCTTCCTATAAACTCCTTACCTTGCTTTACTCTTTAAAGCAAATTGAACGTAGAATAGGTGAACTCGAAGCGCAAGGGGCGAATTTACTAGATAAAAATTCGGAAAAGGGCAAAGAGTACCTAGAATTAGTAAAGAAAAAGAACGAATTAGAGTCAGCGTACAAGGAATTAACTGGAGCGAGCGTTCCAAGAAAATTACCAGATATGGTTATTGTTGGCACTTACAAAACTCAGAGAGCGTCAAAAGAAACTACTGCTGATAGGCTTTTTAGCAACGATTCAAGAGCGTTGATTACAATGAGTAAACCGGTTAGACTAAAATCATTAGCTATTCCATATGCCAATCAAAAGCAAGGATATTTTTCTCCAAACATTAGAAAAATTGTTGACATAAACCTAACTTTAAACGATAGCGTTTTTGGAGGTATGGTAATTGACGAGGCTGGTATGGTAATGAACCCGGCAACTTTGCGGTATAGAACTATGGCGGCTATTAAATCTGGTATTACATCAGACACAAACAGAGGCCTTGTATGGTTGCTAAACGCCGAAGAAGTGTCTACTTCTCC
>Ga0308310_1001369_pt1 | contig 10908 bp, 8 predicted proteins | sample HotsprSampleMS65_FD_203672 | JGI IMG/M metagenome (GOLD analysis project Ga0308310, IMG submission 203672) | Hot spring phototrophic mat microbial communities from Mushroom Spring, Yellowstone National Park, Wyoming, United States - 20090730_MS65 ...
TAGGGGAAAGCCAAATGGCACCACCGTTTTAGCCGAAGTATGTGTGGATAAGTCAAGAAACGTTCCGTGCGGCATGGGACACCGACAGAGTTGATTTCTGGAAGACTCCTGCGACAATTCGCTCCAGGGAGCATGAGCCCACTGGCCCTCCCAGGTCGTGGGAGCAGGTTGTGGGAGATGTTTTCCAAGGCAAAAACTAGGTGTTTTCGATAAATAGCTTGCTTATGACTCAGCCTTTACTCGAAATAGAAGGTCTAAAAACGTACTTTTACACCGACGAGGGCATCGCTCGGGCTGTCGACGGCGTCTCCCTCGTCATCCACGAAGGGCAAACGCTGGGTCTAGTGGGAGAATCCGGCTGCGGAAAGTCCGTCACCGCCCTTTCCATCATGCGGTTGGTCTCGCCACCGGGAAGAATTATTGCCGGGAAGATTACCCTGTATGAAGATGGAAAACCGATCGTGCTCACGGAGCTTCCCGAAAGGGAGATGCGGCGGATTCGCGGGGCAGCCATCTCCATGATCTTTCAAGAACCTATGACTTCTCTTAACCCGGTCTTTACGATCGGATACCAAATCATGGAAGCTCTCCTGCTGCATAATCCGCAAATTAGCCGCCGAGGAGCCCGGCAAAAAGCAATCGAAACGCTCCAAAAAGTGCAGATTGCGGATCCGGAACAGGCGGCCGACTCGTATCCCCACCAGTTCTCTGGGGGCATGCGACAAAGAGCGATGATCGCCATGGCCTTGGCATGCAACCCCCGTCTGCTCATAGCCGACGAACCCACCACGGCTTTGGATGTTACGATCCAGGCGCAAATTCTGGAATTATTACGGGAATTGCAAAAGGGCGAAAAGAAACTTTCTCTCCTGCTAATCACACACGACTTAGGTATTGTGGCCGAAATGGCCGATGCCGTTGCCGTCATGTATGCCGGGCAAATTGTAGAGCATGGTCCGGTTGGCGAAATATTTTCTCGCCCTCTACATCCGTACACATATCTTTTGTTACGAAGCCGGCCTGCATTGGGAACATCAAAGACGGAAAAATTACCGGAAATCGAGGGGGAGGTGCCACCGGCTCTCGCCTATCCTTCCGGATGTCGATTCCATCCCCGGTGCCCCTTCCGCGAGTCCGAATGCGTCTCCACGGAGCCTGCCCTCCTGACCATCTCTCCGGGACATGGAGCCCGATGTCATTTTGCCGGAAAATTAGATTTCTTGCAGTGGGAGGAAAAATGCCTCCGGGAAGCCTCAGCATAGGTGGGGCTCGGTAGGCCCTAATTCGATTAAAGATGCGGAGGAGATTGGCACCCAAAAGTCTTGGGAAGCTACCTATAAAGTTTTAGGAACGATGAGCATGCTGGCAGCCGGGTTTTTTTCGGTGGTTTAAAAATAGGGGTAAAAATGCCCGGCTGTTGACGGCCTTGCCCGGGGTAGCTCGGGGAAAGAGGCGTTAAGCCATCAAATTGGCTTTCACAAACACGGTTCGAAGTTTTCGTCTGGCTTGAGACCCAGTATAAAAATCCGGATATAGGCCCAGGTAAGGTAAGAGCTCGGTTTTGGGATGATAGATTCAACAAGGTATCCAATCCTCCAAGTGGAGGACTTGAAAAAATACTTTCCCATCCGCCGGGGAGTATTTTCCCGCACAATAGGGTACAAGCACGCCGTGGATGGGATTTCGTTTTCGATTAAGGAGGGGGAAACCTTAGGGTTAGTGGGAGAGTCCGGGTGCGGCAAAACCACGGTCGGCCGGACTCTTTTACGCCTATACGAACCTACAGCTGGCCGAATCTTTTTCCAAGGCGAAGATTTGCTGGCTGCCAGGGACCAAAAGCTCCGAGCCCTCCGCAAAGACATGCAGATGGTCTTCCAGGATCCTTACGGCTCCCTCAACCCGCGGATGACCGTCCGAGCGATCGTGGAAGAAGGGCTAATCATCCATGGTCACACCAACCGCCAAGAACGCTTCGATCGGGTCCGAAAGACCCTGTCCGAAGTGGGATTGGACTCTACCGCCTTGGACCGATATCCTCACGAATTTTCGGGCGGCCAGCGACAGCGGATCAGCCTGGCCCGGGCGTTGATCTTGGAACCAAAGTTCCTTGTTTTGGACGAGCCTCTCTCTGCCCTCGACGTTTCGATTCAAGCAAAGATTATTAACCTCCTAGTGCGGCTGCGAGAGCACCATAGGCTTACTTATTTGCTCATCTCACACGACCTTGCGGTGGTGGAATACCTTTCCGACCGGGTGGCGGTGATGTACCTGGGGCAAATTGTGGAGTTGGCACCGGCGAGCGAACTCTATCGGCGTCCGCTCCACCCTTATACCCAGGCTCTTTTGTCCGCGATTCCGAGCATCCGTCCCGGGGAAAGCCGACGGCGGATCATCTTGAAGGGCGACGTGCCAAGCTCCGCCAATCCGCCACCAGGATGCCGCTTCCATCCTCGGTGTCCCCTGGCCAAGCCTATCTGCGCGAAAGTGGAACCTCGTCGCCTCAACTTCGACGGCCACGAGGTCACCTGTCATGCCGTAGAAAAGCAACTGCTCGGGACGGGCGACTACGAATAACTCGCCGCCGGGGGTGCGAGCATAAATGTGATAAAGGTAGGTAACATCGGGGACCGCCTCCATTCTCGCCTACCCTGAGAGTGCCGCCTCTTCCGGAACTCGGCGCGCCGGTTTGCCGATTGTTTACGGGCGGACAGAAAATTCCACCAGGGTTTTTCCACAAATTCAACCAAGGTTTTTCGACGGCTGGACGAGGAAAACCCTAAAAGATTACTTTACCCATAAAAAAGAGAATCTTTTTGGGACCATATGGGATATAAGCTTCCTTGGTCTTACCCGGCCAGTTCGGGAAGGTTTCTACGGGTAGGTTCGATGCAAACGAAGCTGGCAATGAACTCTGCGTCAGCCGGCTTGGCGGGGTTTTGGAAACGTCAGCCGGTTTGGCTGGGTTTTGGAAAGGAGTAGTCTTTCCCCCTTTGCTCCAGTCATTTTCGGTGGTTAGAGGGAAAGGATTTCCCGAAGAATAAGAAAGCTAGACCGTTAACGGCGACTGCGATATCGTGAATCGACCCGGTGGTTCCCGGCTTTATTAGCGGTCCTTGGAGGGTTTAATCGTGCCGGGCCAGCTAAATTGGGATGCAGGTTCTAAAGTTTACCAGAAACAATCACGCCGGCCCTCAGAAGAAGGGTGTTGGGCCCAAGGGATCGTGGCCAAATAGTTGCAGAGTGATCCTAACACCACCTACCGGAGGGAATCGGCGAACCTCAGTATGGAAGTGTACAAGATTTTCGCCCGAGAGTGGACCTGGCGATGACAAAAAGCAGAATTCTTATTGCCGATGACAATGCCGCCAATGTAGAGCTGTTAGAGGTCTTCTTAAGCGATCTCGACTGTGAGATCGCCGTAGCCTCCGACGGAATTGAGACTCTCCAAAAGGTAGCGACCTTTCAGCCGGACCTTATCCTCCTGGACATCATGATGCCCAAGCTGAGTGGGTTCGAAGTTTGCCGGCGGATTAAGGAAAATCCTCAGACCCGAACCATCATGGTCCTCATGGTAACAGCACTCAATGAACTGGGAGATATCGAACGGGCAGTAGCCGCAGGGTGCGACGACTTTCTTAGTAAGCCCATCAATAAATTGGAGCTTCTTAAGCGGGTGGAAAACATGCTCAAGCTGCGGCACATTACCGACGAGCTGGAACGTCTCCGACGATATATCGACAGTATGGAAAAACCTGACCGACCCCAGCTTCGGCAATAGGGAGCAAAAAGAGGACTTTCCCTAGGTGGTTCGACAACAGAGGGAGCCGGGGAAATACCTGCCCGGCAGCCAACCTCCAAGTGGACCGAAACGGAAGCCGGACGCTCTTGAGTCCGCCTAGGGGCCGGCTTCCCGCGGTAAACGCCCCCATTCCCGGGCCCCGGGTAGAATCATCCCCAAACTCCCCGAAAGGCTCCGCCAAAAACCTAGTCGCTCAACATCCCATCTTCGAGTCAGGTTGCCAGCCACTTACCGTTCGATGGGAGCTAAAGCCCGGGGAGATTCTCGCCTGGGAATCGTAACCGAAAAGGAAGAGCCCCGGAATGCTAACCGAAAAGGAGGGCCCGGGAATGGTAACCGAAAAGGAAGGAAAAAGATGAAGCCTAGCCGGAAGGAGGGCCAGCCCCAGGAAGAGAGGCCCATGGTGTGGCAACTCTGATTTCGCCTTGCTGGAGGGGAGGACTTTTGGGTAATTAAACTCTGCCCGGTCCGGTTCGTAGACGCTGTGATCCAACATTCTATCGAACCCCGACCGAATTCGCCGCTATCCGGACTCGTCTAAGACGGGGATAGGCAATTTGCATCGACCGCGGACTCCGGTGAGGCAAAACGGAGAATCTAGCAAAAATAAAACGCGGGTTTACCCCGACTAAATGGTAGAAGATCTTCGGGATCCTTTGGGCTTGTAGCTCACAAAACCAAGGGCTAGTTCGCCACCCGAGGTGGCACTCGCTTCCTAAAGTCAACTGGAGAGGCAGCTTCCAAAGGCCCTGAGCCCAAAGAGGGGGAATCCCACCGTTTCCGAAGTGCTTTTCCGTCGCCCCGTAGCAATGAAAAAAAATATCGAGTTGTCAAAAAATGATCAGGCCAGCGAACTTCCCTGCGGGCAGGGGCTCCCCGAGGACCTGCAGCGGAGATCAAGCATTTAAGGCAGATAATGGCTGCACAGATCTGCGGTTCCGGTGGCAGCAGTCTGAGGCAAAATGGCATCTTAAACCTTGCGAATTCCTGCTGGCCGGAACAAGGAAACTTTGCAAACAAAGACCCAAAAAAATCCTTTTTTCGGAAGGATGCCGCCGGGTGCACCAATGCTCATAAGGCCTTGATACACAAAGCCGTTCTGAGACTGAGAGGAGGATTGGAATAGATAGCTTGCCCAAGTTTTCTGGATAAAACGCGGCGAATTCACTCGCTGGGGAACCCATCAATGAGTGGACCTCAGCAGGCCTGGATTCCCTTGTGCAAAGGAAAAATAGGCCATTTGGATGGCAAGTATTCGAGACTTGGATGGCAAGTATTCAAGACTGTGTTTGAAGAACTGGCGTTTTGGTCAGCGAAATCAGTAAGATCTTCCACGCCGAGTGGCAAACACACCAGTGGCGAAGGCACCAGTGTCACACCCAGCCGAGAACAGCCTGCAAAAAGCGGAGGCTATTTCGGCTTGATGGCCCTTAATGCTATCTGGGTTGCACGCTTTTTGTGCAAACCTTTAACCTTCTGAGTGGAAAATTCACTGTTCGAACACAATATTCCCGTTTGGCGATCGCAAATTCTTTTCCCGATGGAATCCCGTCCAATAAAAGCCCAGGGGGGTTACCGGGCAAGGAGAGCATCGACGTTGGCACCCCACGTCCGAGCCTGCGTTAGTGCCGTTGTTTTGAGCTCCATCTGCAGCCTGGGGGCAATTTGCAAAACGTCCCGAACGGTTGGGCAAGATCTTTTTCCGGCTGAAATATGGGCTGCCACCCCATCGCCTGCATCTGCGAGGAGTGAACCTCCGGGCATCGGAGAGCCGGGAAAAAACCCAGAGCTTTGGGGCCCGCAAAATCCTGTAGGGCAGACTTGGCCAACGTTTGTCAACCCTACCCCAGTATCTCCAAATCTCCACTCCTCCCAGGGCCCAGTCCCGGCTTCCACCGGGCTGGAAATGCAGCCGTTTATGGAAAGAAGCGGGGCTCCAGTTGCTTCGGCCCCACCTCTTGAAATGGGAGTCGGCTCTCCCGGATCGGACCTCATTTCCCCCCTCGGAGCCGCAGCTCGCACGGAGCAACCTCCGAACCCTGCCCTCGAGAGGCCGCGACTTCCCTATCCAGAACTTCCCTATCCAGGACAACCCGGTGGGTCCGGCAGCAGCCAGCGTGGAGATTCGTCCCCTCCGGTAGTCACCGAGGTACGGATCGTGGGCAATCGGCGGATTGCCCCGGAGAAGATTCTCGCGCAAATCCGAACCCGGGCCGGCCGACCTTTCGATCCCCGGCTTATCGAGGAAGACGTCCGCCGACTGAATCAAACTCGTTGGTTTGCTTCCGTCCGGGTTTACTGGCAACCCGTTCCCGAAGGCCGGGTGGTGATCTTCGAGGTCGTAGAACGTCCCCTGATTCAATATGTGAAAATTGTGGGGAATGAATGGTACCCGAAAAAGCGGCTCCTCGAGGAGGCTGGCATCCGGCCTGGAGATGGGATGGATCCATTTCTCATCGAAGAGGCCCGCCGCAAGATCGAAGACTTCTATCGGCAGCGGGGCTTTGCCAAGGCCCGGGTTTCCCTAGTAGAAGGTTCCGACCCCAATGACCCGGGAGTCATCTTTCTCATCAGCGAAGGACCCCGACAGCGGGTACTTTGGACAGATTTCGTTGGCAATTCTATCTCCAGCGATGCAAAGCTCCGAACCAAAGTCCAAACCAAACCCGGGTGGTTCTGGCTTATTCGGGGCTATTGGAATCCCGACGATTTGGAAAGGGACAGGCTCCGCGTCCTGGAATACTACCGGAGCCTCGGATTTTTCCGGGCTGAAGTCGGCTCTCCGATTGTGGAATTTAACGACGATCGGACATGGGCGCGCGTCCGTTTTGTAGTAAACGAAGGCTTCCGTTATCGCATTCGGGAAGTAAGAATTTTCGGAAACCGGGTGTTGGAAACCCAGGACCTCTTCTCTGCACTCGAGCTGAAGCCGGGGAAATACTTCAGCCAGGCAGAAATGGAGGCAGATGTTAAGACCCTCCAAGAAAAATATGGGAGCATTGGTTATGTATTTGCAGATATCCGTTCGGAACCTCGCTTCCTGGAAGAGCCAGGACTTTTGGACCTTGTGTACACGATCGACGAAGGAGTTCGCTGTCGAGTAGGCCGGATCGATGTGGCCATCAAAGACCAATACAACGCCATCACCCACACCCAGTGGAGCACGGTACTGAACAGAATTTCCCTTGCTCCTGGAGACATCGTGGATATCCGGGAATTACGAGCGAGCGAACGGCGATTGCGGGCCTCTGGACTATTTGAAGTAGATCCCAGCAAGGGGATTTCGCCGAAGATTGTGGTGGTTCCTCCCGATCCTGAAGAGGTAGAGGCTCTCCTGGCCCGCCAGCGAAGCAACCAAGTGCGGGGACAAACCCCGGAGGTTGCGGGGGGATCCCGACCCTTTCCGACACTGCTGCGGGCACTCCTCCCGAGAACTTGGATAGGGGAAATTCTTCCGCCGTGGGCCCCTCCTTACCGCCGGCATTCCGGAGAACATCCGGATTACTTTGTGGTCCTCCGGTTGGAAGGCGAGGTGGCCAAGCAACCACGGCAACCCTCCAACCTGCCCGAGGATTCGGCGTGGGAACTGTCGCCAAGCGAAGAAAATCCCGAGCACCCCCCCAATCTGCAATACCCAGACGACGTTTTTCAGTCCCAGAGGCATTCCTTCGATCGGGATTCTTTTGAAAAAGGAACTCCGGCTCAGACGGTTCCGGGGGCAAGCTTGGAACAGGGTCCGGGCGGCAACTCAGGTCGAAGTTTGCCTTCCGAAGGAACGACCACGCCGGGGAAATTTGTTTCTTGCTGGGCTTTACCGCCCGAAGCTGAGCTCCCATTGGTTTCCCACACTGCTTCAGCCTCGGCAATCGGCGCGCCAGGAGCAACCGTCCTTTGTAGCCGAGAAGATATCACCTCCGGTCGGCTGACGCAGGCCCTTCCTTTTGGTGGGGAGCTCGAAGGCCAATTCCTCACTGCAGATAGAGGTGGGATCCCCGGTATTCACCGGCAAGAAAATGTCGTCCGCGGCCAGTATACTCCGGAGGGAGGGATCAGTCTTTCTCCGCTTCGTCCCTGGAGGGTTCCTTCCGGTCCGGCAAATTTACCGTCGGCAGACCCGAGCAATACCGCTTCCGGCAGTGCCCAAGGGCCCATTCCCCCACCCTCGGCCTATCCTCAGCCGTCATCGAGGGCCTCGGGGATTCCACAGCCCGGCCCAGCTCCTGTGGCAAGTTCGGGAAACCCGGAACCATGGCGAACCGAATCGCCCGCGGCCCACGGCCTCTCGGGAGGGTATCCGAGACAATCTGTCACTGGGTCGGAGACAGCCCCACTTGTACCGGTAAGAGAGGCAAATAATCTGCCCGGGATGTCGGCCCCAGGGAGCACAATACCGGCATCTGGCGGGGTGGCCGGAGGAAACCTTCCCATCGGGCAACCGGCCGCTGCTACTAGGGAGAATGCCTCGGGCGTACCTCCTACAACCAATCCACTCCTAGTGCCCGGAGATGCTCCTCCTCCGGGATCCTCTGATCCGAGCAATTCCCGCGGTTCAACCGGAGTTGTCGCCGGTCCCACGGGACCAGGCGTTGTGCCGGTACCCACGCCACCTCCAAACGTCGCTCCCGATGTTCTCCCGCCTCTCCTGGGTCAGCCTCCCGACACAGAACCGACCATCCCTGTGCCCCTCCAGCCGGAGGTTTATGAAGGCCGGACCGGTCGGATCATGCTCAGTGCCGGGATCAACTCCGATGCTGGATTGATCGGCTCCTTGATCGTCGATGAACAGAATTTCGATTGGCGGCGATGGCCCCGCTCCTGGGAGGACATTCGCAGTGGCGTAGCATGGCGAGGAGCCGGACAGCGGTTCCGGTTGGAGCTGGTTCCCGGTACGGAAGTGCAGCGGTACATGGCCAGCTTCCAAGAGCCCTACCTCTTCGACACCGACGTAAGCTTTGGGCTCAGCGGATATTACTACAATCGGAAGTATGCCGAATGGGATGAAGACCGGGTAGGGGGCCGCGTGGCTTTCGGCTACCAGTTCACCCATGATCTTTCCGGAACCTTTGCCGTTCGGGCAGCAGAGATTCGGATATACGACCCCGGGGCAGCCTACGGGTTGGTACCCGAACTAGACGAGGTCCTCGGCTCAAACACCCTGGTGGGGTTCGGGGTAACATTGACACATGACACTCGCGACAGTGCCTTCCTCCCCACAGAGGGGCATCTGTACGAACTGAGCTTCGAGCAAGTGGTGGGATCGTTCGATTATCCCCGGGCGGAGCTCGAACTTCGACGATATTTCCTTCTCCGGCAACATCCAGACGGTTCCGGTCGCCATGTGATGAGTGTTTCCACTCGGCTTGCCTACACGGGCTCGAACACTCCCATCTATGAACACTACTTTGCAGGAGGATACTCCACGTTACGGGGATTTGCCTTTCGCGGAGCCAGCCCTCGCGATCTTGCCACGGGTCTGAGAATCGGCGGTCATTTCATGCTGTTGGCCTCCGCGGAGTACATGTTTCCCCTCACGGCCGACGATATGCTGCGGCTTGTGATTTTCTGTGATACCGGTACCGTCCAGCCGGACATCGATGACTGGACTCAAAATTATCGAGTGGCTCTGGGATTTGGGTTTCGGATCACACTCCCGGCTCTCGGACCGGCACCTATTGCTCTCGACTTTGCATTCCCCGTCTCCAAGGAACCGGGTGACAAAGAGCAAGTCTTTAGCTTTTTCCTTGGCTTTTTCCGCTAAACACCACTTGCTGAGGCTGGGGGGAAGCACGAAGCTTCCCACCTCCTGAGGAATAAAGCTAAGACCATGGGATTTTTCGGCGAACTGTGAGATTCTCCGGCAAAACCATCCCCTGCAAGAGGTGTCCCTTTGGGCTGGGCTTAGGTCCCTAAAAACAAAAATCACCTCGAACTCTTCTGCAACTTCCGTTTGCCTCCGACCCCGACATTTCCTCATCGAAAATTCCAAAACCCTCTCAATTGGCGGGCCCACCGCCAACGGAGATGAAATTGCCCATAAGGTGCATCATATTCCTAGCAAAGGCCGGCAGTGGGCGATTTTTTTGTCATGGCCCGCGGACACCGAAGCCGCTCGAGTAGCCACCCAGAAAAGAACCGCTAAAATATTAGGCTTTGCCCGCTTTCTGGCAGGGTGCAGTGTCCCAGGCATTCCCCGATTGTGGAGGCCGAAGCCGGCAGAGGCCACCGTGATGCTTCCCTGGGAGGGCCCAAATCCTCGCCGGGGACCCCGAAAGTCCGGAGTGTCGGACTTTGGGCGGCAAGAGCGGACCTCCCAGGGTGGCTCCGCTCAATCCAGGCCCAAAGGCAACGACCTTAGCTTCCAAGAAGTGAGCGCCCAACTACTGTATTAAGGACATCCCATAGGCGGGGCAGCGTTTGAAGGCTGAGAAATTGAGCACTTTGTGATCCGGCCGGGTTCCAAAAGTCGCTGTTCCATGAGCATATCACCGGTGCTCCGCGAGCATTAACCGAGATAGACCATTTTGCCGCGAATCCCAAAAATTCGAGCAAGCAACCACCTGGCAAAAAGGGACCATTGAAAGCACCGCTAATTCAGGTAGGCGAAACCAATAGGACCGAAGAAATTTGAGGGGAAGGATTCAACCCGTGTTTGTGGCTGCTACCTCACGATGCTTTTATGATCGCTCTTGGGAGGAAACGATTGAGCAGCTAGCAGAACTAGAATTTTCCTACCTGGAAATCATGATCCATGAAGAGGACGGACACATCAAGCCGGCGGAGCTGTTAAGCGATTTCCCCAAGGTACTGGCGAAGTGCCGGGAGACCGCTCGGCTGACCCCCGTCGCCTTAAGCCTCGATTCCCGTGCTGAGGGGGCCGAGTATTTCAAGCAGTTCGAAGCCTGTTGTCGTCTGGCGGCAGCATTAAGGGTGGTGACGATCACGGTTCGTTCTGCGGAGCTAGGTACCCCGTTCAACGCAGAGGTGGAACGGCTGGTCAGCCTCGTCCGGTTGGGTGCCCTTCAAGGAGTCAAAGTGTGTCTGCTCACGGAAGCCGGCCGGATGAGTCATGATCCCCTCACCGCAGCCACCTTTTGCAACTATGCCAAGGG
>Ga0308310_1001377_pt1 | contig 10862 bp, 6 predicted proteins | sample HotsprSampleMS65_FD_203672 | JGI IMG/M metagenome (GOLD analysis project Ga0308310, IMG submission 203672) | Hot spring phototrophic mat microbial communities from Mushroom Spring, Yellowstone National Park, Wyoming, United States - 20090730_MS65 ...
CAGAGGCCGGGCGAGATGTAGCGCAGGGTGTGCAGCAGCGGCGACCAGTACTGCTCGATGTGCGGCATGAAGTCAACGCTGAAGAGCGTCTCCATGACGATCAGGAGCGCGATTTTGCGCATCTCGGTCAGCATGTCGTAGGTCTGGTCGGGCTGCCATAGGTCGGCGATTCGATCTGTGGCGCGCCACATCGCTTCCACATAGCCGGCCAGCGCGCTGCGATGCAAGGCGGGATTCATCAGGCGGCGCATTGCGTCGTGCGTCTCGCCATCGGCGACCAATAAGCCGTCGCGCAGCAAGCGGGCGATTGGGTCTTTTGGCGCTTTCCACAGGAAAGAATCCCGCGCCTCGACCAGCAACCAGCGCGCCCACTCGGCGCCGGCGGTCATGATCGGCTTGAAGCTGGGCAGATTGGCGCGGAAGACCTTCCCCAGCGCGCCATGCAAGACTTCCAGCGCAGGCAGCGGACTGCCCGTGCGCAGCATGACCTGCAAGGCTTTCAGCGCCAGCTTGCCGCCCGGCGTGGGAATCTTGGCGGGGGCGCTCGTATGCCCTTCACGCTTCGTCAAGCCAAGCTGCTGCATCTTCGTTCGCCTTATGATAATCTTCAAAGCGCCCGATATCCAGCCAATATTCTTGGATTGAGTAGCTGCACACGCGCATCCCTGCATCTATCGCCGCTTGGATCAGCTGTGTGGCGTCGTAGCGCCCGCTTGCGGGCAGCAGGCTCAGCGCCTCAGGGCTGATGGCGTAGATGCCGGCATTGATATCCACGCTGAGCGTCGGCTTCTCGCGCAGGGCGACCACGCGCTGCGCCGCGCTCTCGACCACGCCGTATGGAATTGGCACGTCATACGCTTTGACGCCAACTGTGAGCGCGGCGCGCTGCTCAAGATGAAAAGCGTAGAAGGCGCGGAAATCCAGCTGAGTGACCAAGTCGCCGTTCATCATCAGAAACGGCGCGCGCAGCCGATCGCGCAGCAAGTTGAGCGCGCCCGCCGTGCCAAGCGGCTCAGATTCGCGCACGTAATGCAGCTGCACGCCTAGATGCGCGCCATCTTTGAAGTAACTTTCGATCAGCTCCGCTTTGTAGCCGAGCGAGAGGTAGATCTCAGTGATGGCGTGCTTGCGCAGGCGCGCTAGGAGCAGCTCAAGGATCGGGCGCTCGCCGATCGGGAACATCGGCTTGGGGATGACGTAGCTCCATGGACGCAACCGCGTCCCGAGCCCGCCGCACATCAGCACCGCCTGCACTGAGTCGCTCATATCTGATACCGATCGGGCTGAAAGCGCTCCAGATGCGCCTGTACCCACGCTATCGTGCGCGATAGGCCTTCTTCCAGCGAGAGCTCAGGCTGCCAATTCAAGACGCTCCGCGCGAGGCTGTTGTTGGATTGCAGGCGCAGCACCTCGCTGCTCTCAGGGCGCAGGCGCTCGCTGACGTTCGGCTGCAGGCGCACAGGGCGACCGATCAGGTTGATGATCAGCTCGGCGATCTCGCCGATGGTATGCGATTCGCCCGTGCCGAGATTGAAGACCTGGCCGATCGCCGTCTCTGGGCCGAAGGCGGCGCACATCAGGCCGCGCGCCGTGTCGATCGCGTGCGTGTAGTCGCGGTAGGTGTGGATCGCGCCGAGCTGCACCACATCGCGCGTCAGCGCCTGCGCGATGATGGTCGGGATCACGGCGCGCGCGCTCTGACGCTCGCCATACGTGTTGAACGGACGCACCACGACGACCGGCGTGCCATAGGTGCGCTGGAAGCTCAGGCTGATCGCCTCAGCGGCGACTTTGCTGGCGGCATACGGCGATTGCGCCTGCAGCGGATGGCGCTCGTCAATCGGCACGTACTGCGCCGTGCCGTAGACTTCGCTTGAGCTGACGATCACGCCGCGCTGCGTGCCGTGTTGCCGCATCGCTTGCAGCACGTTCAGCGTGCCGTTGATATTCACAGCGAGCGTCTCTTCGGGATGCTGATAGGAGTAAGGAATCGAGACGATCGCGCCGAGGTGGAAGATCACGGCGCAGCCTGCTGCCGCCTTGCTGACGGCTTCTGCGTCGCGCAGGTCGGCGGGGTATAGCTCAACGTGATCCAGCACGTCGGCGGGCAGGTCGGCGAGGTTGCCGCGCTTATCGGCAGCGGAAGTGTAGCGCGTCATGGCGCGCACGGCGTAGCCCGCGCGCACTAGTTGCTCGGTCAGATGGCTGCCGATGAAGCCTGCGGCGCCTGTCACTAGGACTTTGGTGTTGAAGTTTCCCATGTGAGCCGATTTTAGCGCGCCGCGCGGCGCTACGCTATGCCTAGCCGATGCCTAGCCGATGACATCGAGCGGGATGAAATCGCCGCTCTGGAGCTGAAGCACGCTGACGCGCGCTGCGACGTCGCGCGCGAGGCGGCGGAACGCCTGCGCAGTTGGCGATTCGGGCGCGCTGACCACGATCGGTCGCCCGAGATCGCCGCTTTTGCGCACTTCGCTATCCAACGGGATGCGCCCTAAGAACGGCAGATTGCGCTCTTGCGCCAAGCGCTCGCCGCCGCCTTCGCCGAATAGCTCGCCTGCCATGTTCTCCACGATGCCGATGATCGGCACGTTCAGCTGCTCAAACATGCTGATCGAGCGCAAGGCGTCGCCGATTGCCACTTGCTGCGGCTGCGAGACGATCACGGCGCCTGTCAGCGGCACCGCCTGCGCTAGGCTCAGCGGCGCGTCGCCGGTGCCAGGCGGCAAATCCACGATCATGTAGTCAATGTTATCGCCCCACTGGACGTCGTTGAAAAATTGCCGAATGGCGCTGTTGAGCATCGGCCCGCGCCAGACCATGGCTTTATCAGGGTCGATCAGGAAGCCCGTGCTGATCGTCTTGACGCCGAAGACCTCAAACGGCACGATTTTGCCGTCGCGCACGGCCGGGCGCCCCGCGGATAAGCCAAGCATGATCGGCACGTTTGGCGTCAGGATATCGGCATCCATCAAGCCGACCCGCGCGCCTTCCTTTGCCAATGAAATGGCGAGGTTGACCGCAACGGTCGTCTTGCCAACACCGCCTTTGCCGCTGCCGACCGCCACTATGTTGCGAATCGGCATGCTGAGGCGCCCATGCACCCGCTTGCTGCTCGGCACCTCGGCATCCCACTTGACTTGGATGGCGCGAATGCCTTCCACTTTCAGCACGGCTGCCTCAGCCGCTTTGTAGATCGCGTCCTTCAGCGGGCAGGCGGGCGTGGTCAGCACGATCGTGAAGTGCGCCACGCCATCTTCAATGCGCAAGTCGCGCACCATGTTCAGCGTGACGATATCCTTGTGTAGCTCGGGCTCGATCACAGTACTCAGCGCTTGCATCACAGCGCTGTGCAGTTGCTCGCTCATGCAAAACCCCTTTTTTGCGATGCTTGTCGAAGAAATTGTAGCCCGCTGCAGCGAGGTTGACCACAGGCGAGGCGTCGTGTTGCGATCTGCGCTTTGGGGTGTTACGATATTATTCTGGCGCTGTAAAAAGCTTGTCACGATGCGGAGAATGCGGCGAGCGTTATGACGAATGCAGCAGAGAAGAGCGACTTGTGGGCGCGCGGCGCGCCGCCTGAGCAGCAGCTCTTGCAGCCGCTGCGCCCTGAGCGCAACGCCTTCGGCTGTGCGCTGAGCGTCATGGCGCTGATCTTCGCAACGTTGCTGACCCTCTTAGCGCTTCTGTTGCCGCCGTTCTCGCTCGGCGAGCAGCTATTCGGCACGCCCTTCGTGCCGCTCAGCAGCCGCGTGACCTTCGGCGACCTGAGCCTGACCGCTATCGGCGATAGCACTTTGAGCGTCCGTTTGAGCTTGCTCAACACGGCGCGCGAGGCTGAGGACGAGCTCGCGCGTCAAGCGCGCGCAGCGCTGCCGCGAGCGCTCACGCCGCTCAGCCCGATCTATCGCCTAGAGCAACGCGGCGCGCCGCCTGAGTCGCTGACGCTCGCGCTCGCTTTGCCTGAAGGCGCCGAGCCTGCCCAAGTCGACTTGTATGGCTACGATGCAGCGGCAGGGCGCTGGCAGTTCATCCCTGCGCAGCGCGCGCTGATTGACGGGCGGCTCTCGCTGGCAACCGTGCTGAACCGCGCCCAGCGCTTGCCCGACGTGCTCCTCATCGGTCGCCTTGCGCCGCAAGCGCCGATCGTCAGCGTTGTGATTGAAGCAGGGCAGGCGTTCAAGCCTGAGGTGGCGGCGATTGCCGACGTGGTGCATCCTGCGGGCTTGGTCCCGAACGCTGAAGGCGCGCTCGACGGCGCATTGCCGGCCGGCGTGACCTTCGGCAGCGGCTACGCTGTGATGCCCCTCATCCGCAACTACCGCGGCGACGCAGCGCCTGATGCGGCGTTGATTGAAGCCCTGCTGACCGACCCGGCGCTTCGGCGGGCGCATCTTGAGCATCTGCTCGAGTTCGCGCGCAGCCAGCCTTACAGCGGCATCGCGCTTGAGTATCTCAGCTTGCCGCCGACGATGCGCGATGCCTACAGCGCTTTCGTCGGCGAGCTAGCCGCCGCCTTGCGCGCTGATGGGCGCCTGCTGACGCTTGTGCTGCCTTTCCCCGAGCAAGCGGGCGCGCAATTTGAGACGGGCGCGTACGATTGGCGCGCGCTCGGCGCGCTCGCCGATTCAATTCAAGTCATTTTGCCGCGCAATCCGCGCGATTACCTGCCCGAGGGCGCAGTGCGGCGCGCTTTGGCGTGGGCGGTCGGCGAGATCAGCCGCACCAAGCTGCACGCCGTGATCAGCGCCCGCAGCGTGGCGCAGGAAGGCAGCCAATGGCTGCCGATCAGCTACCGCCAAGCGCTCGAGCCGTTGGCTGAGCTGCGCGTGACGCCCGAGGGCCTCTTGACGCCAAATACGCCCGTGCAGCTCCAAATCGCGCCCGAGCGCGCTGCCTTCGGCATCGAGGCGAATATGCCCGTGGTGCGCTATAAATCGCCCGAAGGCAGCTTCACACGCGCCGTCTGGCTGATGACAAGCAGTGCCTTGCGCGATAGACTCGGCGCGCTGTTGCTCAGCAACTGGGCAGGCGTCCAAGTGCCGGACTTCGCCGCTGAAGGCGCTTTTCTGCAGGGCGCGCAAGTCCTTGCGCAGTACAAGACCTATCGCGCGGGGCAGACGTGGTTCGTGCCAGTGCCTGCCGATATAGCTGTGCAATGGCGCGCCAGCGCAGGCGAGATCGTCCTCGCGGAACGGGTAGAAGGCATTGCACAGCCCTTCATCTTCACGCCTGACGGGGCTTATCGCGATATCCAGGTGAACGCCGTGCTGGTGGAGCTGGCGTATCCGCTTGCGCGCACCACGCTGCAAGTGGCGCGCCGCGAAGGTTGACGCACTGCGTTCAAGCTGAGCAAGCTGGACACAGGGAGAGACTGGACCTCATGAGCGGTATCCGAGAGACAATCAGCATCAGCGTGCTACGGCAGCGCCAGCAAATGCACCGGCGCCAAGTGCGCTATTTCGCGATTGCGTGGACGGGCATCACGTTGTTGCTTGGCGCGGCGACCTTTGTAGCGGTTTACACGGCGACGGGCGCGCTCGCTTCCGAGCCGCTTGCCAGCAGCGGCAGCTTTTTACTACCGCCCCCCGCCGAGAGCGGCGTGCTTGTCGCCCAGATCACTGCCACGCCCTTCCCGACCTTTCCGCCGCCTGAGCAGGGGCAGCCGATTCAAGAGCCGCCGACGCCCGTGATCGTAGTCGCCACGCCCGCCGTCCAACCGACCGTCCCGCCGATCCGCGACTTGGATTTCGATCTCGGCATCGCGGTGCAGAAAAATCCTGATCCGAACGTCTACAAGCTATGGGTTGAGATGGCGCGCGAGCAGTTGCGCCTGAACTGGGTCAAGTCTCAGCTGGTCTGGCGCGATACCGAGCGCGTCAAGGGGCAGATCGATTGGTCTGAACTTGATGCCAGCCTGACCTTGCTGAGCGAGGCAGGTGTGAAGGTGTTGCTCAGCATCACCAAAGCGCCTGATTGGGCGCGCGATCCGGGCGCGCGGATCGTGGCGGATGTACATGACGGCCCGCCCGCCAATCCGCAAGACTTCGCCGATTTCCTGAGCGCGCTGCTGCGGCGCTATCCGGGCAAGATTCACGCCATTGAGGTTTGGAACGAGGTCAACATTGATCGCGAGTGGACGACCAATCCGCCCGCGATTGACGCGCGGCGCTATGTGCAGTTGCTTCAGGTCGCCTATAACACGATCAAGAGCATCGATCCAAATATCATCGTGATCTCGGCGGGGCTGGCGCCGACGGGCGCGAATATCCCGGGCGCGGTCATGGATGATTTCATCTACATGGATCAGATGATCGCAGCGGGAATGCTGAACTTTGTGGATTGCGTCGGCGCGCACCACAACGGCTTGAACGTGCCGCCGAATTACGATTGGAATAACCTGCCAGAGCGCAACCCGCCGGCGCGCTTTCGCGGCCCTTGGGAGAATCCTCACCACAGCTGGTCGTTCAAAAGCACGCTGGAGGGCTATATCAAGCGCATTCGCGCCGCCGGCAGCGATAAGAAGCTGTGCGTGACCGAGTTCGGCTGGCCCAGCGTGGAAGACTTGCAAGGGCGCGGCCAGCTGCGCGAGGGCTTCGGCTTTGCCGCGGATAACACGCTGCAGGATCAGGCGGAGTTCACGGTGCAGGCAATCGAGCTGATGCAGCAATGGGGCTTTGTGCGGCTCGCGATGCTGTGGAACTTGAATTACGGCGCGCAGGCAGGCTGGGATATCAGCGGCCCGGTCGGCGATAACGTGCCGTGGTCGATTCTTGGGCCGAACTTCCAGCCGCGCCCTGTCTGGCAGCGCATTGTGGATATGGACTTCCGCAGCCGTCCGCGCCGCGCGCAATGAGCGATGCATCGCGGCACAGGGCGAGGCTTCCCTCGCCCTGCACCTGAAAGATTCATCATGCCGAGACGGATGCGAAAACGTCTTTTGCTCAGCGGATTGGCGCTGAGCGCTTCGCTTGCCATCTTAATCGTCATCTTAATCGTCATCTTGATCGTCAGCTTGCTTGGCGTCAGCCGGGCGCGCCCGAGCGCGACGCCGCTCGGCGCTGAGCTGATCCGCGAGCGCAAGTTCCCGTCAATCGCCTATGGGGTGCATGTTTCGGTCTGGTGGAACGAGACGGCGCGCGCGCGCGACTTTGAATACGTCCGGCTGATGCGCTTCGGTTATGCCAAGCAAATCTTCGGCTGGCGCGATATTCAGCCCATAGAAACGCAGCCCGAGGATTGGTCAATTGCGGATGAGGTGGTGGCCGAGGCGAATTATCGCGGTGTGAAGCTGATCGCACGGCTTGGCAAGCCGCCGGACTGGGCGATTCGCCTCGACCGCAATGAATACGAGCCGCCGTTTGATGAACATGCCTTCGGGCGTTTCTGCGGCGCGCTCGCGGCGCGTTACAAGGGGCGGATCGCCGGCTATCAAGTCTGGAACGAGCCGAATCTGGCTCGCGAATGGCTGAACAAAACGCCGAACGCCGCCGCTTATATGAAAGTCCTGGCGGCCTGCTCAGCGGCTATTCGCGCCGCCGATCCGCAGGCGGTCGTCATCTCAGCAGGCCTCGCGCCGACCGGCACGCTCTCGCCGCATAGCATCCCCGATACGCTCTACTTGCAACAGATGTTTGAGGCAGGCGCGGCGGATCACTACGACGTGCTAGGGCTGAACGCGCCGGGCTACGCGCTGCCGCCTGAGACGCCACCTGACGATCCGCGCCTTGATGGACACAGCTGGCAGGTCTTTCGGCATGTGGAAGTCATGCGCGCCTTGCAAGTCGCTCATGGCGAGGGCCACAAACAGATCGCCATCTTGGAAATGGGCTGGACGACTGATCGGCGCGACACGATCACAGCGCCTGATGGCTCGCAGCAGCCGAATCCGTATCGCTGGCACGCCGTCTCTGAGGAACAACAAGCTGACTATCTGGTGGCAGCTTTTGAGTATGCCGCTCGGCACTGGCGGCCTTGGGTGAGCCTGATGGTCGTCCTTTACCTAGCCGACCTCAACTGGACGCCTGAAGACGAGGAATACTGGTGGGCGCTGAACGACGCGGGCTTCGATCAGCGGATGCGCCCTGCCTTCTTCGCGCTGGCAAATGCGCCGCGCTACATTGATGAGACCTACATACCGCCGATCCTCGACGGCATCAACCCATACACTCCGTTGCCGCCGCGCCCTAAAACCTAGCCGTCGCTCGCTGAGCAGCTAAGCAAAAGTGAGCTTGCGCTCAATATTGTGAATTTTATGAGACGCGAGCATCCCATCCTGACGCGCGCGGTATCATGGCCAGAGTCCAGTGAACGCGATGAGTGAATGGACTCTGTGAAGCCCGAAGAGCTGCTGCATCTGTTCGCGCCGTACCTTGCCACAGATCGCTTCCGCGCGCTGCTGAAAGGCACGAATCTGCCCGCTGTGGCACAGGGCGCCGTGCTGATCGTGGATATCTCAGGCTTCACGCCGCTGACCACGCAACTGGTGGCGGAGTTTGGCGCGCTGCGCGCCGGCGACGAGCTGAAGCAGCGCTTGAACCCGATGTTTGAGGCGATCGCAGGTTTGGTCTTTCATCACGGCGGCAGCGTGATCCGCTTCATGGGTGATGGCTTTGCGGCGTGGTTTGACGATCAGCCAATCGGCGCTGAGCAGCCGTTGCCTGCGGGCGTTCTGCGCGCCGTGAGCGCAGCCGTGCAGATGCAAGCGATCATGGGCTCGATGCGCCTGTTTCGCGGCTTTCGGCTGCGCACGTATATCGGCATGGGCAGCGCAGATCGGTGGACCGTAGGCTTGCCCGATTACGGCTACGCAGACGTGCTATCAGGCGCTGCTGTGCGAGCGGCGCTCGGCTTGCTGGCTGAGTCTCAGCCCGAGCAGGTTATTGTCCATGCCGATTGCGTGCCTGCGCTGCGCGAAGCAGGCGTTGCCTTGCAGCTGAGCGAGACGGGCAACGCGCTGGTGATGGGCGTGCCGGAGGAGGTGGCTGAGCGGGCGCGCGCGGCGCGTTGGGCGGCCTGGCAAGCGCAAGGCGATGCAGGGCAAGTGCTTGAGGCAGTCCGGCCGTACGTGGCGCACTTTGTCCGCGAGCGCTTGAGCAGCGGCTTGGGCGACTACGCAGGCGACCTGCGCTACGCCATACCGATGTTCATCAAGCTAGGGCTTGGCAACACAGACCGGCTTGACTATGCGCGCTGCGAGGCGGAAAGTCTCCGCCGTGCATTGGATGCCTACGTATGCGAGGCGCAGCGCACGCTCGCCAACTTTGGCGGTCAGCTGATGTCGGTTGAGGTGAGCGACAAGGGCTGTGTGCTGTTCGCCGTCTTCGGCGCGCCGATCGCCTACGGCGACGATGCCGAGCGCGCCCTGCGCGCCGCGCTCGCCTTGCGCCAAATTGCGCCATACGGCAGCCCGCTCGGCGTCCATGCCATTGGCATCAGTCGCGGCTTGGTGTACGCAGGCACGGTCGGCGGCGAGATGCGCCATGAATACAGCGCCATCGGCGATGAGACAAATGTGGCGGCGCGACTGATGGGCGCTGCCAACGGCGGGCGCATCTTGGCGTCGTCGGCGGTCTACAAGGCAGCAGGCGGGCGCGTCATCGTTGAGGCGCTACCGGAAGTCGTCATCAAAGGGCGCCCCGAGCCGATCCCTGTGGCCGAGCCGATCGGCTTTCGCAGCAACTCTGGGCCCCGCGCGCAGCTGAGCGCGCTGATCGGACGCGCCGCCGAGCTGGAGCATCTTGAGCGCCATCTGGAGGCTGTGCAAAGCGGGCATCCGCGCGTGGTGCGCTTGGAAGGCGAAGCAGGCATCGGAAAGAGCCGCCTTGTGGCGGAAGTCGTGCGACGCGCGAGCGAGCGCGGCTTTCAGATCGGGCAAGGCGAGAGCTTCAGCAGCGGTCAGCTGACGGCTTATCTGCCTTGGCAGAGCATCTTCGCAGCGTTGTTCAGCTTACCGCTTGAGGACTCTCTAGCGACGCTCAGAACGCTCGCTGTTGCCTTCGATCAGCTGATGCCCGAGGATCGGGCGCGCTTGCCGTTGCTAGACGATCTGCTCGGCGTCAGCTTGCCTGAGACGCCGCTGACGGCTAATCTTGAGGGGCAGAAACGTCAACAGGCGACCTTCGCTCTGGTCAGCGATCTGTTGCGCAGCCTCGCTGCGCGCCAGCCGCTCCTGCTTGTCCTTGAAGATATCCAGTGGATTGACGAAAGCTCAGCCAATCTCGTCCTCGACGTTGTGCATCAGCTCGACATCGCGCCTGCGCCGATCTTCCTCTTGCTCTCGCATCGCACGCTGCAAAATGAAGTGACAGCCGAGCGCCTTGTGAGAGAGTTACACGCGAGAGAGTTACACGGCAGGCGCTTGCATCACCATATTCCTGTGCGCGAGCTGAGCCAAGCGGAGATCGGCGCGCTGCTTGAAGCGACGCTCAACGAGCGGATCAGCCCCGAGCTGCTGACGTTCATCTATGAGCGCGCGCAGGGCAATCCCTTCTTCGCGCTAGAGCTGGCCGAGGCATTGCGCGAGGCGAATCAGTTGCAGCCTACGGCGCAGGGTCTGGCGGTCATCAAGGGCATCAAGAGCCTGAACGTACCGCAAACCGTGCAAGGCGTCGTTCAGGCGCGCCTCGATAGCCTGAGTCAGGCAGATCAGCTTCTTTTGAAGTATGCAGCGGTCATCGGGCGCGAATTCTCAGTGGCGATTCTCGCCGAGAGCCTGCCTCACGGCTTGTATACCTTGCCGAGCTTACAGGCGCGGCTAGAGGCGCTTCAAAATGCGGGCTATCTGCGCGCTGTGAAGCCTGAGCGCGTCTTCGCCTTCAAGCACGCTATTTTACAGGAAGCCATCTATCAAGGCACGTTGA
>Ga0308310_1001381_pt1 | contig 10855 bp, 12 predicted proteins | sample HotsprSampleMS65_FD_203672 | JGI IMG/M metagenome (GOLD analysis project Ga0308310, IMG submission 203672) | Hot spring phototrophic mat microbial communities from Mushroom Spring, Yellowstone National Park, Wyoming, United States - 20090730_MS65 ...
TGCGCAGGTCCTTGAGCTCCTCAGGGGATGCCCCCAGCTCCTCCGCACCAAAGAGGGCGTACCGGGCCACCCGCTCCCCGTGCCCGGCGGTGTAGGCGTCCTTGGCCTCCACCGCCCGCACCAGGACGAAAAGGGTTTTCTCCAGCTCCTCAAGCTCCTCCTGGAGCCGCCGCCTTTCCAAATGCCCATTGATGCGAAGCCTGAGCTCGCTGAGGTCCACAGGGCGGTTCAGGAAGTCGTCGGCCCCCGCCTGAAGGCCCTTCAACCGCACCTCCCTTTCCCCATCGGCGGTGAGGAGGATGACGGGAAGCAAGGGGTCCTGGGCCTTGATGGCCCGGGTGAGCTCCAGCCCGTCCATCACCGGCATGTGCAGGTCGGTGAGGACCAAGTGGTAGGGCCTTTCCGCCAGGAGGTCAAGGGCCTCCTGGCCGTTCCTGGCCTCGCTTACCTCCACCCCCAGAGGCGCCAAGGCCCGCATGAGGAGGAAGCGCTGCAGGGGCTCGTCGTCCACCAAAAGCACCCGCACGGTCTACCCTCCCAGGGTGGGGCGCACGGCCCCCAGGTCCTGCAGGCGGCGCAGGCAGAAGGCCACGTAGGTCCAGGGGACCCCAAGCCTCCTGGCGATCCCCTCCACAGAGGCCCCCCGGGCGAGGAGGTCCGAGGCGGCCTGCAGGAGGTCCTGGCAGGGGAGGGGGCCCGCGGCCTTCACCAGGTGGAAACGGGCCTCGGGGGGCGGAAGGTCCTTACGACGGGCCATCTCGTCGGTGAGGGTGACCAGGGAAAGCAGGGCCCGCTCTATGGGCCAGTTGAGGCGGTATTTGTGGGGGGGTCTGGCCTCGGGGACAAACTCAAAGGCCCCTTCCCCCGCCTGGAACAAGGCCAAAAGCACCGCTTTGGCCGCCAGGGAAGGCAAGGGCTTCCCCTTCTGGTCCAGGGAGCGGATGTAGCCGGGCTTGAGGTAAAGGGTGGTGGAGGCCACCCCCTTGACGTTCCAAATCTCCAGCGCCCCTTCCCTGGAGCGCAACGCTTGCAGTAGCTCATCCAGAGGTAAATCCTTGAGGTTTCCCACCAGGGCCATAATCCACCTCTTCCCCCAACATAGAAAGGGGGTGTGAAAATCCTTTGAAAGTTTGCTAGAATACTCCCTCGTGCTGGTCCGGCCGGCCCTCCTTCCCCACCTTCCCCCAAGCCCCAAGGCCCTCTTCGGCCGGGAGGGGCCCTTGGCGGTGGAGGTGGGCTTTGGCGACGGCCGCTTCACCGCCCTCTACGCCAAGGCCCACCCCGAGCGCCTGGTCCTGGGAGCCGAGGTCTCGGCGGGAAGCGTCCAGCGGGCCCTCAGGCGGCTCAAGCGGGAGGGAATCAGCAACGCCCGCCTCTACCTGGGGGAGGGCGCCTTTGCCCTCAGAAACCTGGTTCCTGAAAGAAGCGTTTTGGAGGTCATCGTCAACTTCCCCGACCCCTGGCCCAAGAAGCGCCACCAGGAGAAGCGGCTCCTGAGGGAGGGGTTTTTCCGCCACCTCTCCACCCGCCTCACCGCAGGGGGCCGGCTCCTCCTCACCACCGACCACGAGGAATACTTCCGCTTCGCCATAGAGGAGGCGGAAAGGACCGGGCTTTACCGCATAGAGACCGCGCCGCCCCCGGAGGCCCACCTCCTGACCAAGTACGCCCTCAAGTGGCGGGAGATGGGGCGGGCCTTCTTCCACGCCGTGTTTACCAAGGTGGCCGAGGACCCCATCCCCTGGCCCCCTATCCGGAGGTACCCCATGGCTCACGCCCTTCTGAAAGGCACCCTGCCCGAAACCCTTTCCCTGCCCAAGGCCCCCGTTCGCTTCCCCCAAGGGGTGGCCGTCTCCCTAGAGGTCGCCAAAGCGGAAAAGGGCTTCTACGTCCTCACCCATGTGGAGGAGGAGGACCTCACCCAGGACCTCCTCCTGGAGGTGCGCAAAAGCGCCCGCGGCCTTTATGCCGGGGTCAGCCGCTTCGGCCACCCCCTCATCACCGAAGGGGTCAAGGAGGCGGTAAAGGCTCTGGTGCGGGCCCTCGAGGCGATGGGCCTCGAGGTGGTCCAGGACCACACCTAAGGGCCTTGGGTAAGATAGCCCCATGAGGCTTCCCCCGCGCAAGGACTCCCTGAAGTGGGGCACCTACCCCGAGGACGTCCTGCCCCTCTGGGTGGCGGACATGGACTTCCCCGTGGCCGAACCCATCCAGAAGGCCATCAAGGAGCGGGCGGAAGGGTTTTTGGGCTACCCGCCCCGGGAGGGGGACGGGGAGCTCAAGGCCCTCCTCCTGGAAAAGGCGGGCCTGGAGGGGGAGGTGGCCTTCATGCCCGGGGTGGTGGTGGGGCTCTACGCCGCCGTGGCCGCCTTCACCGCCCCCGGACAAGGGGTCCTGACCCAGGTGCCCATCTACCCCCCTTTCCTGGCCGCCATCCGCGAGCAGAAGCGCACCCTCCTGGCCAACCCCCTCCTGGAGACCGAGGCGGGCTACCGCCTGGACCTGGGGGGGCTCGAGCGCCTGGCCTACGCCAGCCGCCTCCTCCTCTTCTGCCACCCCCAGAACCCCACGGGCCGGGTCTTCACCGAGGAGGAGCTTTCCGCCTTGGCCCAGATCGCCCGCAAGCACGACCTCATCGTGGTCTCCGACGAGCTCCACGCCCCCCTCACCTACGAGAGGCCCCACGTCCCCCTGGCCCGCTTCCTCCCCGAAAGGACCCTCACCCTTCTGGGCCCCGGCAAGGCCTACAACCTGGCGGGCCTGCCCATGGGGGCGGCCATCGGGCCCAAGCCCCTGGTGGAGGCCCTGAAGCGGCACCTCCCCCCCACCTTCCCCAACGTCCTGGCCATGGCCGCCTGGAAGGCGGCCCTCCTGGAGGGGGAGGGGTGGCTCAGGGAGGTCCTTGGGAAACTCCGGCAGAACCGGGACCGGGTGGCGGCCTGGGCCAGGGGGATGGGCCTCTTCCACCTTCCCCCGGAGGGGACCTACCTGGCCTGGCTGAAAACCCCCTTCCCCCAGGCGGCCTCCCACCTCCTGAAGGAGGCCCGGGTGGCCCTGAACCCGGGGGAAAACTTCGGCCAGGGGTACGACCGCTACGTGCGCCTCAACTTCGCCACCTACCCCGAGGTCCTGGAGGAGGCCCTCGGGAGACTCACCCAGGCCCTGAAGAAAGCCTAACCCCCGAGGGATGCCCGGGGGCTTTGCGTTTAGGCCCTACTGGACCACCTCAATGGGGATCCGCTTGGCCCGGGCCTCGGCCACCTTGGGCATGGTGAGCCGGAGGATGCCGTGGCGGAACTCCGCCTTGGCCTCGTCGGCCTTCACCTCCACGGGGAGGCCGAAGGTGCGCACGAAGGAGCCGTGGGGAATCTCCTGCAGGTAGTAGCGGCGGGCCTTGGCCTCCTCCACCGGCTTCACCTGGCCCCGGACGGTGAGCTTGTTGCCCTCGAGGCTCACCTCCAGGTCCTCAGGGGTGAGGCCGGGCACGGCCATCTCCAGGATCAGGGCCTCGTCGGTCTCGTAGAGGTCAGCCGGGGCCACGTAGGTGGCCACGGGACGGCCGAACTCCCCCAAGACCTCCTCAAAGAGCCGGTTGGCCTCCTCCAGGAGGGAGAAGGGACCCCAGGTCCTGAAGGGCGTGATCTCGGCGGGACGCGCCTCCCTACGCACCAGGACCATACACATCACCTCCGTTTTTGCTTATATCATATGCGCGCATGTTTGTCAAGTACCTTAACGCTATCCGGCTTACCCATGCGCCCCCTATAATCAAAGCCATGGAGCTTCCCGAGGATGCGGTCCTGGTGGACACCCGGCCCCGCCCCGCCTACGAGGCCGGCCACCTCCCCGGGGCCCGGCACCTGGACCTCTCCGCTCCCCGTCTGCGCCTAAGGGAGGAGGGGGAGCTTAGGGCCCTCGAGGCGGGCCTCAGCGAGCTTTTCCAAAGCCTGGGGCTCCAAAGCCCCGTGGTCCTCTACGACGAGGGCCTCACCAGCCGCCTCTGCCGCACCGCCTTTTTCCTGGGGCTTGGGGGGCTGGAGGTAGCCCTTTGGACCGAGGGCTGGGAGCCCTACGCCAGGGAGAGGGCAGAGCCCCAGTATGAGCCCACGGGCACCGTGGCCCGCCTGCGGCGGGACTGGCTCCTCACCGCGGACGAGGCCGCCCACCACCCCTTCCTCCTGGACGTGCGGAGCCCCGAGGAGCACAGGGGCCAGGTCCACCCCCCCTGCTGTCCCCGGGGCGGGCGCATTCCCGGAAGCCGCAACGCCCCCCTGGACCTCTTCCTGGAGCCTGAGGGGCTTCTGGGGCAGCTTGGGCTTGAGCCGGGCCAGGAGGTGGGGGTTTACTGCCACTCCGGTGCCAGGAGCGCCGTGGCCTTCTTCATCCTCAGGAGCCTCGGGGTCAAGGCCCGGAACTACCTGGGCTCCATGCACGAGTGGCTCCAGGAAGGCCTGCCCACGGAGCCATGAAAGCCTACGCCCTCACCACCGGCCCCCTACAGGAGAACGCCTACCTGGTGGAAACCCCCGAAGGGGCGGTCTTCATAGACCCGGGGGACGAGCCGGAAAGGCTCTTGGCCCTGGCGGAAGGGGCCGGGCTAAACCCCAGGGCCATCCTCCTCACCCACGCCCACTTTGACCACGTGGGGGCTGTGGCCCCCCTGGTGGAGGCCTTGGGCCTCCCCGTCTTCCTCCACCCCCTGGACCTGCCCCTCTACGAAAGGGCCGCCGAGGTGGCCGCCCGTTGGGGGGTCCTCATCCCTAGGCCCCCACGGGAGGTGGAGCCCCTGGAGGAAGGCATGGCCCTCTTCGGGTTTGAGGTCTGGCACCTTCCCGGGCACAGCCCGGGGCACGTGGCCTTCCTGGACCGGGAAGGGAGGCAGGTCTTCTCCGGGGACCTCCTCTTCCGGGGGGGCATCGGCCGGTACGATCTCCCCGGGGCCGACCCCAAGGCCCTCTTCCGCTCCCTCAAGCGGCTCCTCTCCCTGCCCCCCACCACCCAGGTCCACCCCGGGCACGGGCCCAGCACCACCTTGGGCCTCGAGGCCCGGACCAACCCCTTCCTCACCGGGTTAGAATGGGAGGCGTGAACGGGGCGGAGGCACTGAGGGCACTCTATGCGCTTCAGGATAAGGACCTGGAGATAGACCGATTGCAAAAGGAGGCGGAAACCCTTCCCCAGGACCTCCTTTCGGTGAAGGCCCAGGTGGAGACCCTGGAGGCCGAGCTCACAGCCCTCCTGGAGCGCCAGGCGGAGCTCAGGAAAACCTACAATCGCCACAGCCTGGACATAGAGGACCTCACCGCCAAGGAGAAGCAGGCCGAGGCGGAACAGCGCCAGGCCCAGAGCGCCCGCGAGCAGACCCAGTACGAGAACCGCATCCAGCAGATCAAGGACCGCATCCGGGAGCTTCTGGAGCTCTCCACCCCCATCATGGAGGCCATGGAGGAGGTGGAGGCGGAGATCGCCCGGGTGGAGGAAGCCCTTGCCGGTCTGAGGCCCCGCCTAGAGGAGCTCGTCCGGGAAAACCAGAAGCGGGTGGAGGTCCTCGAGGAGGAGATCCTCAAGCTCAAGGAGGTGCGGGAGGCCATGGCCCAAGAGATCCCCGCCCCCGTGCTCAAGGAGTACGAGGCCATCCGCCGGGCCAGGAAGGGCGCGGGCGTGGTGCGGATGCTCCGCCAGGGCCAGGTCTTCCGCTGCGAGGGGTGCAACGTGGTCCTGCCCACCCACGTGGCCCAGAAGGTGATCCAGGGGCAGCTTACCCGCTGCCCCTCCTGCGGCCGCCTCCTCTGGAAAGGGGAGGCCTAACCCAAAAGGCGGGCCTCGAGGCGAATCTCCTTCACCCCCGCCAGGGCCCGGGAGACGGGGCACCCCTCCTTGGCCGCCTGGGCGACCTCCTGGAACTTCTCCGGGGAAACCCCGGGCACCTCGGCCTCGGTGAAGAGCTCTATCCGGGTGATGGTGGCCCTGCCCTCCACCATCTCCAGGTGTACCCGGGCCTCGGTGGAAACCCGCCTGGGGGGGAACCCCTCCCGCTCCAACGCCGCCGAGAGGGCCATGGAGAAGCAGCCCGCGTGGGCCGCGGCGATGAGCTCCTCGGGGTTGGTCCCCTCCCCCTCCTCAAAGCGGGAGGGGAAGGAGTAGGGGCCCTGGAAGGCCTGGCTCTCTAGCTTCATAACCCCTTTGCCTGCACGCAACCCGCCTTCCCAAACCGCTTCCGCTTTCCTCACCGGCATAGGCTTACCTCCGCCCTCAGACTACCCCGCCCGGTCAACCCCTGGGTGCACAAAACCACCTTCTGCCAAACTGAGGGGGTGCTCTTCCTCTTTGTGGACGGCCTGGGACTAGGCGAAGCTCTGGAAGACCTCTTCCCCCTCCTCCTGAGCCTCAACCCCCACCCCCTGGACGCCACCCTGGGGGTGGAGGGCCTGCCCCAGTCGGGCACGGGCCAGACCACCCTCCTCACCGGGATGAACGCCGCCAGGCTCCTGGGCCACCACCAGGGCCCTTTCCCCAGCCCCAGGCTCCGCCCCCTCCTGAAGGCAAGCCTCTACGCCTGGGCCAAAGAAGAGGGCCTGGCCCTTCTCCACGCCAACGCCTACCGCCCAGAGTACCTGGAAAGGGCCATGGGGGGCAGGCGCCTTCTCCTTTCCGCCTTCGCCCAGTCGGCCCGCCTTGCGGGTCTACCCCTTCTGCCCCTGGGCCATCCCCTGGCCCTCCCCCCTGGGTTCTGGGAAGACCCTTACGGCGTGGGGGCTAAGGCGGCGGCCCTCACCCGGCGCTTTGACCTGGTGGTCCTGGAGTACTGGGCCCTGGACCTCTTTGCCCACCGGGACCCAGAACGCCTGCCGGAGCGTTTCCGGGAGCTCACCCTGTTTCTGCGGGGCTTCCTGGAAGAAGGAGGGGAACTCCTCCTCACCTCCGACCACGGCAACGCCGAGGAGCCCTGGCACCCCCGGCACACCCGAAACCCAGTACCCCTGGTCTACACGGGGCAGGCTCCTCCTCCCCCCGAGGACCTGGCGGGGTTCCTTCCCTGGTTGCAAGTGATTATCGTTTCTAAACTTACAAAACCCGACCGGAATACTTGACTTTCTCCCCCTCCTGGGATAGAGTGTCCAGGCAGAGGGCGCCCTCACCCCGGGGTCTCCCGGGAATCACCCTTGGAGGTTCGAATGCGGCGCAGAACGATCCTGACCCTTATCGGCCTAACGATCCTAAACCTTAGCTTGGCCCAGACCCAGACCCTCACCGTCTACTCGGGCCGGGGCCAGAGCCTGGTGGAGCCCTTGGTGAAGCAGTTTGAGCGGGAGACGGGCATCCGGGTCCAGGTGCGCTACGGCACCGACGCCCAGATCCTGGCGGCCCTGCAGGAGGAGGGCGGCCGCTCCCCTGCGGATGTGTTCTGGGGCAACACCTCGGGGGCCCTGGGCCGGGCCGCCGGGCTGGGTCTCCTAAGGCCCCTGGGGGATAGCCTCCTCAAGACCCCCCAGGCCTTTGCCCCCGCCTCCCGGTCCTGGGTGCCGGTGACCCTGCGCCTTAGGGTCCTGGCCTATAACCCCCAAAAGTTCAAGCCCGAGGAACTCCCCCCCTCCATCCTGGACCTACCCCGCTTCGCCCGGGAGAAGGGTCTTGGGGGGCGGGTGGGCTGGACCCCCACCTACTCCAGCTTCCAGGACATGGTGGCGGGGATGATCGCCCTTCACGGAGAGGCCAAAACTAGGGCGTGGCTTGAGGAAATGAAAGCCCTCGCCCCCAAGGCTTACGCCTCCAACCCCGCCATGCTGGACGCCATCCGGGCGGGCGAGGTGGACCTCGGCTCCACCAACCACTACTACGTGGTGCGCTTCCGCCGGGCGGGGTACCAGCTGGGCATGCACCACTTCCAGGACGGCGATGTGGGCAACCTGGCCCTGGTCACGGGGGCGGGCATCCTGAAGACCAGCAAGAACCTGGGCAACGCCACCCGCTTCCTCACCTACCTCCTCTCCCCTAAGGCCCAGCAGTACTTCGTGGGCAACGTGGGGGAGTACCCCCTGGTGAAGGGCGTGGTGACGGACCCTAACCTGCTGCCCCTCGAGGAGGCCCTGGCCAAAAGCCCCAGGCTGGACTTTGAGAAGCTTCCCCTAGAGCAGGCTTTGAGGCTCCTTCGGGAACTCGGGATCCTGTGACCCTAAGGCTTCCCCACCTACCCGGGCTCCTTCCCTTCCTGGTCCCCGCCCTCCTCACCGGGGGCGGGGTGGCCCTGCCCCTCCTTTACCTGCTCCTCAGGGCCCTCGAGGCCCAGCCAGGCGCCCTTCAGGAGATCCTGCTGAGGCCCAAGAACCTGGTGCTCCTCGGGAACACCCTGACCCTCCTCCTTGGGGTTCTCCTCCTCACCACCCTCCTGGCCCTGCCCCTGGCCTTCCTCACCACCCGCACGGACCTTAAGGGAAAGCGGTTTCTCGCCACCCTCCTCACCCTGCCCCTGGCCATCCCCGGCTACGTGGGGGCCTACGTCCTCCTGGCGGCCACGGGGCCTGGGGGGTTTCTGCCCCTGCCCCGGCTCGAGGGGTACTGGGGGGCCCTCCTGGTCCTCTCCTTCATCACCTACCCCTACCTCTTCCTCTCCCTTAGGGCCGCCTTTTTGGGCCTGGACCCCTCTTTGGAAGAAGCGGCCCGCACCCTGGGCCTAAGCCCTTTCAGGGCCTTCCTCAAGGCCACCTTCCCCCAGCTCCTCCCCGCCCTCCTCTCGGGCTACCTGGTGGTGGGCCTCCACGCCCTGGGGGACTTCGGCACGGTGAGCCTTCTCCGCTACGAGACCTTCTCCTACGCCATCTACCTGCAGTACAGCGCCGCCTTTGACCGGGTCTACGCCGCCTGGCTGGCCCTGTTTCTCCTCCTCCTCACCGGGGGGCTCCTCCTCCTCGAGGGCTTTCTCCTGCGCCGCCTCTTTCTGGCCCGTACAGGAAAGGGGGCGGGCAGAAGGGCCAGGGCCGTACGCCTGGGGGCCCTCGCCCCCTGGGCCTACCTCCTCGCCCTCCTTCCCGTCCTGCTGGCCCTCCTCCTACCCCTCTACGCCCTTGTGCACCTGGCCAGCCGCTTCCCCAGGGAAAACCTCCAGGGGCTCTCCGAGGCCTTCTTCCACTCCGCCCTGGCGGCGGCACCCACCGCCCTCCTCGCCGTGGGCATGGCCCTGCCCATCGCCTACCTGGCGGTGCGCCACCCTTCCCCCGCCTCCCGGGTCCTGGAACGCCTCGCCTACCTGGGCTACGCTGTCCCGCCCCTGGCCTTCGCCCTGGCCTGGGTCTTCTTTAGCCTGAAAAGCCTCCCCTTCCTCTACGGCAGCCTGCCCCTTTTGGTCCTGGTCCTTTCCTTCCACTTTTTGGCGGAGAGCCTGGGGCCCATCCGGGGAGCCTTACACCAGGTGCCCAGGAGGCTGGAGGAGGCGGCCAGGACCCTGGGGGAAACCCCCACCGGGGCCTTCTTCCGGGTTACCTTCCCCCTGCTCTGGCGGGGAGCGGCGGCGGGAGGGGCCCTGGCCTTCATCGGGGCGGTCAAGGAGCTCCCCATCACCCTTCTCCTTGCCCCCATGGGCTACAGCACCCTGGCCACCCGGGTTTTCGGCTACACTCAGGAAGCCATGTTCGCCGAGGCCGCCCCCTTCGCCCTCCTCATCGTCCTGCTCTCGGCGGCCTTTGTGGGGGTGTTGCTTTGGAGCGAGCGCCGCTTCTAGAACTGCAAGGGGTTCGCAAGCGCTTCGGGGAGCACGAGGTGCTCAAGGGGATAGACCTGGAGGTCTATCCCGGGGAGATCCTGGCCCTCCTGGGCCCCTCAGGGTGCGGCAAAACCACCCTCTTAAGGGTCATCGCCGGGCTGGAGAGCCCCGATGAGGGCCGGGTCCACCTCGAGGGCCGGGACATCACCCCCTTACCCCCGGAAAGGCGGGGCATCGGCTTCGTCTTCCAGGACTACGCCCTCTTCCCCCACCTCACCGCCCTGGGCAACGTGGCCTTCGGCCTGAAGGGAGAGGACCGCCTAGAGCGGGCCAGAAGGGCCCTGGAGCGGGTGGGCATGACCCTCTTTCAGAACCGGAGGCCGGGGGAACTCTCCGGGGGGCAACAGCAACGGGTGGCCCTGGCCCGCGCCCTGGCCCCGGGGCCCAAGCTGGTCCTCCTGGACGAGCCCTTTTCCAGCCTGGACGCAGGGCTTAGGGCTGCCACCCGGGAAGAGGTGCGCAAGATCCTGAAGGCCACGGGCACCACCGCCCTGCTGGTCACCCACGACCAGGAGGAGGCCCTCTCCTTCGCCGACCGCCTGGGGGTCATGCGGGGGGGGAGGCTGGAGCAGGTGGGGACCCCCGAGGGGGTCTACCTAAGGCCCAGGACCCCCTTCGTGGCCCAGTTCCTGGGGCGCACCAACCTCCTTCCCGGGGAAGGGCGGGGGCGGTATGCGGAAACCTGCCTGGGCTCCGTGCCCTTGGCCGAGCCCGCCCTAGGCCCCCTCCTCCTCTCCTTAAGGCCGGAGGCCCTGCGGCTCATCCCCCCGGGGAAGGGGCCCGTGGGGGAGGTGGTGGCCCGGGAGTTCAAGGGGCACGACCTCACCTACCGGGTGCGGCTTTTGGGGGCGGACCGGGAGGTCCTGGTGCAGGAAAGCCCCACCGCCCCCTACCGGGTGGGGGAGCGGGTGGGGATTGAGGTGGTGGGGGAAGGGGTGGCCCTCGAGGCCAAGACCCCCGTGGGCACGGACTAAGCTAACCCTGTGCGCCGCCTCCTCCTCCTCACCGAGTACGACGGGACCCACTTCGCCGGGCTCCAGCGGCAAAGGGAAGGCCTGCGCACCGTCCAGGGGGAGCTGGAAAGGGCCCTTCCCGGGA
>Ga0308310_1001383_pt1 | contig 10848 bp, 9 predicted proteins | sample HotsprSampleMS65_FD_203672 | JGI IMG/M metagenome (GOLD analysis project Ga0308310, IMG submission 203672) | Hot spring phototrophic mat microbial communities from Mushroom Spring, Yellowstone National Park, Wyoming, United States - 20090730_MS65 ...
GTTTCTAGTGAGCTTTTAGTTCTTGCTACATATAACATAGATTTTAACCCCCTCTTTTTTGCTTCTTTCACCGTTATCCCATGTCTATTATAGTACATTCCAGCGCAAATTGCTTTCGCCTTTTTCTCTGGAGTACCCTTTTTGATATAAGATTCTTTGCACTTTTCGTATTCTTTTGGCATATCTCTATTTTAGCTCTAATTGTTTGAATATATCCACTCGCCATACGGCAAAATGTTGGTTACCAAAGGCAATATTCCTTTGCCGTATAGTCCTAAATATTCTCTTTGAAGTAGCCAATTAATAAACCTTTTTTTCTCTGCTGGCCTTTGAGCAACTGGAACAGAACTAAAATCAACAAAAAGTATTATGTTTGCGCTGTTATTGTTTACTATTTCGTCTATAGTTTTGGGTTCTACGGGAAAGGCCGATTGATTATCATAGTAAATTCTTTCTATTAGTTTTTCCTCAAATTTACTGTACGCATACCAATCTCTTAAGTAGGGTTGTATATCCTTGTATGGAGTTTTTATAGTTGGCTCGGCAATTTTGTAATGATAATGATCGGCATCCCAAACTACTACATCCTGGGGCTTATGAGCAACCCACTTATATTTGATTACTCTGCCAGTAAATAAGCTATTAGCTAGTTGGTTCTCCAGTTCGGCCAGCTGGTTCTGAAACGTTGTGTAGGCTTCAAGAGGTTGGCCTGAAGTTTCATCAAATCCAAGCGGATAGAAAATGTTTATTACGGGCGCAAAGGAAAGCAATTTAGCTAATGTGCCGTGGAATTTAACTTCAACATTACTAGAAGTTACTTCCAGATAGTCTATTTCAACTAAGTGATAGTATCTTTCTTGCCCCGCAGGAATAGTTTCAGAAACAACTACAGTTCCAGAAGGTCCTCCAATCTTGGTAGTGAAAGAAGCGTTAGAAGATGAAGAAAGATTCTTTACAGTAAACCCTAGTATTGGGAATGGTAAGTAAAGTTTATCTCCAGATGTAAGCTCGTAAGAAAGAAGAGACAACTTTCTGTCAAAGTATTTTAGTTTTGCCCAACCGCCAAAAAATTCGTCATTTAATGGGGCATCCAAGGAGAAGAATAGGTTTTTGACTTTAGTAATAATTTCGCTTTCTTGACCCCCGGGAAGAATGCTTAAAACTTCATTAACTGTGCTGTAGGGATAAGTTGTGGTTATAAGATTGGTAACAAGGGCGTTAAAAATGGCCTCTTTGAAGTTTAAGGATGTTACAGGAATTTTTTGACCCATTACCCAATAATCAACTTCTACAATTGATTCAGAATTATAAGGTAGGGATCCTTGTCCAAAATTCCAAGTTTCGGTAAAGAAACCATCTGTGTTAAGTGGGTTGTAAAGATAGTGTTGGCTTGGGTTATTGGGATCGGCTATGTAGAGGTTGGGAAATCTAGGCACTAGGAAGTTGTCAGAAGAAATTGTAAAAACTGTAACTTCTAAGTTATAAGAAGGAATGGCATCAAGAAACTCATATCTAAACCAATTTCCATAAAAATCCAACTCTTCATAATGGTTTGCATCTATAATTACGAAGCCATTTGGGTTGTATTCGTCAAAGTAAACTTTTACACGACTAGAAGTTGTGTTTTTTATACCTACGCCATAAAAAATAAAGTTAAATCGCTTTTGATCTCTTGGTGCAGTAAAAATATATGTATAAGCTTGTCCTACAAATCTGCTACTAAGCATATAGCTTACCTCCTACAAAATCAAACATAGATATCTCCTAAATTTATTTTAAATGATTTAGCTTCACAAATCTTCTTTCTTGAGGGTATTGTTTTAACAATCACTTCTTTTAAATCAACTAGGTCTGGATGGGTACTTTTTACATTAATAACAAAGTAGTAATATTTTCCGTTGTACATAATTCTAACTACGTAAAAATTTGGTTTTGGCTCTATCAGGTCATTGGGCGCTACTTGAAATTCTCCATAACCAAACTCGTTCAAATAAAATTCGGCAATAACAGAAGGTAAATAAACAGACATTGAATCTTGAACATAATAAATATCTGTTGGATAAGGAAATACAACAACTCTAGCAAAAGGAGTTGTTTTAGGAAATAAGTTTCTTGAGTTTATTTTGACAATCTTAACCAAGGTTTATTCCTCCTCAAAAATTTTCTTTTTGTGCTTTTCCTTTTTCTTTCTTTTATTCTCGTGAGCACCAGCTTTTCTAGTTTTGAAGGCCGTGAATTCTCTTTGGTCGTACATTTTGAACTTCCTCATACAACTCACCTTAGCAGGCCGTTGGTACAAAAGAAACTTCTACCGCACTAACGTTTGAAGGAACATCTTTTATCTTCAAAAGCTTTGAATATGCAAGTCTTGGAAGCGTTAAAACATAATTGTATCTTCTATTCAAATAAATAGAAAATCTTCCGTTAACATCCGTAGAAGTAAATGCGTTCATAGAAGAATAAAGCGAGTTGTCGTAATAAGTCGTTTCATTCACAACTGAAAATACTACACTCTCCCCCACAAGGGGATTACCGTAAGCATCAAACAGCTGGCCATAAACATTTATCTTTTCCGCTTCCAGAGGTAAAGCCTCTCCGTAGACTACAATCTTTTCTTGAAAATCATTAGAATCAGAGGAATTTTCTACTCTGATTTTCACAAAATCTGGCTTAGAAAAGAGGGTCTTAGGTACACGAACCACTAAAAATCTTTCTGTGTCTTCATCTCTGTAAGAAGATGCGTTGGAGTATGTGGTAAAAGAAGGGGAAGCGCTTTCTACCCAAGCATTGTCATTAAAATCGTATACTACATATTTGTCTCTGTTAATTGAATAAATTAAGGCCTTTAAGGTAGTATTAGTGTCTGTTTTCGCAACAAAAAACAGATCTTCCCCATTTAAAAATGATTCTTTTGAGTAAAGGCTTATCACAAGTTTTATTGTACTCTAATCTATCGGAAAAGCCTTCCCTCACTCAAGAATCCTGTTGATTTGGTTTTTAATGTCCTCATCAATAAAGTACATTTCTGGATGCTCTTTGACCGCTTTATCATAGATAAACAAAGCTAAAGGATTTTTCTTTCCTTCTTTTTGCCTCAAGATTCTTCCTATTAACTGAACAAATGAAACATTTCCTCTAACCAAAGATAAGGATACAAGGGTATCTATGTGCGGTATATCTAATCCTTTAGAGGCGATGTTGTATGTTGCGACAACTATATTATCGCTTTCTGTTATTTCGTCTTTGCGCTTTGATGTTAAGATTTTTGCTTCGGGAATTTCTTTTTCTATGTAATCGGTTGTTGACAGTCTGTTAACAACTAATAGCACAGACCTTCCTTGATTGGCAAGTTCCTTTACTTTTTCTACAACAAGCTTCATAAAGTGCTCATTCTTTTCTGCACTTGTATAATAGTTTGCTAAAAATGTCATCCAATCAATATTTGGCCACTTTCTGATTTTAATCTTAAAGTCAGCTTCAATCGTTTCAACATATAAGTTCTTTTTATAAGAATTTTTAAATCCAACCGAACTAGGAGTAATTATGACATCTCCCAAAAAATCTTCAAATCTAGATCTTCTTGGAGTAGCAGTTAATCCAAAGATGTAATCAAACCCAAGAAATAGGCCTAAAGATTTAGCGTAAAGGTTAGCTACAGCGGTTGTATGAGCCTCGTCATAAATAACGGCATTAAAATTGGAATAGAAAAACTTTTTAAATGTTTCAAGATAATTTTCTTTTATTAACGAAAGGAGAAATTGCACGGTGGTAAACGCAATGTCATATTCTCCTCTTAAAACTTCATCAAAATTATCTCTGTTAAGTTGCGCAAATTTTACTCCAAACAAAGTTTCATCAACTGAATTAATCCATTGCTCCATTAACACATGTTTATCAACAACGACTATCGTTGGGGACTTTATGTATCTGTTAACAAGGAATAAAGAGAAAACAGTTTTTCCAGCGCCCGTTTCCATCTTAATAATTCCCTTTTCAAATTTTTGCCTTTCAAATACCTTAAGAGCTTTTTCTTGCCATTCCCTTGGAGTTTTCAATTCTTTAAAATATTCTAGTTTTACGGACTTTCTTTTAGGTTTAACATACTCAATATTTGGGTCTAAAGACATTAAAAAGTCAAAAACCTCATTGGATACTATGATATAATCGTTTTCAGAGTGAAGAAGGGGGTAATCATAAAGTCCAAGTTCTCTGTACTTTTTTAGTACAGGAGTTTCAAAAACTATGGCTCCGTGTTTTAAAGCCACACTCTTCATCGCCCAGGATGATAACATGCCCAAAGCATCTAGTCAAGAGGAGCGATTCACTAAACTTTATCCTCACATAAATAACTTTGAATCCGCATATCTTAAAGCGCTATACAAAAAGTATAAAAACATCACATTAGAAAATCTTTTCAGAGAAAAAATTTACACAGAAAAAGAGAAATACCTGATGATTGAGATACTGGAGCTAAGGCTATTTTCTGAAAATCTTTATTATGTAATCCTTTTAAATATTGAAAATCAAGAAGATTTTTTTAATGCCTTTTCTGAGCTTAGAAAAACCCACCTGTACCTTAGACCTTTTAGCTTGAAAAGTTACGAAGACTTTACATTTAAGTTTATTTATAGCTTTAAAAATCTTCTTTTAATAAAAAACGAAATTGCGAAAGGAGTATTGCTTTATGACTTTATAATCGCTTCTGAAATAAAAAACGGAGAGTTTATACCAAGATACTTTGATGTTATTGGCAAGAGAATTGTTATAAACAAAAGAATTGTTGATGTTAAAAGATTAAACGATCTTAAATCTATAGGCGCTAGAAAAATTTCTTTTGTTAACCAAAAAAACTGCCGAATTATTATGGACTATATTGATTGATGGTGAATACTTTAACAATATATTCCCCTTGAGAAATTGGGAAAAATGTAGTAAAATTGCTTCTATTTTCCAAGTGGAAGTATGCGCTTTTCAAAAGATTTAGTGTTCTAGCATCATAAAACTCTACCTTTACCACTGCAGGATAAGAAGATACAAGAATATTCAAAAATGCTCCGGTACTTGTGAAAGTAATATTCCAATTAACTATTCGTGGTGCATCAACTGTTACGGTTTCAGACTGTCCTTGTTCACATGAGGCAGTAAAAAATTGAACATTCTGAGAATAATAATTCTCAGCAAAAAAGTTTTGCGGGCTTTCTAAAATGCCCGTCATAACATCAATATCTATATCCGTTTCACTATAAGTAACTGGCATATTCTACCCACTCCTCACTATAAAGAATCTACCCTCATAAGTAAATAAACGCCAAAGTTCCAGGGCCACCCAGAATCATCAACGACAACATCGGTAAAAGTATCAATATCCACAATTTCATAAACATAAGAAACTCCATTGTAATTCATACTAATTAAGCTTCCAATTTCAAAATCATCGATGTACTGTGCCGGCAAAAACAGAAAATTTTTTTGATCTAGAATAGTAAAGTAAAAGTTCCCCGTTGCGTCAATACCCCTAACCTCGTATCTTTGGGGGGCATTTGGATAGAAATAAAAATTTACGGCAATTCTTGAATCTCGAGTTATATATCTTGATTTGATTGCGTTAACTTTAACATCTCTTCCATCTATATAGGACGAAAATGTAACAACCCTATATAAATTGCCAAACAGTTTTGGAAAATCTAGAGAAAAGAGAGGATAAAAGTTTGAAACTTTTTTATAGCTTCCGTTTAGTGGCAAGTTTGGGGGTTTTAAAAGGTTACCAGAAAAAAATCCTCTACTTGGGGCAAAGGCTCTTCTTGTATTAAAGAACGAAACATTTCCATAAATGTTAAACCATTTGTAAAGCCTCGGTTTTTGATCTTTCAAAATAGAAAATATAGCTATTGGAGTTGTGTTGCTTCCTTGACTTGCGATAAAAGCAAAAGAAGAAAGATCCGGAGAATATAGGTATCTTAAAGTAAAACTAGTATTTGAAGCAATAGGTTGTGTTGATTTTACATCTTTAAAAAACAAAAACGATCCTGTTGCAAATGGAGAATGTACAGAGCCAACAAAAGTTTGACTAAAGTCTTGTAGAGCGGGTAAAGCAAGTAACAAATTTCTTGGGTAAAGAAAACCATCTCCACGAAACAGAGCCTCTATATTTATGATAAACCAACCATCAGCGGGGTACTTAACTAAGACATTACCCCAAAGGTATATTTTTTTAGAGTTTTTGTATATTGGTCCATATGTTTGATCATTAGACATGAGTTCCCATCTTTCTAATCCGGGATGAGTAAACTCAACAAACCATGGATTTCTTGCTATTCTTGGTACGTCAGTTTCTGATGATGGTGGTTCATAATTATTTGGTAAAGGAGATTGTAAATCGTAAACATAAGTAACGCTGGCATGTTGTGTAGTATTATTAGGGCGTAGGTATATTTGCGGAACAAATACAAACAAAAATCTATCGCTTTTTGGGGTTACTAAATAATGTCCAAGAAATCCACCGACTCCATAGTACATGGAATACACAGTTTTACAAGTATCGGTATAACAATAGTCAACTGTAGTTATAGCGTGTGAATTGTTTAAATTTTCTTCATAAAAAGTTTTGTATCCAATAACTTCCAAATTAAAATTTGTTTCATCAAAATTTCTTAATATAAGCGTTATGTCATCTATTTTTGACGAAACTCCGTCTATAAAGTAATCGTAGTTATTGTTTGGCGGATTTACATAAAAAAATTCGTTATCGCCCGATGTGTATTTATATATTTTAGGAGTTATTTGTAGCGGATTATATTTCTTTTCTACTGGTGAATAGTATGCAAATGTATCATTAAAAATATTAAAAGTAAAAGGTAAAAAGACAAGCTTTAATTCTTCCGGATTTTTTGCGGGATCCCAAAAAGATAAAAGCAAGGTGTCATTAACCACTGGAGAAGTTATTCTTTTTATAGAATCTTCAAAATAGTAAGTAAAGTACTTTCTTGGATGAGTAATTATCGAGTTCCCCCAATAAGGAGCATTGGCCACAAATGTAATACCGTTATCTATTAAATATTGGTGATTAGGTAATAAGTCATAATAAAAACTCATGGAAAAGCTGGAAAGATTTATGCTGACCTTATAGAGGTAGGTAGGATAAAAAGAAAAAGATGAACCGGTGTTATTAATATAAAATGGGTCAATTCCGATATAAAAAAGTTGAAAAGTATTATTTGATTCGTTAAAGTACTTATATATTCTCGAATAGGGCAATTCATCGCTTAAGAATTCTTCAGATCTAATAATACTTAATGCTCCATTATTTATATTAAACCTAGCTATCCAATAACGTCTAGCCGAATGAATAACAAAATAGTGTACATTGCCTTGGTTTCTTATATAAATTACAAATCCCGGGGGGTAAAAACCGTGTAAGTATATACAATTGGTTAAATCTTGAAAATTATTATAATAAAGACAAATATCATATTCAAGACCAATTTTGTTAAATTTTGGGAAAATTCCAAGTTCCAGAATCTCTTTATCAATGTACGATGTATCCATCCTGGTGGATGTGTCAGAGGAATCTATAGAAGCCTTAGGAAAAACAACTTTAAGTTGTTCTGGATGTGGTGTATTGTTGTTTTTAAAATTTTGGGAGTTCCAATCATATTCATAATACCTAAACCCGTTTATACCGTCAAAAGGAAAAGATTTAAAAATGTCTTTTAAGGCCTTCTGTGTGGCCTCTGGTATGGTGTAACTGGCAGATGAAGAAATTGTAATATTATTACCCGGCATATATTAATATGATAACACTTATTGCATAATACTATAGGTTTTCATTCCTTTCTAATTACTAAATACATTTTAAGATTAAGATCATCACTGGAATTTAAAATATCTACATCTTTAAATGTTACCACATCTACAACTTCATAGTTACGTATTTCATTTCCAAAGCCCATAGAAATAGAGTCTCCTACTTTAAGATTTTCCCCATTGTGGTAAATTCCTCCTACAGTACTGAATACCTCAAAGTAACTCGAGTCTGGAATAAACAAAAAATTTTGAGTATTTAAAAGGTTAAAGTAGAAGTTTCCTGTGCTATCGAATTCTCTAAGTTCGTACTTTACTACGATATTAGGGGAAAAATAAAAACTAAAAGCGCTTCGTGCTTCAAGTAAATCTCTTCTCGATGGTATTGTTATGACTTTTACTCCTCTTTCGTAAAAATATGAAGAAAAAGAAATTTTTGGGTAATCTTCAAAAATATCCGGATTGAAATAATTTTCAACAGGCCTTTCGACATCTATGCTGTAGAGAGAAAAAACCTTTGGAAAATCTATAGAAAAAAGCGGATAAAAATTTGAAACTTTCGCCTCTGTAAATACGTCTTTAGGAAGCATATAACTACCAGTAAAAAACCCCCTGCTTGGCGCAAATGCTACTTTGGCATCAAAGAAAGTAATATTTCCATAAATGTTAAACCATTTATAAATTCTTGGCTTTCTATCATCTATAATAGAAAATATCGCTATGGGGAAAGACCTGTTGCCCTGAATGGCTCCTAAGTAAAAAGAAGACAAGTCTGAAGAATAAGCGTATTTCAGTAAGAATCTTTTATTTGAGGAATTAAATGATTCTTTGGATAAAATAGAGTAATCAAACAAAAGGTTTTCTCTATCGACAAGTTTGGCAAGAAAGAAGCTGTAAAATGAGCCGGTTGCAAAGGGCGAATGTAAAGTACTACCGTATCGATGTTCGTAAAAATCTTTAAGTATGTTGTTTGCAAATAAAAAATCCTTAGGATAAAAAACTCCATCTCCTCTAAACAAAGATTCGACAGTTACCGAAAATTCTTTATATTTGGGATAGTTAACAAGAACATTACTCCAAAGATAAACTTTTTTAGAATTTTTATATACTGGTTTGTTCGTAGCGTCTTTTATTAAAAAGTCCCATTTCTCTATGCCAGGATGATGTAACTCGACAAACCAAGGATTTCTTGCTATTTTTGATATATCGGTTTCTGATGTTGGAGGAGCATAACTTGATGTCAGCGGTAATTGCATATCATAAACAAGAGTTGCGAAGGAGTAGCTTCTATAAGTTCTAGGCACTATACTTCCTTGATAAATCTCCGGATAGTGGTTGTATACAGAAGAAATATAAACAAAAAGAAACCTATCATGTTTTTTAGTTATTGGGTAGAATCCAGAAAATGCCCCAACGCCGTGATATAAAGAGGATATAGTAACACAAGTATCGGATGTTTTACATTCATCAAAGGTTATTACCCCATGGCAGTTTCCAAGGCTATCTTCTTCTACAGTTATATTCTTATAGCCAATAACGTTAAAGCTCAAATTCTGCTCATCAAAGTCCTGCATTATCAAAGTGAAGTTGTCAACTCTTGAAACAACTCCATCTACAGAATACTCGTAGTTATTGTTTATGTTATTTAGGTATATCCTATCTTCTCCACTAAGATTATATTTGTAAATTTTGGGTGTTAATTTAAACGGATTATACTTTTTTTCTACAGGCAAATCATAAGAAATTGTATTGTTAGATAGGTTCAAAGAGAAAGGAACGAGAACAAGCTTCACTTCTGTTGGGTTATGAGATGAATCCCAAAAAGATAAAAGTAGCACATCGTTTATCGTATTTGTAGATACTTCTTTTACTGGATCATCAAAAAAATAAAAAAATCTACTTGTTGGGGAAGAATTTACTATTGACCAGCGGTTTCTATCATTAAAAGAAAAGTAATTAATGTTATCGGCCAAATAAGAAGGAAAAGGTAATGGAAAGGTTGTTAAAGGGCCTACCCCAAGGTAATTGTATTCCGGTACAAAATTAACCGAGGTTTTCATTAAGTGTAGAGAAGAAGATTCGGTTCTCCAAGCAATTAAAAATAATTCCAAGGAATTGTTTTCGCTGTTAAAATAGGTATATACCTTTGATTGCGGTTGCCAAGATCCTGGTATCAAAGAATAGGGAAGACCTGAGTAAGAAAGAGTTCCAGTATTGGGATCAAAAGAAACTAGCCAAATAAACGTAGCTGGTCTGCCAGTATGAAGAACAATAAAATAATGTAAACCATTATATTGTCCTATGTAAACTAGAAAAGGAACTTTACTAGAATAAACAAAATCATACGAACTTGAGTCGTCATTACGCAATTCAAGAGTGTTAGACTTTCTTCTAAAATTATCGTAATACATAGAAATTTTTGCAACACTGGTGTCAAAAGAAAGTTGTGGAAAAAGACCAACTTCTAAAAACTTTTTGTCCACATGATAGGTCATCATAGCTTGAGTATTACCAAAATAAGAACCAAAATTGGCTACTGGAAAAGCCATTTTCAAATTTTCTGGATGATCGTTTCCATCCAAATCTTTAAATTTTTGAGAGTTCCAGTCATACTCGTAATATTTAAATCCCTTGGTGCCGTCAAACCTAGGGAACGATTTAAAAATGCCCTTTAGGGCCTTTTGTGTGGCTTCTTCAATAGTAACACCCTCTGGGGCAGAAACTATAATAGTATTGTCCCTCATTCTAGTACCAGTATAACAAAAAAAGAAGACAACCCGATTTGGGGTTGTCTTCTGTTATTATTCTAATTTGCTTATACTAGGGGCTCTTGAGAAACGTTCACGATAAGCCAGTTAAACTCAGGGGCACGAGAGAATGGAGAAGCTACCTTCCAAATTACCCAGTCATGAGTTAAAGCGGGGGGTAGCCTGTAAAGCTCCATACCAATCCAAGTAGCCATAGTGGTAACATTTGGATCAATTCCAAACACTACACCAGTACCAGGAATCTTCTTCCATCTGTAAACACCAGAAGGAGTTACTACGG
>Ga0308310_1001385_pt1 | contig 10839 bp, 10 predicted proteins | sample HotsprSampleMS65_FD_203672 | JGI IMG/M metagenome (GOLD analysis project Ga0308310, IMG submission 203672) | Hot spring phototrophic mat microbial communities from Mushroom Spring, Yellowstone National Park, Wyoming, United States - 20090730_MS65 ...
TGTTCCGAAGAGAGGGTACGGCGACCCTGCTCCCCTACGGTCTTATCACCTGGGGGGTAACGGCCTGCCGCACCCGCTCATATTATACCACTCGCTATTATACCAGGGGGTTGGGGGAGGGGTGAGGCCGACAACCGGCACGAAGTGCCCGGGGAGGACGATTTCAATCGCATGAAGGTAGGAGTCCGTATGCCTGAGATCTCCGTTCTGCCCGAACGATGCACCCGCTGCGGCGCGTGCGTGGCCCTCTGTACCGGTCGCGTCTTCCGCCAGGAGCCGGACCGGGTCGTCGTCGCCGACGCGGCGGCCTGCTGGCTCTGCGGCCACTGCGTCGCCGTCTGCCCCGCCGACGCTGTTCTCCACCGCCAGTACCCGCTGGAGGACTGCCCGCCCCTGGACCCGACCCGCCTGCCGTCGGCGGAGGCGCTGGAGGTGGCCCTGCGCGCCCGCCGCTCCGCGCGCGTCTTCCGGGACCGACCGGTGCCCCGAGAGGTGGTCCGGGAACTGTTGGAGGTGGGCCGGTGGGCCCCCAGCGCCAGCAACGCCCAGCCGGTGGATTGGCTGGCCATAGACGACCCGGCCCGCATCGCCGCGCTCAGTGCGCAGACCGTCGCTGTCCTGGCCCAGACGGCGCGCCTGCTGCGCAACCCCCTGGTCCGCTTCCTGCTGCGCCTGACGGTGGGCGCCGAACAGGTGCGGAAGGGCATGGAGAGTGTGCCGGACTTTGAACGACTGGCCCAGCGCCACGCGCAGGGGGAGGACCCCATTTTCTTCCACGCGCCCGTCGTCCTCATCGCGCACGTCCCCCGGGACGACTACTTCGGGCGGGAGGACGCCACGTACGCGGCCTACAACGTGATGCTGGCGGCCGCGCTGCGCGGGCTGGGGACCTGCCACATCGGGTACTTCACCGTGGCGCTGGCCCGCAGCGCGCGCCTGCGGGCCGCACTGGGCCTTCCGCCCGACCGCCGGGCCGTCATCGCGATGGTGCTGGGCTACCCCCGCTACCGGTTCCACCGCGTCCTCCCGCGCCGTCGGCCCGAACTGGCCTGGAATGAAGTGGGGCGCGGATAACTCACACAAAGACACAAAGACTCAAAGAAAAAATTATAAAAAATCTTCTTTGTGTCTTTGTGTCTTGGTGTGAGCAAAAAACCGCGCGTCCGGTTCAGAGAAGACAGGATGAACATCGGCATCACCTTCAACGTTCAGCGCTTCAGCACGGAGGACGGGCCGGGCATCCGGACCACCGTCTTCCTGAAGGGCTGTCTCCTGCGCTGCGCCTGGTGTCACAACCCGGAGGGGCTTTCCCCCCGTCCCGAACTGGTCTGGTACGACGTTCGCTGCATCGGCGCGCGGGATTGCCTCCGGGCCTGTCCCGTCGGCGCGCTGGAACTGACCCCTCAGGGGATGCGGATTGACCGGGCGCGCTGTACGGTCTGTGGGGACTGCGCCCGGGCCTGCCCGGCGGGCGCGCTGGAGGTCATCGGGCGGGAGTGGACGCCGGGGGCGCTCCTGGCCGAGATTGAGAAGGACCGGGTGTTCTACGAGACCTCCGGCGGCGGGGTGACCTTCTCCGGCGGCGAGCCGATGCGCCAGGCGGACTTCGTCCGGGAGGTGGCCCGCCTCTGCTACGAGGCCGGCATCCATGTCGCCCTGGACACCTGCGGCGCCGTGCCCTGGGAGCAGTACGAGCGGGTGCTCCCCTGGGTGGACCTGGTCCTCTACGACCTGAAAATCTGGGACCCCGACCGGCATCGGGCGGCGACGGGCGTGGAGAACGCGCGGATTCTGGAGAACGCGCGCCGCATCGCCGCCGCGGGCCGTCCGATGTGGATTCGGACCCCCGTCATCCCGAACTACACCGCCGACGAGGCCAACATCGCCGCGTTGGCGGCCTTCATCGCCCGGGAACTCCCCACCGTCCAGCGCTGGGACCTGCTGGCCTACACCAACCTGGGCCAGCCCAAGTATCACCGCCTGGACCGGCCCTACGCACTGGAGGGGGTCCCCCTGCTGACGCGGGAGGAAATGGAAGCCGTCCACGCGCTGGCCCTGCGGTGGGTGCCCGTCGCCCGCTGGTCCGGCGCCACGCGCTGAGATACCACTGCGCCCTGCGACCTGCGGTAATTACCTACCAGGGGCTCCTGGGCAGACACCATAAACGACGCCAGCACAAGCAGACCCCTGTAGCGCAGGCCGCCAGGCCTGCATGCAGGCTGACAGCCTGCGCTACGTTACCTGCAAACCGATTCGGGTAGGTAGTTACGACCTGCGACTTGCGCCCTGCGACCTGCGACTTGCGACTTGCGACCTACGCCCTGCGACCTGCGACCGTTCCCTGGGAGGTTGTGATGTCCGTACTTTCTCAGTACCCTGCGCTCCTTCAGGCTCTGAAAGAGGAAATGGTCCCCAAGTTCCTGGCGACCCGTTCCGCCGACGGTGTCCCCAACGTGGTGCCGTGTACCTCGCTGATGCCCGCCGGAGATGTGGCGGACCGCCTCATCTTCGGCAACTTCCTGCTCCGCAAGTCGGTGGGCAACCTGGACGCCGACCCGCGCGTCGGCATCCTGGTGGTCACCCCCGCGCTGGAGGGCTGGATTCTGCAGGGGGAATTTGGGGGCTGGCAGCGGACGGGCCCGTACGTGGACGCGCTGATGAACACCAACCTCCTGCGCTACAACGCCTACACCGGCGTCCGCAATGCAGGCATCGTCCAGGTCCGGGCCGTCCGGCGGGCGTTTCGGATTTCCCGGCCCCGGGTCCTGGGCGAGTACCTGCTGGCCCGCCTCTCCGGCCCCCGGTTCGCCGGGGCCAACGGTTCTGCCCCGCTGCCGCTTCCGGTGCGGCAGGGGTTCCGGGCCCTCACCGCGCTGCGGGTGCTGGCCTTTCTGGACGACGACGGCGTCCCGCTGACGGCGCCGGTCCTCTCCCTGCAGCCCGTCGGGGCCCGGACGCTGGTGGGGGCCTGCGGCCTCTCCGCCGACTGGCTGACGCGTCTGCCTGCGGGGGCTCCCGTCGCCGCCTCGCTCCTGACGCTGGACATCGTCTCCTTCCAGGCCAAAGGGCGCTGGCAGGGGACCCGCCGGGTTCTGGGTCAGTTCGTGGGCGCGATGACGGTGGCGGAGGTCTATGCTGGTGGCCCGCCCATTCCGGGCGGGCGGGTGATGTAGGGGTAGGACGCAGATAAGCGCAGATGAAGGCAGAGAGATGCTGGGGTTTTCGCGGATGTGCTATAATTGGGTCAAATTTCCGTAAGAAATTTCCAGCGCGGGAATCGCGGGGTTCTCGCGGGTGTGCTATCATTGAACCGAAAAGGAGGGACGATGGCCCAGATACCGGGTCAGGGAAGGGATAACACCATTCGGCGGACGGCGCGTGTGCTGGAAATCATCCAGCAGATTGCTACACGCCCTCACTACTGGAGCCGGCGGACACTGGCCGACTATCATGAGATCGGCGAGCGGATGATCCAGAAGGACCTGGAAATCATCCGTTACCGCCTGGGTCTTTCTTTACAACACGAGGATGGGACGTACTATTTTGAACGACTGCCCCAATTGCCTGTCGCAACGTATTCTTTCTCAGAGGCCCTGGCTCTTCTGGCGGCTGCCCGGGCAGCCCAGGCGATTCCCGGCATCAACTCAGCAGAACTGGCAGCGGCGATTGCCCGTCTGGAATCTCTTTTCCCTGCCGGAATGGGCCGACTGCTGAGGGATGCGCTGGAGAAACTGCCGCGTCGGGCTGTACGGGCTCATCGGCAGGAAATGTTAACCCTTCTTCATCGGGCCCTGGCTGAACGGCGACAGGTCCGAATCCGGTACGTCACAGCTTCCCGCGGCGGCGAAGTGAAAGAGCGAGTTGTGGAGCCCTATCACATTATGCCCTATGGCCGCTCCTGGCATCTGATTGCTTACGACCATCTACGCCAGGAGGTGCTTCAGTTCAAGATAGACCGGGTACAGGAGGCCGAACTTCTGGAAACGACCTACACGATACCGGCCGATTTTGACATAGATACCTACCTGGGCGATGCCTGGGGGCTGATGCGCGGGGCGGCGAGGGAACCTGAGCGGGTGGTGCTTCTCTTTGAGCCGGAGGCTGGCCGCTGGGTGGCGGAGGAGATATGGCACAAGAGCCAGATCAGTGAGATGTTACCCGATGGTCGCGTGCTGGTGAAGTTCTATGTGGGCATTACGCCGGAGATGGTGAACTGGCTTCTGTATTATGGCAGTCGGGTACAGGTCCTGGAGCCGGAATGGCTGCGGGAGCAGGTGGTGGAGGAGCATCAGCGGGCGGCCAGTGCAAATATATGCCCTTTGGAGGTGTAGGAATGGAGATGGATGGAATTCGCCGGAAAGTTGTGGAGTGGATGATGGCACGTGACTGGAAGCGCAAGACAGCCAAACGCGGCGGTTTCAATCAGAGCCTGTTTGAACACTCCATCTACGAACTGGATGCCTTGTTTACGCTTTGGCCCATCCTGGCGCGAAGTTGGGGCTTGAACGAAATGGATTTGGCCAGCCTGGTGGTGGGAATCGTGGTCCACGATATCGGCAAGGAAACTCCCGAATGGCAAGCCTACATCCTCTCACCCCCCGGGCAGGCTGTATATGTCTCACACGTGGTTGAAGATTTGACTCAGGCCGCAGTAGATCAGCTTTTTGAAGATTTGGGATTACAGGGTTCCAGCGATAATGCCAAGGCCTTTGTGCGTTATCATATGCAGGCCACCAAAACAACGGACAGTTTGCTCTTTGATGCCATTTACAAAGGCGACAAAACCGACCGGTGGATGACGCTCTCTAAAATCGTGGATCAGATAGATAACGTGTGTTCGGCCAATGGCTTGTTGGCCGCTATTCAAGCGCTCGAAAGACCCCCGCTGGGAAACCATCTTAAAACGACGTATCACCTGGTACAGTTGCGCGGAGTTTCCACGACCCTGCTGCATCGGGCTGCCATTGAGGCCTATGAGGCCGCTGGTTGGTCTCCATTGTTGCATTACAGCAACGGGACGTTATATGTGGCAGGCAGCGCCGAGCAGATAAACGAGCCTCAAATTGAAGAAATTGAAGAACGCCTGGCATCGTTAGTTGAAGAAGCAATGGGCAAGGAATTCTCCAATGTGGTCGTTACAACCGACTTTCGTGCGTCGGCCATTGGCATGGAGCCGTTATTCGATTACCGTGAGATCGAGGCCTACCTGACGAAAGCAGGGCAGCGAGTAAGCGGGGGAGAAAATCGTTTTGGAAAGCGGATCGCATCTCCCAGTGGCCGCAGCGCTGTAGAAAAAATGATATGCGACTACTTCAATTTTCGCCTGGGTGAGAAGGTCACCAGCGTTGACGAAGCCACACTGATGCGCGAAAGTCAGCGCATCAGTCGGGCCTATCCTGAAATGTGCATTTTCAAGTTCTTCAAAGCCGCGCTGGATGAGAAGATGATCGGCGAGGTGACCACACCAGAAGCGCAATCCGCCTATGCTGCACGGATTCCGCCCAAAAAAGGCATAAAAGCACAAACGGTGACCCCACAGGATGTGGCACGGATAGAGTATGACTCAGTATTTGGAGAAGGCGCTTTTGACGCACTGCAAAAAACTTCTACCCTCCAGCCGGCTCGCGATATGGCCTTCTCTGTAGACTACTACTGGGCTTTACCCGGCGAACAGTTCGGACTGGCCACTGAAAAAGTGGAATTTGCACCAGATGAACAGCGCAAGGCCGCTCTGATCCGAACCTTGTCCGAAATTGCTCAAAGAGTATATGCCTGCGTGCCGGAAGAAAACCGTCCTGTGCGCGTCAGCGCCAGGGAGATTGCACGTCATTTCATGCTGGATTTAATGCATCCATCCACACACCAGAATTTCATGGAACTCGTGGAGCAGCAGTTGACTAACTATCAAAACTCCAAAACCGCGGCGAAGAATCCAAGGGGGGAAACTCATTTCTGTCCCATTTGCAACACCCCCTTTGGCGTGGGAAAGTCGGCTAAAGCCGCTTATCTGGGTAATCCGGAATCGCATACAAACCGGGCCGTGTCACATGGTAGCCCTGGCTACATTGTGATTTGTCCAGCTTGTCAATACGAACGTTTTATACAGCAATTGCTTTTGGGCGGTAAACCTGCCGAGGTGCTGGTCTTGCTCCCGCGGATGAATATTGGTCAGGGCAGCGGTGCGGCCCTGGTGCAAAAGGCACACGAACTGCTCAACCGGGCAATGGCTTTGATGTCCGCCGATGCCCAAGACCCCAACGAGCATGTGAGTCTGTCCCTGACCCATATGATTGCGCGCAAATTAGCCGACTACGATGTGTTCCGGCTTTCAACACAAGAGTTACTGGACTTGTTCACCTACAAGGCTTCCGATAAAACGCGAAAGAAAGCACGGAAGGAATTAGAAGACGCGCTGCGTGAGGAGTTTGGTGACACGGTGGACGATCTGAACGCGGCCTGGGACACCGATTTTGCCACGTGGGATGAGGCGGTAGAGGCTCTCATTGCCCACCGGGTAACTCATGATACGGCGCTCAGCATTCGCGCTGATGTGTACAAGCTTCGACCTACGCTACGGATCGTGTGTCAGACGCCGCATATGATCCTCATTCCGCTGGTGTATCCGATGGCCGTTGGCAAGGATGCCGAGGTCAACAGGGCAATCCGGGAGTTATTCACATTGCTTATCCTGGGACTGGCTCTGGATTGCTCTGTAGCCGTCCTCAAGAGCGGAGAGACCATCGCTTTTGAAGGAGGTGAAGGCGTAGCCAGGGTCCCGCGAGTGCCAGCGCTACGGGATTTGGTGGGCAGTGAGTGGGTCAGTCTGGATCAGGCCGAAAAGTGGCTTAAAGCCATCGGCGCAGCAAGTTTATTGGCCGAGGCTACTGGTTTACCAGAGCGTTCTAATCTTTACCAAATTCTCAGTGCGCCGACGCCGGGGCATGTTTTGCGCCGCATTGAGCAAAACAGCGAAAGCGGCGCTGTCAATTATCAACAACTACAGTATCTTGAAACTCTGAAGGAGGTGTTACGATGAGAAAAGTGATTGCGGTTCGTGAGAGACGGTTTGACCTGGATAGCGTCCGGCCGCAGATCGAGGCGATTGTCGCCCGGTTTGACCAGTACCTGGACGAGTATCCGGTCAAAACCGACAAAAGTAAGCACGCGGTGATGGGTCCGGTAGCAAAAATCTTGGAACGGGCCGCGACGCGCAAATGGGATGCCCAATCGCTCACCGGCTATGCGCTGCGAGTGCACGAGATGAATCCCAAAGCGCAAGGCTATCTCAGTCCCACCGCACTCCAGGCTCTGGAGGAGGGTACAGCACAGTTGGTGGAACTGTGCCGCAACATTCCGGTGACAGCGGTGGCAAAGGTGGTAGAGCGCATTGATTACAGCCTCTACTACGCGCGCCGCAAAAAAGGCATCGAGTAGTTGGAAAAGATCCGCCAGATGTTCATCCGTTTCTTGCAGGATAAATACCATAACGATTTCGGAGAACTGGTCAAAGCCTGGGGTGAGAAGGACACTCAAGATCTCACAGATTTTGCCGATGTCCGTTACCCAAGTGACAAGTCGGAGGCCTACAAAAAGGCCAGTCCGGGCAAGAAGGCCGATATTGACGCCTTCTGGCAACAATATCCAGATCAAGCCATTCGTGAAGAGGAGGACGAAAATGTCTAACCAAGGATTAGCTCTGTTGCAGCCATACCTGGAAGAGAAGCCGCATCCCTTGATCGGCGCCAAAACCATCCAGTTGTTGCTCATTCGCGAGATCCACGACTACACCGTGCTGCGCACCGAGGAGACTCGCGAACTGAACACCGTGGTGACGCCGCTTTCCATCCAGCAAGAGAGCGATGTCCGGCGGGTGGCGTTCCTGGCAACCAAGCAAAAGGCGGCCGAGTCGCGCCAGTTGGAGTACTTACTGCGCACTGCCGCCGAAAGTGCAGGCTACAAGATTGAAAAACCCTGCTTCCTCAAAGACAACCTGTGTCTGGAGTGTCCACGCTGCGGACTGTTCGGCGCGACCAGCACTGAGGCAGGCAAGGGGCAAGCCCCCAATATCAAGCACCGGATCGAATATTCGACGGCTTTTTCGCTGATGCCGTTTGAGGATATTGAAACGGCTATCACCTTTAACGCCATCAATGACGACAAGCAGATTACCGGCCAGGCATTGGGAACACGCTACGCCGTTGCGCCAGCCAGCATTTTCCCCAGCATCGTAACCCTGCGTAGCGTAACCTGGCGTGAGTTGGTCCTGGCCATCAAAACGATCCTGGCCTGCAAGAGCTACGGTGCGGAATCGCGCATCGGCGGGGATGTGCGCAACACGATCTTTGGCATCGTCGCCGGGTGGGAAGAGGTGCTTACGTCGTTGGAGTTCACGTTGGAACTGTATGACCGCAAAGATGACCTGAGCGCGGAAACTGTGCAGGCCATCGCTCAGGCCTATGCCCCATTGGCGGGCAATCCCAGCCGGATAAAGGTGTTCAGGCCAGAAGAAGTGGAGGCAATTGTGCGGGCAGTAACCGCTGTTGAACTGGACAAAGCCTTCCTGGAGGCGAGTTACGAGGATATAAAGAACTATCGTAAAGAGCAAGGGGTCAAGAAATAGCCAGGGGGTGCTGGATGGAGCCGATTAAACTGGCTGATCACGGCGTCCGCGTGTTCGCCGGCCGGTTATACAACCACGATTACCTGTGGTTCTCATCCACCGAAATCAGCAAGGTTTCCACCACGCTGCCGGTGATTCACAACTACGCCCTCACGTACGCCCTATCGGCGTTCTCGTACGCTGCCTACTGGGGGAACAAGCCGAATTACGCAGAGGATCTGGCGCAGATGCCGCTGTATACTACGCCTGCTATGGCTGAAAGTGCACCACGCACCAAAGTCACCTATAACGCCGTAGATAGCCTGAGCCTGCGTACTGACATTGATCTCAATGTCAACACGCCCAACCTGGGATGGCGCGTGTACCTGGATCCAGTGTATGCGCCGCCAGACAAGCCCCGCCCGGAACAGGGCTATACGTTCTATGCATTTGTGTTTGTCAAAGAACACCAGGCCAGGTTTGGTGACTCGCGACCGCAGAGCGTGTTTCGCTTGGGCAAGAAGGGCGCAGCAGTGCGGGTATGGTGGCAGGAAATTCCGGACCCATTGGCGCAGTACCGCAAAGAGCCTGTGCGTCCTGGGCATCTGATTAACCCTTTGGATGTAAGTGGGGAGGTCAGAGCCTTTGATGCAATCGCCATTCCGCCGCATCTGCTGTTGCGGAGTGCGGAGATTGCTAACGACTGGTTCATCTTTACCAGAGGCGCGCCTGTTCATCTCCCTAAGAGGGTACGTGAGCGCATCGGCGTGTGAGATAACCTGATGGGTGCAACCCGCATTCAGTTGTGGGTTGCACCCATCTCTGAAGGAGAGTCTATGCGGGTTGATGGTTATAGCCTGACAGTACATCCTTATCCCGGCGTACAGCGTCCGCTTTACCCCCATCAGGTTGCCATGCTGGATGCCTGGGACGAACACGAGGCTTTCCTGTTGTTGACCAAAACAGGTAGCGGCAAGACAGCAGCAGCGGCTTTGCCCTTTTTGCTGCGCACAAAAGATCCGGGTTTCCGAGAAGGCGCCGTGTTTGTCTATCCCACCAATGCCCTCATAGAGGATCAGGAACGCAGCATTCGTCAACTGGCGGAGGTGGAAGGGATTGAAATTGCCTCTCTCACGCCTGACACCGTGCAGGAAAAGTACGGATCAGAGCAGGTAGTATTGGTGCGGATAGATGCCGCGCGTCTGGAAGCCTTCGCCAAAGCCTACCGGTTTCGCAAACCCGATGGAAATTGGGATAAAGGGCGTGCTCTGGCGGAGGTTTTACGCCTGGACAAGCCAAAAATCGCTCTCATTAACCCGGATATTCTTTATCTGGTTTACACCCTGGCGTATCGGCACAGTGCTGAAAGTGTGGCAACGCTGCAAGCCTATCAAACACTGGTCTTTGACGAGTTTCACCTTTACGGCGGAGTGGAACTGGCACACGCGTTGTTTTTGATTCACCTGGCACAAGCGTTACATACCTTCAAGCGGGTGCTGCTACTTTCTGCCACACCGGACAAGCAAACCCGGATATGGATTGAGAAATTGTTACAACCATATGTCATTGATACTAATACTACTACTACGCGCCCACCCAGTGGAAGCCGTCAAGTAGCGTATCCTGTCAATCTGGAGTGTGTGAATCGCGGCACTGACGTGGTGGCGGTGGCTGGCGCGCAAATTCTAAAGTTGCGCGAAACGTTGCGGGCTTTGCGGGCACAATCTGCCGACCCGGAGTACATTCCCGGTGTGGTCATTCTCAACTCAGTCGTTGATGCAATTGAGTTGGAGGATTTTCTGGTGACCAAAGGTTTTGCACGCGAAGAAATTGCCCCGGTGCGCGGCTTGGTCTCACGGGCGGCGCGCGATGTGCGTGGCAAAACATTGGTGGTCGGGACGTCAGCGATTGAGGTGGGCATTGATTTTAAGTGCGATTATCTTATCTTTGAGGCAGGTGATGCCGCCGGATTTATGCAGCGCTTTGGGCGCGTGGGACGGCATCAACCAGGGACAGCCTATCTCTTGGAAAGCAGTCGCGTGGCCGAGGCACTGAACACGCAAACTCAAATGAGCCGTGATGATTTGGAAAAACAAGTCTATGCCCTCTACGACAGGGCTTATCAATGCTCTAACAAATGCCCAGCCAGGCCAGGCCTCGGTCTGGGCGTGCGGAGGCTGCCCTGTGTCCATCAGGAACATAACGGAAGCCTTGCTGACGGATGACGTTGAGCGCCACAC
>Ga0308310_1001387_pt1 | contig 10812 bp, 10 predicted proteins | sample HotsprSampleMS65_FD_203672 | JGI IMG/M metagenome (GOLD analysis project Ga0308310, IMG submission 203672) | Hot spring phototrophic mat microbial communities from Mushroom Spring, Yellowstone National Park, Wyoming, United States - 20090730_MS65 ...
ACCTGAAGGAGAATTACTGGTTAACGAAGTAAACTACACAATGGAGTTTCGGAATAGCATCGACACAACTGGCGTTGACATTCCGGCCCGTATTATCGACTATGTCCTTGATGTTGGGCGTGGTCGTAGGTAGATGAGCGATCGTTTTCCGACCACTCTCATGCCACCGTACTGGTAGGGGCGGGTTTCCAGCCCGCCCAGACATCACAAGATGTATTTTGGAGAAATGCTGTAAAATCTTGTCGGCACAGGCAGGGACGGGTACTAAACGTACTCCCGCCAGCTAGCATATCTTAAACGTCTCTCTTTTTTCTCACGAGGCAAGCAATGACACTGCGCGTAAGCATTGTAGGCGCGAGCGGTTATGTAGGCGGTGAACTCCTGCGTCTCTTGCTCGATCATCCTTATGTCTCAATTCTCCAGGCCACGAGTGCCCGGAATGCAGGACGTTATCTGTATCAGGTACACCCAAACCTACGTGGGCGTACTAACCTTCAGTTTGTTCACCCCGATCAACTGCAACCGTGCGACCTGCTTTTTCTAGCCCTTCCCCACGGCGAAGCCGCCCAGTCAATAGAACGATACGCCAGCCTGGCCGAACGAATCATTGATTGTTCGGCAGACTTTCGCCTACGTGATCCGGCGGTCTACCAGCAATGGTACGGGAGTGTACATCCGGCACCAGAGTGGCTTGAGCGCTTCGTCTACGGACTCCCTGAAATTAATCGGGCAGCGTTAACCGGCGCAAGGTACGCCAGTGGTGTCGGCTGTAACGCCACTGCCACTAATCTCGCCCTGTTACCCCTTGTTCAGGCCAATCTCATCGATCTGCATCGGCCAATTATCGCCGATGTCAAAGTTGGCTCATCAGAGGGCGGTGCCACTGTAAGCGAATCCAGCCATCACCCAGAACGGTCTGGCGCTGTACGTTCCTTCGCGCCAGTCGGTCATCGTCATCAGGCCGAAATCGAACAGGTAACCGGGTTGCGCAATGTGCATCTATCAATCACTGCCATTGAACTGGTTCGTGGTGCGCTAGCGACCGTGCACGTCTTTGCCAACCGCGATCTGAGCGAGAAGGATCTCTGGCAAGCCTACCGAGCCTTTGCGCGCGAACAACCGTTCATCCGCATCGTGAAAGAGCGACAAGGCATTTATCGCTACCCTGAACCAAAAATTGTGGCCGGGACCAATTATGCTGACATTGGCTTCGCCTACGAACCAGCGTCACGTCGGATCGTCAGCATCTGTGCAATTGATAACTTGATGAAGGGAGCGGCAGGGAGTGCCGTACAGTGCATGAACCTGATGTGTGGATTTGCCGAGACAACAGCTCTGACGTTTACCGGTTTACATCCGTAGGTCGAGCAGCAGCACCAGATCAGACCTGATTCATCACTCGACCGCAGACTGTTATGCTGATGTAGGGGTAGATGCCAGGTCTGCCCCCACTACGCTCTATTCGTGTTCGGTCAACTGCTGATCGGCAAGCTCAGCCTGCAACGATTGAATAGCAATCAGCAGATGGCGCTCGCGATCAGCCAGTGTAGCGGCCATTGCCCGAGCTGCCGAAAGTTGTGCAGCGCGGGCCAATGCAGTAGCCCCTGCCGGAACAGATTCGTTTTCCAGGCGTGTCACCGACTGCCGTGCCCGTTCCAGACTCGCACGGAGATTGTCCAGACGTGCCGTTAGAACTTCGATGCGCTGACGAAAGTAGGTTTGCATTGAATCTCTCCACACATTTTCGCCGGGCGCAACAAAAAGCGCCGCAGCAACAATGACCAGAGCGGCCCCGTCGCCGCGACTTCTGCGTCTAGTATAGCGTGTTTGCAAGATTTTTGCAAATAGTTTGCATCTTGATTGCACTGAAAGGTTTACAAAGGGAAATGGCACGGATCACCCATCATATCGGTGGTGTAACAGCGGCAGATACAGAGATTGCCGCCAACGTGTGTTATCGCAGGCAAGAGCCTGATTGTTCAGCAACTCTCTCCAAGCGGTTCTGACATGACATTAATAAATCTTTAATGACCAGTATTATCCATACAGCGTACATTCAACATAGCAACATATTGGACTTACTAGCGAGGGTAACTATGGTCTTTTCAACTCCAATCCGAACGAGCGAACAGAGCATCGACCGCGTGCTAAGGGCCGGCTTACCCGTACTCCTGATCTTCGAGCGCCGGAACCGTCCGACCTGCCAGCAGCTCGACCCAACACTCGAACGACTGGCCCAACGCTTCGCCGGAAAGGCATTGCTCGCACGGATCGATGCTGATGATAATCCGCGATTAGTACAGAAATACAACATTACCGATTTGCCGGGTCTGGTCTTTATCAGCAACGGCGCAACGGTAGCGCAGACACATGGTGTAGTGTCTGAATCCGCATTGCAGACGTGGTTACAGTATCTGAGTGATGGTGGATCGCAGCCGCCATTACCGAAAGGGCCGAGTGTACCACTTCAATCATCAGCGGCTACAGCAAATGGTACAACTCATTCCAAACCATCGACGCACGGCTCAACGGCTGAGCGACATCAACAGGTTGGACCGGTGGTGCTCAGTGATGCCACTTTCGATCAGATCGTTGGGCAGAGCAAGCAACCGGTGTTAGTCGATTTCTGGGCACCGTGGTGCGGGCCATGCCGTGCAGTTGCCCCGGCAGTCGAGCGACTGGCGCACGAGTTTGCTGGCCGTGCCGTGGTAGCCAAGCTCAATGTAGACGACAATCCGTATACGGCGCAGCGGTTTGGGATTACCGGCATTCCAGCACTGTACATATTCAAGGACGGGCGGGTTGTTGAACGTTTAGTGGGTACCCAGCCATACCAGGTCTTGTATCAGGCGCTGGCCCGGCATGCGATGTGAGATTGGGAGAGAAGAGAGCGGGGAAGGTTGCAAACCTCCCCGCCATAGGATGCTGATGTAGCCCGAAACTAGGAGTGGCCTCTGATCGTTTCGACGACGCATAAACGTTACTGCAATCCTCCAAAGATTACGCTCGCGTAGCAAACCAGATCGCCCACGGATGGAATGACGAAATTGCTGTGAGTAAAACCCGTATCGGTATGGCAGCAATACTCTACTGTGATAGCAAGGCGACCGGATCAGTTGCCTATGCCGACAATGACAGATCAGGTCGAGGAAAATATCGTCTTGTCCGTATTTGAAGTGACTCTTGATCATCGCAACCTGAAAAAGGAGAGATCGGGTATCCTTATAGAAGCAAACAACGATCCGTTCTAACAATTCCTTGTCTCTTGATCAACAAAATATCGCGAATACGGAGTGCATAATGAAACCTTTTCTGGCTGGATTGTTCTTGCTCGCCATCGGCATATTCCTGTCGGCACTAGGATGGCAAGCATATGCCAATATCACCCAAACACTGAAAACGATGATCCCGACGAGCGGCACAGTGGTTGACATGAACCCTCGCATTATCAACACCAACAGCGGCGACAAAACCTTCTACTATCCCATTGTGGAATTTCAGACTGCTGCTGGCGAGACCATTCGATTCGAGAACGAACAGGGAGGCAACCCTCCGGCATACCAGATAGGCGATCAGGTAGATGTCAGGTATAATCCACAGCGTCCACAAGTGGCAATGGTTACTTCGTGGGAAATCTGGTTGCCGACAGCACTATTTGGTTTCGCTGGCGGACTACTCATCTTGATCGGTGGTCTCATCTTCGTCACGACAGTCGCATCATTGCTCAAACGGTAAGGATACTCTAACCAAGAGCTGCAAAACAGCATACGAGGAGGTCTGACCATTTGCGTGACCTCCTCAACCAGGAACAAACCGTTTGTTGTACTTGCGTCAAACCCTATGGCGTAACCGACGGTGCAGGCTGTGCTGGCTGTGGGATCATCAATGCCTGACCATCAGCAGCCTGATTATTAAGCAGAATGGTCAGATTGGTATTGGGATCGACAAACCAGATATTCCCCTTGCTCATCATCTGGACAAGTAATTCACGTTTGCGCAGCTCAAACAGCTCGGGATTTTCGCGCCAGTAGCGACCCTCAATCGCCCGTATCTGAGCTTCGCGGTTAGCCGCCTCAAGCGCAGCCGCTGTAATACCCCGCTCGCGCGTGAGCGCGACTAGCGCTTCTTGCTCGGCCTGGAACAGATTATTCGCCTGCTGGGCCTCAATTTGCTGCCGTCGCTTCTGTTCAGTCTCAATCTGTACTTCGAGATTGGCCTTTTCGGCCAGCAACTGCGCATACGTCTCACCAACCTTAATATCGAGTACCTTCACTGCTTCAATCGTGATGTAAAGCTGATCGACCGGCGCCCGCTGCCCATCACCGGGAGAAGTGGTGAGAAAGCGGCGGATCCGTTCGGCAAATGCACCCCGGTCAGAGAGTGCTTCATCGAGAGTAAACTGGGTACTGGCACTCTTGAGTGCATCGTTAATGAACCCATCGAGGAATACGTTCAACTGCTGGTCACTGACACCAATTTCAGCATACGCCGCTTTGAGTGCAGTTTCGTTAGGTAAACGCCGAAAATCAACCTGAATGTCAATGTCGTACAACTGCTTATCACTACTGGCGACATTCTGTGAAATCTGACGGGTTTGCCGACGAATATTTACGAGCTGTATCTCGGTGAAAGGCGCAAACAGACGGAAGATCGGTCCTGGCCCATGGACAGCGACAATCCGACCCTGCACCAATTCAATCGCAGCCTGGCCTTCGTCGACCTGTACGTACTTCATTGTGCTCAGACCGACGCCGACAATGATCAGCAACAAAATGAACCCACTCACAAATGTCAAACGCGAATTCATAGCTCCTCCTCTTGGCATACGTTGACTCGTAACTTCCTCCTACTTGATTACCGGTGATTGTTCCTTATGAGTAGTACGAACATCATCCGCCGATGTTGCAGGTGTTTCAGCAATACCTAACGTCTCGGCCACAATGTACAGAGGCCGACCCTTCACTTCGTCATAAATGCGTCCAACATACTCACCGATAATACCGAGTGAAATGAGCTGCACAGCACCAAGGAAGAGCACACTGGCCAGGGTACTGGCCTGACCGTAAAATGCCGGTTCAGTCGCTGCCGGATTAGAAAGCCGCATCACGAACACCACAAACAAAAAGATGATGCTAATTGCAGCCACAATGAACCCAACATAGGTTGCCAGTTGGAGCGGTAAATACGAAAAGCTGGTAATACCGTCAAGCGCGAAGCGCAGCATCTTTCGCAGCGGATATTTGGTTGTGCCGGCAGCACGGGCATGGCGACGGTAGAGCACACCAGTTTGCCGAAAACCAACCCACGCCGACAGACCACGCATAAAACGATGATGCTCGCGCATGCGTTTCAGGGCATCAACCACCTTGCGATCCATCAGGCGAAAATCACCGGTATCAACCGGGATATTGACATTCGTAATCCGCACAATCAGCCGATAAAAGATCGCCGCCGTCGTCTTTTTAAACCAGGTCTCACCCTGACGTTCTTCGCGCACGCCATAGACGACCTGATACCCCTCTCGCCAACGGGCTATCAGATCAGGAATGACTTCGGGCGGGTCTTGCAAGTCGGAGTCGATCACAATGACGGCCCGACCGCTAGCAAAATCAGTACCGGCAGTAATCGCGATCTGATGACCAAAATTGCGTGAAAAATTGATCACTTTGATCCGCGGATCACGTTGATGTAATTCACGCATAATGTCTGGTGAACGATCGCGACAGCCATCATTTACCAGGATCAACTCAAACGGCTCCCCGAGTGGTTCAAGCGCCGCGATCACCCGACGGCAAAACTCGGCAATCAGTTGTTCTTCGTTATACACCGGCGCAACGACGGAAAAGGTTGGTGGTTGGGTATCCATACTTCCTCCACACCATCAATGGTGATGGTCAGCTATGCTATTGTGTTGATCATAACAAATCTGGCAATCTATGTGATCATCCTCGTAATACGAAATATGTTACGTTGGCTGACAATTCATCTCGCTGCTGCAAAGAGCCTCGGCGATGGATACAATCCGATACACGAGGAGGGGTGAGGTGACGCCTCGCTTTCCTTGATAGGTTTCAATCTCGATAGATCCAATTCTGTACCAGTTTTTGATAACCGGTTTCCGTAACGCTTGCCGTGATTGTTCGAGGACTCATCTCCGCTCGACCAGAGAAACTCTAGTCACTGCTCTGTAGCCGGGCTTCCCTAACGGCAACAAAACGAAATAGCCGTGGCGTTGTGTCATGAGGACGGTTACTATCAAATATAAATACCATGAGACATTCTCCGGATTATGCCAACATACAAAGCTTCTACACCTTGCGATTGAGCTTATCGATGACGTTACCAACGCACTGTACCGTATCCCAATAACTCTGTTTCAGCTAGAGCTAAATGAAAAAGTATCCAAACAATTAATCCGACTAAGAAGATGAATGATACTCTGTTCCAATATCGCCCCATACTTTGAAAGCGATTATGTATTGTGAACAGAAATACAAGTACAAATAGTACTAGCAATGGTATGATCGGAAGAAAAAAAACGTGTTTTATTGGCAGTCAATGCAACAGCAGCAATATATATCCCTATCCAGATCAGCATCAGGCTATACCGCTTATCGTAAGACTGGGTGATTACAATCGTTATACCGGCAAAAGCAAGTAATCCAAGAGGCCAAATAAGTAGATAATGAATTGTTTTCAGGCTAAACTGGATAATATTTTCCACCGAATGCCGAAAGAGCGCTGTAGGGTCATAATTTACAATAAACCACATTTGTGCTAAGCTTGTCCCTTCTGGCAGAGGATCAGTACGTTCGTAAGCGAACAACCAGATATTAATGTACTGTCTGTTGAAGAAAGGATAGCCCGTATCACGAATATCCAAAACCCATTGTGGAGCAGTTGTCACTATAAAAGCTAAGAGAAACAAGAACGGTTTAAACCACCATTTATCATGAGGAAACCAGACAAAACTCCTCGAAAGGGGGACAATTGGTTGAAAAGCCAGCCAGATCATCGTTGCAGGAAGGAAAAGCATAGCCTGGTAACGAAAGAGATAAGCACATCCAAGAAAAAAAACCGGCGAGAATAACGTGATAAACTGTCAGACTTGGGTTCCAGCAGAGTACTAGAAGTGCTGCTATAGCGAAAGCAACCATCGGTGCGTCCGTACTTGCTAGTACCCCATAGGCTACGACAATTGGCGATCCCAGCAATAGCAATCCAGCATACCACGCAAAAGCACGACCTTGAAGGCGATAGGCCAGGGCCATTGTTAATCCTATGGTGAATAGTGTCGAAACCGTACCAAGGATTCGTCCGAAGAGAAGTGCTTGATTGCCGGCCAACTGACCAAGCCACAATACTAAAGGAAACCCAAAAGGATAAAAATCATGTGCCCGGAAAACTCGCTCCCACGAGCCACCATGGTTGAGATGCCAGCCGTAATCAGGTCCTTCAACCATCCAGTAAAGCTGTAATGTCACTAATAACGCTAAAGCAATAAGAAAAACAGTACCAGATACAACAAATACGCCTTTTCGAGAATCCCAACTATAGCGAATGAACAGAAGACCCATCAAAACGAAAGTCAGCAGTTCTGGGAGCCACCAAAAGGGTAACCAGGTATAATTAGTTGTTGGTGGATGCCAGACAAGCAATTCATAAAGTATAGGGAGGGAAAGAGCAGTTACAATATAGATGAAGAGTTGCTTCCCACGGAATGGCCACAGTAACCCTGTCAGGCTAATGATGCTAAGACTAACCAGGATAAATGGTTCTAGTGAAACACTATATCCATCTACCTCCCGAAAGATTATTCTGTTCACTGCAATCCCAAGAAGACGGTCATCTGGAGGAAACGATCTGGGTTGAGACAGGATAGTTAATTGACGAGCACCTAACCCTCCAAACCAGGAGCTGGTAAGCGGCGAGGACCAAATCACCTGATATGTACGAAACAGTTTGGGCTTCTATTGAACTGACCTAACGTTCACGATCTCTCAGTTCAAAATCATATGATACACCAGGCCCAATATTCGCCCGAATTGCAACCAGATATCCGGTACGGAGCCATGGAACATTCACTATTGCTGACCCATTCGTCCAGCGAAAGGGTACGTTATCAATGGAAACTTCTTTCGTGTAAAAACCTGTACCCAGGAAAGCCGAGTCGTGAGTACCAACCGGAATCTGTATTTGCCATGAACGCTCTACGAAAATCTGGGTAATAGTCAATACGATGATAAGGGTTGTCACTGAAACAATTACTCTTGCGAACACCTGATTTGATGATCGCTTCATTTCATTGGGCATTTCCATCTTCCTCTAGGTTGATAACCTGCTTTGTATGATTGGACAAGTTCTCTATGCGTTTTGGTCAACCTTGACGCCCATCGCCCATTTTCCCTTATTCCACCACCACCGGACTCATCTCTTCCCAATTGGGGCCAGCTTCAAGATTCACACTAAGCGGTACGTTTAGTTTGTAAACACCACTCATCACTTCGCGCAGAAGCCGTGCAGCCGTTGTCACTTCTGCTTCAGGTGCTTCGGCGATCAATTCATCGTGTACCTGCAAGAGCAGGCGGGTTTGCAGCCCTTGTTCACGCAGCGCCCGATGAACATTGACCATTGCCATCTTCATCAGATCGGCAGCCGTTCCCTGAATCGGTGCATTGATCGCTTCTCGTTCGGCAGCAGCCCGACGGGCACCACTGGCTCGCAGATCTTCCATGATGCGACGACGGCCAAAGAGCGTTTGCACGTAGCCATGTTGGCGACCAAAGTCGAGCGTTTGATCGATGTAGCGCCGGATACCAGGGAACTGAGTAAACAGATTATCGATCAATTGGCGGGCCAAATCGCGCTCGATGCCCAACCGCTGCGCTAGGCCAAAAGGACTGATGCCGTAGATCACGCCAAATACCACAGTCTTGGCAACCCGACGCTGGTTCTTATCGACTGCCGTCGGCTCTACACCAAAGAGCCGACTCGCAGTCGCGGCATGAATGTCAAGTCCTTGCTCGAATGCAGCAATCAGATTTTCATCACCACTGATATGAGCCAGGACACGCAACTCGATCTGGGAATAGTCGGCAGCAATAAAACGGTGTCCTGGTGCAGCCACAAAAGCGCGCCGAATCTCGCGTCCTTCTTCAGTGCGTACCGGAATGTTTTGCAGATTGGGGTTATTTGACGATAAACGGCCGGTGGCAGCACCAAGTTGATTGTACGAAGTATGAATGCGCCCGGTACGCGGATTGACCAGTTCGGGAAGCGCATCAATATACGTACTCTTGAGCTTAGTTAACTGGCGATAGGTTAGAATATCGGCCGCAATGGGGTAGAGCTGTGCCAGCTCTTCCAGTACCTCGGCAGTGATCGAGTAGCCGCCACTTTTGAGCTTGCTTAGTCCATGTGCACGGGGATCAATGCCTATGCGTTCAAACAATACTTCATTAAGTTGCTGCCCCGAATTGATATTAAATGGACTGCCGGCCTGCTGATAAATACGTTCGGTCACTTCATTGATGCGTCGGGCGAAACGTTCACCCAACTCGCGCAGATACATCTGATCGAGCAAGATGCCGGTCAATTCCATCTCGGTCAGCACCTCAATCAGCGGCAGCTCAACCCGGTAGTAGAGATCGCGCAGTGCCGTATCAGTCTCTAACTGGCTGCGTAATCGTTCGGTCAGATGTAGGGTGTAGAGCGCATCAGCGCCAGCATACGGCGCAGCCTGTTCGATAGGAACCGCAGCAAAACTGATCTGCTTGCTCCCCCGACCGATGACATCCTCGATGGTTGTCGGCGGCTCAGGCAATTTTAACTCGTAGAAGGCGAGGTCTTTTAAGCCTTGCCGTTTCCCCAACATGGCGGCTGCGATCATGGTATCGAACGTTAGCCCTGCAACTCGAATCCCGGCTCCGGCCAACACCTCCATATCAAACTTAGCATTGTGGGCAAATTTCGGTTTTTGCGGATCGGCAAAAAATGGCGCCAGGGCAGAGATGACTTCGTCGCGTGACACCTGTTCACCGTCTTGGTGAGCAACCGGTACATACCAGACATCACCGGGGGCCACGGCAATCGCGATACCTACCAGATCGCTCATAACCGGTTGCAGACTGGTACATTCGGTGTCGAACGCGAAGGCAGGCGCTGCGCGCAATCGTGCCACCAGTTCTGATAATGCCCTCGTATCGCGGACAATCGTCACCGGTGGTGGCTCTGCGGTTGGCAAACTGGGTGCAGTGTCACTGTCACCGGCAAAGAGTGCCAGTTGCGTCGGTTCATCGGTGGGTGGCGCGACAGGAAGTTCAGCCGGAAGTGGCGCCGGTGTTGGCAATTGAATGACCGGTGGGAGTTTCTTAATCAAGTTAGAGGCAACGCCAAACTCTAGCTCCTGAAAGAGTGCTATAACTGCTGCCCGGTCGTAGGTGCCCAACCGACAAGAATGCAGGTCGAGTTGAATAGGAACATCGGTCACAATGGTCGCCAGTTGACGCGAAAAACGGGCATCCTCACCTTGCTCACGCAACAGAGCCTGATACCGCTTAGGGGCTTCATCGATATGCGCAAGCAAATGATCGAGCGAACCAAACTGCTTGAGTAAGGCAATTGCCCCCTTTTCACCAATCCCACGCACACCGGGGATATTGTCAGAGGAATCACCCTTCAAGCCGCGCAGATCGGCCAACTGCGCCGGTTCGAGTCCATCGTAACGCTTGCGTACCTGCTCAACATCGTACAAGGTGACGCTTGTCTTGCCCCGATAGGGATTTGCCAGCGCAACCCGCACATGCTCATCAA